>WNGI01000596.1_pt1 | contig 80688 bp, 70 predicted proteins | sample 5400621 | NCBI WGS metagenome assembly WNGI01 (sample SAMN13153374, study PRJNA577476) | soil metagenome | isolation source: 20 cm soil or saprolite under Garry oak tree replicate 1 | place: USA:California | collected 2016-06-15 | reverse complement strand
TCGGCTCAGCGCCGCGCACCAGGACCGCGCCCGCGACGCCGGCTCGTGAGGCGACCACGTTCAGGCAGTAGTACATGCCGTAGACGAAGTACACATAGCTCCTTCCGGGCGGGCCGAACATCGGCGCGGTACGCGCGGTCGGGCCCCGGTACGCATGCGATGCGGGGTCGCTCGCTCCGAGATACGCCTCGACCTCGACGAGCCGCACGGCGCGCCGTCCCGCGGGACCATCGTAGACGAGCACCTTGCCGAGGAGGTCGCGCGCGACGCGCGCGGTCGGCCGCGCGTAGAACGATCGGGAAAGCCTCGCGCCGAGTCTTGTGGCTATGTCTTGCGCGGATCGAGGGCGTCGCGGAGGCCATCGCCGATGTAGTTGATCGACAGCACCGTCAGGAAGATCAGGAACCCGGGGAAGAAGACCCAGTGGGTCGCGATCTCGATGAAGTTCTGCGCGTCGTAGAGAAGTCGGCCCCACGTCGGCACGTCAGGCGGGAATCCGAGGCCGAGGAACGACAGCGTCGACTCGGTCAGGATGGCGCCGCCGACCCCGATGGTCGCGGCGACGAGGACCGGCGACAGGGTGTTCGGCAGGATGTGTCGCCAGATGATCGCGAAGTCGGGGTCGCCGATCGCGCGCGCGGCCTCGACGAACTCTTTGTGCTTGAGCGACAGGAACTGCGCGCGCACGAGCCGCGCGACGGGCATCCACTCCAGTACTCCGATGACCGTCACGATCATGATGAAGATCCCGACCTCGGGGCCGAACGTCGCCCGCAGCGGATCACGGAAGAGATAGATGACGATGAGCAGCAGCGGAAGGATCGGCAGCGACAGGAAGAGGTCGGTGAGTCGCATGAGCGGGTTATCGAGCTTGTTGAAGTAGCCCGCGAGGGCTCCGATGAGCGTCCCGAGAGTTATCGCGATGAACACCGCCGAGAGCCCGACGGCGATGGAGACGCGCCCGCCCCACAGGGCGCGCGCGAACAGATCGCGCCCGAGATTGTCGGTGCCGAAGGGGTGGTCCGGCGACGGCCCCTGAAGCGCGATGGAGTAATCGAGTGCGTCCATGCGAACCTGCCAGAGATACGGGCCGACGAGCGTGGCGAGAACGAGGAAGCTCAGCACGCCCAGTCCGGCCATGGCGAGCTTGTGTCGCCGGAACTGGTACCAGGCATCGGTCCAGAGGGACCGCGGCGGGCGCAGCATGTCGGCCTTGATCGTGGCCGTGGTAAGCCGTGCCTGGGTCGTGGCCACTATGCGTACCGGATCCGCGGGTCGAGCACCGCGTACAGAACGTCGGCGACGAGGTTGAAGGTCACGACCAGCACCGCGAAGATGAAGACCACCGTCGCGACGACCGGGATATCGCCGTTCGAGATCGACGTCACCAGGAGCTCCCCGATACCGGGCACTCTGAAGATCTGCTCGGTCACGATCGCCCCGCCGAACACGGTGGGGACGCCGAGGGCGACGAGCGTGATCACTGGGATCAGGCTGTTCCGGAGGACGTGACGAAGCACGACGAGCCGTTCGACGAGGCCCTTGCTTCGCGCCGTTCGCACGTAATCCAACGGTAGGTGCTCGAGCATCTCGGAACGAACGTACCGCGCGATGGTCGCAACATTGAAGAGTGCGAGCACCGTGATGGGCATGATCGACTGCCTGATCTGCAGCCAGAAGGTGTCGAGGTCGTGGATCTGTAACGTGGAGCTGTAGATGAACGGGAACCAGCGAAGGTTGATGCCGAAGATGATGATGAGGACAAGGCCGGTAAAGAAGGTCGGCACCGAGAAACCCATGAAGGCGACGGTCGTGGCGACGTGATCGAAGATCGAGTAGCGCTTGATCGCTGAGATCATGCCGACCGGGATGCCCATGGCCACGCCGAGAACGTATGCGACGCCAACGACGGCAAGCGTGTTCGGCAGGCGCTGCCTGATAAGGTCGCCGACAGACGAGTGGCTCATGAACGAGACGCCGAAATCCCCGCGGAACATCGCGGTCATCCACCTCACGTAGCGGATCGGCCAAGGCTGATTGAGCCCGAGGCTCTCGCGGATGCGCTCGCGGACCTCCGCCGGCACGCGAGGATCCGCGCCGAACTGCGAAAGCGGATCGATGGGAGCGAGTGCGAGGATCGCGTAGATCACAAAGCTGATGACGATCAGCGTCGGGATCGCGATTAGAAGACGGCGTGCGATGTACCGACCCACCCGCTAGCCCCTCACCTTACCGGTGCGGGTAGTGCGGTGGAGGTCGTCCACCGCACTACCGTAGCACCACTCGTTACTTGGACCAGTCGGCGATGTTGTACATGGCGGAGTCCCACGGTGACGGGTCGACGTTCTTGAGAGCCTTCGACACACCATCGGGGGTCGGAGCGACGCGCGTGATCAGCGGGATCACCGCGACGTCCTTCGTGAGGATGTCGTTCGCCTGGATCGCCAGCTGGTTGCGCTTGGCTCCGTCGGTCTCAGTCCGCAGCTGGTCGATGATCTTGTCGTAGTCCGCGTTGCAGTAACGCATGTAGTTGCCGAAGTTCCAGTTGTTCGCCTTGCCAGTGGCTTGCTTGCACGACGCGGTCGATGACAGGTACGAGGTCGGGTCGGGGTCGCCGCTGTTCGTGAACATCTCGACGTCGGCCCAGAAGTGGTTCGCTCCATCAGGCGACGTGTTTGTGAAGAAGGTCGCCGCCGGAACGCTCTTGAGCTCGACGGAGAAGCCGACCTTCTCCCAGTCCGCCTTGAGGATCGCCTGCGTGCTCTGACGCACGCTGTTGACTGTCGTCTGGTAGACGATCTTTAGCTTGACGCCGCCCTTGGCACGGATCCCATCGGAGCCCTTTGCCCAACCGGCGTCGTCGAGCTCCTTGTTCGCGGCAGCGAGGTCGAATTTGCAGACGTCAAGCGAGTCGGTGTTCTTCGAGTTCATCGGCTCCGGCGCCGTGAGCAGGTTGCACGTTGCCTTTCCCGCCAGACCGTCGCCGTAGAGCTGAGTGGCGACGGCTGCGCGGTTGGTGGCCATCGCAAGCGCACGCCGCACGTGGATGTCGGTGAAGAACGGGTGCTTCGTGTCGGGCTCTCCGCGCTTGTCGCCGAGCGACGCGTCGGGGTTCGAGAAGTTGACGAGCAGGCGCTCGACGCTCGAACCATACGCGGTGAGGAGCCGCGCGATCGTGCTGCTCGCCGCCATCGGCTTGAGCACGCTCGCCTCTACCTGAAGGTTCCAGCCATAGTCGATGTCGCCGGTCTGGAAGACCGCGCGAGCGGCAGATGCCGCGTCGCCGCCGCCCTTAAAGGTGACGGTCTTGAAGAACGGCTTGTTCGGGTCGCGGAAGTTCTCGTTCAGGTCGTACGTGACGACGTCACCGGGCTTGAACGTGTTGAGCTTGTACGGGCCGGTGCCGATCGGCTTGAGGTCAGCGGGGCAGTCCTTGGCCTTCGCGCCAATGCAGTTGGCGTACTGGGCTTTCTGCAGGATCGGGCTGTTGAAGCCCACGCCCCACTGGTAGTAGAAGGGCTGCGACGCCGAATACGTCACGACAGCGGTGTTCGGGTCCTTGGCCGTGACGCTCTTCACACCCGTGCAGACGTCGAATGAAGAGGCCGCGGTCGCTTCGTCGCACTGGTATGTGTACGAGGCGACGACATCGTCGGCAGTGAACGGTGTGCCGTCCGACCACTTCACCCCGGTGCGAAGCTTCCATGTCACGCTCGTGAAGTCCTTGGCGACGCCCCCGTTTGCGACCGTCGGGATCTCCGCCGCGAGTCCGTTGGCCAGCGGCGCGCCGTTCTTGTCCCAGGACGCGAGTGGCTCGAGGATGAGCCGCGAGGCGTCATTGTCTTTTGTACCGGTCGCTTGGTGCGGATTGAGGATCGTCGGTGCTTGCCAGTACAGGATCTTGAGGTCGCCGCCGGCACCGCGCTGCGCGACAGGTGCCGCGCTCGCGCTCGGCGCCGCGCTCGGCGCCGTTCCCGGCTGCGTGCAGGCTGCTAATGCCATGATCGCGGTGACAGCGAGGGCGAACCCTCTGCGTATGTAAGTACTCTCCACTAGTTCACACACCTCCCTAGCGCATGGTGGCGAGTCTATCTGGGTACCCTTCCCGCTGCCCTCCGGTTCAGTTGTGGTCTGACCACTCAAACGCAGGGGCTGGCCCCTGCAACCCCACTCTTTCGCAGGGGCTGGCCCCTGCGACCCCTCACTCTCTTTGGCGGGAGGCGCGCGCTAACTCGTACAGGTGCGCTAACTGCGGATCGTCGCTCCAACGGCGTGCTGCAGCCGTCCGGCGACCCGCTTGACCAGGCGGTCCACATCCTCTTCGGCGAGCGTGGCGGTCGCTGAACGCAGAACGAGCCTCACCGCGAACGACTTCTTCCCCGCCCCGATCTGCGGTCCCCGGTAGAGATCGACGAGCGCGACCGACTCGAGGTCCTTTCCGGCGGCGGCCCGGATTTCCCGCTCGACATCGCGGTATTGAGCGGTCTCGTCGACCACGATCGCGAGGTCGCGCAGCGCGGCTGGAAACCGCGGCGGAGCGGCGACACGGGACGGCCGCAAGGCACTCAGCCACGTAGCGAGGTCGATCTCCGCGACGAAGGTCTCGCCCGGAAGCTCCCACTTCGCCGCGACTCGAGGGTCGATCTGGCCGGCGACGAGGTACCTCTGGCCGTCGCGGGCGAACGCCGTCGAGCGCCCCGGGTGTAGTCCCGGCGCGTCCGTTGGGTCAGCCGAGGTCTGCACGTCGAGGAGGTCGGCGAGGGCCACGACGTAGCCCTGAAGATCGCGCACGTCCCAGCGCCGTTCGGGGGTGAGCCAGGTCTCGCCGTCGCGCACCGGCGCGGCGTTCCCAGCGAGCAGGATCCCGATCGTCCAGCGTTCGTCCGGTAGGTCCCCGCGCCGTGGCACATAGATAGGGGCGATCTCGAAGATCGCGACGGAGGAGCGGTTGCGGAGGTTGCGCCGCGCCGCGTCGAGCAGGCTCGCGCGCAGGGTTGGACGGGCGACAGATTGCGACACGGTGGTCGGATTCACGACCCGGAGGGGCTCCGGCGCGATGGGCGAGCCATCGGCCGTGAGCTGTTTCAACCACACGGGATCGATCAGCGAGTAGGAGACGATCTCCTGCAGACCGAATCCAGCGAGACCGTCGCGGGCCCGCTCGCGGAACTCCTCCAGCGGATGCCGCTCCGCGAGCGGCAGCGGGCCATCGGGGATTCGTATCGGTAGACGGTCGTATCCCGCGATGCGACCCACCTCCTCGACGATGTCTTCCGCGATCGCGATGTCGGTACGCACGACTGGTGGCGTCGCAACGAGGGTGTCGCCGTCGGCGGCTGCCGTGAACTGGAGCCGCCGGAGTATGTCGAGCGTCTCGGCTGGGTCGACGTCGATCCCCATCACACGGGGCACATCGGAGAACCGCATGCGCACATTCACCCTGCCGCGGGGGTTCGGGTAGCGATCGACGACGCCCTCGACCTTGGCTGCGGCATGCTCGCGGAGCAGTCTGCAGGCGCGCGCGAGCGCAATGGGCACCATGTCCGGCGACAACTGCCAGGAGAACCGGCGTGCTGCGGCACTCCCCGACGAGCCGCGAAGGTCGAGCTTTGTCGCGGTGCGCCCGATGCCGCGAGGGTCGAATGACGCGCACTCGAGGGCCACGGTCGTCGTGTCCTCGCGGATCTCCGAGTCCTCGCCTCCGAGGATCCCGGCCACGCCCAACGCCCGCTCGGCATCGGCGATCACGAGCGTCCCGTCGGGCAGCACGCGATCCACACCGTCGAGTGTCCGGAGCGACTCACCGCGGCGGGCCTGTCGCGCGACCAGCACGCCACCGCGCAGCTGGCGATGGTCGTATGCGTGGAGCGGCTGGCCAAGCTCGAGCATGACGTAGTTCGTGATGTCCACGACGTTGTCGATCGGCCGCATCCCGGCCGCGACGAGACGGGCCTGCATCCACGTCGGAGACGGCCCAATGCGCACGCCTGACAGGAGAGCCGCCGCGAAGCGCGGGCAGGCCAGCTCGTCCTCGATCCGAACATCCAGATTCTTCGGCGATTTGTCGCCGAGCCGTTCGAGCGGCGGCTCGCGGAGGCTGGTCGCCAGCAGCGCGGCGACCTCCCGCGCGATTCCTACGACGCCGAGACAGTCCGGCCGGTTGGGCTGCACATCGAGAGCGAGGATCGTTTCCCCGAGAACCTCGCGGAGAAGAGCCCCGACCGGGAGCTTCGGATCAAGGAGGAGGATGCCCTCGTGTTCGTCGCTGAGACCCAGCTCCTTCTCGGACAGGACCATTCCCTCGCTTTGGATCCCGCGCATGGGTTTCCCGCGGAGGGTGGCGCGCTCGCCGGTGTGACCGTCGATGATCTCCGCGCCTTCGTCGGCGTACGGGACGATCGCACCTTCCTTCAGATTCGTGGCGCCGGTGACAACGGTCTTCGGACTGCCGGCGCCGTAGTCCACGGTCGCGAGCTGGAGCTTATCGGCGTTGGGGTGTTTCGCCAGCTTCTCGACGCGCGCCGTCCTTACCTTGTCTCCCCACCACGGGCGCTCGACGCCTTTCACCTCGGTGCTGGACATGTGCACCTTGAGCGCGAGCTCGTCGATCGGCACGGTGATGTCGACGTACTCGCGCAGCCACGAGATCGGGACTTTGATCAGCATCGAATCCCTCTCATGAGGGGCAGCGTCGACAGCGCCGAGGGCCCCCGCGCGGTGGGGAACCGGCCGCCAGGCCGGGGGGGCCGCCACCGCGTTGAGAGGGTTTCGGCGCTGGAGACGCTGCGAGACGAATCATCAGAACTGCTCCAGATAACGGAGGTCGTTCTGGTAGAAGAGACGGATGTCCGGCGCCCCCGTCCGGAGCATGCAGAGGCGCTCGATGCCACCGCCGAACGCAAAGCCTTGGTAGCGCGCGGGGTCGTAACCGACGCGGCGCAAGACGTCCGGATGCACCATTCCACAGCCTGCAGCCTCGATCCAGCCGTCCCCACCGCAGACGTGGCACTCGGGATCGCGGCCTTCGCAGGCGAAGCAGTCGAACGCGATCTCCGCCGACGGCTCGGTGAACGGGAAGTAGTCAACGCGGAAGCGGATCTTGCGGTCGCTTCCGAATATCTGTCGCGCGAACGAATAGAGAACGCCTTTGAGGTCGGCCATCGTGAGCTTCTCGTCGATCGCCAGGCCCTCGTACTGAAAGAAGATCGACTCGCGGATCGCATCGGTCGCCTCATATCGGTAGCAGCGGCCCGGGATCACGACACGAATTGGCGGCTTGCGCTGCTCCATCACTCGCACCTGCATCGGCGACGTGTGCGTGCGCCCGAGAATCGGCCGCGACGGATCGTCGCCCAATGGATTCGACATCCACAGGGTGTCCCACTTCTCGCGCGCGGGATGGCCCGGCGGGATGTTCAGCGCTTCGAAGTTGTAGTAGTCCCACTCGATCTCCGGACCCTCGACCGTCTCGAACCCCATGGTCGCGAAGACGCGCGAGACCTCACGCACGGTCTGCGAGATGGGGTGCAGCCGGCCGACCCGGACGCGCCGCGGGGGGAGCGTCAGGTCCTCCCGCTCGCCACCGAGATCGCGGGCAACCACGGCCTCGCGCAAGGCGGTGGTCCGCTCCTCCAGGGCCCGCTCGATCCGCTGCTTGGCTTCGTTCACCGCGGCGCCGTACGCCGGCTTCTGGTCGGCGGGCAGCTTGGCGATCCGTTTGGTCGCCTCGCTCAGGGCGCCATCCCTACGGCCCAGGTACTTCACGCGTGCCGCTTCGAGCGCGGCGTCGTCAGCGGCGGCGGCGACCTCCGCGACCGCGCGGTCCGCGAGCTCTTTCAGTTCTTCGCCCGGCATCCTCTCTCCTTTAGAGAACACGAAGCCCGCATTCGTCTCGGGACGAAGGCGGGCCTCCGCGGTACCACCCGTGTTCCCCCCTGGTGAAGGAGGACGCTCGGTCGAGGCTGTATCGGGCCTCAGGCGGACCGGCTTTTCTGCCGGTCGGCTCAGGAGCGAATTCCCGCATCGTTGGCGCGACCGGTTCTCACCTACTCCGGTCTCTCTGCTGCGCCGCGTGGCGCGGTACTGCTCTCCGTCTTCGCCTTATCGCGTTAGCTGGACGACTTCTGCGACTTCTCTTTGATCAGATCGACGTAGTGACGGAACACTTTTGGATCGCGGATGGCCATGTCGGCGAGGACTTTGCGGTCGAGATCGATCCCCGAGAGCCGGAGAGCGTTCATGAGCCGGCTGTACGAAACTCCGGCCTCCCGCGCGGCCGCGTTGATCCGCGTGATCCAGAGCGCTCGAAACTGGCCCTTTCGTGCGCGACGGTCGCGGTAGGCGTAGCGCAACGCGTGCATCGCGGCTTCGCGCGCTGGACGCACGAGCTTGTGCTTCGAGGCGCGACGTCCCTCGGCCTGTGAAAGCAGCTTCTTGTGCTTCTTGTGTGCGGCGACGCCGCGCTTCACTCGGGACATCGGTCAGCTCCTTACCTTCAGGTTGGGCAGCAGCTTGCGAACGAGCTGCAGATCGCCCTTGGCGACGTGCGCCTTGCCCGCGTGGCGGCGCTTCCGGGACGGGCTCTTGTGCTGGTTGAGGTGGCCTTTGTACGCCTTGGATCGCCGGAGCTTCCCGCGCCCGGTGAATTCGAATCGCTTCTTCGCGCCGCTGTGGCTCTTGATCTTGGGCACGCTGAACGACCTCCGGTCCTCGCGAGTGTGAACGTCGATTGTATGTGCTAAGCGGGTCGCTGCGCGCGAGGCGGCGGAGCTGGGCGCGTCGCGGGCGGGCGAGCGCTCGACGGCGGGGGCGTCGGACCGGGGCGCGGCGCGGCAGCAGCGGCGGGGGCCGGGCGGCTGGGCACCTGGGCCGGAGGCTTCGTCGTGCCGGGCGGCGTGGCCGGCGGCGGCGGCCCGGCCGCGGGCCGCGGCGGCGTCGCCGCCGGTGCGGCATCCCGCCGCAACGCGTTCATGACCATGCTCATCGAGCGGCCCTCAAGGAGCGGACTGCGCTCGATGGTCCCGTGCTCCTTCAGCCGGTCGCCGATAGCCAGGAGCAGCGTCCGACCACGGTCGGGGTGGGCCAGTTCGCGCCCGCGAAAGCGGACCGTGACCTTCAGCTTGTCGCCTTCGTCGAGGAACTTCGCGGCGGAGCGGATCTTCGTCTCGATATCGTGCTCGTCGATCTTCGGCGAGACCCGGATCTCCTTCCAGGTGACGGCCTTCTGCTTCTTCTTGGCGTCCTTCGCCTTCTGCTGCAGGTCGTAACGGTATTTCCCGAAGTCGCCCATGCGCGCGACGGGGGGCTGCACGTTCGGGGCGATCTCGATGAGGTCGTATCCGTCTTCCTGCGCTTTCGCGAGAGCGCGGGCGGTCGGGATGATCCCGAGCTGCTCGCCGTTGGGACCGAGAAGGCGAACGGTAGGAACACGGATCGCTTCGTTGATCCGCAGTTCGGGCGCGGCTATAGGGAGACCTCGGCTAGTGGCGTGAAAATGCCGCTATCAGCGCGGCCGCTCCCCGTGAAAGAACTTCAAGTCGGACGAGCATATCACCGGGCCAGATAGCCGAGGAGACGTTCGCGAACCGTCGGCCATTCGTCTTTGGTGATGCCGAAGATCACGCTCGTCCGCAGGCGGCCGTCGGGCATCACGCGCTCGTTCCGAAGCTCGCCTTCCTTCGTGGCGCCGAGCCGGGCGATCGCTGTTTGTGAGCGTTCGTTCCGTTTGTCTGTTTGCAGCCACACGCGATTGGCGCCGAGCGCCTCGAATGCGTGTCGCAGTAGTAACAGCTTGCTCTCAGTGTTCACCGGCGTTCTGCGCGCGCCCTTTCCGTACAACGTGTAGCCGATCTCGAGCGTGCGATTCGGCGGATCGATGTGCGCGTAGCGAGTCGTACCGACGAGCACGCCATCGGGGTTTCGGATGACCGCGAAGGGCAGCTGAGTTCCGAGGATTTGCTGGTCGAGCGCCCAGCGAATGTACTGCTCGTACCCCGCGACGCCCCTCGGCCGAGGCTGCATCCAGAGCCAGATGTCGTCCTCGTCGGCAGCTTCGAGGAGCGCCTCCGCGTGCTCCATACGGAGCGGGACCAGCCGGACGTGGTCGCCTTCGAGGGTGATCGGCGCGGGATCGAAGGTGGGACGCGGCCGGCCCTTCACGATGGCCATCTTCACGTCGTCGACGAAGCCGTCCTCCGTGCCGACGCCGTCGCGCTCGATGCCCTCGACCTCGAACCCGACGGCTTTGTACATCGCGATCGCGCGGTCGTTGAAGCCCACGACGGACAGCCCCACCCGGTGGAGGTCGAGCTCGTCGAAGAGGTAATGGAGAAGCGTGCTGAGCGCCTCGCGGCCGAGGTGCCTACCCCAGAGTCCGGGCTCGCCGATCCCGATCCCGATCTCTGCGCTCCGGCCCTTCGGATGGTGATTCCGATAGTTGGCGAAGCCGATCGGGCGGCTCTCGTGCTCGAGGACCCAGCATGCGGCGTCGCCGGGCCGCGACATCCGCTCGATCCACGTGCGCGCATCGGCCTCCGCGAACACTCCGGGCTTCCGGGCCCACTGGTAGCGACGGAACTCGGGGTCGCTCCCCCACCTCATGAGGAGCGGCACGTCCTCATACGTCATGGGCCTGAGCGTCACATTGGGCCCGCGCAGAGCCGGAGTCACGCCATCGCGTCTCCGGCACTCGTCACCGAATCCCCCGCGCGCGGTTCGTGTTTGGAGAAGTCGGCCGGGAGCGCTTTGCTGTGGCGCTCCTTCTTGATGCGATCGATGAACGCGTCGAGCGCGCCGAGCGCGACGCCGCGCTCCTCGTCGCGGGACCCGCGGCGGCGCACCGACACCGTGCCAGCTGTGGCTTCCTTGTCGCCGACTACGAGCATGTAGCTCGCCTTTCGCTGCTGCGCTTCCTTGACGCGGTTGCGAAGATCCCCGGCCTGCTCGTCAAGATGCACCCGGAAGTCCTGTGCGCGCAGCTTCTTCGCCGTCTCGCGCGCGTAGTCGAGCGCGGATTCGCGGACGGGGATGACCGCGACCTGTTCCCAGTTGAGCCAGAGCGGGAAATTGCCGGCGTAGTGTTCGATCAATCCGCCGACGAAGCGCTCGAGGCTGCCGAAGAGCACTCGGTGGATCATGACCGCGCGCTCGCGCTCGCCCTTCTCGTTCACGTAGGTCACGTCGAACCGCTCCGGCAGGTTGAGGTCGACCTGCACCGTCGCGCCCTGCCACTCCCGCCCGATCGCGTCGTGGACCTTGATGTCGATCTTCGGCGCGTAGAACACGCCGCCACCCTCGTCGATCTTGTACGGGACCTCACGTATGCCAAGCGCCGTCCGCAGCGCGTCCTCGGCCTTGTCCCACAGCTCGTCGGAGCCGAGCCGCTTCTCGGGACGCGTCGAGAGATAGATCGACGGTTCGGTGTAGCCGAACACGCCGAGGAACTCGAGCGCGAGATCGAAGACCTTGCCGATCTCCTCCTGCGCCTGCTCCCACGAGCAGAAGATGTGCGAGTCGTCCTGGGTGAATCCACGAACGCGCAGCATCCCGTGCAGCGCTCCACCGCGCTCATACCGGTAGACCGTGCCGAGCTCACCGATGCGCAGCGGCAGCTCGCGGTAGCTGTGAATCTTCGACTGGAAGACCTTGATGTGGCCGGGGCAGTTCATCGGCTTGATCCAAAACCGCTGCGTCCCCTCATCCAAAATGAGCGGGCCGTACATGTTCTCGCCGTATTTCTCAAGGTGCCCCGAGCGCTGGTAGATCTTCTCGCTCGCGATGTGCGGCGTGTAGACGAGCGTGTAGCCGCGCTCGCGATGGATCTTCCGCCACCACGATTCGAGCTCTTCGCGGACGATCGACAGGTTGGGGAGCCAGAGCACGAGACCGGAGCCGAGCTCTTCGTCGATCCGAAAAAGCTCGAGCTCCTTCCCGAGGACGCGGTGGTCGCGCCGCTCGATCTCCTCGAGCCGCTTCAGGTAGTCGTCGAGTTGCTTCTGATCGGGCCACACCGTGCCGTAGATCCGCTGCAACTGCGGATTGCGCTCGTTGCCACGCCAGTACGCGCCGGCGATCGAGAGGAGCTTGAACGACCCGATCTTGCCCGTCCTCTCCACGTGCGGCCCCTTGCAGAGATCGACGAAGCCGTTGTGCTGATAGACGCTCACGCGGCCGTCCGCGACCTCGTCGTCGCTGTCTTCGTCGACGCCCTTCTCGGCGAGCTTCTTGATCTGGTCGACCTTGTAGTCCTGCCTTCGCTCGCCGAACAGCGTGAGCGCCTCCGGGACAGTCAGCTCACGATGCTGGAACGGCGCGTCGTGCTTCACGACCTCCTGCATCTTCGCTTCGATCTTGCCGAGGTCGTCGGGGGTCAGCGCGCGCGGAAGCTCGAAGTCGTAGTAGAAGCCGTCGGCGACGGGCGGACCGAATCCGAACTTGGCGTCGGGGAAAAGCTCCAACACCGCGCCGGCCATCACGTGCGCCGTCGAGTGCCGCAGCGCGTAAAGCGCTGCGTCGCCGTGGTCTGGCTTGCGTTCCGTCTTCGCCATCGTCGTTCTCCTCTCGCCCAAACAAAAAGGCCCTCGTCCTTTGATCTCTGGGACGAGAGCCCTGGCTCCCGCGGTTCCACCCGCATTCCGCCTTCACGGCGGCACTCGCATCCGCGGTACGGGGCGGACCCTCATCGCTCGGCGGTGGTCTCTCCGATCCTTCGACCGGCCGGCTCGCACCCTCTCCGGCTCGCTGAACGGTTCCATGACGGAGCGCTGCCCGCGTCGTCGCGAGGAAGAGATGATAGCGCGGGATTGAGCCGACCTTGACGCCGCATTGACGCGGGCTCGGCGGACCGGCCTACCCGATGTGCTGCGGGCGCGCCGCCTCATGCTGGCGCGCAGACAGCCTCAAGCCACGCGCGAGTCCAATAGACGTTCCGTGATCGGCTCGGCGGCGCCGCGGCTGGACATCGCGGTCATCGGCTGCGGCGCCGCGGCTGAAGGCCTCTATCTGAACGCGCTCCGAAAGCTCGAATCTCGCGGCTTCGCGCGTGTCACCGCGCTCGTCGACCCCAACCCCCTGCGCACGGCGGCACTCCAGCGCAGCTTTCGTTCCGCACGCGCCGTCGCCGATCCGGCCGACGCGTTCGCCTCCACGGCGCCGGATCTGACGATCGTGGCATCGCCGCCCGGCATGCACGCGCGGCACACGCTCGACGCGCTCGGAGCCGGCAGCCATGTCCTCTGCGAGAAGCCGATGGCGATCGGAGCATCCGAGGCCGAGCGTATGGTCGGCGCTGCGAGTCTTGCGCGCCGCGTCCTCGCCGTCGGGATGACGCGGCGGCTGTATCCATGTCTGGTCGAAGCGCAAGCCCTCATCGCCCAGGGGGCGATCGGAGATCGACCGCGCTTTGTGTACCGCGAAGGGCGCGTGTACGAGTGGCCGGTCGGCAGCGATGCGGCATTTCGTCGAGCGACCGCCGGCGGCGGCGTCCTCATGGACATCGGCTCGCACGTGCTCGACTTCGTGAGCGCGCTCTTCGGCGCGCCGACCGTCGCGACGTATGCGGACGACGCCCAGGCCGATGGCGTCGAGACGAACTGTCGTATCGAGCTCGCCTACCCGGAGGCGAGCGGTGAGGTGCAGCTCTCCTGGAACCAGCCGCTCGTGACGGGTCTGCGGATCGCCGGCTCGGCCGGAGAGCTGATGCTCGATCCAGGGAGGATCGACACGGTCCGCTTCCGGCGACACGACGGCGCCTGGGAAACGCGCGTGAGCACGGCGACGTGGCCCGCCGATCTCGAGCCGCAGGGGCGTCGCGGTACGCCGCAGACCCACCGAGACTGCGTCTATTACCAGCTCGTCCAGGTGTTGAGAGCGGTCGTCCACGGTGAGGCTGTATCGGTCGACGGCGCGCAGGGGCTCGTCTTGATCCGCGCGATCGATTCCTGCTACGAACGGGCGACGTCGCTGCAGCTCCCCTGGCTGGATGCCGCCGAGCAGTCGCAGGCCGATGCGCACCACTGGAGGGGGCGGCGATGCGCGGCGGCGTAGCGGTCCTGGGCGCCGGCGGCTTCGTCGGCTCGCGTTTGCTCGAGCGGGCCACGCACGGCGGTCGCATCGACATCGTGCCCGTCGTCCGCGCCGCGCGCAGCATTGGCCGAACCGCGAACCTCGGGGTGACCTATCGGTTCGGCGACGCCTCTCGTGCGGATTCCCTGGAGCGCGCGCTGGCCGGCTGCGAGGCGGTGGTGAACCTCACGACCGGAGATCCCGCGGACATCCCGCGAACGACCGAGAACATCTACGCTGCCGCGCTCGCCGCTGGAGCGCGCCTACTCGTACACCTGAGCTCCGCAACCGTCTACGGAATGGTCGAGCGCCCCGATCTTCCCGACGACGCTCCACCCCGTCCCGGTCACTGGATGCCGTACGCCCGACAGAAGGGAGTGGCCGAGAACTTCCTCCGCGAGCGGATGACCGACGGACGTCTTGCGATCGTGGTGCTGCGACCGGGCCTGGTATGGGGTCCAGGTTCGCCGTGGGTCCTCGGACCGGCGACCGATCTGGTCCAGGGTCGTGCGTTCCTCGCCGGCGGCGGCACCGGGATATGCAACCTGATGTACGTCGACGACCTGTTGCGTGGGATCGACGCCGTCCTCGCGCACCGCGAGCCGCTCTCAGGTTTCTATCACGTGGGCGACGACCAGACGATCAGCTGGGCCGAGTACTACGCGGCGCTCGCGGCGGGCCTCGGCGTGGATCCCGCGACGATCCGCACGGTGCCCGGCGATCGATATCGCACCGGTCTTCGGGATCGGCTCGACGACCTCAAAACCCTTCCCGTCTATAAGCGCATGAAGGACCGGCTGCCCGTCGAAGCGCGCGCCCTGATCAAGCGCCGGCTCGCGCGTTCGCTCGGGCGCGGCGTCCCGACCGCGAACCCGAGTGTGGGCGCGGCCGTGAGCCGTGAGCTCTGGCACCTGCAGACCACGCGCTACAGGCTTCCCACCGCGAAGTTTCGCGCGACGTTCGATCACCACAACGGGGTCTCCTTCCCGAGCGGGATCGCCGCAGCGCTCGCCTGGCTTCGATTCATCGGGGTCGGACTGCACGAGGCGGCCTGAGAAAGCTTTGGCACCGCTGATCACGATCGTCCGCAACTGGTCCGTGCTCGCAGGCGCGCAGGTGGTCTCGAGTCTGATCGCGATGGTCTTCCTGGTCCTGGTATCGCGGACGCTTGGCGAGGTCGAGTTCGGTCGCCTGTACCTCGCATTGACCCTCACCGCGATCGTCGGAGTGGTGGTCGACTTCGGCCTGAGCCAGGTGGTCACCAGGTCCGTGGCTCGGGACCGAGCGCTCGCCCGACCGTACTTCCGTCGCGCGGCCCTCATCGTGGGGGCACTGGGCGCCGGGGTTGGGACGGCGCTCGCACTCGGCTACACGACTGAGGTCGTGTCGCTCGTGCTCATCCTCGGCCTGCTCATGGTCGTCGAGGCCTTCTCGCAGCTCCTCGGTGCGCTGTTCCAGGCGCACGAGCAGATGCTGGTCCCGGCGATCGCGCGGGTCGGAGGGAATGTGATCACGCTCGCGCTCGTCGTGCCGCTGCTCTTCCGCGGCCACGGCGCCGCGACGGTGGCGGCGGTGATCGTCGTCGCGGCCGCGGCACGCGTCGGATTCCAGGCCATCGCCGTGCGCCGTCTCTCCGGCTTTGGGCTAGCGGCGCCGGCGGCGCCATCTCTACGCTCGCTCCTTCGTGCGGGCATTCCCTTCTTGACCGCGAACGGCTTCGCGCTCTTCGTCGCGCGGGTGGACGTATTGATCCTGGGTCAGCTCGCGGGCGCGGCGGCCGTGGGCTGGTATGGCGCGGCATCGCGGCTCGTCGAGGCCTTCTACTTCCTCCCGGTGCTGCTGACCACGGCGACGTTTCCCGTGCTCTCGCGACTCTGGTCGGAAGACAAAAACGAGTTCCACGCGACGGTGCGCAAGACTCTCGATCTTCTGATCGTCCTCATCGTTCCGCTCTCGGTCACGTTCTTCATCCTCGCCGAGAGCATCGTCGGGTCGCTCTTCACGCTCGAGTCGTACGGGCCCTCGGTACCACTGCTCCGCATCCAGGCCGTTTCGCTGGTCCTGATCTTCGTGGACTACCTGCTGACCTGCATCCTGCTCGCGACCGGTCGGGAACGTACCTGGATCGCGATCCTCGGCGCGGCGTGCCTGGTGAACCCGGCCCTGAACTTCGTCCTGATCCCGCTGACGAGCGCCGCCTACGCGAACGGCGCGATCGGTGCCGCGCTCGCGACACTGCTCACGGAGATCTTCATCTTGGTCTGCGCGCTGCGCGTCGTCGCGGCGGGAACCTTCGATGCCGGAACGGTTCGCCTCGCCGTCCGCGCCGCGGGGTTGGGTGGGGTCCTGGCGCTTGGGCTGCTCGCCAGCCGCTCCGTCGGCATCCCTTGGATCCTGGCGGCCGCCGTCGGCGGTGCCGGCTATTTCGCCGCGGTCCTTCGGCTGGGCCTGCTCCCGCCGGACATCAAAGCCTGGGTCGGGAGCCTGGTGCGGCGGAGGAGACAGGTGGCGCTCTCAACGGTGAGCACGGAGCTGGACGCTGCCTAAGCGCCCGCCCCGAGCGATCACATCGCGGCTTCGAGCGTCTCCCAGACCTTCCGCTGGTTCTCCGACGTGGCGGGCCAGCGGTCATCGGCGCGTGGCGTCGCGATCCCGTTCTGGTGGATGAACACGAAAGCGACCTGTTGAAGCATGGCGAGCGCCTCGTTCCGGGCCTCGTAATCCTTCCACTCAAGGACGCGTGCTCGCGCGCGCGTCAGTCGCTGATGGATGCGGTCGATCACGACATAGCTGTCGCCATCCGGCCAGTGCTGGCGCTTGACGTCGATGCCGTTCACGAAGAGGACGCCTAGGAGCGATGCCTCACTGAAGTCGTTGCCCGTGAAGGCGTTCGTCGCCCGGAGGGGATCGATCCGCTCGGCGGCGTGACCCCACGGCTTCCCGTGGAAGGTGATGTTCCGGAACGTGCCTGTAAAGCGGCAGTCGACGAACTCGGCACACGCCGACATCCAGCCGTCGATGTTCGCGCCGGCGAAGCTGCTCCGTTCGAATCGCGCCTGACCGGGACGGACGCCGCGCAGGTCGGCGCCGTCAAATCGGCACTCGCGGAACACGCTCTGCCGTCGGCTCGCGAAGAGCGTCTGCAAACGCTCGTCGAATGACTCGCCGCGGAAATCGCAACGCTCGAAGACGCAACCGTTCGGCGCGAATCGCTCGAAGGCGGCGCGGCTGAAGTCCGCGTCGCTGATGGTGACACGATCCAGCGCGAGAACGCCCTGCACGCCTTAGCTCCTTATGTCGCGCGCGCGTTAGTCCTCTTCCGACGCAGCCCGGAGGTTGACGACGTTCGATGCTTCGAGGCTCTCCATCTTGGAACGGCCTTCGAAGATGACGCCCTTCTCGACCATGAGCGATGGAGTGGAGATGTCGCCACGGACCTTCGCCGGCCGGTGGAGCTCGACGGCGCCCGTCGCCTTGATGTTGCCGACGACCTCTCCCTCGACGATGACGGTGCCGCAGGTGATCTCCGCCGAGACCTTGGCGCCTTCACCGATGTGCAGTGTGTCGTTCGTCGAGATCTCGCCGGTGAAGTTGCCGTCGATCCGAACTTTGCCCTCAAAGGCGAGCTTGCCTTCGAACTCCGACCCGCGCCCCAGCGATGCATTGAGCTCAGTGCCAGTCATGTAGGCCTCCCGCTGTTGCTGCATGTCCCTTCTTTCCTCCGCTTCTTCAGCCCGCGGCGGCGCGGGGGTGTCTGCCTGCTGGTGCTGGGGCACCTGCCACACCGGCTGACGATCCTCGGCTTTGCCGCTTCCTCGCTTGAACGTAGTCCGGAACACTAAGTCCTCAACGCGACAAGTTCGAGAACGTTGTCGTCGCAATCTGGTCTGTAACGCGCGTCGCTCGGCTCGTGCCTTGCGACAAAAACCCGGGGCCGAAACCGCCGCGGCAGCGCCTCTCCCGTTTGAGCTTCGAGCGTGCGGCTGCGTGCCGCGAGTGGCTGCCGGATTCGACTTAGACGGTGTACCGGGCTCGGCGATCGAGAGCCACGAGCACGAGGACGTCTCGTGGACCCGCGACGCCGGTGCGCATACGAGGAACGAACCCGGGCCGAGGTCATGGCGCGCCGCGCCTCAATGGTGCCCGGAGCGACTCGCCGGGGTGACGTCTCGTCAGGCGCCGGCCTCGTTCCTGAGGCCCGTTATGGTCATGGGCCGAAGGTCGTCGGCGGTCCTAGGACAGGCCCCTGTACGAGCTTCCCCCTTCTACACAGCGTGGCCCAGGTCTATTCATCCACGTGATGTACGTGAGGGAGGGCGGATCCCACTGGGTCCGCGGATTCACAGGCGCGCTGGTCATCGTCGTTGCCGTGCTCGGCTTCGTCGTGTGGTCGCCCGTGCGCACGCCTGTGACCGAGTTTGGATTCCACGCCTCCCTTGTCGATCAGGGCCCGCCCCCCGCCCTACTGCCGGGCAGCACGACGACCTATTCGATGCACTTCCGCAACGTCGGTCTCGTTGCCTGGCAGCGCGGGACAGATAAGCAGGTCACGCTCGGCGTCAACGGGGACGCCCTCACCTATGCGGACGCAGGCATGGCGGTCGATTGGCTCTCCCCCGCGCGGATCGTCAGCACTTCGGAAGAGCTCGTCCTCCCCGGCACGATCGGGACGTTCAGCTTCAAGATGCGCGCTCCGGCGACACCTGGCACCTATAAGGTGCCGGTGCGGCTCGTCGTCGAGGGACTCGCGTGGCTCGACCATGACCCGATCACGGTCGAGATCACGAGCGATCTCGGCTTCCACAGCCGGCTCGTCGACCAGTCAGCGCACGTGATCCTGAAGCCCGGCGAGATGAGCGGTCCGCTGACCCTCCACGTCCGCAACACCGGAGCGAAGACCTGGACGCGTGGCGTGACCGGACAGCAAGCGAACCTCGGCCTCTCCGGCGACGACAAGGCGCTCAGCATCCTCGGCGTGGGTTGGCCTTCGGCGGATCGCGTGGCCGTCCAGACCGAGCCGAGCGTCGGGCCAGGCGGCATCGCGACCTTCACCTTCCGCGTCCGTGCGCCATTCGCGCCCGGCACGTACGCCCTGCGCCTTCGGCCAGTCGTCGACGGCCTGACCTGGCTCGAGGACGAGGGGATCGTCACCCTGGTCACGGTGCTCGGCCCCGCCGGCGCCACGCCAACGCCGGTGCTAGGCGAGGCTTTCAAGAACGTCCAGCCGATCAACTTCGCGTTCGACGCAACGGCCGATCCGCGGGAGGTCGGTGAACGTCAGCGCCTACGCCGAAGGGTGGAAGGCGCGCTACGCCGCAAAGGCGCCCGCCGCCACGTTCTCGGTCGACTTGCCGGTCGTGATTCCGCCGTCACCCCAGCCGACCGCAACGGCGGCGCCGAGCGGCCCGAGCTTCACCGCGGCGCCGCTCCCCTCGGGAGCGCCGAGCCCGACCGGATCAGCCGCGCCAACCGTGGCGCCGACGGCCTCGCCGGCGTCCACCCCGGCACCGGCGCAGACCTTCTCGTCGACTACGTCGTTCAGCGCGACGAGCGTCTCCGCGGGTGGATCGGTCGGCCTGACCAACGCGGTGACCAGCGCGACCGCGACGACCGCGCTCGTCGACATTGAGGTGTGGGCCACGGGCGCGGCGAGCGCGATCTATCAGGTGTGGTTCGACGATCAGGCGTTCGCTGCGGGTCAGCAGCGCACCTACACCGCGACCTGGCAGATTCCCGCCGACGCGGCGCTCGGCACGTATACGGTCAAAGTCGGCGTCTACGCGCCGCAGTGGGCCGCGCTCTACGCCATGACCACCGGCGGCACGTTCACGGTCGTCCCGGCGGCGCCAGCGCCCACCCCGGTCCCAACGGTCGCGCCGACGGCAGCTCCGACCTCCGTGCCGACGGCACCTCCGACGCCGGTCCCGACGACGGCGCCAACTGCGGTGCCCACGGTCGTGCCGACCGCGGTGCCTACGGTCGCGCCGACGCCCACGCTCGCGCCGACCCTGCCGCCGACGCCGGTACCGACACCGGTCCCGACCGTTGCGCCGAGCCCGACGTCCGCTCCGACGACCGCTCCGACGCCCGTGCCCTCGCCGAGCTTCGGGTCGACCTCCACGCTCGTCCCGACGACCGTTGCGGCCGGAACGAGTGTGACGATCACCTCGCGCGTGACCAGCGCGACCGCCGTGACGGCACTCGTGAACATCGAGATCTATGCGCCGGGCGCTCCGACGAGCTCCTACCAGGTCTGGTACGACAACCAATCCTTCGCGGCCGGCCAGCAGCGCACCTACACGACGACGTGGTCGGTGCCGTCAACCCTCGCGGCCGGTACCTACAAGGTGGCGATCGGCGTGTACGCGCCCGGCTGGACAACGCTCTACACGCTGACCGACCCTGCCGGCACGTTCACGATCACGTCGGCTGCGCCGACGATCGCGCCGACCCCGGTGCCGACCCCCGTTCCGACGGGCGTGCCGACGCCGACGCCCGCGCCGACCGCGACGCCGGCTCCGCCACCCGGCGGGCTCTCGCCGCTGCACGTGCAGGGCAACAAGCTCGTCAACGCGGCCGGCCAGATCATCACGCTTCACGGCATGAATCATTCGGGCACCGAGTACGCGTGCGTCCAGGGCTGGGGCCTTGGCGACGGCGTCGGCGCCTACACCCAGGCCGCGGTGACCGCCATCAAGAGCTGGAAGACCGTCAACGCCGTGCGCGTGCCCCTCAACGAGGACTGCTGGCTCGCGATCAACGGCGTGCCCGCAGCCTACGCCGGCGCGAACTACCAGACGTTCATCAAGAACTGGGTCACACTGCTCAACCAGAACGGCATCTACGCGGTCCTCGAGCTGAAATGGACGGCACCGGGTTCCACCCCGGCGACCACTCAGGTGCCGATGCCGGACATGGATCACTCGCCGACCTTCTGGACGCAGGTGGCGAACGCCTACAAGGGCAACAACGCCGTGATCTTTGAGCTCTTCAACGAGCCGTATCCGGACAACCAGCAAAACAGCACCGCCGCATGGACTTGCTGGCGTGACGGCGGCACCTGCTCGGGCGTCTCATACCAGGCGGCCGGGATGCAGACCCTGGTGAACGCGGTTCGCGGTACGGGCGCGACGAACGTGTTGGCTCTCGGCGGCGTGTCCTGGAGCAACGCCCTCTACCAGTGGCTGGCCTACAAGCCGGTCGACCCGCTCAACAACCTCGCCGCGGTGTGGCACGTGTACAACTTCAACATCTGCAGCACCGTGAGCTGCTACAACGCCAACGCTGGGCCGGTCCTGGCCCAGGTCCCGCTGATCGTGACGGAGACCGGTGCCGATAACTGCGACCCGACATGGTGGAACACCTACCTCAGCTGGCTCGACACCAATGGGGCGAGCTACCTCGCGTGGGTCTGGAACACGTGGGGCTCCTCGTGCTCGACGCTCTCGCTGATCACCGATTACGCAGGCACGCCCACGCAGATGGGCCTGATCTACAAGAACCACCTCGCCGGGCTTCCTTAACCGGCGGCCTCGAGGAGCGCTTCCGCGCCCTGACTCGCCGAGCCAAGAAGCGACCTGACCGCTCGCTGCGCCGCATCGAGACCGTGATTCCGCTCCAGGTAAACGTAGCCGGCTTCACGGAGCTTCGCCTGCAGGTCGGTCGACATCGCGACCTTCGCGAACCGGACGGCGAAGGCCCGCGGGTCCGATTCGACGAACGCCTCACGCCCTGGTTGGATCGCGAGGCCACGCGCGCCATCGGGCGTCGTGATCACGGGCACACCGCTACGGATGGCCTCGAGCAGCTTGATCCGCACGCCGGAACCGCCCAGGACGGGCGCAACCATCAGCGCGGACCGCTCGTACAGTGGCCCGGGCTCCGGCACAAATCCGAGGACCGTGATTCCGGGCGCGCGCCACGCCGGTGGCACCGCCGGCGCACCCTGCGCGTCGACCGCCAACCCGGAGCCCGCGATCTCAAGCGTGGCGGTCGGAACCAGCTCGCGCACATGGGGCCACACCTCCCCGCAGAACCAGTCCAGTCCGCGCACGTTCGGATGCCACGTGAGCGTGCCGACGTAGCAGGCGCGCGGGAGGGCGTGCGTCTCGGTGCGGCGCTCGAACGAGACGACCTGGGGTACGAAACGGGCTTCGACACCCGCAAGGTCGCGATACGCGCGCGCGTCGTCGGCGGACATCGCGCCGACCGCATCCACTTCGCGAAGCACCTCGATCTCGAAGCGACGCGCACGACGCCACTCGGCTTCGGCGACCGCGCGCCGCACGCCACGCTGCCGCTTTGCGAACTGCTCCCAGATATCGCTCTCTACGTTGTGCTGGTCGAGGACGATTCGCGCCTGCGGTTGGAGACGCCGCACCAGCGGCAGGTAGCGCGCCGTGCCGAGGGCGCCGAGCCAGACCGCGTCGAAGCGCTCGCCACGCAGCTCTCGCTCAAGAGCGCTCCGCACCAAAGGCGACTCCCACTTCCCCGAGAGGTACGGAACGCCGTGGACGATCCGTAGCCAGGCGACCCGAGGAACGTAGCGGGGGTGCCGAAGGAGATGAATGGGATGGAAGATCGGGTCGAGCACTTCTAGCTTAGGCATCACGCGCGCGAGCGCGGCGTGGGCCATGAACGACGAGCGCTCTTCGCTGAGCCAGAAGACCCGAATGCGTTCGACCTCAGGAAGCGACGAGAGCACGGCCAGCTGTGAGAGGACGCGAACGTGCCCCCCGCGGACCGCCGGCCAGCCGAAGTCAGGTGCCAGGTACAGAAGGCGCATGGCTCGTACTGCATGAACCGCCCGAAGTATTGAGGGTCGGTATCGCGCCTGATTGAGGGGCGGCGTGCCGCAGGCCGGCCCGCCCAGAGCCGCGCCCAGAGTGCCCTCCCTCCGCCCGAAGCGTCTCAATGGTCGGGACAGGCCACTTCAACCAGCCGGTCCCACCTTTGGCGGACCTGGGATGCCCGACCTGACCGTGGGCCTCGCGCCCCGACGGCTGGCAGCGGCCGAGCGGCCGCGGCTGGCGTCGCGGCGCGCCCTGTGGGCGGCGGGGCACGTGGACCGAACGATCGCTCTCGGCCTCGCGGCGGTGGCGCTGGCGCTGGACCTCTTCAGACTCCCGGGCACGAGCCTCTGGGCCGACGAGCTGTTCTCGGTCCACCTTGTGACGCGGCCGTGGCCTCTGTTCTGGGAATTCCTGTCGCGCTACGAGCCGAACATGGCGCTCTACTACGTACTGCTTCGTGGCTGGTTGGGGCTCACCGGCCTCTTCGGCATCGTGCCTGATGAGCTCGTCGTCCGCGCGCCCTCGATCTTCTTCGCCGTACTGAGCGTGCTCGTCGTCTTCTGGATCGGGCGGAGGATCGCGGGACGGACCGTAGGCATCCTCGGAGCGCTTCTCTTCGCCTTGAATTTCATTCAGCTCACCGCCGCACGCGAGGCGCGTTCCTACAGCCTCGAGCTCTTCCTTCTCTGTCTCGGCTGGTATGCGTTCTTCGCGATCGTGAGCGCTGATCACCCCAGACGGCGGGTGTACGTCGCCTATATCGCCGCCATGGCGCTCGCGATCTATGCGCATCTTTTCAGCGCGCTCGTGGTCGCGTCGCAGGTGATGGCGTTTGCCGCACTGGTCGTTCTGCCAAGTGAGTCACGGGAACGGCTGCGACGCTCGCTGGGAGGCTTCGCCCTCAGCGTTGCGGCCATTGGCGGTGTGGCAATTCCAGTGGCGGCGTATGCGCTCCGCCACGGATCCACGAATCCGCATATCCCTCCTGCCGGTCTGCTGGAGGTCGGCCGCCTATTCTGGAATATCGCTGGCCACAATCTGGTGTACGGCTCGCTCCTCGGCGCGGCCGTCCTGATCGCTGTCGGTTTCGTGGCCTTCACCTACCGCAAGACCCGCAGCCGCATGCTCCTGTGGCCGATGGTGGCGCTCGGATCCTGGCTGACGATTCCCGTTCTCCTAAGCTACGCGGCGACCCAGCCACGCCTCAACCTGCATCTCTTCGCCTGGGGATATCTCGTCGTAGTGATCCCGGCGCTCTGCCTTCTGGCCGCGATGGGGATCGTCGCCATCCGTCGTTCATTCCTGCGCCAAGCGTTGACGATCGGCCTCGTCGCGGCGGCGGCGCTCGCGACGCCCGTCTTCTCCTCGCCACCAGACCAGGACCTCCGGACGGCCGCGCGATGGATCGAGGTGCATTACCAAACGGGCGACGGGCTTATCGCCACCTCGTGGTCATCTTGGCTCGGCATGAGCTACTACGCGGAGCTGGACGGTGCTCCAAGCGATCTGCTGACCGGCTCGCCCGCGCCCTGGTCGTGGACCGCAGGCGGGGCCACGCCGCTCGACCAGCGCGCCGCCATCCAGTACGCCTCGGCGCGCCACCGCGTCTTCCTAGTCGACTCGCTCCTCGAGGGCGATCCGCCCGAGACCAAGGCCCGCGCCTGGCTCGCACAGGCCTGGTTCGACAAGCACTACACCCTAGAGGCCGAGACCGCGGTCCCGTCCGGGTTGGGGCTGGTTCGCGTTCGACTCTACGAAAGCGCCGCGCAAGAAGAGGAAGACTAGCGACCACCGCCGCCTCAACCGGCGTAGCGGTAGAACAGCTCCCCCACTGTGCGGCACATCCACGGCGCGGAGTTGCGGATAACCCTTCCCATCATCTCCTCGAGCTTCCGCGAGGATGGCTTGATGGGCCGATTCGCGATCCACGTGTACGCGAGTGGCTCTTCGCGCGCTCCCCATCCGCTCTTAAAGCCGCGGAGCGGGGCCTGCTCGAGATCAGAGCGACCGAGATCGAGCGTATGGCAGCCGGTCTCGATCGCGACCCGTATCGCCGTCCACATCAGCAGATAGTTCGCATCGAGCTTGGCGAAACGCTCGTCGCGCGCGCTGTACTTGTAGATGAGCGTTCCGTTCCACGACCCGAAGATGGCCGCCGCGATAGGGATGTCGCCGGAATACGCGGTGAGGACGAATCCGAGCCCCGGCGCCATCACGCGCTCGAGCAGCAGGCGGAAGAAACGGCGCGGCTGGATCGGTACGCCGAGCCGTCTGCGCGTGCGTAGGTGCAGCCGGTAGAACGTCTCCATATCGGCGGCCGACTCGCCGCGCACGATGCGCACGCCGGCCTTCTCGGCCAGGCGGACGTTGCGACGGTGATTCTTGAAGAGGCGACCCCACGTCACCGTGACGTCAGGATCCAGGGCGACCTCGTGCCGAACGTGAGCGGAGCGCACCTGGATGCCCGCGTGGTCGGCGAGCGGCGCGCGGAGCTCCAGCGCGCGAACGGCGCGCGCCTTCGTGAGCGCGGCGAGCTGGTCCACCAGGCCCGGCTGCTCCGCAGCGAGCGGCGGGCAGTAGTCGGTGAACGGCAGGGAGACCCACCGACGCTGGCCGAGTGGCCGGCTCACCTCGAGCACCGGGAGTCCCGCGGTCACCGCGCCGGCGCCATCGGTCAGCGCGAGAGCCATCGCCCGGTAGCCGTAGCAATCGACCAGCAGCCGGGCCCAGGCGGGATGGTGAAAGAGCGTCGCCTCCGGCCGGCTGCGTACGAACTCGACCCAGCCGGGGTCTTCGAGCTCGAGGAGCTTCATCGGGATACGGCCTGGCCCGAGGTCACGGCCGCTCCGCGAGGTTCAGGTTCGTCGCGCCTCGCGCCCGTGCGCCGCCGCCACGCGAGATGCAGCGCCGCGGGGAGCTCGACCAGAGCGGGTACCGGATCGTCGGCAGCCAGGATCGCGAACTCGATGGGACCGCGGAGCGAGGAAAGGTATGCGCCGAGGGAGAGACGTCCCGCGCGAATTTCCCCGAGCACGGTGGGCAGATCGGTGAGCGCGCGCACCCAGCGCACACCGCTCCGGCCTCGCGTCTCCACCAGCGACGCGCCGGTCGTCATCCGCCACAGGAGGTATGGGAAGTCGACGCCGGCGCGGCCCCCGAGAGTGTGCCAGCCCCACACGCGTGGGTTGACGTCGAGAAGCTTGAGCCGACCGTCGCGCGAGTCCCGCTTGAACTCGACCTCGACGATCCCGTCATAACCCATGGCGGCGAGCAGCCGCGTGGCGACGTCCTCGACGTCGGGCGCCTCGATCGTCTCCACGTAGGTGCTCGCGCGACCGAAGTCCATGGGCCACTGCCGGGTGCGGCGCGCGACCACCGACGCCACCGGGCGACCTTCGCGGCAGAGCGCGGCGTAGGAGAGCTGACACGCGCCGCCCCCCTCGATCAAATCCTGGACCATGATGAGCGACGGATCGATCAGGCCGGACGCCTCCGCGTACCGCGCCGCGAGATCGGCGGGGTCCTCGACGCGCCAGGCCTTCGACATCGTGAAGCGGTTGAGGTCCGCGCGGACCGCCGGCTTGAGGATCGCGGGATAGCGAATGTCCAGGCTGCGCAGGTCCTCCGCGGTCTGGGGGTAATACGTGCGCGGGTGATCGATGTCGAGGTCCGCGGCGAGCCGGTAGGTCATTCGTTTGTCGTAGGCCCACCGCAGCACGTCCCAGCGCGGGACTGTCAGCAGGTATCGCTCCGCGAGCGCGCGCCGATTGCGGGCGAGGAGCGCCGCCGTTTCATCGTCCGTCGGAAAGATCGTCCAGCCGCCGACCGCGTGCCGTTCGCTGAGCTCCAGGAGGTACGCGACTCGGTCCGCTTCGGCCGCGGCGGGCCACGACAGGGTCCGCGCGCAGTAGCGGGAGTAGCTCGCAAGCGCGTGATCGTCCTGGATCACCCATACCGGGATCCGGTGGCGCCCCAGGCTGCGGACGATGCCCAGCGCCTTGTAGTCGCTCCCAAGGACGAGCGCCCCGGGCGCCTCTTCGCGCGACGCTGCGCTCACCGCGATCGTCACTCCGCAGTTCGGTAGTCGACGACCCGGTCGGCGGGGACGCGCGGCGCTTCGCCTCGGTCGCGTTTCGCGACCCACCGGGTGAGCGCGCGAGCACCGAATTCGGTCCCGGCGACGAACCGTACGAGTGGCCCGAACGAATAGCCCGCCGGCGCGCCGAGGAAGTGCAGGCCGGGTACGGATGACTCGAGGCCCGCGTCGAGCACGGGATGACCGTCGACGATGCGCAGCGCCGCGAGCAACGATGGCGAGAGGAAACCGTAGCGGCGCACGTCGACGCGGTAGCCCGTCGCGAGCAGGAGATGATCGACACCGCGCGTGCTGCCATCGTCGAGCGCGAGCTCGAGGTGGCCGTTCACGCGCACCGCCGCCCGCACGTGGCGGCCCGTGCTGACGGCCATGCCCTGCGAGCGTGGACGAAGCCAGAGCGACGCGCCCGGAGCGAGCGAGCGTCGCATCGCCGCGCGCCGCCAGGCGCTCGGCAACCGTCGCAGCAACATCGGTCGCGCGACCACGTGACTGACGCCGGCGGGACCAACGTCGGTCCGATCGAAGAGGAGTCGCCCGAGAAGTCCCTTACGGGTCGCGCGGCCGACCCAACGAATGCGCGGGGCTCGCATGATCAGCTCGACATCGGCGCCGCTCTCGTGGAGCAGCACCGCCGACTCGAACGCGCTCTGCCCGCCGCCGATGACAGCGACGCGCCGTCCGGCGAAGCGACCGAGATCGTCGTGCTCGCTGGAATGGCTCGCGAACTCCGGCGGCACGTGATCGAACTCGCGCGGACGGCATGCGAAAGGAGCGATGCCCGCGGCCACCACGACCCGCTCGGCCTCGAGCGGCTCGCCGTCGTCGAGCAGCACGCTGAAATGGTCACCGACACGCTCGACCCGCTGGGCCTGGCGTCCGTCGATCTCGGGCCCGGCCTGTTGTTGGAACCAGTGGCCATACGCCACGAAATCAGAGAGCGGCACAGGACGTTCGATACGCTCCGCGCGGCGGCGTTCGAATTCATCCAGCGTCAGGGCCGCCGCGGGATCGGCGATGTGCGATGCGGCCCAGGGACTCCGGAGCCGCATCCCCTTCGGCATGTGCCGCATCCAGAACGACATCGGCTTGCCGAGCACGTGCACGTTCGCTCCGGCGCCACGAAGGTGCGCGGTCGCGGCGAGGCCGTAGGGCCCCGCACCGATGACGATGACGTCCGCCTTCTGCCCGCTCATGATCGAGTCCACCCCCTGAATGAAGTGCCCCGGGTCTCCCAGGAGCGCGTGATGAAATCGCGAAGTGTGAGCGCGTCGACATCGCCGCTGACCGCGAGCGCGCTGCGCGCTCCCTCCGGCCATCGCCAGATCCGTACCAACGGTCCGGGCGCCGCCTCGATCTCGCCCAGGACCAGAGCCTCGGACCAGCGCGAGGTCGCGATGTCCACGTACGCGCCGTAGGCGGTCGCGTCGTCGGAGGTCTCGAAGGGCAGGCCCTCCTCGGCGAGGAAACTCCGCACCGCGTCGGGCGACCTCCCCGATACGCCGACGACCGGCATCCGCGGGGACCTCGTTTCGAAGTCGAACCGGCCGGTGCGCTGATCGCGCCCGTACCAGGGCTCGCTGGCGATCGCGAGCCCGCGCACGAGCAGGGTGGCGTCCGCATCCGCGTCCGTGTGGACGCGATACCGGCAGTCGCCCAGGCGCGTCACGGTCAGCCTGAAGCGGCTTCGGCGCAGCCACCACGAAGCGATCTCGTCGAGGCGTGCGATGAAGATCTTCGGCATGCGGCGCCGCGCCTCGCCGAGGACCGCCTGGAGAGCGTTCCCGAGCTCGGGAATGCGCTCCGGATGCAGCTGGATCGTGAGTAGGTCACCACGGCTGTGCGTCAGATCGAGCATCTGGCACCACTGGGAGGCCGCGGCGCACTCGGTCCAGCGCAGACGCTCGACGAGCGTCTCGTCATCCGGGATCGCGACCGGCATGTCGACAAGACCGTCACGCAGTCTCGGGATCACCGCGACGTCGCGAGCGTCGATCGCGGAGTAGAGCTCGAGAGCCAGCTCGTATCCGGGCGTCGCCTCGCTGCGCAGCGGAAAGTGGACGGCCTGGCTGCTGTGGTACCGAAAGCCGAGCTCCCGGAGGACCTCGAGCGTCGCTTCGTTGTAGCGGAGGTACGGTCCGCGGAAACCCGTGGGCTCGAGGCCGGCGCGTGCGAAGAGCTCCATCGCCCGACCGATGGTGTCGCGTTGCCGCTGGCGGTCCATCGCGGCGTGATCTCCGTGGACGAGGCCGTGCACTGGGATCTCCGCGCCGAGCGCGGCGAACCTCTGGAGCACCTCGGGGTGCCGTGCGAGGACGCACGCCGTCGTTGGCCACGTCGGCCGGATGCCGAGCTCGGACGTGATGGCGTCGTAGCGCTCGAGGCGCTGCACCATCGCTCCGGTGGTCGCTCCGAACCTCGCGAGCACCTTCGCCGTTCGCGCCGCCGAACCGGCGGGGCCGCGTCCACGCAGGCTCATCACGAGGCTCATGCGCGCTCGGCTCCGTCGGCCGCGACCGGAAGGGACCAGCCGAGGGTGTCCGCGCCGGCGAGACGCTCCACCAGCTCGACGTAGTGCTTCGCCTGATGGACCCACCGGTACGGCTCGTTGATCTCCGTCGCTCGCTGGACCAGCCGCTGCCGGAGCTCGGGGTCTTCGTACAGCTCGAGGATCGCGCGCGCGAGGTCCTCCTCGTTGCCCGACTCGAACAGCTGGAAGCACTCGTCGCCGAAGTACGCCTCCACCGCGCGCGTCCGCGACGTGACGACCGGCTTTCGCAGCGCGATGAGGTCGTACATCTTGTTGCTGTGCGTCAGATCGAAACAGGCATCCCGCCGGATCGCGACGACGCCGACGTCCGCAGCCGCGATCTTCGGGAGAAGCTCGTCCATCGGCACCCAGCCGCCGCTGAACCACACCAGGTCATCGACACGAAGCTCCTTCGCGAGGGCCTCGATCGACGCGCGGCGCGGTCCGTCGCCGTAGATCCGCAGCTGGAGGCCGGGGATGCGGTCGCGAAGCCGGGCGATCGCTCGCACGACGAGGTCCAGTCCGTACATGTCGTCGATCGTTCCGTGGAAAACGAGGACGAAGTGTTCGCGGTCCCGCTTCACCGCCAGGTATCGCCGCGGGTCGAACCGCTGGTCGTCGAAGGAGTTGAGGATCACCCCGATCTTCTCCTTACGAGCGCCGCGCTCGACGAATCGTTCGCGCATCTGATCCGTGCAGGTGATCGCCGCGTCGGCGAAGCAGATGCTCACCTGCTCGCAGAATCCGAGTGCGCGGACGAGCGGGTGCTGCGTCGGCAGCCTGTACTTGAGCGAGAAGAACTCGGGCATACATTCGTGGAGATCCAACAGGACCCGGGCGCCGAGCAGTCGCGGGACAAGCGCCGCGAAGACCAGGCAGTCGGGCAGCGAGTTCACCTGGACGACGTCGTAACGCCGCCGAAGGTGGAGCCAGGTGACACGCAGCGCCGCGAGGATGAAGAACGCTCCGTACTCGAGGACGTAGCTGATCTTGCCGCGACGGCGACGCTCGATCGGCACGCGGTACACCGCAAGGCGTCCGCTCCGCTCACGACGTGGCTGGTCGCCCCAGAGCTGGCAGATAAGGTCGACCTCATGGCCTGCCGCAATGAGCGCCTTGACCTCGCGCGTGACGCGCGCATCGAACGGGAAGACCCCCTGACGGATCACGCAGATGCGTGCCACTAGCGCACCTCGACCGAGGCTGACTCAAGCGAGGCCGACCGCACCAGAAAAGCGCAGATCCCAAGGGCCGTCCCGAGGACGATCATCGACCGGCTGAAAGTCATTCCCTGATCGACGGACGAAAAGATGACCTGGGAGATGACGATCGCCAGGGGAAGCGTGGCGAGCCACCGAAGCTCGCCGTCGCGCTGCCGTCGGACGAACAGCGCCGAGCTCACCAGCATCACGCGCGCGACCAGGAACCAGAGCGCGAGCGCCGCGAAGGGACCGGCCTTCAGCCAGAGCCAGAGCAGCGCGTTGTGGGTGATGTTGCGCCAGTACGGCAGCCCGTAGAGCGGAGGCGCCTGCTGCTGGAACAGGTACTCCTGCCCGACGCCGACCCCCGTTAGGGGCAGCTGTCGCACGGTGTACGCGATATTCCGGTTCTCGATCACCCGCCACGCGTTCGAGCTCTGGTCGCGTGTGCTGCTGGACGACGGCTCGATCACCGCACGCACCGCCCTCACCGGTTCGGCGATCGGCCCGCTCGAGTCCCAGAAGAGCGCGCCGTATGCGGTGAGCCCGATGGCCGCGACCCCGGCAAGGACCAGCGCACGCTGACGGTGGACGAAGAAGGTGAGAAGCGTGATGACGGCGAAGACCGCGGCCATCGCGATGAAGGCGGTACGCCGCTGGTCCAGCAGGAGAGCGATGAGGATCGCCGGCTGCAGCGCGAGGAGGAAATAGCTAAACCTCGTGCGCACCCGCAGCGCCACCATCGCGATTGCGAGGGCGATGGCGGCGTCGAAGAAGACGATGTCCTCGTGGCTCGTCACGGAGCCCGCGTCGTAGGGGGTCCAGGCCGGCCCCTCCTGATAGTTGCCGATCCCCTGAAGCGCCTTGACGCCGACGAGCGCGACGAACGTCCACACGATGACCATGAGCTGGCGGCGGTCCTCGACGAGGTTCGCGGCCAGGAAATAGAGGGCACAAAGCTCGACTGGCGCGCGCATCTCGTTCAGCGCAGCCTCAAGGTCCATTCCGCCACGCGCGAGGCCGATCAGCCCGCCGAGCGCGAAGGCGCCTCCGTACGCGAGGATCGCCCAGCCGAACGGGCCTATTCGCAGCGGGCCGCGCCGTCCGGTCATCCGATGGAAGACGAGACTCGCCCCCGTCAACATGATCAAAAGGTCCGCCAGGCTCAGACGGATCGGGAGCGGCGTATACGCGGAGACGTTCTGGAAGATGTGCGACTGGGCGGTCAGCGGCGCGAGCCCCGCGATTTGGAACTGCTCGAAGAGGAGGGCTGCGCCGAACAGGAGATAGACGCCGGCGACCGGGTGCGCGCACACGATGAGAACGACGAGCGCGGCGACCAGCGGAACGACCGTCAGCAGGTCACCAGCGGTGGCGACGATCACCGCCGCATACGCGACGGCGAACGCCACGATGAGCACAAATCCGACGATCGCGCCGCGTTGCGCGCGCGAGGCGTACTGGTCGCTCGTCGGCCAGCCGCGCACCCCCGTCTGGAAAACTGCGCTCATCGCGAGTTGACGAGGACGGCGAACTGCGCCGCGACCATCGCGGCAGCAAAGGTCGCGGCCACCCACGGCCGTGCGACACGAGCTCCGCCCAAGGCGCCGAGACCGGCGCAGAGGACGAAGAGGAGCACCGCGAGCGCCGTGTATGTCACGCGCGCGCCGCAAGAAGCGCTGCCGGCACGTCGACCGAGGATCCCCTCGCGCGATTCAGGACGATGTAGGGCGCCGATGCGAGGCTGAGTTTGCCGAGTGCCTGCCGGACCAGGGGCAGCGGCGTCGCGCCTTCGCGCAACACGAAGAAGACCTGATCGAGCAGCGCGGTCCATGGCAGCACGAAAGTCTCGCCGGCGAGCACCGGCGGGAGGTCGACGATCACCGTCTCGAATGAGCCGGCCTCCTTCGCGATGAACGACGCGACTCCCCGGAGCGTCGGCTTCGCGCCGCCCGTACCGTCGCCGAGCGGAACGAACGCGGGATCGGCGCGGTCGGCGAGCAAGTCGGCCAGACCGACGCTCGATTCCAGACGGGCGTCACGCGTGAGTGAGGGATGGATCCAGTTCGCATCGACGAGCAGTACGCTGCCCTTGCGCAGTCCCGCGAGAGACAGCGCCGTGCCTAGCGCTAGCGTGCTCACACCCTCACCGAGCAACGCGCTCGTGAAGCCGATCGTCCTGAAGCCCATCGCGTCGACGCGGCTCGCAAGGCCGTCGAACGTGCTCGTAACGCGCTCCGGCGCGGTCATCGGCTTGCGTCTCCGCTTTGCGCGCCGCCGTCCGCGAACGCGATCGCGGCGAGTGACGTGCGCAGGTCACCCCGACCCGTGCCACCGGTCGGGTGCGCGATGCGCGGCACGGAGGCGAAAAGTCTCGCGGGAGCGAGGCGATGCACATCGGCGGGACCTGACACGTGCGTCGGAAGGAGCGTGCCGATGACCACGAGGAGCGCGGCCAGCGCACAGCCCGCGGCGATGGCGACGGCGCCGATCATCGCCGCGGGCCGCGTTCCGCCGCGCGGTGTGGTTTGCACCTGCGGCTGGTCGACGACCTGGAATTCCATGCCGCTCACCGAAAGGATCGCGGGCGCGAGCGCCACCTGATCCATCCGGCCACGCAGGTCGCCGAGGCGGATCTGCGCATAGTCGAGAGCAAGACGCAGCTGATCCTTCTGACGCGCCTCGAGATCGCTCAGTGCGCCGGAGTGAATCGCCGCGAACTCGTCGAGCGCGCGCTGCGCGTCGAGCGCCTGGGCCTGGGCCACTTGGAACTGCTTTTGGTAAAGGGTGTTCGAGATGGTCGTGAAGGTGTTGCTCGCCTGTGCCACGCGATCCGCCCGGACGGCGAGCGCGGCGTTGACCATCTCCGGGCCCAGCGCCGGATCGCGTGCCGCGAACGAGACGGTGAGCAGATTGTTCCCGTGCGTCTGAACGTGGAAGCTCTTTCCAATCCCGGCGAGGAATTTCGTCTCATCCGGCGCGGCGGCCAGCGCCGGGCGCACCGAGGTCTGCTGAACCACGTCGCGCAGGAAGCTCCTGGTCTGGAGTAGCTGTTCGAGCAGGTCGGCCTGCTGGGAAGCGGCCGTCTGGATGATCGTCGCGTTCGGGTCGTCCGGACTGGTCGCCGCCATTTCGGGGGAGGCCCGCAGCACCCAGATCGTGGCCTCGGACTCGAAGGTCGTGGAGTACTCCACATACGCGGCGGCGATGCCGGCACCCCAGACGATCGCCAATATCGTCCCGAGCAGCCAGCGATAGCGGTGCGCCGTGGTGAGGTAGGGCCGCATGGAGCGACCCTATCGGCGTCTCATTGAAGGAGTGTTAGTTGGGCCATTGTTTCTCGTCGGTCGGCTGGTCGGTCGGGGGGAGGCTCGGTCCGGCCGGCCTCAGCAAGCGCTACACCCGCCCTCAATGCCGTCGCCGCTCCAATACCAAGCATGCGAGCCGCCGACGACCCGAGCGTCAGCATCATCGTTCCGACGTACAACCGCCGCAGCCGGCTTGGCCGGCTGCTCGCCGCGCTTGACCGGCAGCATCGGTCCGGGGTCCCGTTCGAGGTCATCGTCGCGGTCGACGGAGCCACGGACGGCACGGCGGAGATGCTCTCCGGCCTCCGCGCTTCCTTCCCGCTGAAAGTCATCCGGCAGGAGCGCGGCGGTCCCGCGGCGGCTCGCAACGCCGCGATCGCCGCGGCGGCGGGCGAGGTCCTGCTCTTCCTGGACGACGACGTCGTACCGCTGGACGGTCTGTTCGAGCGACATCTCGCGGTTCATCGGCGCGATCCGCGCGCCGCCGTGGTCGGACGGATGAGCGCGCCACCCGGTGCGGCGCTTCCGCCGTGGCTCGACTGGGAGGCCGCGCTGCTCGACCGGCATTACGCGAGGATCCTGTCGGGTGACATCCCCGCCGATTGGCGCATCTTCTTCACGGCGAACGCCTCGGTGCGCCGCGAGCACGCGATCGCGGTTGGGTGCTTCGATGTGCGATTCAAGCGCGAGGAGGACATCGAGTTCGCGCACCGACTCGCTGATCGCGGCGTCGGCTTCCACTTCATTCCGGACGCGATCGTGCACCACGATCCGGACCGCACCCTCGCGACCTGGCGCCACGTAGCGTTCGAGCGCGGGCGCCACGACTACATCCTCGAGACGCAGCTTGGGCGGGCCGAGCGATCGATGCGCGACGAGTGGCACCAGCGGCACCCGATGAATCGCGCATTGGCACGCTGCTGTGTGGGCCATCAGGGCCGCACGCGCGTGCTCGCCGGCGTACTGGAGCGTGCGATCACATCCGCATTTCAGCGGTCGCGCCGCCTTCGGCTCCTGCTCTGTAGCGCACTCTTCAACGTCATGTACTGGGAAGGCGTCGCGCAAGCGGCGGGGCTCGGCGCCGGGATGTGGAAGGGCTTTCTCGAACCGCCTCGCTACGCCCCGACCACGAACTCAAGCAGCGCGAAACCGTAACCGGGAAGGGTCACCGACGCGGCATCCCCGCCGGGGAGGCTCACGAGAGCCGGTCCACTCTCGAGAGGCGTGGTCGCATCCACGATCCTCAGCGTGACTCCCATCGCCGGCGCGAGATTGGAGACAGTCACCTGCACGGTCGCTGGAGATCCCGGTCCGCCCACTGTGTCGCTATCGACGCGACGATTGACGACGAGTACGCGCACGTTCGCCGACCCGGGAGGTCGCGCCGCGAGCACCTCGATCTCGTCGTGGCTCGACGTGGCCGAGAGCAGCACGCTTCCGGGCGGGAAGTGGCGCGTGAGGTAGTAGTCGCGCCAGTACGGAAGCAACGGGGTACCTGCCGCATCCAGCAGCGAGAACTGAAGGAGCCTCGGGTGGACGAACTGGAACTGATAGACCGTGTCGACGCCCGCGCGTGCGAAGCGGGCGAACGCACTCGCGCCCCACGCGGCGCCGTACGCGGTCCACGGCCGCGCCGCGGGATCGTCGCCATCCCAAGCGGCGTTCACGTTGAGCTCGGTGATCCAGATCGGCGTCTCACCGGCGATCGAACGGACCTGCGCGAGACCCCGGTCGATTGCAGCGAGCCCACAGCACATTCCGTCGCCATCGAAGAGGAACCGATCGGTCTGCGTGTTCAGCCACCCTCCGTAGGCGTGGAAGCTCAGGACGTCGGGTCGATGCCGGGCGCCCGCCAGCAGGGCCGGGAGATAGTCCGGGACCCGTGTCGTGACCGGGCCACCGGTGGTCGGGCCGACGAGCTTGATCGCCGGGTCAACCGCGAGGATCGCGTCGCCGACGGCGTTCCACATGCGAACGTATTGCTCGGCGGTCAGGCCCCCGCTGGGCGGGCACGCCGAATAGCTCTGGTCGGGCTCATTCCAAAGCTCCCAGTACATGACACGGCGCTCAGTGCCAGCAGGGTTCAGGACCTGCCGCCCATCTTCGGCGAGGAACCCGCCGGTGTTGTAGTAGCCGACCAGCCGGGCCGCGTATGCGGCGAATTCGGCGAACGTCGGATCGCGCAGCGTCGCCGTACCGCAATCCCACATCCAATGCGGGGCGTACGCGATCGTGATCAGCACCCGCGCTCCCGCATCGTGGGCGTCGCCAACCATCGAGTCGAGGTTCGAAAAGTCCCAGTCGCCTTGCGTGAGCCCCGCCGGCATCACGAGGGGTAGGCCTGGGTAGCCATCCGTCGTCACATTGATCCGGATGATCGGCGGCGCCAGAGCGGACAAGCGTGCGCGTGCGCCCGCGCTGCGATCCAGACCGCCGGGCCATATGAACTGGGTCGCAAGATGGGTCCGGACGGGCCCGAGTGCCTGGTCCGCGCGGACCGCCACGACCACGTCCGCGGATGAGGCCGGAACGGACGTCGCGGATTGAGCGGCGATTGACGGTCCATTGAAGGGCGCGACCAGGGGCCCGGCCCGACCGCGGGCGCACCGCGAAAAACGTCATGGGCAGGCAGCACCGCTCCTCAATGTCCGGGCGCTTCCATGCCGCTCATGGCAGCGGACCCGATCGCTCTTCATCAGTCGACGATGCCAGCCCGCGTGGACGGCACGCGGCTTTCCGATTGGTCGGTTGCGGGAGCGCAGGCCGACGCACCTGCGCTCTCCGCCGTTGGCAGCCTCGCCCAGGCTCTCGATTCGGCACGCCATCGCGAGGCCTTTTACGCCTTCTCCAAGCGGGCGCTCGACTTGGTGGTCGCCGCCGTCCTGCTTCTCGTGCTCGCACCGGTGTTCGCGCTCGTCGCGATTGCCATCCGGCTCGACGGTCCAGGGCCGATCTTCTACCGCGGCGAGCGGGTCGGTCGCTACGGCAGCCGCTTCAACGTCGTCAAGTTCCGGTCGATGCGCGCCGACGCGGATCCCAGTGCGCACTGCGCGTTCGTCCGCAGCCTGATGCAGCAGAGCCCGACGTGCACCGTTTACAAAGTCCCCGACGATCCCCGGATCACGCGGGTCGGCGCTTTCCTTCGCAAGACGAGCCTCGACGAGCTGCCGCAGCTCTGGAACGTGCTCCGCGGCGAGATGAGCCTCGTCGGTCCCCGCCCGGACGTTCCGTACGCCGTCGCGGAGTACAGCGACTGGATCCACCGTCGGCTTCTCGTGAAGCCGGGGATCACCGGCCTGTGGCAGGTCAGTGGCCGCAGCCGCCTGAGCCTCATGGAGATGTACCGCCTCGATCTGGCGTACGTGGGTGCGGCGTCGCTGCTGTTCGACCTCGCGATCCTGTTGCGCACCGTGCCCGTTGTGCTTACGAGGGACGGGGCCGCCTAGGGTGAGCGTGGCGATCGCGGCCCCCACCGCCGGACGGCGCGCCCAGCGCATCCGGCGGGTCCGCAACTGGGACATTCTGCTCGGCGTCCTTGCCGGCGCGATTGGCAGATCGTTGAGCGATCCCGCGCTTCGGCGCCGTCTCCTGAAGCAGGTCTGGATCGAGCTCAAACGGTCCGCCGCCCCGAACGTGCAGAGCGTCGAGCTCGCACGCGTTCGCGGCATCGAGGCGGTCAGCGTGTCCGGGCCGATCACGCGTCACTGTCCGCTGGTCCTGAGCGCTCTCGCCACGATCCTCGAATGCGAGACGATCTTCGAGTTCGGGACATTCCGCGGCGAGACCGCGTGGCTCCTGGCCCACAACCTTCCGAAGGCCCGCGTCTTCACGCTCGATCTGCCTGGCCAGGATGCGCACGATCACGCCGCGCTCGAGCTCACGGATGGATCCGAGTACTTCACCACCTGGGAGCGCGGCCGCCGCTTCCGAGGTACGCCTGAAGCGGAGCGGATCACGCAGCTGCTGGGCGATTCGGCGACGTTCGACTTCGCTCCGCACAGCGGCAAGGTCGATCTTGCGTACATCGACGCCAGCCACAGTTACAGCTACGTCAAAGCGGACACGGAGTCGGCGTTCGGCATGCTCTCCGAGCTCGGAACGATCGTCTGGGACGATTACACGTACTACCCCGGCATCTACGCCTACCTGAACGAGCTGGCCCCCACGCTCGACCGGCCCATCTACCACATCCTCGGCACGCGGCTCGCGCTCTACAGCCGCTGGGACATCGTGGTTCCCGAGGTGTGACGCAAACGCCAGCGCGGATCCTCGTCGTGCTCGGCACGCGACCCGAGGCGATCAAGCTCGCCCCGGTCATCAACGCTCTGCGCGACACACCCGGTGAGCTGACCGTCGCCGTCTGCGTGACCGGTCAGCACCGCGAGATGTTGGCCCCGATCCTCGAGCTCTTCAAGATCGTGCCCGAGTACCAGCTCGGCCTCATGACGCCGAACCAGAAGCTCGCGCGCCTCACGTCGGCGATCCTCGACGAGATCACCCCCGTCCTCGAAGAGTTCAGCCCCGATTGGGTGATCGTCCAGGGTGACACGACCACGGCCCTCGGCGCATGCCTCGCCTCGTTCTATCAGCACGTTCGCGTCGCCCATGTGGAGGCTGGACTGCGCACGAACGACAAGCGCCGGCCCTTTCCCGAGGAGGCGAATCGTCGCATCGTCGATTCGCTTTCGGACTTGCATTTTGCTCCGACCGAACGCGCCCGGCGGAGTCTGCTCGCGGAAGGCACCGACCCCGCCACCGTGCATGTGACGGGCAACACCGTCATCGACGCGCTGTGCCAGGTCAGCGCGCGCGCGTACGACATCGGTTCCGGACCGCTCGCCGGTGTCCCCTTCGATCGGCGGATCGTCCTCGTCACCGCTCATCGGCGCGAAAGCTTCGGCCAGGGCATGATCGCGATCTGCCGCGCGCTCGCGCGGCTCGTCGATGAGGTCCCGGACGTTCAGGTCGTATACCCGGTGCATCTCAATCCGAACGTGCGCGATCCGGTGCGAGATCGACTGGGCGGCGATCCCCGCATCAGTCTTCTCCCGCCACTCGATTACGAATCGCTCGTCCATCTGATGCGCCGGGCGACGCTCATCCTCACCGACTCAGGTGGCATCCAGGAGGAAGCACCGACCCTGGGAAAGCCGGTGCTGGTCCTTCGCGAGGTCACCGAGCGGCCGGAAGCGATCGAAGCGGGATGCGCGCGGCTCGTCGGCACGGACCCGAGCCGCATCGTGACCGAAGCGCGACGGCTTCTCGAGGATCAGGGCGCCTACGACCGCATGGCGCGGGTCGTGAATCCGTTCGGCGACGGGCGCGCGAGCGAACGCATCGCCGCGGTGCTGCGGTCGGGAACTGCCACCGCTCGCTCGTCCGCACGTGACACGTCCTGGCGGCCAGCCATTGAGTCTGCCTTGACGCCGAATTGAACGATCGCCGCGTCGCCAGCGTGGTCGGAGGATTCCGCTCCCAAGAAGTCACGCCGTGCCTCAGCGCTCCTCAACGGCCGGGCCCTGTCATCGAGCCATGACGTGCCGACATCTGCCCGTTGGGATGAGGGGTTCTGAATGAAGAGTCGCCTACTGCGCTGTCTCACTCCGTTCGCGATCGTTGCTCTCGTCGCTTTTCAGCTCGCCGTGGGCGCCCGACCGGCTGCCGCGGCCGCCGGCGCCGTGATCGCCGACGTCGTCGTGCCGTTCGGGGACGACGGGACGCTCTGGCCTGTCGGGATCTCGTCGAGCGTGGCCTTCGACGGGAAGTACCTCTATTACGCCGAGTACAGCGGCCCGGTCCTGCATCGCATCGACGTGCCGCCGGCAGGCGCGCCGACCCAAGCCACGAACAAGGTCGACATGCCGATCGTCGGGATGCACGCGGGCGTCATGTCGCTCGCGTACGACCGTGGCCGTGACATGTTCTGGGCGATCGGCGGGGATGGACTGTCGGTCTATCTCCTCAGCAAGACCGGCGTCGGCACGCTGATGTTCACCATCAACGCGACGGCCGACCGGCCGGGTTGGCAGCCGACGACCTACCCGACCGAGACAAAGCTCGCATATGACCGCACCGACGACACGATCTGGTATTCGCCTGATGCCAACGCCCGAGTCTTCCACTACCAGACGTACGCGGACATGTTTGGCACCGCCCAGCTCGTCGCCGCCACCCCGTTCGTGGACGTCAGCGTTCCGCCGAACGATATGAGCCCGCAGTGCAGCTACAGCATCGTGAGCGGAGTCGCCGTGGGCGGCGATCACCTCTTCCTCGACATCGCGGGCTGCCCCTATTACTTCGAGTACTCGAAAACCGGCACGAAGATCGGCTGGTTCCCTCTCGCGGGCACCAGCGCCGGTGACATCGAGTGCGACAACCTGAGCTACGGCGTGTCCGTCCTCTGGGTGAAGGACGCCTGGGCCGGGCACATCCGGGCGTACGAGCAGCCGGCGGCCGGTGCGTGCACGTTCGGCGGCGGGAACGCACCGTGACAGACATCTTGCGCGCGCATTGAGCGCTCGTTGACGCTGCGTTGACCGGTATGGGTGCAGAGCGGCACCACGGCGGCGGGCACTCCGAAAGGTCATGCCGTCGCCGCAGCGCTCCTCAATCCGGCCGGTGTCTCATCGGCCCCGTGCGTGGGGGTCTCAGGTACCGGGTCGCGCTGGTCATTGTCACGGCGCTGGTCGGCCTATCTCTCTACCTCTCGGAGCCGTCGTCGGTAACGACGGCCCTCGGCGCCGACAACCCGATCGTCGTCGAGAACCAGTTCCCGGGATCGAACGCCTGGCTTCCGGGGTCGATGATCGCGAACGACGCGACCGGCCAGATCAAGGGTTACGCGTCCGCCACCAGCGTCGGCCCGGGACAGAGCATCACGCTGTTCGTCACCGTCAACCCGGTCCAGACCTACACGATCGACTTCTACCGCCTCGGGTATTACGGGGGCGCCGGGGGCCGGCTCCGTCTGCACACGGAGCCGCTCGCTGGAACCCTGCAGCCGCCCTGTGACTCGAACACATCGACCGGGCTGATCGAATGCAACTGGGCGCCGAGCTACACATTGACGGTCCCGAACGATTGGACGAGCGGCGTTTACATCGTCAAGCTGACGAACTCGCTGGGCTACCAGAACTACGTGATGTTCGTCGTAAAGGACAACCGCCCGGCGCCGTATCTCTATCAGCAGGCGGTCTTGACCGACCAGGCTTACAACAATTACCCGAACGATCATGTGACCGGCAAAAGCCTGTATTCCTTCAACAGCTACGGCGCGAACACGCTCACGGGCGAGACACGGGCCGTCAAGGTCTCGTTCGATCGTCCCTACTCGGACTACGGCTTTCCCGAGGTTGATGCGATCGAATTCATCCGCTGGATCGAGCGCTATGGCTACGACGTCACCTACGCGACCAACCTGGACATCCACACCAATAGTGCTGCGCTTCTGACTCACAAGGCCTTCATGTCGATCGGCCACGACGAGTACTGGTCGAAGCCGATGTTCGACTCGGTCCAGGCCGCGCGCGACGCGGGCGTGAACCTCGCGTTCTTCGGAGCCGATGCCGTGAGCGTGCAGGTGCGCATCGAGTCGTCGACCGACGGCGAACCGAACCGCGTGGTGGTCTGCTACAAGAGCGCGGCGCTTGACCCGGTGCAGGGACCCACGACCACGGTCGCATGGCGCAGCGCGCCGGTGAACCGTCCCGAACAGGCCCTTCGGGGGATCCAGGACACCTTCCACGCGATCGTGAACTCGAATGTGAGCTACGTGGTGAACAGCAGCTCTCACTGGATCTATGCCGGCACCGGGTTCAGAGACAACGACACGGTCCCGAGCATCGTGGGCTACGAGAGCGACCGCTTCATGAGCGGCTTCCCCGCCCCGAATTCCACGAACTTCACACTGCTGTCGAACTCGCCGTTCACGAACAACGAGGGCGGCGCCGAATACCAGAACGCCTCCATCTACCAGGCCCCGAGCGGCGCGTGGGTCTTCTCTTCCGGGACGATGTCGTGGAGTGAAGGCCTGGACAGCTTCTGGCACGGGCACGCGGACGCGCGGATCCAGAAAACGACGGACAACCTGCTGAGCGCATTCGTCGCGCCGCCTACCCCCACGCCCACTCCAACCCCCACGCCAACTCCTACCCCCACTCCGACGCCCACGCCTACTCCGACGCCCACGCCTACACCCACGCCTACTCCTACTCCGACACCCACTCCGACGCCGACCCCACCGCCCACCGCCGTTCACGATCTCAAGGTGACCACCGCGGCGACGGTCTCCGCGGGTGCCTCGTTCTCGGTCGACGTGACCGCCGAGGACGCGCAGGGCAATCCGGTCACCTCATACAGTGGGACCGTCCACTTCGCGAGCAGCGACACCTCGGCGGGGGTCGTGCTCCCGGCCGACTCGACGTTGACGAACGGTCACGGGACCTTCTCAGTCACCCTCACCAGGGCCGGCTCGCAAACCGTGACCGTCTCCGACGCCGCGAACGGACTCACGACGACCGCGACCATCGGCATTAGGGCCGCGCCGGCCGACCATCTCACTCTCACCACGGGGGCCAGCCCGAAGGCCGGTACGTCCTTCCAGTTCACCGTGACCGCGAAGGACCAGTTCAGCAACACCGACACGTCCTACGGCGGAACGGTGCACTTCACGAGCACCGACGCGGCAAACGGCGTGGTGATTCCGGCCGACGCGACTCTGACGAACGGGCAGCGGACTTTCTCGGCGACGCTGGTCACGCTCGGCTCGCAGACCATCACCGCCGCCGATGGGACGATCAGCGGAGCCCTTGCGGTAACCGTCGGCGCGGGCAACGTGTCGAGGCTCGTGCTGGCCACCGGCGCTACCCCGACCGCCGGCTCTGCCTTCCAGTTCACGGTGACGGCGCAGGACTCCTTCGGCAACACGGCCACGTCGTACGGCGGCACGGTACACTTCACGAGCACCGACACGTCTGCCGGCGTCGTGCTCCCATCCGACGGCACGCTCGTGAACGGGCAGAGGACCTTCTCAGCGACGCTCGTCAAGGCGGGTGCGCAGACCATCACCGGAACGGACACCGGGGCGTCGAGCATCAACGGGAACCTCAACGTCTCGGTGCGGCCGGGCGCCGCGGCGACAGTCATCGTCTCGGCTCCGGCGACCGTCACGGCGGGCCAGTCCTTCAACTTCACGGTCACGCTGAAGGACGGCTACGGGAACATGGCGACCGGTTACACCGGGACGATGCACTTCACGACGAACGACATCTCGCCGCTCGTCGTGCTGCCGTCGGACTACGCATTCAAGGGCAGTGACGCCGGAGTTCACACCTTCTCGGCCACCCTCTGGACGCCGCCGAGCCGGCCGATCACCGCGACGGACACGGCGAATGCCAGCCTCACCGGGACGACCTCGGTAGGAGTGACCCTGCTTCCGCCGCTGCCGTAGGCGCCGGCGACAACGGGCGGACACCGGAGTGGAGCTTCAGTGAGACGACGACGCGAGGGACGCGAATGGCCTGGAGCCAGCGTATGGCTGGAAGCCCGCCTGGTGGTCCGCATAGTCCAGGCCGACGACCCGTTTACCTTGGCGGTCGTGAGTACCCCTGTATCCTTGGAGTCCTTACGCGGGGTGGGTGCTCTCGAGAACGGCGCCGGTCAGCGCGTCGGGGTTCTCGTCGTCGATGACGATAAGGACCTCGTCGACCTGCTTGCCTTCCTCATCGAGCAATCCGGTCTGACCGCGCTTTGCGCGACCGAGCCAGTGGCCGCGCTTGAGCTCTTCGACAAGGAAGAGCCGTACGTGGCGGTCGTCGACCTGAACCTCAAACCGTGGGATGGCTTCGAGCTGTTGGCGGACCTTCGCCGGCGCAGCGCACGCATCCCGATCCTCGTTCTCACTGGACGCGGCAGCGAGGACGACAAAGTGCGTGCCCTCGACATGGGCGCCGACGACTACGTCGTCAAGCCTTTCTTGCATCGGGAGCTCATCGCCCGGATCCGCGCGCTCGCGCGGCGCGCGCAAATGGACCGCAATGTGATCGAGCCGACGATCCTCGAGGCGGGCCCGCTCCGTCTGGATCTCAAGGAGCGGGGCCTCCAGATCGAAGGCGCCGAAGTGCGCCTCACTGGGACCGAGTTCCGCCTGCTGGAGTACCTGATGCGTCATGGCGATAGCGTCGTCTCTACGACCGCGCTGGCGCGGCACGTCTGGGGCTACGACGACCCCCCGGCGCGTGACGTCGTCCGGGTCACCGTCCACCGGCTGCGCCGGAAGCTCGGGGACGATGGAGAGAGCCCTCGCTTCATCCACACGGTGCCAGGCGTCGGCCTCAAGCTGCGGTCTACGCCACCGGAGCGGTCGAGCGAGCGCACGCTGTAACGCGAATGTGTCGGCCGCGAGGCCGGTGTAACGCCTTTGTTCTCTGACCCTTAACGCTTCGAGGCATCCCGTTTGCGGTTTCTACATCCCGTAGCGCGTGCCGCGATTCGCGTGGGGGTATGGAATTCATGATCAAGATCCTGCTGGTGGAAGACGATCTCGACATGCTCGACCTGACCGCATATGTCCTTCGCCGAGAGCGGTTTGTCGTGATGGAGGCCTCGGACGGCGCCGCGGCGGTGCGGCGGTGGAGGGCCGACCGTCCGGACCTGGTCGTCCTCGACCTTGGCCTGCCAAGCCTCGACGGGTTCGAGGTGCTTCGTCGGATTCGCACGGACGACGAGACACCGGTGCTCGTCCTGACCGGCCGCAAGGACGCCCAGGACATCCTGCGCGCCTTCAATCTCGGGTCCGACGACTTCCTCGCGAAGCCGTTTGAGTTCAAGGAGCTCATCGCGCGTATTCGCGCGATCCTGCGTCGCGTCCAGACCTCCCCCAAGGAGAGCACCGAGCCCCGCGTTGAAGTGGACGGGCTCAAGCTGGATCCCGAGGCCTACGAGGTGGCGTGGAAAGACGCGTACGTCCGGCTAACGCCCACGGAATTCCGGATCCTCTATTTGCTCGTCACGAATGCCGGGCACGTGGTCTCCGCCAACCGCCTGTACACGTACGTGTGGGGCAGCGAAGGCGGCGACGCGAATGCCTTGCGATCACACATCAGCCACCTGCGGAGAAAGCTCGAGAGCACGGGCGAGACGCCGGGCACGATCTCATCGGTCCCGGCGATCGGCTACGTCTACCGCAAGGCCACGCAGCCGGCGGCCGTCGCGGCGGAGTCCGCGGAGTCCGAGGACGCGGCTGTCGCGACGCCCACCGCGAGGGCGCAGATAGCTCCCGCAGCGTCCGGATAGCGACCCGAACGTCGTGAGGCGCGGGAGCCTCCCCCGAGGCTCCCGCAGCCCCACTCGGTGCCTCTCCCGCTAGTCTCAGCCGCTCCGTTGACAGCCCGCTGGCCTTGAGAAGGCGGCCAATGAGCTTGCGGCGGAACGCTGGCGGCTCGTCGATACAGTGATGTCAGACGCCGGAAGCACGTCGAAGACCTTCCTCTTCTGGCAGCGCGAAAAGCAGCCGTAATCGCGGGCTGCGAGGTCGCCAGAGCGGAACTTGAAAGGTGGATCGCAATGTCGAGCGATACAGCGAACGAGGCCCTGCGCGCCAAACTCACCCCGATCCAATACGCGGTGACCCAAGAGGCGAGCACCGAGGCGCCCTTCACCGGAGCGTACTGGGATCACCACGGCGAGGGAACGTATCGCTGCGTCGTCTGCAGGGAGCCCCTATTCGACTCCGGGACCAAGTTCGAGTCGGGGACCGGCTGGCCCAGCTTCTACGACGTCATCGAAAAGGGACACGTCACGACCAAAGAGGATCGCGCCCACGGGATGCGACGGACCGAAGTGACCTGCAGCCACTGCGGCGCGCACCTCGGCCACCTCTTTCCGGATGGCCCGCGCCCGACCGGCATGCGCTATTGCATCAATTCGGCGGCGCTCGAGTTCACGCCGCGAGAGGGCTTGGAGAGTCGTTCCAAGGAATAAGGATTACCAACGATACGTGTGGGCTCTGCGTGGCTCGCACACGCGACCTCAGCGATGTCAACGAGAGGCAAGATGTCCCACAACAATCGCCGAGGGCGTGAAGCCGAAGCTCGTACCGGCGATCCTGACGCACTCGAACTTCAGCACAACGATGGACCCCTACGTTCACGCGTACGACGAGGGCCTGGGCGGCGCGGTCGCGAGTCTCGATCGGGCGCTCGGATCATGACCGTGAGCGATCGCGCGGCAGCCCTCGCCGACGAGTTCCAAGAGCGCTTCGCGACGCTCGACCGGCTGCTGCAGTCGCTGACGGTCGCAGAGTGGGCGCTGCCCTGCAGCGGGGAGGGCTGGCCGGTCGGGTACGTTGCCCACCACATTGGTCAGGGCATCGTCCGCCCGCGCGGTTGGATCGAGCAGGTGCTTGTCGGCGAGGAGCCGTTCGCGTTCGACTGGGAGGTCACGCACGAGCTCAACCGGCGTCGAAGCGCTCGGCTCGGCCTGCCACCGCGAGACGAGACGCTGCGCTTCCTCAAACTGACCGCGGACCACTTCGGCGCGCTCGTGCGGTCGCTCTCGGAGGAGCAACTCGACCAGATCGGATTCGCCCAGCGTGACGCGCGCCGCGACATCGCCTGGGTCGTGAAACTCGTCACGCGCCATATCGATGAGCATCGCGCGGGGATCCTCGGCGCCATCGCTGGTGGGGGTCGACGTGGGGGTCAGTAGCCGACCGGCGATCGCGTGTGAGCCGCCACGGCAGCCGCGTTTCCCCGAGGAATGCCGGTGGGCTCTGCGTGGCTCGAACACGCGACCTCAGCGATGTCAACGCTGCGCTCTAACCAGCTGAGCTAAGAGCCCTCTGCGGACTCCAAGAATAGCGCGCGCGTTTTCTTGGGGTTTTTGGAAACGCATCGCTCCGAGTACGGACGACTGCCGCGCAAAAACGAGCACGTCAACCGAGCATAAGTTCTGCAAACATGCAGCTGACCTTTGAGTGCGACCTCCTAAAGCTCACTTCTCGTCCAAAAGGCCCACCACTACGCTTGCGACTACCAACGCCCTGATGGAGGCGCGACTGAACGAGCTGGCGATCGTTGCGGTCATCGGCACGCTCATCCTCCTCGTGTGGAGGGGACAGCCCCTGCAGCTAGCAACCCCGTCCGAGCGCCGTGAGACTGTGAGGAACCCGAGGTTCTGGCTCGGAGTCGTGGTCTTCTGCTTGTGGCTGCAGGTGTTGCAGACGATCGCACGGCGCTGACTCCGAATCTCCACACGGAAGCCGATCCAGACAGCAGATGGAGTCTCGAACCCCAAATGATGGGCGACATCCTGGCGACCGATGGGGGCGCTACTCGGTTGTCCTTCTTGTCGATGCGCCAGCACTCGCCGACGTGGAGGCAGGGCCCTACATCGCTCAGGAAATCGTGAAGTGGCAGCGTTTCGAAAAGGCGTCGTTCGTATGGGACTCGGCGCAGAAGCTCGCGACTTTCTCTGCCGAGGTCCCACTGGCGCGATCTGCGAAGGCCGCCGTTGGCGAGGCTCAAGACGCGATGGAAAACATGCTCTATGCGGCAGTTCGCGAACCTGGCGCGTTCACGATCAGAGCGCTGAAAGCGGAGTTCATATCGGACACCTGACGGACGCCTAAGCGATGTCAACGCTGCGCTCTAACCAGCTGGGCTAAGAGCCCTGGGAACGAAAGTCTACGTCAACCAACGCCTCCTGATCCCTGCCCGCAACTAAAGATGCGCCTTCGCGATGCTTGAATCGCGCGGCATGCGTCATCTCGCCGCAGGTCTTGCGCTGACGATCGCCCTCACCTCGTGCGGACAGCGGGCGGCGTCCGCACCAGAACCCATGCCGACTCCAGCTGCGCCGACCGTCACCCCGTACCAGACGATGACGCCGACCCCGATGCCCTCGCCAACGCCAACGCCGCTTCCAACACCGACTCCGACACCCGGCCCGACGCTCTCGTCGCTGCTCGCCGAGAAATACTTCCATCCCCTCCCTGGCTACGAGCTCGTCGCGCCGCCACCCGAGGTCGACTCGCAGCTTTCGGCTCTCGTCTCCTCGCCGGAGGTGACCGACATCGCGACCGGCGTCGCGCTGCGGCTCGTCACGCGAAACGGCGATGCCGCGAACATGGCCGTCCTCAGCCTTTCGCTCTTGCCGTCGTACGCTGCGCTTCCGGGGGTCCTCGACGAATTTGGCGCAGGCTATTCGCAGTCCGCTGTCGAGCACTTCATGCTCGCCGGCCACCCGGCGCTCTACTACCAGACCGCGCCGAAGAGCCTCGTGTGGGCCCACCGCACATACATCGTGGTCGTCTACGGCACCGATCGCGTGGCGATGACCCGGCTCGGCGAAGCGCTCATCGCATCGAACCCGTAGCGCTCGTCGCGCCGAACAGCCGGAGGCCCGCTGTCGCGGCATCCTTCGCGAAGCACACCACCCTGAAAGCGCCGAGCCCATTCGGGTCGAGCAGTGCGTCGATCGCCGAGCGCCGGCTCGCTGCGCGCAGCTGCTCGATCGGGCTAGAGGGTCGCGCCGTCGCCTCGCGGATCCCGAGCGCGAGCAACATGTCGCGCTGGCTCGCCGATCCGGCGAAGCGAAGGCCGGCGCCTTCCGCGGCGCGGCGGATCGCCGTGAAGTCGACGCTCGCGGTCAGATCGTGACGACCAGGCTCGGCCAGCGGATCGGCGATCAAGCGATGACGAGCGAACCCCCGGATCGTTCCCGCACCTTCGCGCGTGAGGAGGTCGGTGTCCTCACCCCCGTAGTCGATGAACAGGACATAGCCCGACACGAGCGCGCCTGCCAGGCTCGCGACCCAGCCTTCGGCCGCGGGGCTCGTCTCCCAGCGGCCGCCCACGGGCACGGATTCGGGAACGCGCCAGCGCAGATCCTGACTCGGAGCCCGTAAGAGCTCGACGAGCGTTCCGTTCTCCTCGCCGACGAAGACCTCGCGCACGCCTTCGGGCGTCCGGATCAAGACGTGGACGGGAAATGCGTCGAGGACCTCGTTGGCGAACAGGATCCCCTGAATGGGCGCGAGGCTGTGAGCGACCGACGCCCATCGCAGATCGCGTCCCTCGAGCGCGAGCGATTGCTGTCCGCGCATGCGTGGCGACACCTCGACGATCGCGGGCCGCGCGCCGCGAGCCGCATCGGGTCGTTCCCGCTCCAGAGCTGTGAGGAGATCGCGCATGAGGATCCCGCGGCCCGCACCGGCTTCGACCAGGTCCCACACCGGCGGTCGTCCGAGGTGCGACCAAAGATCCGCGACCGCGCGCGCGAGTGATCGCCCAAACGCGGGGCCGAGGTCGGCCGACGTGACGTAATCGCCCTCGAATCCGACCGACGCCCGCGTCGTGTAGTAGCCATCCTCAGGGTCGTAGAGCGCCGCCTCCATGTAATCGGCAAACGTGATCGGCCCACGTGCGCGGATCCGCGCGACAATGCGCTCGCCGATCTTCCCCACGTGATCGAGGGTATACGGGAGGTAACTGAAGCGCGCGCTTTCCTAAAGATGCAGTAACGATCCGGATTGAGCGCTCGTTGACGTCGGGTTGACGGACTCGGCGCCTGCCTGCTCTGCGACGGGAGATGGTCCTAAAACATCATGCGGGTGCGTACCGCGTCTCAACCCAGGTCCGGTCGAATGACATCGACGTGAAGACGACTGCGCGCCATCCGCTCTCGCGCATCGGTTTCATTCCGATCATGGCGCTGGTCCTTCTGCAGCTCGCCGTCTTCGGCGCCCGGCCTGCGGCCGCCGGCGGCGGCAGTCTCATCGCCGACGTCATAGTGAACGAGCCGTATCCGGACTATGTAGCCCCGAGCGTCGCATTCGATGGGCGCTACCTCTACCACGTCGGATACGGCACATCGGTCCTCCATCGGATCAACGTGCCGCCGAGGGGTACCTCCAGCAACGGGACAGGCCAGGTCGACTTCCCAATCACGGGTGCGTCCTCCGGGATCATGACCCTCGCGTATGACGCCGGCCGCGATGCGTTCTGGGCGGTCAGCGGCGGCGACGGGCTATCCGTCTACCTCCTCAGCAAGACCGGCGCGGCCACCCTTGCCTTCCGCGTCGATCCAAATAACGACAAGCCCGGCTATCAGCCGGTCGGGGACTATCCGAACGAGGTCAAGATCGCCTACGACCGCGCCGACGACACCATCTGGTACAGCAACGACGCGAACTCGCGCATCTACCACTACCACACGTACGCCGATGCGCAGGGCACGGCGGACCTAGTCGCCGGGACGCCGTACATCGACGTCAATATCCCGCCGAATTCGATGGACGCCGAGTGCGGCTACAGCCAGAGCAGCGGGATCGCCGTCGGCGGTGATCACCTCTTCATCACGATCGCCGGCTGCGGCTACCTCTTCGAATTCACGAAGACCAGCGGCAAGGTGGCCTCGCAGCGCTACAACCCATATCCGGGAACAGGGCCACAAGATCTCGAGTGCGACAACCTGAGCTATAGCGTCGCCGTCTTCTGGATCCGTGATACGTACGACGGGCACATCCGCGCGTTCGAACAGCCCACATCGACCTCATGCCTCTACGGCGGTGGCGCCGGTAGTGGTCCGACTCCTACGCCGACGCCCACTCCAACACCCACGCCCACTGACTCCCACACCAACGCCCACGCCGACTCCAACACCGACTCCGACTCCCACACCAACGCCCACGCCGACTCCAACACCGACTCCGACTCCCACACCAACGCCCACGCCAACCCCGACGCCGACTCCTACGCCGACGCCAACACCGACTCCAACACCGACCCCGACTCCTACACCAACGCCACCGCTTCCGCTCCCTACGCTTCCGGTCCCGACGCTTCCCCCGCTACCTACGCTTCCGCCGCCACCGCCACCCCCGTTGCTCTAGCCCCGACGGAGACGACCTCCGCTACGCACCCCAGCGCGGCGGGCCTGGCGGGCGGATCTCGGGTGGACGTGGCGCGTTGTGGCCATCGAGCGGGATCTCTTCGGACGGCTTCCAGGTGCGCGCGACGGCAAGCTCTTCCTTCGCCAGCACCGTTCGGCCGAAGCGGCCGTATGTCGAGAGCTCGAAGTTCGGCGTTTCGCCGAGCGCGCCGTGCGGACAGACCTCCACACAGTCGCCGCAATAGATGCAGCGAACGATGTCGAGCTCGTAGGTCTGCAGGTCCCGCTCGCGCATCATCAGCGCCCCGGTCGGGCAGGTCTCGGCGCACGCGCCGCACGACACGCAGTCGGTGTACTTGAGCGAGACGTTCCAGGGCGTGGTGACGATCGAGTCGTAGCCGCCGCCCATGAGGCCGTAGCAGTTCGCGCCGATCACGTCGCGGCAGATGCGGACGCACTGCGTGCAGTTGATGCACTTGTTGAGGTCGCGAAGGATGAAGTCGTGGCTGAAGTCGTACTCGTAGTCGTGGTAGTCGACGGGCTCAGCGCGGTGAAAGCGGTTGTCCGTGAGACCGTGCTCGAGGGAAAGCCGTTGAAGGTGGCAGCGCCCGACGTCCGGGCACACGCACTGCAGGCAGCGCGCCGCTTCCTTCTCGGCGCCCGCCTTGTCGTATCCGTTCTCGATGAGCTGAAAGCTGAGCTCGCGCTCTTTGAACGGAAGCATCGGCATCCGCACCTGCGGCTCCTCGGGCTTGTACGGAACGATGTCGATCAGCTCAGGGACCGCCTCTTCTTCGGCGATCTCCTCCGCCACTCGGGCCATGTCGTCGCCTGCGAGGTAGCGGTCGATCGCCTTCGCCGCGAGCTTGCCCTGCGCGACGCACTGGATGACAGTCACCGCGCCCATCTGGCAGTCGCCACCCGCGAACACGCCCGGCCGGTCGGTCATGAGCGCGCCGTTGGTCACGAACGTCTCGCGGCGGGACTTGCGTATCCCCTGCTCGCGCTGCAGGAAGTCGAGGTTCGGCACCTGCCCGATCGCCGGGATCGCCGTGTCGCATTCGATCACGAAGTTCGAGCCTTCGATCGGCACGGGACGCCGCCGACCTGACGCGTCAGGCTCGCCGAGAGCCATCCGCTGGAACTCGACGCCGCCCACGCGCCCGTCCTTCTCGATGATCTTTACCGGTGCCGCGAAGAACTCGAGCTTGATGCCCTCGTGCTCGGCATCGTCGACCTCGCTGTAGTGCGCGCCCATCTCCTTGCGCGACCGCCGGTAGACGACGGTGACCTCGGCCCCGAGGCGGCGCGAGGTGCGCGCGCAGTCGAACGTCGTGAAACCCCCACCCATGACGACGACCTTTTGGCCCTTCCCGACCGGAACGGGGTTCCCCTCCGCATTCATCCGGAGGTAGTTGATCGCCTCGATCACACCGGGGAGATCCTCACCGGGGATGCGGAGCTCGTTCGAACGCCAGGCGCCGAGCCCGAGGAAGATCGCGTCGTAGCCCTGAGTGAAGAGATCGTCCACGGTGAAGTCGCGGCCGAGCATCATCCCGCCTTTGAACTCGGTGTCCCGCAGCTGCCAGAGAGAGTTCAGCTCTTTGTCCAGCTTCACCTTCGGGAGGCGGTACTCGGGGATGCCGTACCGCGCGATCCCGCCCTGCTTTTGCATCATGTCGAACACCGTGACGGCGTGGCCCTTGAGTGCCGCGTAGTAGGCGGCGGTCATCCCGGCCGGCCCTGCGCCGACGACGGCCACGCGCTTTCCCGTCGCCACGGCTTGCGGGAACGGCGTTGGGGCTTTGTCCATCTCCATGACGAGCTCGCCGGTGAAGCCGTGGCACTGGCAGATCGCGATCTCTTCCTCGACGAGCCCGCGGCGGCAGACCTCCTGGCAAGGCTTCGGGCATACGAGGCCGAGCATGTACGGGAACGGGAGGACTTCCTTCACGAGTCGAGCCGCCTCGATGTGCTGCCCCTTCGCCATGAGTTCGAGATAGCCAGGGATGTCGATGTGCGTCGGGCAGCTCACCTGACACGGCGGCATGCAGTACGCGTTGTGGTCGCTGAGGATGTACTCGAGGTTCTGCTTGCGGAACTTGAAGAGCGAGTCCGAGGCCTGCGTGATCTTCATGCCCGGCTCGACCGGAAGGTGGCACGACGGCATCGGCCGGTGATAACCCTCGATCTCCACGAGGCACATGCGGCAGGCGGCCGCGGGTGCGAGCTTTTCGTCGTCGCAAAGCGTCGGCACTTCGAATCCCGCGCGCTGCGCCGCTCTGAGAATCGCTTCCCCCGGAATCGCGGTGACTTCCTTCCCGTCGATCCAGATCGTGCACGTCGGTTGACCGCTCGGGATCTCGCCCATGTGCGACACCGTCGGCAGCTGCGATTCGGCCGGCTGCGTGTATCTCTCGAGCAAGCTCATGAGGTGTTCACCCTATCGTCCGACCCGGAGCTGTGCTGCGGGTCCTGTCCCGGGGTCGGGGCCGCGCGCTCGCCGGCCTTTCCCGCTCCGCGCGCGTCTCGACGCACTCCCACTCCCGCGGCCGGCCACGGCTCGCGCGCAACCCGCTCCCCCGTGCCACCCGCAGCGCGGCGCGTTTCGTATCACGGCTGCACCATGGTTTCGTATCTGCGAGAGCGGATCGGCTTGCACGTTCCTTCCGGACAGCGCCGCTCTTGGATATGGATTCGGTAGTCATCCGCGAACTCGCGCATCGTGGTGCGCAGGATCGACGGCGCGGTGATCCCGAAGCCGCAGAGCGAGAAGCGCTCCATATGTGTGCCGAGCTCGTCCAGCCATGCCATGTCGCTATCGCGGCCCAGACCGGAATAGGTACTCTCCAGGATCGCCTGGACACGCTTTGTGCCAACGCGGCACGGGACGCAGATCGCGCAGTTCTCTTTCGCGAGATAAGCGAAGAGCGTGGCGGCCTCGTTCACGATGCACGTGCCCGCGGCGATCGCGCGCACCTGCGCCGACCCCATGTGGGTGCCCGCAACGCGCAGGTCGTCGAAGTCGAACCGCGTATCGATCCGCGACGTGCCGAGGATCCCGCCGGTCGGTCCCCCGACGTGTATGCCTTTCAGCTTTCCGGTCGCGCCGCCGGCCTCGGTCAGGATCTGGCCGAGCTGCGTGCCAAGGACGATCTCGTAGACGCCCGGACGGGCGACCGCTCCGGTCACCGACGTGAGCTTTGTGTTCGCACGCGCCTGCTCCGCGACGACCAGCGGGAGCCAAGCCAGAGTCTCAACGCTCGACACGAGGGTCGGCCGCAGGCGTAGTCCCTGCGCGGCCGGATACGGCGGGCGCTGGCGCGCCATCGCACGACGCGACTCGAGCACATTGAGCAGTGCCGACTCCTCGCCGCCCATGAACCCGCCGGGGCCGAGCGCGATCTCGATCGGGACGCCAAGGTCCGCGCCCATGTCTCCGATGGCCCGCTCCGCCGCGGCACGCGCGTCGCTCGCCTCGGGATGCAGATAGAGGTACGCCTGCGTGGCACCGACCGCGTGTCCGGCGATCGCGATTCCCTGGAGCACGCTCGCCGCATTGCGCATGAGAAGTGTCCGTGCGAGCGGGCTGCCCGGATCGGCGTCGTACCCGTTCGCCACGAGGTACGTCTCACCGCCCTGCGCGTTGCGGCGAACGGCGCGGAGCTTCTCAGCGAACGGATAGCCCGCGCCGCCCCGGCCACGAAGGCCGCTGCGTTCGATGATCTCGATGAGCTCGTCGATCGCGATCGATCGCGAGCGCTCGAGCGCGCCGCGGGTCTCCCCCTCGAGGAGCCGCGGCGCCGTGCTAGCGGGCAAAAGCCGGCTCGATGGCGTGATGAACTTCGTCCTCGTGCAGGTCGTCGTGCGCGGGCGGCGGGGACTCCTCCGGCCACACGCCGGCGACGCCGACATTGCCGGTGAACCTGCGCCCGCCACGGGGAATCGCTGTCCCCTTGCCTTCGGGGGCGCCGCGGAAATTTGCGAGCAACGACCCGGTCGTGTAGAGGTCGGTCATGGTCTTGCCGAATTCGGCGGCGATGAGCTCGGCGGCGCGCCAGGGAAGGTATCCGTACGCCGCGTTCGCCGCGTAGAGCACGCGCGTCAGCCGATCCGCCCCTTCGGGCGTCTCCCGAAGGACTCGCCGGACGGGACCGAGGTCGAGCCGCTCCTCCTGCTCCGCCGGGATCGTGGTGACCGATGTGGACATCGGCCGGCGGTCGCCGTACGGCGCCGTCTGCACCATCCGGATCCGGTAATAGGAAGCGCGCGGTGCGAGCGGTGGCCTTTTCCGGAAGCCGTTTTTGAACTTGTAAGAGATCGAGATGGCACGTGGCGGGCAGGCCTTCTCACACATGAGGCACGACTCGCATTTGAAGATGCTCGTCTCGGGCTCGAGGAGCAGCGCGATGAGTCCGCGAGACCGTTCCGGCAGATCCCGCTTCTCATACGGATATTTCCGGGTCACCGGCCGGGGTCTGACGAAGTGCTCCAGCGTCCGGAGCATCCCCGAGATGATTCCTCTCACCGGTCGACATCTCCGAGGACGATGTCGATCGAGCCAAGGATCGCGACGGCGTCGGCGACGAGGCGATCCGTGAGCAGCCAGGGGAGGATCTGCAGATTCAGGAACGAGGGCCCGCGCATCTTGGCGCGGAACGGGTTGGGGCTCCGGCCGTCGCTGATCATGTAGATCCCGACCTCGCCCTTCGCGCCTTCGACGGTGTAATACGCCTCGCCCTTCGGGCACTTCCACACGTGACCCAGCCTCGCGCGCACCGCACCGCCCGGAAGCTTGTCGATGCACTCGCGAATGAGTGCGATCGCAAGGCGCATTTCGCCGAGCCGCACCCGGTAGCGCGCATACGCGTCGCCTTCGGCGAGGACCACCGGCTTGAGGGACTCCAGCTCAGGGTAGATCGAGTACGGCCGATCGCGACGCAGATCCCAGTCGACGCCTGAGCCGCGAAGCATCGGGCCGGTCAAGCCGTACGCCTTCGCCAGCTCGGCGGGAATAGTCCCGACCCCGACGGTGCGCTCGAGGAAGATCTCGTTCTGGTCGAGGATCGTGACGTAGTCCTCCTCGATGTGCTTCTCGTAACGATCGAGGAAGCGCGAGAGCTTGCCGACCCACCCCGGCGGGAAGTCGTAGAGCACACCGCCCGGGCGGTAGTAGTTGAAGTTCATGCGTGACCCGCAGAGCTCCTCGAGCATGTCGAGGATCTCCTCGCGGTCGCGGAAGCACCAGAGCACGGGGGTCGTCGCGCCGACGTCGAGCCCGTACGTGCCGAGCCACACCAGATGCGAGGCGCACCGGCTCATCTCATCGACGATCACGCGGATGAACTCGGCGCGGCGCGGTACGTCGATATCGCCGATGGCCTCCATCGCGCCCGCGTACGCGTGCTCGTTGAGCATGTTCGAGACGTAATCGGCTTGGTCCGCGTAGCGGATGCCCCCGTGGAAGGTGCGCCACTCGAAGATCTTCTCGATGCCGCGGTGCAGGTAGCCCATCACGGGAATGCACTCGATGATCTTCTCGCCGGCGAGCTTGAGGACCAGTCGCAGCACGCCGTGGGTCGAAGGATGCTGCGGGCCCATGTTCAGGATGAGCTCCTCGATCTCGCCTTCTTCGCCCTCGATCGTCGGGAGCGCGTAGCCGGTGTCTACTCCGACTTCGCGGCTCGAAGGAGACTGTCCCGATTGACGGCGCTCAGCATCGATGGTGGCTATGCCTATCCGCCCTTAGCGATTTTCTCGCGAAGCCGGAGGATGCCTTCGATCAGCGCCTCAGGGCGCGGCGGGCACCCCGCGACGTACACGTCCACCGGAACGATGGTGTCGACGCCCTGCAGCGTGGCGTAGCTGTCCCAGAACTCACCCCCTGACGACGCGCAGTTGCCCATCGCGATCACCCACTTCGGCTCGGGCATCTGCTCGTAGAGCCGGCGAAGCCGCGGCGCCATCTTGTGGGTGACCGTGCCGGCGACGATCATCACGTCCGCCTGGCGCGGGCTCGATCGGAACACCTCCGCGCCGAAGCGCGCGGTGTCGTGGTGGGACATCGACGCCGCCATCATCTCGATCGCGCAGCACGCCAGGCCGTAGCCGAGAGGCCATGGGGATCGCGACCTCGCCCAGTTCACAAGGTTGTTCACGGTCGTGAAGACGATGTTGTCGTCATTCGCGAGCACGCCTGGAGTAGGCGAGACCGGATCGGGGGTGCCGAGACCGGCCTGCGTGGTCAACGGACGGCGCTGAATGACGTCCTCTTCGAAGTCGATGGGCCGGGCGGGGACCTTTTCGTCGATCGCCATCGGCTTCAGTCTATTGACTTCTGCGCGCTCTGCACGGCCTTCGCAAGCAATCGTGTGAGTGGATCGTGGATCGCGGGATTGGTCGCGACGATGTTCGGAAGACCGGGCTGCGAAGGACGCAGCTCGCTGACGCGACCGCTCGCCTCGCGCACCAGTAGCGCGCCCGCCATCCAGTCCCACGGCTGGTCGACGGACTCGAAGTACGCATCGAACCGGCCGCCGGCGACGTACGCGAGGTCGAGCGAGGCCGATCCGAGCCGACGCACGTCCCGGACCTCGCCGAGCACACCCGCGAGGATCCGCGCCTGGAGCCGCCGGCCTTCCGCGACGTACGCGAAGCCCGTCGCGACGAGCGCCGTCACCAGGTCGGTCTTGTCGCTCACCTGAAGGCGTCGATCGCCGAGTCGGGCACCGCCGCCGCGCGTCCCGTTGAAGAGCTCGTCACGGAGCGGGTCGTACACCACGCCCGCCAGCGCACCGTCCGCGTCGGCGCAGCAGACCGTGACCGCCCAGTGCGGGACCCCGTAGAGGTAGTTGGTGGTGCCATCGAGCGGATCGATGTACCACCGGATGCCGCTTCGTCCCACCGCCTGCGAGCCCTCCTCCGCGACAAGGGCGTCGTCCGGCCGGCGCTCCTGGATGTACGTGACGATGGCCCGCTCAGCGCGCTCGTCCGCCTCAGAGACCATGTCGGTCGCGCTCGACTTCGCGCGCAGACCGGTGGCGGGTCCGCCGAACCGCTCGACGAGGAGTGCGGCGGCGGCGCGCGCGGCTCCGACGGCGATCTCGAGCGCCTCCCCCGGGGTCATCGCCATGGTGTCACGCGCGCACGGCGATTCGCTGCGCGTCGTTGATCACGAACTTCCCGGTCGTGCTCACGGTGGCCGATGGCGCACGGACCGTGGAGACCGCGCGGAACTCGGCAGTGAGCCTGCCGCGCTCGAGCGTGCAGCGGACGTAGCCGCGATGGTTGTCGAAGAACTTGAGCTGCGGGTTCTTGGCCGTGGGTGTGAACTGCGTCTGTTCGATGAGCGGGTCGCCTTCGGAGCTGATGGACGTTGCGAGCAGCTCTGTGGACACCGGCGTAGACGACGCGTCCGAGAAATCTCGACGGAGGTCGTACACAAGGTTCACGTGGCTATCCCCTGACAACACGACTGGATTCGTCGTGCGCGCGAACTGATCGAGGATCATCTGGCGATCGGCGACGTAGCCCATCCAGTTATCGACGCCGTCAAAGATGCGTTTGCCCGCCTCGGGACTCGAGTCCTGCTGCGCAAAGCGCACCGACTGCGCGACGAACTTCCAGTAGGCACGCGATCCGGCGAGGCCCGCCAGCAGCCAGCTGCGCTGCTCGATGCCGAGCATGGTGCGCTTGGCGTCGAGGCTCGCCGGGCAGTACCCCGATGGCGTCTCGTCCTGTTCGCGGCAGAGCGCGACCTCGGGCGAGCGGTACTGCCGGGTATCCAATACGTAGAACGTGGCGAGATCGCCGAACGAGAACGCTCGGTAGAGCTTCAGGTCTGGGCCCTGTGGCCGCGGGACTCGGACGGGCATGTGCTCGTAGAACGCCTGGTACCCCGCGGCGCGCTCCGCGATCGCCTGCTTGTTGCGGGGATCCTCCTTGTCGATGCCGCCCGCATAGTTGTCCTCGACTTCGTGATCGTCCCAGGTGACGATCCACGGGAACGCGGCGTGCGACGCCTGAAGGTCCTTGTCGGTCCGGTACTGGGCATACCGATCCCGGTAGTCCGCCAGGCTGAAGCTCCAGCCCCGCTTCGCGTACTCCCGGACGATGTTGCCGCGCGCTGTGCCCTCGTAGATGTAGTCGCCAAGAAAAAACACCACGTGGAGATCCTCGCGCGCGAGGGCGGCGTGGGCGGTGTAGTAACCGTGGGCATAGTTCTGGCACGAGGCGAATGCGAAACTGAGATCTCCCATCGTCCCCGGCGCCGCGGCTGTCCGGGTGCGGCCGATCGGGCTCTCCGCACCACCAGCGCGGAAGCGGTACCAATACACGCGATTCGGGTCGAGGCCGCTCACTTCGACGTGCACCGAGTGCGCGAGCTCGGGGATCGCGCTGGTCGTGCCGGTGCGCACGACGTCCTTCATGGCTTCGTCGCGGGCCACAAGCCATTCCACATCGACCGGCTGCTGCGGTACCCCACCGCCGTTGAGCGGATCGGGCGCCAGGCGCGTCCAGAGGACCGCGCCGTCCGGCAGGGGGTCTCCGGATGCGACGCCCAGCGTGAACGGATTCTTGTCGAACTTGACCGGGCCCGACGGCCCCGCGCAGGCACCGAGCGGGCCCAGCGCCGTCAGCGCCGCGATACGGGCGGACGCGATGAGGAAAGCCCGGCGGTCCATAGAGCTAGGCCGACTTCATCGGGGATTCCGCATCGTGCGCGCGGTACTGCAGCTCGTAGAGGCGGTGGTACACGCCGCGCTCGGCGAGGAGATCGCGGTGCGTGCCCATCTCGACGACGCGACCTTTGTGCAGAACGATGATGCGGTCGACGTTCTGAATGGTGGAGAGGCGGTGGGCGATGATGATCGAGGTCCGACCCACCATCAGCTTGGCGAGCGCGTCCTGAATGAGATGCTCCGTCTCCGTATCCACTGAGCTCGTCGCCTCGTCCAAGACCAGCAGGATCTCGGGGTTGAACGCTATCGCGCGCGCAAACGCGAGAAGCTGCTTCTGACCCACCGAGAGCGTCGAGCCGCGCTCGGTGACGACCGTGTCGTAGCCCTGTGGGAGGCGATCAATGAACTTGTCGGCGTTCACGAACGTCGCCGCTGAGCGCACCTGCTGATCGCTGATCGCCATGTTGTTCAAACGGATATTGGACGCGATCGTTCCGGCAAAGATAAAGGGGTCCTGTAGTACTACCCCCACGTGACGGCGGACATCCATCTGCCGCAGCTCGCGCAGATCGACCCCGTCCAGCAGGATGCGGCCCTTCTGCACGTCGTAGAACCGCGAGATCAGGCTGATGATCGAGGTCTTCCCCGCCCCGGTCGCGCCGACAATAGCGACGCTCTCGCCTGCCGAGATCGTGAAGTTCACATCGCGCAGCACCCAGTCGCCCTCGTTGTAGGCGAAGCTCACGTTGTCGAAGCGGACTTCGCCGCGCACATGGGCGAGCTCGCGCGGTTGCGGGGGATCGACGATGGTCGCCTCGGTATCCATCATGCGGAACACGCGCTCGCTCGAGGCCATCGCGGCCTGCATGATGTTGTACTTCTCGGACAAGTCCTGGATCGGGGCGAAGAAGCGCTCGACGAGCTGCCAGAACGCGAGCAGCGTCCCAATGGTCAGCTGTCCCCCGACGATCCAGTAGCTCGCCGCGATGAAGATCGCGGCACTGGTTCCAGCTCGCGTGAAGTTGACCGATGGGATGAAGAGCGCCATCGCGCGGATGCCGCCCTGGTTCGCCTGCAAGAGATCGCTGTTGAGGGCGTCGAAGTCCCTGAAGGAACGCGACTCTCGCGTGAAGAGCTGCAGGATCGCCATCCCGCTGATGTTCTCGTTGAGATAGGCGTTCACCCTGGCCAATCGGATGCGGATCGAGCGGAACGATTCGCGCATCATCCGGCGGAAGTACGCCGTCATCGCGACGAGGATCGGCACGGACGCGAACGTGACGAGCGCGAGGCGCCAGTCGAGGATGACCAGCACGACGGCGATCACCGCGATGACGAAGACATCGCCGAAGATCGCGACCACGCCTTGCGTGACCATGTCGGTGAGCGCATCGATGTCGTTCGTGATCCGTGTCATCAAGCGGCCGACCGGGTTGCGGTCGAAGAACGAGAGCGAGAGGCTCTCCAGATGCTCGAACAGACCGACCCGGAGGTCGTACATGGCGTTCTGCCCGACGTATGAGGCGAGCATGCTCTGCCCGTAACGGAAGAGCGATGACGCCAGCAGCACGCCGATGTAGAGGACGCCGAACGGCGCCAGCCGGGAGAAGCCCTCTTCCGGCGGGATCTGTCCGCTAACGGCCGGAGCGATCGCGTTGTCGATGATGAACTTCGCGATGATCGGTGGCGCGACGTCGGCGAACGAAAGTCCGAGGAGGATGAAGAGCGCGACGATCACAAGACCGCGGTACGGACGCAGGTATCCGAGGAGCCGTCGCATGAGGCGCGCGTCGTAGGCCTTCCCGAGGATCTCGTCCTCCTGGAAGAATCCTGTTCCGGCCCCGCCGCCGCCTCCTCCGCCGCCGTGGTGAGCCATCAGCCGCCCTCCGGGCCCATGTCGCCAAGACGCTTGACCCGGCGCGGCGAGTCATCTTCGGAGGAGGCCTGTTTCACCCGCTTCTCGTGCTCTTCGCGCTCCTCGTCGACCTCGAGCTCCTCCTCGATGAGCTGGCGCCGGTACATCTGCGCGTACAGACCATTGCGCTCGAGCAGCTCGCGGTGCGTTCCCCGTTCGGAAATGCGGCCGTCGTCCAGGACCAGGATCTCGTCGGCGTCCTTGACCGTCGAGATGCGGTGCGCCACGACGATGCTCGTGCGCTCGCGCATGACCCCGCGGAGCCGACGGAGGATCTCCGCCTCGGTGTACGTGTCCACCGCGGAGAGCGCGTCGTCGAGGATGAGGACTCGGGGGTCCTTGGCAACGGCGCGCGCGATCGCCGTCCGCTGCTTCTGTCCACCCGACAACGTCACACCGCGCTCACCGATCATCGTGTCGTATCGCGCCGGGAAGTCCTCGACGTCCTTGTTGAGCTGCGACACGTCGCCGGCCCAGTCGATCTGCGCCTCCGTCAGAGCGCGGTCCAGGCCGAAGCCGACGTTCTCGCGGAGCGGCACCGAAAAGAGAAAAGTCTCCTGCGGGACGTAGCCGACCGCGCGGCGCAGCTGCTGGAGCGGATACCGGCGAACGTTGATCCCGTCGATCAGGACCTCGCCCTGTTGCACGTCGAAGAGCCGCGGTATGAGGTTCACGAGCGTCGACTTGCCCGAGCCGGTCGGGCCGACGATCGCGAGCGACCCGCCCGCCGGGACTTTGAACGAGACGTCGTGCAGGACGATGGTCTGCCCGTAGGCGAAGCTCACGCCGCGCAGCTCCACCTCGCCCTTGATGGGGATGGTCACGGCGTCTATCGGATCGGCGATCGTTGGCTTTGCGTCGAAGATCTCCTGAAGGCGCATGAGTGAGGCCCACCCCGCCTGGAACATGTTCGAGATCCAGCCGATCGCGATCACCGGCCACGACAAGAGATAGAGATACGCGACGAACTGCACGAGCTGGCCGAGGGTCAGCTCGCCGCGGATCGCGTCCTGACCGCCGATGTAGAGGACCGACAGGACCGCGAGTCCGAGGACGAACGACATCGTCGGCCAGATCAGCCCCTGGACCGCCGTGAGCTCAAGTGCGCGCCCGACGTACTCGCGATTCACCCGCGCGAAGTCCTTGGCCTCGGGCTCCTCCTGGCTGAACGCCTTCACCACGCGGATGCCCGAAAAGTTCTCCTGCGCCTTGGTCGAGAGGTCCCCGAACTTCGCCTGGACCCGTTCGAAGCGGACGTGGACCTTGCGGCCGACATACCAGAACGCCAGCGACGCTACGGGCATGAGGACCATCGAGATGACCGTCAGCTTTACCGAGACCCCGAGCATCGAGAGCACGGCGAAGATGAAGGTCATGATGGTGAACGATCCCTGCATCAGCGCCGGGCCGAGCATCTGACGAACGGCGGTCAGGTCGTTCGTCAACCGCGCCATCAGGTCGCCGATGCGCTGATGCTGAAAGTACGCGAGCTGCAGGCTCTGCAGGTGCGCGAAGAGGTCGTTGCGCATCTGGTACTCGGCTTGACGTGCCGTGTTGAGGAGCAGATAGCGCGCGATCCCACGGAACACCGCGTCCGCCGCGCTGAATCCGACGGAGGCGAGCGCGAGGAACACGACAGTCTGGAACGTGGTCCCCCGCTGGAGCTCGTCGATGATGGCGCCGATGAAGCGTGGCGGCATTACTCCAGCCAGCGCGGTGGCGGCGGCGCACAGGATGCCGATCGCTAACTGGGTCTTTCGCTGGCCAAGGTAGTGGAAGAAGGTCGCGCGGGCGGAGGTCACTCCCTTGCGAGTCTACCGTCGGATGGCTGCGCCCCCCGGCTTCCGGGGCGTCTTTCTCGTGTCGTTTTGCCCGCGACCCACACGACGGCGACGATCGCCGCGAAGCTGACGAAGACCGGTGCGACGCCCCACAAGTCCGCGATCGGGCCGACGATGAGCAGTGGCAGCAGGCTGAAGATCGAGATCAGCATGTTGAGAACGCCGAACACACGCCCGCGGATATTGTCGTGCAGCTCCTCTTGGAGCAGCGTCATCGCGGGGACGGTGATGAACGCGTACGAGACGCCGAACACGAACGCGGTGCCCGCGACGATCGCCGCGACGGCGGGGAACGCGGCGCCGAGGCCTGGCGACCCCACGCTCGTGAAGATGGCGGCGAGCGGCCGCGCGCCGGCCAGGAAGAGCAGCGCCGAGAGCGCCACGATCAGACCCGTGCCGATGGCGTTCGGGCGCGGCCAGCGAGCGCCGATCAGGTTCAGGAAACCCAGGCCGGCGATGACGCCGATTCCGGCGGGGGCGACGATGATGACCACGTTGCGCTCGCCCACGCGAAGCACCTCACGTACGAATCCCGGGGCAAGCGCGCCCGCGACCGCCACGAGCGTGTACGTCAGGGCGATGTAGATGAGCGACCACGAGACGACCGGGGCGGCCCTCAGGTAGTGGAATGCCTCCGCCATGCCGCTGCGGGTCTGCTGGACGGCCATCTCTGCGACACGACGGGACAGATGCTCGCTGGCCGGCGGGGCCTTGGGCAGCGTCGCACACATGATCGAGGCCGCCGCGAACATGAACGCGATCACGACCCAGAGCACCTCGTAGCCGGCGATGCTCACGATGATCGGCGCCAGGATGATGAAACCGACGAGGAAGGCGCCGTTGAACGTGAACGTGAAGAGCGAGTTCGCCGCCATAAGGTCGCGCTTGCGGACCAGCGTCGGGATCATCGCCGCCTCGGCCGGAACGAAGAAGATCGTGACCGTCGCGACGAGGAAGTTCACGAGATAGACGACCGTCAGGCTCGTGCCAAAGAGGAGCAGCGGAATGATCGACGCCGCGCGGAGCGCATTGGTCACGATGAGCATCAGGCGACGATCGGTGCGGTCGACGATGATGCCGCCGGCGACACCGAAGAGAACCGCGGGCAGGACAGCGAGGAGGATCAGGAACGACGACGAGGTGTTCGAGTGCGTGATCTCGGCGACGAGGATGATGAGGGCGCTCGTCACCGCGTTCGCGGCGACCTGTGACAGGATCTGAGCGCCCCAGATCGCGAGGAACGCGCGATTGCGCAGGAGGCCGCGCTCAGCCGCGGCGACGCTTACCCCGGTCAACGCGCGCCTAGTCGGCCGGAGCGAGCGGCCCGCGCTCGGCGAACCGCTTCATGTCCTTTTCAAGATCCCGGCGTGCGACGAGCACGCGGCGCCCGCAGGTCGCGCAGCGAAGACCGATGTCGGCCCCGAGTCGAACGACACGCCAGATGTCGCCCCCGCACGGATGAGGCTTGCGCAATACCACGACATCGTCGAGGAAGAAGGGCACAGGGCCCTTCGCGCGGGCTGGCGTCATGGCCGCGAAGTCTAAGGGGGCTGCAGCCCTATCTGGACGCACTCGCGACCGCGGGAAGGTCCAAAGCGGTCTCTTTGGAGACCGCGAAACGTGTGCTCCGGTAGATGAGCTCGAACTGCCCGATGATCCCGCCGGTCCGTGTCATTGCCACGTAGACCACGTCCGGCGCCCCGACGGCGCGGACCATCCAGGGCCCGCGTTGGGGGTGACCGTCCACTGCGAACGCGTGATCCGCGGCGGCGGTGAAATAGCTGCGCGGTCCGACGCGAACATCGTTGATCGATATCGCTTCCGCCCCGGCGTTGCGCAGCTCGTTCACGAGATCGGAGACCGCACGCTCGTCGAACGCGCCGTCGACCTTGATCGAGATCCCCGGTCCGGACACCGCGCCCTGCGCGCTGAACACCCGCAGCTGCAGGACCTGCCGCTCCCCCTCCGTCAAGGAGCCTCTGCCGCTCGACACGGAGTCCTGCGCGTCGGCGACGTCGCGGCGCAGATCGGAGATCTCGTTGCGCAGCTCGTTGTTGGTCTCGGAGAGGTTCGCGATGAGCGTGGTCAGTGACGACGGCGTTTCGAGATTGAGGCTCCGCGAGTACACATCCTGCGAGCGGAACTGGGTCACGACCGCCACGCCGAGGAACAGCGCGATGATCGCCGCCCAGATCGCCCCGCTGTTGGTGCTCATCTAGCGAGGCACCGCGTAACGCACGTTCAGCGATCCGCTGTAGGCGGGAATGTGGATCGCGCCGGCGCGCGTCACACGGAAGCCCAGACCCTGGACGTCGCGCCGCTGTTTGATGTCCTGAAGCTGTTGCGGATCGTCGAATGCGCCCAAGAGCCCGTTCTGCGATCCGATCGCCGCGATGTTGAACGGAGGGGACATCAGGGTGCCGTTCACCATGATGGTCGAGCCGACGCAGTACACGCTCGACGAGCTCACGACGCGCTCGTCGTTCACGGCGATGGCCTGCGCCCCACCCTTCCAGGCGGTGTTGATGATGTCGGTGAGATCGGTGGCGTGGCAGATCGACTTGTCGATGTCGCGCGAAGTCACGCTGACATTGCGCGCGTCGTCGAGCTGGACCATCACACCGTCGCCGGAAAGTGGCGTGAGACCGGCGCCCGCCTTGAGCTCGTCGATCCGTGTCTGGAGCTCCTTCGCGGCGCCGCTCTGCGTCGAGGCGTTGCGCTGGATCTCGTCGAGGCGGGCCCGCAGCACCGCGAGCTGCTCCTTGAGCTCGTTCTGCTCCTTCTGGAGCGCGTTCGCGGCGTCGATGAGCGGCGTGTTGTAGCGGACCGTCAGCTCACTGCGCTCGGTCTGCGTGCGCCACTGGAGTGTGACCAGAAGGCCGAACAGCACCGCTGGAACGAGCAGCACGAGCGAGTGCTGGAGGCGTCGCGGACGGGGCGCTGGAGGCGTGATCACGAGTGACAGTGTCCCATCGAACTCCGACTCAACAACCGCTTCCTCGGATGGTGCCATCGGGGGCTGGACAGAGCGCCTCCGTATGGACTTCCTCGAACGTCGTTGCGAGGAGGTTATTCGCGGCTCTGTCCGAGGACCGGTTGCCTCGTTCGTCCGTTCGAGGCGCCTCGCCGTTTGAGCCCCAGGCGCGTCCATTCCGCGCCGCTTGCCAACGTGCCTCGACGATGTGCTTCACCACCTGTGATGGCATGAAGCGCGTGATGGCCGGATCACTTACTCGTCGAAGAACATTGGTGGCCGCTATCGCGTCGGCCGAGCCGGTGTAGCCGCAATCGCCACACTGAAACCGTTCCCCGCGTCGGTTGGCCGCGGACACGTACCAACAGCGCGGGCAGGTCTGACTCGTATACGCCGCGTTAACGATCCTTAGCTCAACACCGTTGAGCTCGGCCTTGTACGCCAGGCGCCGCTGCAGGTATCCCTTCAGCCAGCGCCCGAGACGTCGATTGAGAGATCTCGAGAGCCGCGAACCCGGAAACCGTAAGTCCTCCGTCGCGAGTACAGCCAAGGCTGGTCTCGCATTGAAGAACCGGTTTAGCGTCGAATCGATCTCTTGGCGTAGAGCCGATCGATCACGGGCTGAGGCTCGCGTCGCACGCCGCCTTCCCAGATTTCGTCGTCGGATGTGCCTGGCGGTCGAGGGACTTTGACTTTGGACCCTGCGCTGATATGCGAGGATCCGGCGACGCTGTCGCTGACCTGCATTCGCACGGTCGGCAATGGTGGCTATCGCTCGGTCCGCGCCTTCACCAAATCCGACCGCAGACTCGGGCGATCCATCGCTGACGGTGATCAAGGTGCGATATCCCTTATCAATGCCGGCCATTTCGGTACCCAAGTGTTGACGAGCCGGCACCTGCGTTCGTACCGAGAACACAATCCGTTCACCCACCTCCACGTGGAGGTTCGGGCGGCTTTCAGGCCGTTTCGTGCGTGATGCGAACTCGGCAATGCCTGCTCCCGCGAGTGGAATCTTCAGCCGCTTACCGGAGGCGAGTCCTGTGACTGCGATCCATGCACCCTGAAAATGCCTGTCTTCTCGAATGAAGGGTCGATACAAGTTGCAATCGATCTCGAGCCATAGCTTCCGAAACCGCTTTGGCCGCTTAGGCCTTCGTGCCATAAGTTCGCGCCAGAGGTAACGCCGCAGCCTCGGACTCAGCCCCTCGGCTAACTGCTGGCGAAACACACATCTGGCAACCTGACTTGGTGAGGACAGGATCGTAGATGCGACCGCGCGCTCGGATGAGGTGAATCGCTTATCCGAGCTGATTCGGCGAAGTGTTTGGGACATCGCCGATCGCCAGCCTGCGCGGAGAAAGCCGACGGCGTACTCGAGGCTCACCTTTGTGTAATGAACGCTGAGGCCAGTCTGGGGCCATCCAGACTCTCGGCGGGCCTCGACCAACCCACGTGGGTCGCTGAAGAGCGAATCCAGGAACTTAGGCTCTGCGTATTCCGCGATGAACTGCGCCCGGGCGTTCTGCGCCAGGCGGGCTAGCGCTTCAAGCTCTGAGCGCTTGCGCTCCGTCAGACCCAACGCTGAGTGCCGACGCCTTGTCTTCGGAACTGTCCGAGGAAGTGCAGTCGGGGCCACTGATTGCACGGACACATCTAGACAGAACCGCGGAGTCGTGACAATCCCTGAGCGCGTCAAGCAATGCCGTCGGTCAGATAATGGGTCTTTCGGGGCTGTAGCTCAGCGGATCAGAGCAGAGCCGTCCTAAGGCTTGTGTCGTGGGTTCGATTCCCACCAGCCCCTCCGCGCTGGCTTCTCACCAAGACCCACAAGGCTGGCCCCCAAACTGGTCGGGGTGGCCGGACTCGAACCGGCGGCCTTTTGGTCCCGAACCAAACGCGCTACCAAGCTGCGCTACACCCCGGGGAAGACGACGACCTCTCGAAGTGTAGCGTCCGCCTTCTCGTGAAGCCCGACCTCGTCCTCGAAGTAGCCATCGCGCCGGCCGCCGCACTGACTCGCGTCTCGAGCGCGATCAACCGCAAGCGCCAGCGGATGTTCGGGATCCTCAAGACACAGAACGAGTACGTCGGACACGTCCGCGACAGTGGCTTCGAGATCTGGGAGCGTCAGCAGCGTGCGGTGCACGCCCGCGGCCGCGTCATCGCGCAACGCGGCGGCACGCGCATCGAGGTCGACATCGGGCTGCCGCTTCTCTCCCGCGTACTCATCGCGGTCTTCTTCGCCCTCTACGCCGCTCTCTCAGTGGGAATCGCGGTGCGGTCTCCCGGCGACGTGCTCACCGGTGAGGACATCGCGATCGCGGTCGGCGGTGCGCTGGTCCTGATCTTCATCTTCGTCACCGCAGCGCGGCGACAGCGTGCCGACCTTCGGGCGCTTATCGAGCAGTTGTTCGCCGACACGCCGAGACCCTGAGCTTCATTTTCCGTAGACGAGTTGGGCCGGTCCATAGGCCAAAAAGGGAATGAGCCACAGGATCACCATCGACACGATCTGGATAGCGAGGAACGGGTACATGCCGTTGAAGATCTCGTTCAACGAGATCAGCTTCCCAGCGACACCCTTCAGGTAATACGCCGACATGGCGACCGGCGGCGAGAGGAATGAGGTCTGCTGGTTGAGCGCCGCCATGATCCCGAAGAAGAAGGGATCCGTCGAGATGCTGTCGGGGTAGAGCGCGTGATACGTGCCGAGGAGGGGCAGGAAGAGCGGCATGAAGATGATCGTGATCTCGGTCCACTCGAGCGGCCACCCGAGCAGGAAGATAAGGAACTGCGCGACCCAGAAAAAGGCCTCAGGCGGAAGATTCAGGCTGAGTACGAAGTCGCCGATCACCTGGGCACTGCCGAGGCGGGCGAAGACGGCCGCGAAGATGCTCGATCCGACCAGCAACCAGCCCACCATCGAGGCGGTGCGAACGGTCAGGAAAACGGACTCCTTGACCATCGGGAAGTTGAGCCGGCCGTGGACTGCCGCGAGGATCAGACCGCCCAGGGCGCCAAGCGCCGCGCCTTCGGATGGCGTGGCCAGGCCGAAGAAGATCGCGCCGAGCACGAACAGGATCAGCACGACGATCGGAACGAACCCTCGGATGATCAGGATCCCCATCTGTGCGGGAGTGACCTGCTCGCGCATCTCCCTGGGCAGCTGTGGCGCGACCGCAGGTTGGAACTTCGCGCGCAAGACGACGTAGCCGAAGTAGAGAAAGGCCAGCATGAAGCCCGGCAAGAACGCTCCTGCGTAGAGGCGCGGGACGGAGACGCCCGCAACGAATCCGTAGAGGATGAGCAGCACGCTCGGCGGAATCAGGATCCCGAGGGTCCCGGACGCCGTGACCACCCCGGCCGAATAGGTCTTCGCGTAGCCGGCGCGGAGCATCGCCGGAAATGCGAGCAGGCCGAGCAGCGTCACCGACGCGCCCACGATGCCGGTGGCCGTCGCGAAGATCGTTCCCGTCGCGAGAGTCGCGACCGCGAGCGACCCCGGCATCCATCCGAACATGACCTGCACGGCGTGGAAGAGCTCGTCGAGGATGCCCGCGCGTTCGATGATGTAGCCCATGAAGAGGAATAGCGGGATCGCCACGAGCACATCGTTCTGCATCACGAAGAACGTACGGAGCACGACGAGCTGAAAGACCAGGCCGCCCATGCCGATGAAGCCGAACGCCACGCCGAGCGACATGAGCGTGAACGCGGTCGGGAAGCCGACGAGGATGGCGACGACCATGACCGCCAGCATCAAGAGGCCGATGACCTCGGGGCTCATCGGCTACAGCTCGCTCTGCTTGGCCAGGATCGTCTCGGTCTCCTCCACATCGCTGAGACGCGACGGCCACACGCCGGTGCGAAGGGCCTGGAACGAGCGGATCGTCTCGGCTACGCCCTGAATCGCCATCAGGGTCGCCGCGACGGGAATGACAGTCTTCAGCGGATACAGCGGGGGCGCTGCCGCGGTCGTGAAGGACCGCTCGTGTATCGACCAGGAGTACCCCGCGAATTGGGCACCCAGGACGACGAGCGCGATGATGCCGGGGAAGAACGCGAAGAGATAGAGGAAGAGGTCGACCCCGGCCTGCACCTTGACCGGCCAGCTGCGATAGAAGATGTCACCGCGCACGTGCTGGCCGCGCGAGAGAGCGTACGCACCGCCGAGCATGAACAGGACGGCGTAGAGGTAATAGCTCATGTCGTACGAGAAGTAGTAGGTGAACCAGATCGCCCGGATGGGGTCGCCCAGTGGCTTGCTGAGGTAGCGCATCACGATGTCGTAGCTGACGAGGATCGTGAGCAGGAGCACGATCCACGAGGTGACCTTCCCCGTCCATGCCGATAGCCGATCGATCCAGAACAGGTATCGCTCCACGTCTACCCCCCTGCACCTACTCCACTAAGCGAACGACGAGGCCCTCGGGCGGCCGAGGGCCTCGTCAGGATACGTTCTTGACTCGTCGGCTATTTCTTGATGAAGAAGTCGTACGACGTCTTGTCCGGCGTACGAATCGTGATGGCGTCGGCCCACGGGTAGACCTTCTGGGCCCAGGCCTTCTGCGAGTTGAGAATGGCGACGAAGTCGGCGTTGTCCTTGGATTCCTTCTCGATGACGGTGTTCCACGCCCTGAGCTGAGCGTCGAGGACCGACTGCGGCGTCGGGATGATCTTGATGCCCCTGTCCAGCAGCTTCTTGTAGTCGTCGGAGTTCTTGCTGATCTGCCGCCATTCGCCATCGGCGGACTCGGCGAACGCGGCGTACTTCATGATCGCGCGGAGATCCGCGGGCATGGCGTCGTACTTCGGCTTGTTGAGCGAGATCTCGAGGATCTCGCTGGGCTGGTGGTACGAGCGGGTCATAAGCACCTTGCGCGCGTCCGGCAGCCCATACCCGAGGTCGGAGGTGGTGTTGTTGAATTCCGCGGCATCGATCGCCCCGCGATCAAGCGATGCGGCGACCTGCGAGCCGGCGACGGAGATGACGCTCGCGCCGAGACCCTCGTAGATGCCCGTCGCGAGTCCGACGGTACGGAACTTCATGCCTTTGAAGTCATCCGGCGACTTGATCTCCTCCTTGAACCATCCGAGCGGCTGGTTCCACATGGGCATGTGGAAGAGCGAGACCACGTTCAATTTGAGCTTCTGCTGAACGAGCTTCTCGTAGAGGGCCTGGCCGCCACCGTAGTAATACCAGGCGAGCCACATCTGACCGCTCATGCCCATCATCGGCCCGGTGCCCATGAGGCTCACCGCATGGTCCTTGCCGTAGTAGTAGGCGGGGACGTGGTGTGCGCCGTCGAGCGCGCCGGAGTTCACGGCGTCGATTGCATCGTTGATGTTGGTGACCGCGTTGACGGGAAGCGCGTCGATCTTGATGCGACCGGCCGACATCTCCTCGACCATGCCCTTCCATGCGAGGAACTGGTCCTGGAAGAGGTCGGCGGTGGTCCATCCGGACTGGATCTTCCACGTGTAGGTCTGGCCGCTCGCCACCCCCCCACCGACGCCCGGAGCGGCCGATGGCGCTGTGGTCGCGGCACCGCCTCCGGCGCCTCCGCCGCCTCCGCTAGGCGACTGCTGCAGGCATGCGGCGATGAACGCTCCGAGTCCCGAGAGCGACAGGTACTTGAGGAATCCGCGGCGCGACGCGTTGAGTGGATTCACTATTCGGACCTCCCATTTCCCGGCCCACTGCGGGGTCGCGACCATTCGATGCCCGCCGTTTCCCCCTGTCAAGAGCGGGTTTTCGTCAGGCGCTACGAGGAATACGGGTGGCTCGCTCTGATGGACGTGTCGGCAGGCTCGGGAGCCTCGTCCTGTCTAGCGCGACTGCACTCCGACGAGGGCCTTCGCGCCGACCGTGGGGATCTCGGCGAGCTGCCGACCGGTCATCGCGTTGAGCATCCAGACCGTTCCGTCGGCAGACATGGCGTAGAGGCGGCGGCCGTCGGCACTCAGCGACAGGCTGGTCACGACGCGGTCCGCGAGGAAGTGGCCGCGCAGCGCGAAGTCGAGCGTGTCGACGAGCGCCACGCCGTGCTCTGCCCGGAAGTAGAGCTTGCGTCCGTCTGGTGAGACCGCGCTCCGCGTCGGCGCCTCTGGCGTCGTCGCCGTCGCCGAGGGAAGACCCGCGATCCTCGCGGTGCGCGTCACTTTGAGTGTCGTCGCGTCGATGGCGGAGACCATGCCGAGCGCGCCGTTCGCCGCGTAGAGAGTCGTTCCCGACGGAGCGAGGGCCAGGGACCAGCCGAGGCGCTTCTCGTAGCCGCCGGGCACGATCGGCAGGTCCAGAATGCAGAACGCGTTTCGCGAATTCAGGTGAAGCACGTGGATGAACGGACCACGGCTGGGGTTGTAGTAGAAGCTGAAGTTCCATTGACCGTCGCGGCTCGGCACCGACGACTGGTAGATCCCGTTCATGATGCCGTCCAGACGCGTGGCCGCGTTGTTCTCGGTCGTCTGCGACGCGAGCTTCACATCGATGACCAGCGTCTCGGACAGCTTCGCGGTCGGCACGTCGTAGACACGCACGCGGTAGCTGTACGCGGCGTTCAAACCGAGGTTCCGTGCGGTCTCCGCGCCGATCCGCTCCGTCAGGTAGAGCGACGTGCCGTCGTCGCTGATCGCGTCGTAGGTGAAGGCGTCCGGCACCTCGGCGATCGCGGCGACCTTGAGAAGGGACGTATCGATCACCGCGAACGAGCTCGTCGCCCCAGAAGGCCCGACCAGGACGAGCCACCGCCCGTTCGGCGATAGGCCTGTCGGCGCGGGACCGCTTTCGTCCGCGAACGCGAACTGCCCCGGCAGCCCGAGATGAGTGATGGTGCGTCCCGTCTTCGCGTCGATCCACCGCAGCGTGGGCGGGGAGGCGTCGAGCGAGTAATAGATTGATCCGTCAGGCGAGGCGATCGCGCGGCCGAACGAGTGCAGGAGCTGGCCCTTGGAGTCGAGCACCTGGACCGTCGAAGCGGCTCGGAGCACGATCTGGTCGTTCGTCGCGCTCGCTGGCTGATCGCCGGCCCCCGCAGCGCAGGACGCCAGGATCGCCGCCGCCACCGCGAGACCGATCGCATGACGCATCACCCCTCCTACAACCCGCCGCGCTGATCGGTTCCCTACCGGAGGGTGGATGCGATCCGGACCGCCTCCTCCTTGCTCACCTGTGCCTCGAGCCGGTAGGTGAGCCCGCCGGCTTCCCAGAGCAGGGTGTTTCCGGCAAGCCGAAGCGTCTCCGGCTGGAAGTTGCCGTTCGGGTCGAAGTAGTAGAACTGGTGCGGCTGGCCGGAGAGCCACAGCGCGACGCCGCCGTTCAACGGAACGGACTCGAGGTGGACTTCGGGACCGGCGGTCTTTCCGACGACCGCCTGATCGAGCCGGCCGCGGAACTCGACGACGAGCGCGCCGATGCCCGGGAGCGCCGTCGCCGGCAGCCCCTGACGCGATCGGTAGACGAGCGTGACGCGCACCGGCGCTGATTCGACGTAGATCTCATCGGGCGCCCCGAGCGCCGTCGGCTCGCGCACCGGGAATCCGGCGATGCGGGCCGCTTCGTCGAGCGAGGCCGCCCTCTGCCCGGCGAAGGTGACGTTCGCGCTTGCTGCCGGGGACGGCGATGGTGTCGCGGTCACGCGGAAGATCTGCACGCCCCGCAGGCCAAGGATCTCCGCGGCCCGTGCCACCAGATCCGGAGTGAGCGCGACGGCCACCACGAGCAGCACCGCCATCGTTGCCGCGATCGGCGCGAGCATGCCCCGCGGTACCCCGACCGCCCACCAGCGCCGGGCTCGGCGCCTCTCGATGCGGTCGCGCACGGCCGGCCACATGTCGCGCGATGGAGACGGGAGCCGCTCGCCAATCTCCGACAGCGCCCGCTCGAGCTCGCGATCGGACAAGCTCTTATCCATCGCGCGTGACCTCACCCGAAGCCACCTCGCGCAGGCGGACGAGCGCGCGCGAAAGCCGCGACTTCACGGTCCCCCGCGCGACGCCCAGCGCCTCGGCCATCTCGGCCTCGGAGAGGTCCATGAAGTAGCGGTAGGCGATGACCAGACGATCCTCCTCGCGAAGTCTGCGCAGCGCGCCAAGGACGAGCTCGCGCCGCTCGCTCGCCAGGGCCGCCGCCTCGGGCGACAGGGCCGTGTCACCCGAGGGGCGATCCTCGGCGACGCTGAGATCGACCGTCGGACGGCGGCCCGCCGCCTTGCGGCGGTTCTTGGCCTCGTTCGCGACGATCCGCAGCAGCCAGGGGCGGAAGGGGGCGCCGGAGCGAAACCGGTCGAGCGCGAAGTACGCCTTGGTGAAGCCGTCTTGAGCCGCGTCCTCGGCGTCGGCGGACGTGCCCGTGATGACGTAAGCGGTCCTGGTGGCGAGGGCTTGGTAACGCCTCACCAGCTCGCCGTACGCATCGGTGTCGCCGTGCTGTGCTCGTTCCACGAGTAATGCGTCCTCCGCCGGCCGGCCCTCCACGGAGTCGGTTCTTACCCCTCCTACAACCGTGCGGCCGAGCGGTTCCCGCATCAGGCGGACACGAGTGTCTGCAGCTCCCGCACGCGGGCCTCGACGCCCGCCTGGTCCGCCTGCTCGATGCCATCGACGCTGAACTGCTCGACCGCGAAAGATGCGCAGACCGTCCCGTGCAGGACCGCACGGCAGAGGGTCTGGTCGTCGAGTCTGCCCGCCTGCGCCAGATGGCCGAGAAGCCCGCCGGCGAAGGCGTCGCCGGCGCCGGTCGGGTCGCGCACCTCCTCGAGCGGGAAGGCCGGCGTCCAAAAAGACCGGCCCCTCGTCAGGAGCAGCGCGCCGTATTCCGCGCGCTTGATGACCACGGCGCGTGGACCAAGAGCGAGGATCTCCCGGGCCGCCCGGATCACGTTATGGGTGCCGCAGAACTGCCGCGCCTCCGCTTCGTTGATCGTCACGATGTTGACGCGCGACATGACCTTGGCCAGCTCATCGCGTTTGCGCTCGATCCAGTAGTTCATCGTGTCGAGCGCGACCGCGACGGGACTCCGGACCTGCTCAAGCATCCGCAGCTGGATCTCGGGAAGGATGTTCGCGAGGAAAACGAACTCGCTGTCCGTGAAGCTCGCAGGCACGTGCGGATCCCAGTCGCCGAACACGCCCAGGTCGGTGTTGATGGTCTCGGCGGTCACCAGGTCGTGGTCGTAGCGTCCGAGCCAGCGAAACGACCTCCCCTTGGCGCGCTCGACCCCGCTGATGTCGATGCCCGCCTTGTGCAGGCGCTCCAGGTCGCTCTCGCGGAAGTCGTCACCGACGACGCCCATCAGCCGCACCGGCGCGTAGAGGCGCGCCGCGAGCGAGAAGTACGACGCCGCACCACCTAGCACGTCGCGGCGGCGCTCGTAGGGAGTCTGGACGTCGTCGTACGCGAGCGAGCCGACGACGAGGATGTGCGGCACGCGACGCGATGCTAATTGGTAGGCGTCGTGACGTAAGAGGAGAGCGTGCCGATGAAGTAGATGGCGGCAATGCCGATCGCGAACCAGTCGGTCTGGAGTACGCGCTCCTCGACCGCCGCCCCGGGACGCGTGCGCCAGTACTCGTTGAGCGCGCGCTGGCCGTAGACGACGACGGCGGTGGCGGCGAGGAGCTCGATGGCGTTGAGCAGCGCGAAGATTGGCTCGTTCGAGTAATGCAGGAAGGTCACCCACCAGAGCAGGACCCCGATTGCGGCCGACAGCGGGTCGACGCGCATCTTGCTGCCGACCTTGGCGAGCGCGGCGCCGACCACCGCGAAGTGCCGGTAGACCTGCCACGAGCCGTAGCCCGGCACGAAGATCGAGAGCGCGTGCCACGCGGGTTGCATGCGCTCGTCGCCGATCTCGCGTCGCAGCTCGGACCACGAGAACCCGAACCAGAGCGGCAGGTAGATACCGAGCGACAGCACCGTGAGCGCGGCGACGAGCCACAGCGGGCGCCGCCGCGGAGGCATCTCGCGTGCGGCGATCAGATCGCGCCGTCCGTGCGGAGCTTGGCGATCTCGTCGGACGAGTAGCCGATCTCGGTGAGGACTTCATCGGTGTGCTCGCCGAGGAGGGGCGGGTAGCGTCGCACCGAGGCCGGCGTGCCGGAAAGGCGCACCGGGATACCTGGTGCTTTCACGCGTCCCGCGACGGGATGGTCGACCTCCGCGATGAGCCCGAGGTGACGGACCACGGGATCGCTGAAGACCTCATGGAGGTCGTTGATCGGGCCAACGGGCACATTCGCTTCGCGCAGCTTGCGCACGACCTCGGCCTTCGGCAGCCTGGCGATCTTCGCCTCGATCTGGGGCACGAGCGCGTCGCGATGCTTTACGCGGCTCGGGTTGTCGGCGAAGCGCGGATCCTCGAGCAGGTCCTCGAGATCCAGCGCACGGCAGAGCCGCTCGAAGAGCGCGTTATTCGCGCACCCGATGTTGACGAAGCCGTCCGCCGATCGAAAGGTCTGGTAGGGAACGATGGACGCGTGGACGTTCCCCTCGGGCCGCGGGACGGTGCCGTCCGCGAAGTACCGCGCCGCCTGCCGCGAGAGGAGCGCGACCTGGCCGCCGATCATCGTGGCGTCGATCACCTGACCCTCGCCTGTGCGATGCCGTGCTTCGAGCGCGGCCACGACCGCGAACGCCGCGAACATTCCGGCGACCATGTCCGCCTGCGGGACGCCGACCATGACCGGTTCGCGCCCGGGCTCGCCGGTGAGGCTCATGATCCCGCCCATGCCCTGCACGACAAGGTCGTAAGCGGCCCACGCGCGTCCGGGTCCGTCCTGCCCGAATCCCGAGACGTGGCAGATCACGGCCCGGCGGTTCATCGCGCGCAGGCGGTCGTCAGGGAAGCCCAGACGCCCGAGCACCCCCGGACTGAAGTTCTCGACGACCACGTCGGCCTTTTCCACGAGGCGCTCGAGGATCCGCTTTCCGTCCGGCTGCTTCAGGTCACAGGTGATGCTGCGTTTGTTGCGATTGATCGCGAGGTAGTAAGCGGAGATCCCCTTGATAGCGGGCGGCAACCATCCGCGCGTCTCGTCGCCGTCGCCCGGCAGCTCGATCTTCACGACGTCGGCTCCATGGTCGGCCAGCATCAGCGTGCAGTACGGTCCGGCGAGCGCGCGCGTAAGGTCGACCACCCGAATGCCGTCGAGGGCTCCCCCGCTTTCGCCGCCGGTCATCGCCGGCAGAAGCTCGAGCGTATCGCCGTCGCGGAGAACCGCCCCGTCGTCGACCTGCTCGCCGTTGACGACGTAGGCCGCCGTCTCGGCGGCGGGTATGCCGAGCGATCTCACGATCTCCCCAGCGCTCTTCCCGGCTGCGTCGACCTCGCGCCGCTTCGCGCCGAATTGCTGCAGCTCGCCATGTAGAACGACGCTGATCACGGCAGTCGCGGCTGCTTCATGGATACGTTTCCTGGCACCCGCGCCAGAGTACCGTTGAGTCGATGAGCGAACTGCTTCCGCTCTTCCCGCTGGGCTCGGTCCTCTTTCCCGGCGCACTCCTGCCGCTTCACATCTTCGAGCCTCGCTACCGGCTCCTGGTCCGTCGCTGCGTCGAGCGCGAGCAGCCCTTCGGCATCGTGCTGATCCGCTCGGGCAGCGAGGTCGGACCGGCCGCGGAGCCACACGAGATGGATCGTCGCCGTTTCGCCGGTTGCCGACGGACGCTCGTACATCGTCACCCGCGGAGAGCGGCGCTTCGCGGTCGACGGGATCGTCTCGGATGCCGAGCCATATCTCGTCGGTCGCGTGCGCTACCTGGATGAGCGCGAGGGCGAGAACGCGGCCGTCAATACAGACTTGGCGCTCGAGGCGCTGGGCCGCTATCTCGTCGCGGTCCTCGCGGTGACCGACGACGCGCGCGGCGAGCGGGCGCTCACGGAAGAGCTGAAAGGCGTCGCTCCCGTCGACGTCGCCTGGCGCATCGCCGGGAGCATGGCCGTCGATCCCGCGGAACAGCAGTCGCTGCTCGAGATGCCGAGCGCGGCGGAGCGGCTCGTCGCAGAGACGCGCATCCTTCGGCGCGAGACGGATCTGCTCGGCGATCTGCTCGTTCGACTTCGTGCCCACGGCGAGCGCCAGGAGCTGAACTAGCGAATTGTGATCTCCGTCGGAACACGTCCTTCGGCGTGACCCCTCACGAAGGCGAATCCCACTACCGCCAGCGCGAAGGCGACGACGAGCGGCGCGAGAGGGCCGCCCGAGAACCAGAGGTACCCGCCACAGCCGACCGCCACCAAGAGCCATCCAGGCATTGGCCTGCGCGGAACCACACGCGCGAGCGGCCAGGCGAGGAGAAACGCAATGATCACAGCCAGAGGAAACAGCGGCACAAGAACGCTTACCCCGCTGACGTCAGAACACGGTACCTCCGCGCACGCGATCGTCATCGGCATCGCTACGTCAATCCACTCGCGTAGCGCACCACGCCGTCGGTGATCGTCGCGCGCACCTTAGCTTCGAGCAGGTCATCTTCGCGGAGGGTCGCGAGATCTCGGTCGACGATCGTGGCGTCGCAGCGCATTCCGGGCTCGAGAGTCCCCCACTCCCGCTCGCGGCCGGTTGCGTACGCCGCCGCCGCGGTATAGCCGTGAACCGCCTCATCGAGCGTAAGCCGCTGTTTGGGAAACCACGCCTCTTTGTCCGACGGTCGCCGCCGCGTCAGCGCGGCATGGATGCCGAGGAGCGGGTCGATCGGCTCGACGGGTGCGTCGGATCCGAAAGCGAGCACGGCACCGCGCTCGAGCAGTGTTCGCCACGGGTACGCCCGCGGCGTGCGACGCGGCCCCCAGTAGCGGTCCGCGAGATCACGGTCGCTAGTGCAGTGGATCGGCTGCATCGACGCGATCACAGCAAGTGCGCCAAACCGTCCGAGATCCTCTTCACGCACGAGCTGCACGTGCTCGAGACGCTGCCGCAGGCCAGGCGAGGTCACGCGCGTCGGCGCGATCGCATCGAGGGCGACGCGCACGGCACGGTCGCCGATCGCGTGGATCGCTACTGCCAGCCCCGCCGCGGCCGCGCGCGCCACATCCGCGCGCAGCTCGAGCGGATCGAAGGTGACGATCCCGCGGTCAGCGGTGCCCTCGTACGGTTCCTCGAGCGCCGCGGTTTGCGAGCCGAGCGCCCCGTCGCTGAAGAATTTGACGTGCCCGAGCTGGAGCCACTCGTCGCCGTCGCCGGTGCGCATACCGCGCTCGACGGCCGCGTCGAAGTCGAACCTTCCAAGATCTCGCATCTGCGGCGGCGTTGCGGTCGTCGGGATCGACCACGTGAGCGAGCGGTGCGGGATCCCCATGACCACGCGCGTCGCGAGGGTTCCGCGCTCGCGCGCTCGCCCGAAGGCGGCGTACGAGCTCGCCTGCTCGAGCGACTCGACACCGGTCACGCCGCGAGCGAACGCTTCCTGTTGCGCACGCAGGACCGCCGCGTCGCAGTCGGCTTCGGTGGCGGCGGGCACTGCACGGTCGGCCAGCTCGTTCGCGCGTTCCTGGAGGATGCCCGTCGGCTCGCCGGACGGGTCGCGGAGGATCGCGCCCCCTTCTGGAACCGGCGTATCGCGTCCGATCCTCGCCGCGCGCAGCGCCGCGGTATTCAGCCAGCGCGAGTGACCGTCACGACTGCGCAGCAACGCGGGTCGGCCTTCGGTGACCCGGTCGAGGTCTGCGGCGGTTGGCCATCGCCCCCAGTTGTTCTTGTCGAACCTTCCGCCGGTCAGCCACTCCCTGGGCTCGAGCTCTCGAGACCTCTTGCCGATCACGGCCAGCGCTTCGTCGAGAGTGCGACAGCCGCGAAGATCGATCTCGGCCATCTGAAAGCCCCACCACATGAAATGCACGTGCGCGTCGAACCATCCCGGTGTCATCAGCCCGCCCCGCAGGTCCACGCGCTCGGCAGTGCCGGCTTCGCGAGCGAGGTCGGCGGCCTTTCCGACCGCGACCACCCGACCGTCGCGCTCAAGCAGCGCTTCTGCCGAATGTCCGGAGCGGACGTGGATCCGCCCGCCGTGAAAGAGCGTCGCGCTCAATAGCGAAAGCCCGCGCGCCCGCGAAGCGGAACGAACTTCACCGCGCCGTGACGGGTCTCGTGACCGTCGGCGTGCCGGACCACGAGATGCTGCATCTCCTCGTCGCCGACCGGTGCGACGATTCGTCCTTCCGGGGCCAGTTGCCGCACGAGCTCCGCAGAGATGCCGGGCGACGCCGCCGTCACGAGAATGCGGTCGTAGGGTGCATCCGGCGGATATCCTGCGGAGGCATCCGCGGCGATCACGCGCACGTTTCCGTAGCCAAGCTCGGCAAGGAGTTGACGCGCGCGCTCCGCCAGCGCTGCGTGTCGCTCGACGCTCACGACGTCGCGCGCGAGCTCGGCGAGGACCGCGGCCTGGTAGCCCGACCCGGTG
>WNGI01000326.1_pt1 | contig 81755 bp, 72 predicted proteins | sample 5400621 | NCBI WGS metagenome assembly WNGI01 (sample SAMN13153374, study PRJNA577476) | soil metagenome | isolation source: 20 cm soil or saprolite under Garry oak tree replicate 1 | place: USA:California | collected 2016-06-15 | reverse complement strand
AACCCCATCGTCCGGGCCGTCGTAGACCAGCGGCTCGAGTTCAGCCCACACGGCCGCGTCCGCATCCGACAGTGGCTCGGGCGAAGGCTGACGGAACTCAGGCGGCGGGATGGGCTTGGGTGGCGGCCGGTGGCCCGCTGCGGTCAGCACCAGGCGAAGCATGTCCGGCACCGCTTCGGGGTCATCCGGCCAGCCGGCCTCGGCGCGCCGGGCGAGCACGTCGGCATCGCCGGCGTCGGCCGCGGTGCCGCACACGTTGCACAGCGCCGAACTGGCGAACCCGAGATGCACGTCAGGTAGCGAAGGAAGCTCCACCGTCCGGTCCGGCTCGCCGCCGCAGACCACGCACGGAATCGTTGAACGATCGTCGACTTCCCACGCGCTTGCGCTCACCGACCACCTTCTCCGTACGCGCTACCGCGCGCGGTCACGGTAGCTGACATCGAACCGCTGCGGTGCCCTCGGCGCAGCCTTAGGCTCACCGACTGCGCCGGGTCAACGAGCGCGGCGGCAGGTGGCGTCGCAGCGATCGTCCTGGTGTGCTGGGCGCGCGGGGACATCCCTCTCATGATCATGTCGCGTCTGACCGCGCCCTAAGCGCCGAAGCCGCTGGCAGACGCGACATGGTCATCGGCATCGACGTCTCCGGGAACGATCGAAGTGTCGATCGCGCGACCATGATGCCCATGATCATCTCTGCGAAAGTGCGCTGGCGCGCAGCTCCGGCAGAGATCATCAAGACAGGCCGAGCCGCCGAGTCGCAGCGGCAGCGGAGCCGAGGCGGGGCCGTCCGTGAGGTGAGGTATGGGTTTGGTGCCCGCTATTGACCATTGACGCCACCTGGGCTGCGGATGCTATACATCGAGCGGTCTGTCACGCCCAATCCACCCAGGCGGGGCAAAGCCTTTCCCGCATGGCTGCAAGGAGTGCTCATGAGCGTCGGCATGTCGGGACGAGTCAGAATCACGCGGCGGCGCTGGTTCGCGGTCATGGCGGCGACGGGAGCGCTCCTCGCCTCGACGGCGGTATCGGTGGGACTCGCGCCGGCTCTGGCCGAGCCGCCCGCCATGCCTGCCGTGGCCGCGGATACCTCGGCGCAAGGCGGGGGCACCCTCGATGACGTCCACAACATCCCGACGAACGCGGTCGCCGGCAACGTGACGTTCCTCGACAACGTGCAGGGTGTGAGCGGGTACTCCGGGCTCAACTTCATCCATTACGCCAAGTACGGCTACGACTTCATGTTCGCCAACGGCACGGGCGGCCTTGCCGTCTGGTCGTTGAAGGATCCCGCACATCCCGCATTCGTCTCGAAGATCACCGCAGCCGAGCTGCGCGTGCCCGGCGACACGGAGGATCGCTTCTGGGAAGGCGAGAACATGACCGTCGACCCGAACCGCAAGCTGGTCTTCCTGAGCCGTGACCCGCGCGGCTTCGGCGGCACCCTCACGACGGGGCAGTCCGGCGTCTACGTCATCGACGTACACGACCCGTGGAACCCCCAGATCGACGTCTTCCATCCGATCCCGGCGGGCCACACGAGCACCTGCATCAACAACTGCATGTACCTCTGGACGGTCGGGCCGTTCAACACCGGGACGCCCGGCAACGACCCGTCCTGGACGCTGGGCGTGCCCGTCTGGGTGACCGACATCCACGACCCCAAACACCCGTACACGTTCCCGCAGCCGATCGACCTCGGCCGGTTCGACGGCACGACGGCCTACACACACAGCGTGGACGTCGACCGCAACGGCGTGGCCTGGGTTGCCGGCGAGGGCGGCGACCGCGGGTACTGGACCCGCGGGCTGCACTGGGATCCGGTGCAGAAGCAGGCCCGAGTGGCCACCGCGTCCGATCCGGTGCCCTACGCGGGCGGCGTCACCGAACCCACGACGCCGGGCGCCCCGACCGACGACTTCTTCGCCTACTTCGACCACAACGCCCAGCACGTGACGTGGAAGCTCGGCAACTTCGACAAGGGCGAGCTGCTCCTCGTGACGAACGAGAACATCACCACCTGCTCGCAGGCCGGTGAGTTCAAGATCGTCTCGCTCGCCGGCAGCTTCGACGGCGCGGGCTGGCGATCCACCCCGGACGAGCCGTTCCGGCTCAAGCTCGTCGGGCACTGGACGGCGTGGGGTCAGGAGGGTTCGGCCACGTCCGGCAGCTGCTCCGCGCACTGGTTCACCGTGAACGGCAACATCGTCGTGGAGGGCTGGTACGGCCAGGGCACCCGCTTCATCGACATCTCCGACCCGGAGCACCCGAAGCAGGTTGGCTACTTCCGCATCCCGTCAGGCGACCCGAACGTGACGGCCGGATCGGCGTCCGCGCCGTACTGGCACAACGGCCTCGTCTACGTCGCCGACTACAGACGCGGCGTGGACGTGCTGCGCTTCGACGGCAAGATCACCGGCAACCCGGACGGCAAGATCTGCTGGGACTCTTGCGACAACTGACCCCCCGACCTCGGGGGCAGCGCGCTGCGGCAGTGTGATCAGGGTGACGCGGCGGCCCGTGCGCACCATGTTGATCGTCCTCAGTGGACTGTGTGCCTCGATGGTGCTCGGCATGCCCGCCGCGTACGCGCATGCCGAGATCGAGGCGACCTCGCCGGTCGACGAGGCCGTACTCGGCGCAGCGCCGCACCAGGTCGAACTGCGGTTCAGCGAAGGGGTGATCCTGCCGCAGCGGTCGATCCAGCTGCTGGACGCGAAGGGCCACCCGGTCGGAATCGGCGCGCCGGCACATCCAGCCGGGCGCGGCGAGCTGGTCACGGCGACGCTGCCGCCCGTCCTGCCGCAGGGCACCTACGTCGTCGCGTGGCGGGTGGTCTCCGACGACGCGCACGTCGTGTCGGGCGCGTTCGAGTTCAGCGTCGGCGCGCCGAGCCCTTCTGTGACGCTCGTCGGCCGGCACCCGAGCCGAGTCGCGCCGGCGCTGAACACGACCGGTCAGGCCGCCGCCTTCGTCGGCATGGCCGTGACGATCGGCGGCGCGGTCCTGATCGGTGCGCTCTGGCCGGGCGGCAGCGCGCCACGTCGCGGCCGGCGCGCAGTCTGGGTCGGCCTGCTCGGCCTCGGCGTGGGCACGCTCGTCGTGCTGCTCGCCCAGTACCCGTACAGCACGGGGGGAGCGTTCACATCGGCGTTCTCGGCGACGGCGTTACGCACGACAGCGTCGTCGCGGATCGGCGAGGCGCTCATTGCCCGGCTCGCGATCACGCTCGCGCTCGCGGTGATGCTCGCCCTGCTCATGCGGAGGCGTCCGCTTCCGCGCGCGCTGATCGGCGCGTGGGCGGCCTGCGCGATCGGCCTGACGGCGACGTGGACGCTCGCCGATCACTCGCACACCGGCATGCAGGCCGGGCTGGCTGTCCCGGTGGCGTGCGTGCACCTGCTCGCGGTGAGCCTCTGGCTGGGCGGGCTGATCACGCTCGCGGTCTGCGCGACCGCCGCGGCGGCGGACGATCAACGCGACCAGGCGTTGGCCCGGTTCTCGCGTCTCGCGCTGCCCTGCTTCGCGGCGATCGTGCTGACCGGCCTGTACCAGTCGTGGCGCGAGGTCGGGACACTCGGCGCCCTGCCCGGTACCGAGTTCGGACGGCTGCTCCTGATCAAGCTCGGCGGCGTCCTGGTGATCCTGACCGTCGCGTCGCAGGCCCGGCGGTTCGTGCGGCGCGCCGCAATACCGCGCGGCGTGAGCGGCCTGGTCGCGGTCGAGGCCACGTTCGGTGTCGCGGTCCTGGCGGTGACGGCGCTCCTGGTCAACGCCGCGCCGGCTCGCGGTAGTTACGCGCCGCCCGTCCACGCGAAGGTCGGCGTGCCGGCCAGGGCGCAGCCCGCGAGCCGCCTCGACGGCGGCCACGTCGAGATCCGGCTGAGCCCCGCGAAGCACGGCGTCAACGTCGCCGACGTCTACCTCGTCGCGCGAGACGGCGCCCTCGTGACGGCGGCCGGCGTCACCGCGCAGCTCGCGCCCAGCAGCGGTGACGGGGCGCAGCCGGTCGCGATCTCGCCGGCCGAGCCGGGACACTACGTCGCGAGCCAGGTGTCGATCCCGTACGCGGGCAGGTGGGTGTTGCGGCTGTCCGTGCGGACGTCCGGATCCGGGGACGTGCCGGTGCAGATCCGGTTCCGGGCGCATTGAGGTGGTGGGCATGAGGTTTGCAACGTTGATCGCCGCGGTGGCAGTGGCGGCTGCCGGCGTCGCCGGCTGCACCGGACACGGCCACGCGGTGCCCAAGGTTCTGCCGCCGTTCACCGTGCGTTCCGTGCAGTCCGGTTTCATCACCGCGCACGACCTCGGCGACGGCGCGATCCAGTTCGCCGACACCGGTCATGGCGCGCACATCGTCTACACGCCGCCGGACAGCATCCCGACCTGCCCGTACGTGCAGCGTGCGGACGACGTCACGGTCGCCGTGCAACCGGCCGTCGAGCTGCCGGGCGGCAACTCGACCGGGCGGATCATCGTCGGCCCGCGCGACGCGGCCCGCACGCCGCTGCCGGTCGTGACTCAGGGCGCGGTCGTGTTCAAGAACGACACCCTCGCCGTGGTCGGGATGAAGACGGTGCAGGCCGAGTCGGCGAAGTGCCCGGCGGCGTTCACCATCCTCGGCGGGCCGCCGGTGATCATCGGCGACTACAAGGTCAACCAGCGGCCGTTCGAGCTGGCCGGCTGGCACGGCTTCGCCCAGCAGCTGGCGCACACGTTCCCGCCGGGCATGGACGACCCGACCTATGACGACCTGGTGACCGTCGTCGTGCAGAAGGCGAACGTGATTCTCTATGTCGGTTTCGAGCAGACCAAGCAGACCGGTGAGCGCGCCGACTCGAGCAGCCGCGTCCGGGCGGCGATGCAGGTGGCGCTCAACCGCCTCGGCTGAGTGCGCCGGCAGGTCAAGCTTGACCAGAATGCAGGCGCTTGGACCACACATAGGAATTGATGCGCCTTGGCCGCACAATGAACCGGTCGACGGACGAGGGGACAAGCCAGATGAACGCGACGCACGATGACTTGCAGCGGTCGGCTGCGGATCACTTGATGCTGCACTTCTCAAAGCAGCGGCTGGACGACCTGCTGGTGCTCGAGCGCGGAGACGGTCCGTATGTGTTCGATACCCGCGGCCGGCGGTACATCGACGCATTGTCGAGCCTGTTCTGCGCCCAGTTGGGGTATTCCTACGGCGAGGAGATGGCCACCGCGGCCGGGGCCCAGCTAACCCGGTTGGCGTTCAACACGAACTGGGCGACAGCGCATCCTCCTGCGATCGAGCTCGCCGAGCGGCTGACCGGGCTCGCGCCCACCGGGTTGACCCGGGCGTTCTTCACCAACGGTGGTTCGGAGTCGGTCGAAGCCGCGTGGAAGCTGGTCCGTGAGCACTATCTGGCGATCGGGCAGCCGCAGCGCACCAAGGCGATCGCTCGCAAGGTCGCCTACCACGGCGTCACGCTCGGCGCGCTGTCGTTCACCGGGTTGCCGCGGTTCAAGGACGACTTCGGCCGGGCGCCGATCGACGTGACACATGTTTCCAACACCAACGCGTTCCGCGCGCCGGACGGCGCCGACGCGGACGCGTTCTGCGCGCGGCTGCTCGCCGAGGTCGAGGACGCCGTCGTGGCGGCCGGCCCTGAGGAGGTCGCGCTGATCATCGCCGAGCCGGTACAGAATGCGGGAGGCTGCCTGACGCCACCGCCCGGGTACTGGCGCGGGCTGCGGGATCTGGCTGACCGCTACGGCATCCTGCTGATGGCCGACGAGGTGATCACCGGATGTGGCCGGTTGGGGGAGTGGTTCGGCATAGCCCGGGAGGGCATTACCCCCGACCTGGTGAGCCTGGCCAAGGGGCTCACGTCGGCCTACGCGCCGATGGGCGCCGTGCTCGCAACCGATCGCGTCGTAACGCCGCTGATCGACGGCGGACGGGTGTTGCGGCACGGGATTACCTTCGGCGGCCATCCGGTCAGTGCGGCGATTGCGCTGCGCAATATGGAGATCTTCGAGCGTGACGGCGTGCTGGACAATGTGCGTGCCCTGGAAGCACACCTGCAGAAACGAATGCAGGAACTGATGGCGTTGCCGATCGTCGGCGACGTGCGGGGCGCCGGATTCTTCTGGGCGGTCGAACTCGTGAAAGACGACGCGAACACCCGCTTCGACCAGGACGAGCGCGACCGATTGGTGCGCGGATTCCTTCCCAGGCGACTCCTCGACGCAGGCATCATCACGCGCGCTGACGACCGCGGAGACAGCGTGCTGCAGATCGCGCCGCCACTGATCTGCGAGCAGGACGTCCTCGATCACATCGTCGACGGCCTCGGCGACGTTCTCGTCGACGCAGGATCGCACATGGGCATGACCTCAACTCTCCGATGAGGCCGGATCCGATCCCTGGGCCGCATGGGGTTGTCGGGCTCGCCGCATCTCGCGCGGCCGGGATCTCGCCGTTTCTCCTGCTGTCTATCCGCGCCCATGACGCTGCTGCTGACGACGAGTACGCAGCCATGCTGAGATTCAGCGGCCTGGACGAGTCTGCGTTGCACCGGATCCGCCTGGATCGCGAGTCGCTGGGCAGTGTCGACCTCGACGACTGGTCCGGAATCATCCTGGGCGGCGGGCCGTACAACTTCAGCGACGCGTCCGCGGACAAGTCCGCTGACCAGCGCCGAGCCGAAACCGAATTGCTCGCGTTGCTGGACGAGGTCGTCGCCCGCGACTTTCCGTTCCTCGGCTGCTGTTACGGAATCGGCGTCCTCGGCACGCATATCGGCGCGACCGTTGACCGGGCCTTCGCCGAGCCGATCGGGTCGGTGCCCGTATCGCTCACCCCTGCTGGGCGCGCCGACCCGCTACTAGCCGATGTGCCCGACGTGTTCGAGGCATTCGTCGGCCACAAGGAGGCGATCAGCCAGCTACCGCCCGACGCGGTGCTGCTGGCGACTTCGCCCACCTGCCCGGTGCAGGCTTTTCGGGTCGGCCGCAATGTCTACGCGACGCAGTTTCATCCCGAGTTGGACGTCGCCGGAATCTGCACGCGGATCGAGATCTACAAGCATGACGGCTACTTCGACCCCGGCGCTGCCGACTCACTGAAGTCAGCGATGCTGCAGTGCAAGGTCGTGCACCCGCCGGTCGTACTGCGCAGCTTCGTCCGGCGATTTGCGATGCCGAGGTGAGAGCGGCTGCGGTCAGTAGACCTGAACGCCGTAGGCAGACAGCGCCGCGGTCACTGGCTGGAAGAACGTCGTCCCGCCGGACGAGCAGTTACCGCTGCCACCTGAGGTGAGGCCGACCGCGGCCGTGCTGTCATAGAGCGGGCCACCGCTGTCGCCGGGCTCGGCGCAGACGTTCGTCTGGATGAGTCCGCGGACGGTGCCGCCGCCCGAGTAATGCACTGTCACGTTCAGCGCGGTGACCGTGCCGCTGTGGATGCCGGTCGTGCTGCCCCGGCGCGTGACCGACTCCCCGACGAAGGCGTTGGCCGCATGGGTGATTTCCTGGCCGCCTACGGTGCCCGGGTAGTTGGTGAACGACGGGTCGTACCGGACGAGCGCGTAGTCCTTGCCCGGGAACGTGGCGCCGACGGTGTTGCCGAGGAACGTGCTGTGGTTTGCGGAGGTCCACCACTGCGGCTCGGCCTTGCCGCAGTGTCCGGCCGTCAGGAAGTAGTGGGTCGAGCCGCTGATCACGTTGAAGCCGAGCGAGCAGCGGAACTGCGTGCCGTAGATCGCGTCACCACCGGAGATGTCGAGGTGGAAGGTCCCGGCTACGGCTTGCAATCTCGCAGTATTGCCGAGGCGCTGGACGGCCGCCCGGACCGCTGTCAGATGGCTTCCGGTAATCGTGCGGTCGACGGAGACGACGACCTGGTTCGAGGCTGCGTCGACGCCCCACGCGGTGCCAGCGAACGCGACCGAGTGGTCCAGGCTCTGCATCGCCGCGGCCAAGCGCGCGTCGCTATCAGCCCGGGAGTGCGCTCCCGCGGGTGATGCCGCCAGAGCAGCGGCCGAAGTCAGGCCGGCCGCCGCAACGACTATCGCGGCGCCACGGAAAGAGAGTCGGGTAAGCCTCATGACAGCCTCCTGGGTGATGGGAGCAGCCGTGATTCGCGGTGCAACGTTGATACCGGCTTATTCAGGATGACCCTCTTGCGGTGAGTCGACAAGGTTTAGCGCCCGATTTCCTGACATCGGCCGACGCGGCTCGTCGCTCGGGGACCGTCCCGCAAGATCGTGATCAGGTGCGAACGTGACCGCGTACGACCGGGTTGCGGAGCGTGCCGATGCCCTCGATCGCGATGGAGACGACATCTCCGTCGGCGAGGGTGAACGGAGGCGGCGGGACGAGGCACGTCCCGGTCGAGAGCACCGCACCGTCCGGATGGACGTCGCCGCGCATCAGGTAGCCGACGAGGTCGTCGAGTCGGCGATGCAACAGGGATGTGCTGGTCTGACCTTGCCAGCACCGGGCGCCGTCGCGATCGATGGTCAACGTGATCTCTAGCTGGTACGGATCCGCGATCTCCCACGCCGGCGTGATCCACGGGCCGAGGCCGCAGGCACCGGAATAGATCTTCGCCTGCGGGACGTACAGCGGGTTCTCGCCCTCGATGCTCCGCGACGACATGTCATTGCAGATCGTGTATCCGACGATCTCGCCGAAACGGTTGATCACCAACGCCAGCTCCGGCTCCGGAACGTCGACGGTGGAATCCTCGCGAATACCGAGCTGTTGCTGCGGGCCCGACACCCGCCAGCCGGCCGACTTGAAGAACACTTCGGGCCGTTCCGCGTCGTAGACGAGCGCGTACACGTCGGCAGCCCTTTCGCTTTCCTCGATGCGGGCCTGCCTGGACGTCTCGTAGGTGACGCCACAAGCCCACACCTCGGTTCGGCCGTCGACAGGAGCCAGCACCTCGACGTCACCGAGAGCTACCGAGGCGCCGACGTCGGTCAACCGGTCCCGAAGTTGGGCCGCGGGCAGCGCCCACAGCTCGTGCAGCGATGCGACACCGGTGAGTGCGGCGACCTCCTCACCCGAACGGACCCCGATGAGCGGTTCCGGCAACTCGCGACGTCGATACCTGACGATATTCACCTGCACTCCTCACACCGCCTGATGGAAGTGCAGCACACGCTCCGGGTCGTAGCTGCGTTTCACTCGCGCCAGGCGGGTGTAGTTGCCGCCGTGGTAGGCCTCGGTCCAGTTCGTCAGGTCCGGGTCGGGGAAGTTCTGGTAGACGCGCCCCGATCCCCACGGGTGTACGGCGGCCCGTGACCGCCGCGCCCATCGCGTCGCCGCGTCCTTCCCGGATTCGCGATGGACTGCCGCGTGCTCGAGCAGGAATCTCTCGCTGCGGTGGACGAAGGCAGTGTCATCTGCAGGCACCCGGTTGTACGCGCCGCCCATAGGCGTGAAGTTGAGCTCCCGACGCTCGCCGGCTGGGCGGTCGCGGGTGAAGACGTCCAGGAGCTCGGCGATTGCGGGAGCCGGCAGGGACCGGCGAAAGAACTCCGACCTGCTGACGATCGGCCCGGGCTCCTCGGGCTGTCCGGCCGAACCGATCCGGCCCAGCGAACGCTTGAGCTCGCTGTAGGGCAAGCCGGCCCGGGCTTCTGACTGCGGATGCGCGTCGACCCGGCCGATCACTTCGGCGATCTGCGCCGCGGTGTCGGCCTGCGTGCCGAGCATCGCTCCGAACATGATGACCTGCAACGGCCCGTCCGCGGCGACGAGCTTGAGGTTCGCGCTCAGCTCGTCCGGCGCGTCCGGCGCCCAGTCCTGCCAGGCGGCGATGACCGCAGGGGCATCGGCCGACGACCAGGTCAGCTCGAACGGCGTCGTGTCCGGCTCCGGCACCGGGTCGAAGGCCAGCGACGTCACCACGCCGAACTGCCCGCCACCGGCGCCGCGAAGTGCCCAGAACAGCTCCGGGTCGTGGTTCGCGTCGCAGTCGACTACCCGGCCGTCGGTCAGCACGACCTGAGCGCCGAGCAGCCGATCGCAGGTGAGGCCGTATCTTCGGCCGAGAATCCCCAGCCCTCCTCCGAGCGTGAGGCCGGTGATCCCGACGGACGGCCCGCAGCCAGCCGGAAGCGTCCGGCCGTGCTCGTGCAGCGCGTCATACACATCGGTCAGCCTCGCGCCGGCGCCGACGGTTGCCATGCCCGCCGGCGACACCGAGATGGATCGCAGCGGCGTCAGGTCGAGCACGATCCCGTCCGTCGAGGAGCGTCCGGCGAAACAATGACCGCCGCCGCGCGGCACCACGTGCACGCCCGACGCGCGCGCGAAGCCGAGCGTCCGCACGACGTCGTCGACGGACGCGCAGCGGATCACCGCTTGCGGCCGGACATGCCAGAACTGCGCCATGGCAGGTTTGCGTGCCGCCTCGTAGCCGGGCTCGCCGGGCTCCAACACGTCGCCGGTCAGCGCCTCACGCAGCTCGGCGAGACCTCTCATCGCAGCACGCGGAACCGGACGTGGGTGGTGGCCGGGCCTTCGATCAATCTCGTCCGCTCCAGCCTGATCCGGTCGCTGCCTACGTCGGCGAACAGGCGCGCACCGCCGCCGAGCAGCGCAGGTTCGATGTGGAGATTCAGCTCGTCCACCAGGCCGAGCCGCAATGCCTGGTCGACCGTGCTGGCGCCGCCCATGAGGTAGACGTTCTTGTCGCCCGCGGCTGCCTTGGCTTGCGCTATCGCGCTCTCGACGTCGCGGACGAAGGTGAACGTCGTGGTGCCAGCGACCCGGACATCGTGTGGGCGGTTCGTCGGGACGAAGACCGGCATCTTGAACGGTGGATCCTCACCCCATCCGTTCACGTGGTCGTACACGCGGCGGCCCGCGACGACCGCGCCTGCGCCGGCGAAGATCTCGTCGACCATCCACCGCTCGCCGCCGGGAGCGAGCACGTCGGCGGCGGTACCAAGTGGTAGCTCGTCGCTGGGATTCGGGCCGGTGACGTACCCGTCGAGCGACATCGACAAGGTGACCTGAACGATGCCCATGCGTGCCTCCATATCGCCGGGGCCGAGGCTAGGGTGCTCACGGAGCCCGGCGCTTGATCAGAACGCGCACTCAGGAGGCGACCCGAGCAGGCTGACGCCGCGCACGCAGGAGCGGGACGAACGAGGCTGAGTGATCGTGCGCGCGTACTAACGCTCGGTCAGCCACATTGAGCGCTCCGGGCCTGACGCTGCCTAGGGAGCTGAGCTCGCCGGCGCAGCTGCCGGCGACGACACCGTCGATGACGGCGGCGCGGACGAGGTCGACGTCGCGGTCGGCGACGCCGGTGCGGACGTGCTACCCGACGGCGCGCTCGTCGGAGCAGTCGACGGGCTCGACGAGCCGCCCGTGGTCGTCGGTGTTCCGCCCGGGCCGGAGCTCGGCGCGCTCGTCGTCGGAGACCCCGACGGCGTCGGCGTCGGCGTCGAATTGTGCGGATGGCGCGGGCCGACGAGGTGCGGTGGGTGGACGGTCCCGGTGCTCGGGACCAGGAGCAGCGCGATGACGGCCGCGGCGGCGATCGTTACGCCGGCGCCACCGGCGACGGCGCCGCGCACGAGGGCGTGGTCGCGCAGCGATTCAGTCCGTCGCCGTCGCTGAAGCTCCGGCGGGAGTGCGGCGCGCTGCGCGGCCAGGCTGTTCAGCGGCGCGGCCGCGTAGCCGAACGTGGGTACGACGAGCAGCCCGGCGAGCAGTGGTCCGCTGAGGGTGTCTGTCCGGTAGAGGCCGCCGGCGATGCCGGCGAGGCCGCCCCAGTTCGTCCGCACGACCCGCCACCAGCCGGTCCGGTCGAATGTCTTCGGGGTTCGGAGGAAGACTGCCTGTCGGGCGAACAGGCCCTGTGCCGAGGCGCGGGCGACCGCCAGCGACGTGGATTGCCAGATGAAGAACGCGCCTATGGCATCGCGCCAGGTGGCGCCGGTTCCGCGCCGGATCAGGGCGACCGCCCGGGTGAGCCCTAGCAGGACGAGCACCGGGATCGCGGCGACCAGGAAGGCTGTGAGCTTGCGGAACAGCTGGCCCCCGCCTGTTGCCAGGTTGACCGCGCCGGCGAGCAGGAACACGAAGAACAGCAAGCCGAGCAGATCGCCGTACCACTGCAATCCGCCGGCGAAGTAACCCCACCGCTGCCCCAGCGTCAGCCGGTTACCCCGGTGCGAACGTCCCGGCAGCAAGGACCGCCAATGCATCCGCAGGATCTGGATGCCGCCGAAACACCAGCGGTAACGCTGGCTCTTGAGCGCCTCGAAGGTCAGTGGCATGACGCCGTGGCCCCATGACTCGTCGACGTGCAGGCCGGACCAGCCGGCGCGCAGCAGGCGAAGGGACAGCTCGGCATCCTCGGTGATGCACCACTCGTCCCAGCCGCCGACGCTCTCCAGCGCGGACTTGCGGATGAGGCCCATCGTGCCGGCGAAGATCGCCGCGTCGCGTTCGTTGCGCGACGGTTGGGAGACCGCGAAGAAGTACTTGTACGAGTAGTACAGCCGCCGATAGTACGGCGCCTGCGCCCAGTCCCGGTAGTCCTGCGGTGCCTGGATGAACCCGACGTGCGGGTCGGCGAACAGACCGGTACAGCGACGCAGGAACTGTGGCTCGATCTGGTAGTCGGAGTCGACGACCGCGATCAGCTCGGCGCTTTCGTTGGTGAGCCGACGCAGCGCGACGTTCAGCGCGCCGGACTTGTAGCCAGGCCAGTCGGACAGGTGCACGAACTTGACCCCATGGCGCGCGCACCATTCGTCAACCGGCTGCCACAGCTGCGGGTCGTCGCTGTTGTCGTCGATCGCGATGATCTCGTAGTTGGTGTAGTCGAGGTGGAGCAGCGACGTCAGGGTCTCGATGACCATTTCCGGTGGCTCGTTGTGGGCCGGCACGTGCAGGCTGACGAAGGGCTCGTAGCCGGGCGGCGCGACGGTGGCCATACCCCGGCGTATGCGCCGCCGCCAATGCTCGGTGCCCAGTGCATCGCAGAGCTCCCACAGGTAGGCGCTCGCGAGCAGGCCGGCCACAAGCTCCAGTAGCCATAGGATGATCCCGCCAATCGCACTGCCGACGCCGAGGTGGCTGCGCAGCGTCCAGTCCAGGATGAACGCCAGGTAGCCGACGTAGAGAAACAAGCACGACGCCCAACACAGGTGGGCTCGCGCATTCCAGCGGCGGGTCGCCGGCATCCAGAAGAGGCTCGCTACGGCGACCGCGATCGCCGCGACCAGCGCGTCGCTCCGGCTCACGTCGAGCACGCGCAGGAACGCGACGACCAGACCGTCCAGCAGCAGCGTGCCGAGCACGGCGAAGACGAATCGCCTGCTGGCCGGCCACGCACCGGCGGTGCTCAACCGTCGGCGCGCGGGCACGAACATCGCCGCGGAGCTCAGCGGCGCAGCGAGCAGGCCGGCGAGCAGAATTGCGCGCAGCAAACGCCAACTCCTCCTGACAAACGCCGGACGCAGCCGCGGCGTGGAACGGGTCGAATCTGAGCCGTGCTACAGGTTTGGGTCGTCGTAGCTACTGGGCTCGATGTAGGTCGTTCGCGACGTGCCCGGTCCGACCATCCCGCGACTGTCGCCATAGCCGACCCGGCCCTGGTGGATCACGTCCGTACGGCGGCGTATGGACAACAGGACGACCGACAGCAGCAGACCGATCGCGCCGACGACCAGCAGAATCGTGCCGAGCGCGTCCAAGTCAAGACCGCTGACGTGGCCGGTGACCGCCCATTTCAAGATCGCGCCAAGCGCGACGAGGAACAAACTCGCACCGATACGCACGAGGACACCTCCTTGGTCGGATGCTGACGCGCCGACTCGATCGTGGTTTACCCACGCGCGGCGCGGAGATAACGTGCGGCAGCCTGGGTGACCGTCTTATCGGCCGGTCACCCGGGCGCCCGTCAGTGGCCGGTCGCGGGTGCGCCGTATCGCCGTGGCGCCTTCGGTCGAGCTTCGCGAGCCTGGCGCTGGCCGGCGGCCTGGCTTTCGAACTGCTCGCTGATCTCCTCGACGGACAGACCCTTGGTCTCGGGCAGGTAGCGATTGACGAACAGGACCGCGACCACGCACAGCACCGCGAAGCACACCAGCACCCAGCCCAGTCCGATCGAGCGCTGCCAAGCGGGGAACGCCTCGATGAGCGCATAGTTCGCCAGCCAGTCCACGGTGGCGCCGATCGAGGCCGCTTGGCCGCGTACCGCGGTCGGGAACATCTCGCCCTGGATCAGCCAGCCGGTGCCACCGACGCCGACGGCGAAGCACGCGATGAACATGTCGAGGCCGATCATCGTGACCACGATGCGCGGGATGCCGGTCATCAAGCCGACCCCGGCCGCGGCGATCACGGCGGACACCGCCATGCCGCCGAATCCGCCGAGCGCGAGCTTGCGCCGGCCGATCCGGTCGATGTGCCGGAACGCGAAGTAGGTGGCCGCAACGTTCACGACCGTCATGATCGTCGTGACCTCGACGCCCGCAGTCGTGGTGGCAACCTCGCCGCTGCCGCTCTGGAAGTACGATCCGAGCAGTTTCGGGCCGTAGTAGAACGGGACGTTGATACCGGTGATCTGCTGGAACACGAAGAATCCACAGACGACCATGAGCGCTCGCCGGACGCCGGGACTCCAGCCATGCTTGCGCACCCGCTCCTGGCGCTGGTCTGTCTGCTCGAGTTGCTGGGCGGTGTACTCGACGTCCTCCACCGACACGTCCATGCCTAGCTTGGCGAACGCTTTCCTCGTGTCGTCATAACGAGCCTTGCGCATCAGCCAGCGCGGCGACTCGGGCATCTCGAAGCGCAGCACCAGCCCGATTACGGCAGGCACCGCACCGAGCCCGAAGAGCAGCCGCCAGTCGAGTGTCGTCGCGTTGCCCGGCATCGCCCAGAGAATCACCAACGCCACGAGGTAGGCGAACAGGATGCCGACCGTGATCATCCACTGCTGCAACATCCCGAGGGATCCGCGACGCTTGCGAGGCGCGTACTCGGAGATGTAAGCGGTGGCGATTGCGGAATCCGCGCCGATCGCGAGACCGATCAAGGTGCGGGCGAACAGCAGTACGCCGACGTTCGGAGTGAAGGCCATGAGCAGCGCACCGAGTGCGTAGATCAGCGCGTCGACGATCAGCAGAGCCCTGCGGCCGAAGCGGTCGGTCAGCGGCCCGGCCGACAGCGCGCCGGCCGCAGCACCCAGTGACGTCCCCGCCACCAGGTACCCGAGTTCGAAGTCTCCCATGTCGTACGGGATGAAGTTCAGCGCGGATCCGATGTTCGCCGTGTCGTATCCGAACAGGAATCCGCCGATGGTGGCGAGCAATGTCAGCGACCAATAGAATTTGGTCGGCACCCGTTTATCAAGCTGTTCAAGCACGTTCTGCCGAATCGCAGTCTCTGCCAATTTCGTCACCTCCGCGGGCGTCCTTCGCGAGGCACGGACCGCGGCACAGTGCGAGCGGTCTCCGCACACGCATCTTCGGGCTACCCGTCGCCGCCGATCCGCTAATCAGTGCCATCTGCCGGCTTGAGTGGCGAGTTTGCTGTCCGCTCGGGCTGGGTAGGCCACCAGGCGGTTAACCGTCCGGAGGCGTTGACGTGCTCATCTTCGGGGTTCTGCTGCTGTTCGGCTCGGCCGGCTGCGGTGTCATGCTCGCGCTGGAGAATCGCGATGTCGTCGTGCGTGCGGAAGTGGCCGGCGCTGCCTGGACGGGGCATCTGTACACGGCTGTGATCGTCGGTGCGTTGCTCGCATGCTGGTTCATGCTGGGCGCGGCGTTCGTCGTGTGCCGGCTCGCCGGAAGGCGCCGCCGTGCCGTCTCGCGATCTGCAGCGCTGACCCGAGGCGACGCGCCACCGCTCGGTCACGTGGTCAGTGATCGTGACGTGACAGCGGCTCGCTGAGGTGTTGTCCAGGAGCGTCTCGCGCGAAATCCCAGCGGCAAAGCCTCTGGTGTCCTCGACGCCCGACGAGGCTCCGGGTTACCAGGACATGCTGCCGTGTACCAGCTCATGAGATGTGCGTCATTTCGGTCGAGTCGGCCGTCGCGTGCCGCCGCAGGTCGCCGATCTGCTGGCGTGCAGAGCGACGCGCCGAGGCGGCGTAGACGCTGGCGAGCATGAGCGCGCAGCCGAGGAGTTGCAGCACCGTGGGGTGTTCGCCGAGGACGGCCGCCCCGAGCACCAGAGCGCCGACCGGCGTGAGCATGAGCAGGGCCGCGCCGACCTCGCTGGCGAGCCGAGGTGTGGTCAGGGCGACGAGCAGCCACCCGATTACCTGGCCGCAAGCCGCGACCAGCGCGAGCCAGCCGATTGCCGCCCAGCCTGGGGTCAGGTTCACGCCGTGCCACAGCGCGCCCGCGATCAGGGACACGATCGCTGCGGTCGCGATGACGTCCTGATCGGACTGCACGATCTGTCCGGCGTGGCCGCCGCGGCACAGCAGGAACAGGAATCCCGAGTAGCACAGCGCGGCCAGCAGGGCGTGCACCGTGCCGCGTGCCGGGTCGCTGCCCGTGACGCCGCTTTCGAACACGCCACCGGTGAGCACGATGCCCACCAGCATGACCGGCAATGACAGCACGAAGCGGCGCCCGATCGGCTCGCGGTCGACGAGCATCGCCAGCAACGGGACGATGAGCACCTGAGCGTTGACCAACACGGTCGACAGCCCGGCGGCTACTTCCAGGATCGCCTGCGTCCACAGCAACACTTGAAACGGGCATACATCTGCCGTGCGAGCCGGGCTCAGGATGCTGCTGGCTGCGCGTGCGCCGGCGCGTGCATCGACCGGCCGCCCGGCAGGTTCAGGGTTGTGCGGTGGCATCGGTCGCACGTGGTGACCCGCTGAAAGCCACGGCGCGAGCGGTACTCGTGCGTGGCCCAGGCATGCCCCATCGCGTTGCACTCGTCGGTGAGCCGGGGCCGGAGAAAGTGAAAGTCGAACATGATCGATTCCCTACCCTCATCCATGCCGTTGCAAACGCCGCACGGGTCCAGCACGCATATGCAGCGCAGCCCTCGCTGAGCGTGGGGACGAACGCTCATGACGTACGACGAGTTCATGGCCAAGGTCCGTGACCGTGGTGAGTACACCGGGATAGAAGAGGCCGACGGGGTGATGACCCGCACCGTGCTCGCGCGGCTGGGGCAACGGCTCGCTGATGGCGAGGCGAAGGATCTCGCCGCTCAGCTGCCCGTCGAGCTGCAGGACGTTTGCTGGACATCCCGGCAACCGGGCGGGCAGATGCGGGCGGTATTCATGAGCGCGCTCACCGTGCGCCTGGTGCTTGCGGTCTTCGGCTTGGTCGTCTGCGGCGGGGGCGCTGTCGTGCTGGCAGCTCGAGGTTGCACGGCGATTGCGCATTGCGCGAGCTGGGTAGTTCCTCTGCACACCCGCAAGCAAAGGAGGAGAGCATGGTTACCGCTGAGACCGGCCACATCACCGGCACGAAGGACAAGGACTACAACATCCTGTGGTTCACCGAGGCGTGCCTGGGCAACGCGCTACGCCTGGAGACGTACATCCACGATGCCGAACGCGACAACGACCAGGAGCTCGCCGAGTTCTTCCGCAAGGCGCAGGCGGACAGCCGCAAGGGAGCGGACGAAGGTCGCAAGCTGCTGAAGGCCCGCCTGGCCGGGTAGACCTGGTCGGTACAGACCTTTCCTGGATGGGTAAGTACCAGGCATGGCAACGATGAAACAGACGGCGGCAGCCCGCAGGAACGTGCGCAAGGCGCAACGCGGCGCGACCGCGAAGAAGTCGATATCCCACCTGCCGAGCTCCACTCGCACTGCACTCGGCAAGCAGGGTGCCGCGGTCGCGCGGCGCAAGCGCACCGGCGGCAGCGCGCCGAAGACCAGGCAGGAGCTGTACGAGATCGCCAAGCGACGAGACCTGCCTGGCAGATCCAAGATGGGCCGCGACGAACTGGCCCGCGCGCTGAACGAGCGATAGCGGGTGGACGACGCCGCGCCGAGCTATCACAACGCGGGGGGCCTGAGTATCGGCAGACTGGCGGCGTGACGGAGCGGACGGTCGGCGTCGAGGAGGAGTTGCTGCTCGTCGACGCGGTCGCGCTTCGCGCCAAGCCAGTTGCTGACGAGGTGGTGGCGGAGGCCAGCGAGCAGGACGTGACCGGCGTGGATGACGTCGGGCAGTTCGAGCACGAGTTCAAGCGCGAACAGGTCGAGATCGGGTCCGAGCCTTGGGCCTCGCTGGACGAGCTCGGCGCGCAGTTGCGTCGCTTGCGCGCGGAGATGGCCGATGCGGCAGCGACGCAGCGCGCGCACATCGCGGCGCTGGCCACGAACCCGTTGCGCGGGCGTCCGACGCCGACCGACGAGGGCCGCTACGCCGACATGACGCGCCAGTTCGGCATGGTCGCGCGCTTGCAGCTGACCTGCGGTCTGCACGTCCACGTCTCGATCACGTCGAAGGAGGAAGGCGTCGCGGTGCTCGACCGGATTCGGCCCTGGCTCGCGGTCCTTACCGCGCTGTCCGCCAATTCGCCCTTCTGGCTGGGCGAGGACACCGGTTACGCGAGCTACCGCACCGTGCTGTGGGGGCAGTGGCCCACGGCCGGGCCGGCCGAGCTGTTCGGCGATGCGCAGGCTTACGAGCGTGCCGTGGCAGATCTGCTGACGTCCGGCACAATCCTCGATCGCGGAATGATCTATTTCGACGCGCGGCTCTCCGCGAATTACCCGACGGTGGAGATCCGGGTCGCCGACATCTGCCAGTACGTCGACGATGCCGTGGCGGTGGCGGCGTTGTGCCGGGCGCTCGTCGAGACAGCAGTGCGGCAGTGGCAGGCCGGCATACCGGCGCCGGATGCCCGGATCGGCATGCTGCGCGCGGCGTCGTGGCGGGCGGCACGCTCGGGGCTGACCGGCGAGCTTGTCGACGTCGAGGCGGCCCACGCAGTTCCGGCCTGGACGTTGATCGAGAAACTCGTCGACCACGTGCGGCCCGCCCTGCGTCGCTATCGCGACGGGGACGCGGTCGCCGCCGCGCTTTCCGCGATTCGCGAGCGAGGAAACGGCGCGAGCCTGCAGCGAGCCGCATTCGCGCGCCGCGGCGCATTGTCAGACGTGATCGCGGACGCTGTGCGACGCACCGCCGGCCGAGAAGCCTGAACCGGGGGCCACCCGCCTGCTGCCGTTAGTGGGGACTACAGTCCCGACACCGACCCAGAACGGGGAGACACCGATGACTGACCCGAGCAACGCGCCCATCCCGATGGCGGGCGTTCGTCAGGACCGCCCAGTAGTCCATGTCGACCGGGAACCGAACGGCATGAATTCTCGGGAGCACTACGAGCCGACCACGGTCGACGCGCCAGACGTCTCCGGCGACGGTCGCACGATCGTCATCAAGCCGCGGCGCTACATCGAGGTGCAGCTGGACGGCGCAGGCGGCCCGGTGCACATCGAGCTGAGCGTCGACCAGGCGCTGGCCGTCGGACGCGCGCTGCTCGACGCGTCCAGCAGGCTGGGCGCGGCGCGGCCCTTCTAGGCTCGCCGCCGACAAGATCGAGGCGCCGGGTTATTCCAATGCGGCGTTGATGAGGTCGACGAGGTTCTCCCACTGAACCTGTTCGGCCACGGTCAGGTCGTCAGCCTTGTGTGCACGCGTCCACCGCACGTAAGCCTTCGCGAGCTCGTACCGCGAGAAGTTCGCTACCTCGTCGGCGAAGATGTCGACGATTGACCGGTCCGGTCGGCTAGCGGCTGCGATGCGCACGTCCCAGCCCGGGTCAGACGCTGCAACGTTGATCAGCGTTTCCCGCAGCATGTCCTCGATTAGCGGGTTGGTCGCTGTCCCGGTGTATGCGTCCTTGGTGCGAAGAACGTTCTTGTGGCCGAGTGAGCGGACGAGACGCTCTTGCTTCGTGGCGTTGTCACCGGCAGCGTCCGAGTCGAGCACAGCGGCCACTTTGAGCTTGCTGGCGTGCAGGATCGTCGCGTAATACACGACCTTCCCGGCAGCGCCTGCGGAGTGCATCGCAATCTCGTCGTGCATTGTGACGATCGCCGCTTCGGCGAGTAAATGCGCTGTGGCCTCGACGTACCAATAGTCGCTCAAGCCCTCCAGCACGAGGTTGCGCTGCTCGGTGAACATGCTCTGAGCGAGGTCATACCCCAGCGATTCCTGAAGCGGTACAACGGAAACCGGGTCGGCGGCTTTGATCGTCGTGTGCACTTTCGTGCCGGACGTCCGGTCGGTCATCTCGACGAGACGAACGATGTCGAGCTCGTCCGGGCCGACCAGGAACGGCGAGTGCGTTGTGAAGATGGTCTGGCTTCTGCCGGCGAGCCGGCTCAACGTGGATCGGAAGCTTCGCTGTTTGAGGCCGTGCAGGCTAAGCCCCGGTTCGTCGAGCAGCAAGATCGCGTTCGCGTGCTTGCCGGCCGACTCGGCGAAGAACACCGTGAAGAACGAGACCAGCCATTGGAATCCCTCCGAGCGCTGGTCGAGTTCGATTTCCACACCAAGCTCGTCTTCGACGACGACCTTGAGGTACTGACCGTCGGCGATCACGCGCAGCCGATCCGCCTCCGGGCGGTCGGGATTCGGGCTCCAGACGCGGCGGATCTCGTTCGTCAGGCGGACGCTCGCCGCGTTGAGCTGATAGGCGCGCCGGTCGAGCTGGTCGCGATATCGCTTGAGCCCCTCGGTGTCGTGTGCGGCCGGCTCGGCGACCCGGCCGAGATCGGACAGTTCGCGGGCGCTGAAGCCGAGCAGCTTCATCAAGCACGCGTTGCCGTAGTCGTATTGGTCGTCGTCGAGCACGTCGGACTCGAGTCGCGTCGCCAAATGGCCGAGATGAATGAGCGGCCGGACCCGGATGTAGTTGCTGAACATGATGAAGACCGGGACGAGATCAGCGAGCGTCGACAACGCTTGTTCGTGAAGGGCCGGCAGCTCGGTGACGGCGAGCAGCCTGTCGTATCGCTCCTTCTCGGCCGCGTTCGATTCGTCGACCAGTGGCGCAACCTGGTCGAGCCAGGCCCGCAGGCCGGCGGCCATCTCGACGGTGAGCGCGGCGTCCTCGGTCCACCCTGACGTAACGGCTGCGAGAGCGCCGCTCGGCAGGGCGTCCTCGGGCCCAGGCTCGCCGTCCGGCTCGGGCCGGCCAGGCTGCTCGGGCTCAGGCTCAGGCTCGGGCTCGGCCTCGGCCTCGGGTTCGAGCTCGCCTTGCGCCGCGGCGACGTGCTGGCCATCGACGTGCGCAGCCAGGTCTCCCAGGGCTTCGTCCAGGTCGGCTGTGTAGGCGAGACGCTCCGGCCCACCTTCGATCCGGTGCCACGAGCTGTTGTCGAGTCTTCGGCCACAGACGTAGGCGGCGTCCTCGTATCCCGGCGGCAGCTCAGCGATATCCAACGGGTCGAGACGGAACCTCGCCGACACGACATCGATGCTCTCGGGGTCGGCCCTGCTGACGGTGAAATCGCTGTACTCCGAGCGGGGATAGTCGCGCAGCGAGTCGAACCCGGCGACACCCACGGGTGCACGCAGCTGCTGCAGCGCTTGCAAGATGGCAGTCTTACCTGCCTCGTTGGCCCCAACGAAAATGGTCTTCGCGGGCTCGATGTCGAACCATCCTGTGTCGCGGATGCAGCGATACTTCTGGATGCGCGCAGCGACGAGACGCATGGACCTGATGCACTCCTGTCCCCGATCGAGCCCCAAACCTATCGGTGACTCGGTACCGCCGAGGGGGCGGCTGGTTCGTCCGGGTTGGGCGGAATGGGCAGGTCCCGGTCGGTGTGAGAGAACGTTCAGACGCGCCGCCCGTCCTTGGAGGACGCTGCCCGCCGTCACGCCAGTCGCGAGCGGGGACCGCAACCTCGCGAAATAGACGTCATGATGGCGAACTGCTCGATTTCGAGCGGAGCGCATTTCTGCTTTCAGCGCCACGCGTGCGAGTTTCGGCAAAAGGCGGACTCCGGGAATGGAGATCAAATTTCGACACGATCATGCGTTGCTTTCCAGTGATGTTACTGAGGTGCTACGCCGCGTAAGGGCGGGCGGACTCTCCGCTGCCCTGCATGTGTCCCATCGGGGGATCCAGGTAACTTCGGTCAGATTGGAGTGGACATTATGTCTGACTCTGCTCAAAGCAATGATCATCAGCACTTGCCCAGCAATGGTCGAGGGCCGCGCCATGCTCGTTGGCAACCCGGCAAGCGTTCGCTGCTCGCTGCGCTGCTCGGTATCGTCGCCTTCATTGTGTTGTTGGCGTACACCGCGTTCGGAGCCGATGCGGTCACGCAAACATCTGGCCCGCACCAGATCAGTGCAAAATCACTGCTCGGGCACGAATGCAATGACACAGAGTGGCATTTCGTCATCAACCAGATAGACGTCGTAGCGCATGCACCGGCCACGATTCACGTTACGTGGGCAAATGGCCAATCAGCGGATGTTCCGCTCGCCAAATTCACGGGCGGCGTCGCTCATTACGTAACGACCGACAATCTAGACAGCGTGGTGACCTCGGCGACCGCCACGATTTATGGCGGCTGGTCCGGGCAGTTCAACCTCAGCCATGGTCCGTGTGGCACGCCGTCGACGAGCTCGTCGTCCTCGAGCCCACCGCCGTCAACGTCGAGTTCCGAGTCCAGCCCGCCACCGTCGGACTCGAGTTCCGAGTCCAGCCCGCCACCGTCGGACTCGAGTAGCTCGAGCTCGTAGGACGACCTGACGATCCATGCCGGGGCCCGGACCGACTGGTGACAGTCGTCCGGGCCCGTGGCATGCGAGCGACGACCTCTGGGCTGGGCGCCAGCCGGCGGGGGCAAGCACAAAGACCTGTGCTCACATGACGGTGCTGCGGATGATTTCGTCCAGCACAACGGCGGCGGTTGGCATTTGATCGATCTCGGCACGTAGCCGATTCGCTGCCTGCCCGAAGGACGGCTCCTCGAGCAATCGGCCGAGCGCCTCCGCCACGGCGTCGGCCGTGATCTCGTTCGGTTGCAGGGCCAGTGCGGCTCCGGTGGGCAGTAGCGCGGCAGTGTTGAACGGCTGATCGGTGCCTTGCGGCAGGCACAGTTGGGGCAGGCCGTGGCACAGAGCGCCCAGCATGGTGCCCGCACCGGCGTGCGAAACGACCGCTCGGCAATGTGGGAGCACCGCTGCTTGGGGCAGGAATGGCGCGGTGAGCACGGCGGGAGGCAGCGGCCCGAGGACGTCGGGGTCGAAGCCGGGCCCGGTGGTCACGACGAGGTTGACAGGCCAGCGAGTACAGCCCTCGATCACTGCCCGGAACACCGTTGCGGCCTGGTTCATGACCGTGCCGAGGGTGAGATAGACGGTGTCCGCGTGCGGCAGGTCGGAGAACTCCCATGGAACGGTGGCATTCGGCTCGATCTCGCCGGGCGACGGCCGCACTGCGTAGCTCGTGGTCCACGGATTCGGTTCGGCGCCGCGCAGGCCGGGCGGGCAGATGTCGAGGTACGGCGCGGCGAATATCGCAGGCGTCGGGTCAGGCAACCCGGCGTCGGTGACGGCCGATCCAATCGCCGCCGCGAAGCGGGTTGTGTCCGGGACCATCGGGCCGTAGCCGTGGGTCACATGCGGTATGCCGTGCATGGCAGCAGCGGTTGGTGAACCCAGCTCCAACGTGTCGTGGACGACGATGTCGGGCCGCCACTTGTCGATCAGTTCGCGCACGTCCTCGGCACGATCGACCGCGCCGGCTCCGAAGAGGTGTCGCGCCGCGAATCCAGCCTGCTGTTCGGGAGGTAGCTCGCTGATCGTCGTCTGATCCGGCATCCGGGCGTAGGACTCGGCGAGGGTGACGCCGGAACTATGGGCGGTGACACCGAGCTGGCCGATCAGGCCGGCCATATCGCTGCCGGACGACACGACAACGTCATGGCCGCCGCGTTGCGCCGCCCGGATCAGCGGCACCATCGGCAGCAGGTGACCGTATCCGGGCCAGGAACCGAAGAGGACTCTCATTGGGCCACCCCCTGGAGCACGCGAACGCGCGCCGGCGGGCCAGAGTACTGCCCAGGGTCAGGCAGCGACCTGTTGCGCCGTTGCGGTGTCCAGGGCGTAGGCCAGGATCTCGGCGACGTCGCCCACCGGCCGTACGTCGAGTTCGGCCAGGACGTCGGCGGGCACGTCCTCGAGGTCGGGCTCGTTCCGCTCCGGCAGGAAGACTGTCTTCAAGCCGGCACGTTGAGCCGCCAGCAGCTTCTGCCGCACCCCGCCGATCGGCAGCACGCGACCGTTGAGGGTCACCTCGCCGGTCATGCCGACGTCGGCGCGCACCGGGCGCCCGGACGCCAGCGAGGCCAGCGCGGTCACCATGGTGACGCCCGCCGACGGGCCGTCCTTCGGCACCGCGCCGGCCGGCACGTGCAGATGGACGGAGCGGTTGAGCGTCGCGGTGTCGATGCCGTGAGCCGCACCGTGCGAGCGAAGGTAGGACAGCGCGATCTGCGCCGACTCCTTCATCACGTCGCCGAGCTGGCCGGTCAGCGTCAGGCCGGCGGTGCCGTCCATCGCGTTCGCTTCGATGAACAGGACGTCTCCGCCCGTCCCGGTAACCGCGAGACCCGTGGCGACGCCGGGGACGGCCGTGCGCTCCGCCGATTCGGGCGTGAACCGCGGCCGGCCGAGGTAGTCGCGCAGGGTTGTGTCGTCGACGACGAGCGGCCCCGGCGAAGTGGCCAGCTTGGTCGCGACCTTGCGCAGCACCCGGGTCAGCGCGCGCTCGAGTTGGCGGACGCCGGCCTCGCGCGTGTACTCCGCGGCGATGCGCCGCAGCGCCTCGTCGCTGATCGTGACGTCGTCGTCGGACAGCGCGGCTCGCGAGAGCTGGCGCGGCACGAGGTGCTGCCGGGCGATCGCGACCTTGTCGTCCTCGGTGTAGCCGTCGAGCGTGATGAGTTCCATGCGGTCGAGCAGCGCCGGCGGGATGGTGTCGGCCACGTTCGCCGTCGCGAGGAACAGCACGTCGGACAGGTCCAGCTCTACCTCGAGGTAGTGGTCGCGGAACGTGTGGTTCTGCGCCGGGTCGAGCACCTCGAGCAGGGCCGCCGCGGGGTCGCCGCGGAAGTCGGAGCCGACCTTGTCGACCTCGTCCAGCAGCACGACGGGATTCATCGAGCCGGCCTCGGTGATCGCCCGCACGATGCGGCCGGGCAGCGCACCGACGTACGTGCGCCGGTGGCCGCGGATTTCGGCCTCGTCCCGAACGCCGCCGAGGGCGACGCGTACGAACTTGCGGCCGAGGGCATGTGCCACCGACTCGCCCAGCGACGTCTTGCCGACGCCGGGCGGACCGACGAGCGCGAGTACTGCGCCCGAGCCGCGTCCGCCGACGATCTCCAAGCCGCGCTCGGCACGCCGTGCGCGCACCGCCAGGTACTCGACGATGCGGTCCTTCACGTCGTCGAGCCCGTGGTGGTCGGCGTCGAGCACGGCACGAGCCGCGGCGATATCAGTGCTGTCGACGGTGCGCTCATTCCACGGCAGGTCGAGCACCGTATCGAGCCAGGTACGGATCCATCCGGCCTCGGGGCTCTGGTCGCTCGCCCGCTCGAGCTTGCCCACCTCGCGCAGCGCGGCCTCGCGAACCTTGTCGGGCAGGGCGGCGTCGCTCACGCGCGTGCGGTAGTCCTCCGCGCCCTCTGGCTCGTCCTCGCCGAGCTCCTTGCGGATCGCGGCAAGCTGCTGGCGCAGGAGGAACTCGCGCTGGCTCTTCTCCATACCGTCGCGTACGTCGTCGCGGATCTTCTCCGACACTTCGAGCTCGGCAAGGTGCTCACGCGCCCACTCGATGACCAGCCGCAGCCGTGCATCAACCTCGGGCGTCTCGAGAAGCTCGCGCTTCTGTTCCGCGGACAGGTACGACGCGTACCCGGCGAGGTCGGCCAGCTCGGACGGGTCGTTGACCCGCTGTACGGAGTCGACGACCTGCCAGGCGTTTCGGCGCTGCAGCACTGCGATCACCAGGCGCTTGTATTCAGCGGCCAGCTCGCGCGCCTCGGCCGTCGGCTCGGGGTCGTCGACCGGTGCGGCCTCGATCCACAGCGCGGCGCCGGGGCCGCTCACGCCCGAACCGATCTTGGCGCGGGCGCTCGCCCGCAGTACCGCGGCGGGTTCGCCGCCGGGCAGCCGGCCGACCTGCTCGATCTCGGCAATGGCGCCATAGACCGGATAGCGGTCCGCCAGCCGGGGTGCGATGAGCAACTGGCCGTCCGAGCCGGCGCGCGCAGCGTCGACGACGGCCTGGGCGGCGTCGTCGAGTTCCACCGGGACGACCATGCCCGGCAGCACGACGATCTCGGGCAGGGACAGCATCGGGAGGTTGATGGGCGGCAGCAATCGTTCCGTCATTACGTGTCCTCTTTCTTGAGTGCTCAAGACTCAAGTCATCCCGCACCGGGTATGTTCCCGGCCGTTTATCGTGAGCTGATGGCCGAAGAATTCGTCACCGATCGTCTCGTGCTGCGGTCGTGGACCGTCGACGACGCCGCGGCGGCGCTGAGTGCTTACGGCGCCGCCGAGGTCGCGCGATGGCTGGTTCCGGTGATGGACCGCGTTCCCGACGAATCGGCGATGCGCCTCGTCCTGCAGCAGTGGGTCGGCGAGGACGCCCGCCTGCTCACCCCGGCCGGACGCTGGGCCGTCGAGCGTCGCGAGGATGGGTCGCTGATCGGCGGGGCGACCTTGCTGCCGCTGCAACCGGACGAGGAATACGAAGTGGGCTGGCAGCTTCAGCCCGATGCGTGGGGACACGGTTATGCCACCGAGATCGGACAAGCACTCGCTCGCTGGGCGTTCGAGCAAGGAATAGAGCAGGTCATCGCCGTCGTGCGGCCGACCAATACGCGGGCCATCGCCGCCGTCCGGCGGATCGGCATGGAATGGGTCGGCGAGACCGACAAGTACCACGACCTGCGCCTGCAGGCGTACCGCCTACGCCCTGCGGACCTGCGTTAGACCCGCTACTCGTCGTCCGTACCGAACACCGCCAGATCGTCCAGTGACGGCACGAAGTAGTAGCCACCGGTCAGCGCTCTGGCGTATCGGGTGAGTTCGTCGCGGGGACCGCCGTCCACGCCGGCCATGCTGTCGAGCATCGCGGCGAGCGGGCGCTGGTCGGCGCTGAAGCCGACGAACATCGTGCCGTGCTCGCGTACCGACCCGTACGGGGTGTTCCGCCGGAAGATCGTGCCGAGCGCATCCTGGTCGGTCCGGGCGACGTGCGAGGTTGCCGCTCGGTCGTCTAGTTCGACGCTGTCGCGCTTGGTCCGTCCGATGACCTGTTCTTGTTCGGACGTACCGAGCGATGTCCAGGCGGCGCTGTCGTGCGCCCACTTCTGCAGCAGCAGGACCGTGCCGCCCGCACCGGGTTGATCGGTCGGGACGAGCACGCGCGTCGGCGCTACTGAGAGCGACGGGTTCTCGGTTCCGTCGATGAAGCCGGTGAGGTCGAGATCGCGGTGGTAGGACCAGCCGGCAGTCTCGTCGGCGAGAGCGGCCGACCCGTCTAGTGCTGCGATCACTCCGAGGGTCGCATCGAATACGACGTCGTAAGCGCCTCCCGCGATCCACAACGCCAGGTCGTGCTGGGTCGCCGGCATCGTGTATCCGTCGACGCCGACAACGGGCTGGTCAAAGCCGGCGAGGTCTCGCGGCGCGTGTGCCGGGGCGGCAGCGGACCACAGCTCGGGCCGGAATCCGGTAACCAGATTGACGCCGCCCATCGTCGTGCGTGGCTCGCTGAGGTTGGCCACCGCGGTCACGAGCGTCAGCGCGTCGGCGCCCTGGACAAGATCGAATTCCAAGTAGGCGTGGGACGGGTTGCCGAGAGCGAATATGCCGGTCTGGGGTAGTGCCACGGTTACCTCGTTCCTGCGGCGTTGGCATCGCGGAGTCTAGGACGAGACCGGCCACCCGCCGAGGCCCTACGCCCGGCCGACTCGGGAATGCCAGTGCGTCCGCGATCGTTTCGCGCAGCGTCAGGAAGGACTACGTCGTGAAGATCAGAAACTCGCTCCGGTCGCTTGCGAAGAAGGACGGCGCGATCGTCGTCCGGCGCCGCGGCCGCACGTTCGTCATCAACAAGAAGCACCCGCGGTGGAGTGCCCGGCAGGGCTGACCGCCCGTATGGCCGGACCCGGAAGTGCGGTACGGTCCGCGTTCGTTCACATGCAGGGATCGGATCTCTCGGGGGATCTCCTTGAGGTTCGGGAAACAGAGTTGATCATGACGGAAACCTACGAACCGTCATCGCCGGTGGCGTCGCCAACCGTTGCGGATGTCATGCGACCAGCACTGACGACAGTCGAGCCCGACGCCCACGTGGCCGCGGCCGCGTATCTGATGAAGCGTGCGGGAGCGACAGCCCTCGTGATAGTCGACGGCGAGCAGACCAAGCGCCCCCTCGGCATCATCACCGAGGCCGACATCGTGCGAGTAGTGGCCGACGGGAAGGACGTCAACGACGTCCGGATCCGTGACCTGATGACGAGTGGCCTGACGGTTTGCCAGGAGACCACGAGCATCCGCGACGCAGCCAGGTCGATGATGCACGGGCGGTTCCGGCATCTGCCGGTCGTCGACGGCGCCGGCCTCGTCGGGATGGTCGACATCGCAGATGTGTCCCGCGCATTGCTCGGTCCCTCGACCTAGTGATCTGCCGGCACCTCGCCGCTGACCGGCCGCCGCAACGTCCTCAGGAGCGATCGGAATACTAGGACGCTCTACGCCACGGCCAGACCGCCCGACGCGCGCCCCGGCGCGTTGTCGAGGCGGACGAACAGGAGGTGGGCATGACTCGTCCGGCTACCGGTCCCGGGCGCACAGACGCGGACAGGCCGACCGACATCAGACAGCGGCCGGCTTCGTCCAACACTGACACCAGGGAGTTTTCGCGGCCTCAGCTAGGTGCTGACCCGGCGCCCGTGCAGAGCGCCGACCGTGGATTCGGGGTCAGCTGGCGCGGCTATGACCGCGTGGAGGTCGACAACTACCGCTCGAGGGTCGAAAGCGAGCTTGCGTCCACCCGAACCGCGTACGAACGCGCGGCGCAAGCGCATGCCCAGACCACCGAACAGCTCCGCGCCGTACAGAACGATCTTGGGCGCGTACGCAACCAGCTCACCAACAGCCCGACGGCCCTGTCCGATCGTCTGCGGGAGATCCTGCACCTCGCTGAACAGGACGCCGACCAGACCCGTTCGGACGCCCAGACCGAAGCCGCCCAGATCCGCTCCAGTGCCGTCGCCGACACGGAGACGATCGTGCAACAGGCACGCGAGGCGGCCGCCGAAATCGTCAACGGCGCCCGCGAGGAGCAGCAGAAACTGATGGCCGAAGCCGAGCAACTACACGCCGCCGCCCGGCAACAGATCGACGAAGCCCGCGCCGAAGCAGCAGCCCACCGCACCGAAGCCGACCGGCACGCCAGCGAGCAGCGAGAACAGGCTGACGCCGCGGCCGCCTCGCGGCTCGCCGAGATGACCCAGCAGCTGAGCGACCTAGCTCGGCAGCGCGATGAAGCGCTCGCCACGCTGAACGGCCTGCACCAGGCACTCGCCGAGATCCTGGCGTCCACCGCCGGTCCAGCAAGCGAGGCGCCGGCTGCTGGAGACCGCGCTCCCGAAGCTCGCGGACGCGCGCGATGACCCGGGTGCCGTAGAGACTCCTTGGTGGGACGGTAAGTCCGCGGGTTCGCCTCCGACGAACGAGACTCGCGGCACGTCGCTCAGAACCCGACCGACTTCTGGATGAGCACGATGTGGATGCGGCCGGGCAGCTCCTGGTGGATCTCGAGAATCTTGCCGACGGAGCTGTTCTGACCGTAGGCGGCAAGTGCGCGAGCATCCTCGAGCTTCAGGCTGTGCTGGAAGATCCGCTCGCGGGCGTCATCCGGCGTAGCGACGAGCTTCTGCGCGCCGACGACGAAGATGACGTTGGCCGCTCCCCAGGCGTACGAGGAGAGCTGGCTTCCCGAGGCCGAGGCGATGAACAAGGCTCCGCCGCGGGTGACCGCATGGACGCTGCCGAGCGCGAAATCGGCCTGGCCGGCGATGACCTTCATCTGCTGGGCCTGGGTCGCGAAGTCGAGCGCCATCATCTTGTTGCGCACCGATTCGTACGGGCCGCCGTCGTTGATCGCCTCGGTGATGCCGGTCTCCTGGAGTGTCACCGAGGTGTTCGTCATCACCGAAGAGCCTTCGGGGATGCGTGCGAGCACGGCTTCGCGCGCGGCGTCGAGGTCGTCAACGATCTCGACGCTGAATCCGTGCTCTTCGAGCGCAACGACGGTCGCGTCCAGCGTCTGGCGGTCAGGAAGTGCGGTGAAGCGCTCAGGTGCGTGGATCGTGGTCACTGTTGGTCGTCCCTTCCGGGGCTGCTGGAGTATGACTTGAATCTTCAAGATTGAGCGTTCAAGTAAGATTACCCAGATGACTTGATCTGTCAAGTCATCGACTAGACTCCGGACATGCCACGCGCAGGTGCCAAGCGGCCTTCCAAGGCCAAGTCCCAACCGACCCGTTGGCTCGACAAGGATGAAGAGGCTGCCTGGCGAGCTCTCGCCACCATCCTCGTCAAGCTGCCGTGGGCGCTGGAATGCCAGCTCCAGCGCGACTCCGGTCTGAGCTTCATCGAGTACCACGCCCTGGCGAGGCTGTCCGAGGATCCCAATCACACGGTGCGGATGAGCAACCTCGCCGCCCTGACGAACGCATCGCTGTCGCGGCTGTCACACCTGATGACCCGGCTGGAGTCGCGCGGTCTCGTGCGTCGCGAGGCAGACCCCGAAGACGGACGCTTCACCAACGCGATCCTGACCAAGGCCGGCTACGCGAAGCTGGTCGCAAGCGCACCGGCGCACGTGGCCACGGTGCGCGACCTGGTCATCGACGCCGTCAGTGCAGCGGAACTTCAGCAGCTACGGGAGACCATGGGACGCCTGCATGCGCGCATCGAAGCGGCCAACCCGCCCTAAGGGGAGTAGGTCAGCCCGGCCGGGGTCGACGGGCGCATCCCGCGCGACGCCCGCTACGACACCCAGGCCTCAGAGGCCGCGGAATTGCGCTCGGCTTCGGTGGAGCCGATCTGCGGGTCGCCCACTCGATCAACTATTCGCATGTCCGCGTCATACTGTTCCGGGCGGCGCTGCCACCGGAATGCGGCAAAGACCGCGAGCCCGAATGCGACGGCTCCGTACTCCGCGACTTCGGCAAGTATCTGCGGCGACCCGGTGGCGGTTTCTTTCACGCCGAACAGCCCGTGAATGACAGAGATCCAGAATGCGGCGACGGTGGCAGCGCCGAAACCGGCTGCGGCTAAGCCCGGCAGCCAATGGCGCCACACGAGCACGCCGACACCGATGATCATTCCGCCGACGAAGTTGAGCATGAACAGCGGCCCGATGGTTGCGATCGAGCGAAAGCCCTGCACCCAAAGGTCAAGGTGGACGACGGCTGCGAGGAAGACTCCTGCCGCAGCGAGTCCTCTCGATGTGTCGATGACGTAGTTGCGCATGCTTACAGACACGCCACCGAGGCGGCTGCGGTTCAGGTGACACCGGCCACGCCTTGTGCCCGCTGGTCAGGCCCGGATCACTGGTGACGGACGGCATAACACGCGGCTGAACTCTTTGGAGGCGCTCGGCGTATTCAGCGGTAGACCGCATCCAAATTCCAATGCGGAATCAAATTCCGCACAAGAGGAGAGTCACAGCAAATGGATACCAAACTGTCATCCCGAAAGATCCCGCTCGCGCTCAAATTAGGCCTGCCGTTCGCGGCGGCCGCCGTTCTCGCGACGGCCTGCAGTTCCGGCGGCACGAACAACTCGCCGTCCGGCTCTGGATCCGCCGCAGCCGGCGCCAGCTCGTCGGCGACGACCGTCGACGTGCACACCGGCAACGGCGCGAGCTTCCTCACCGACAGCTCGGGCCGCTCGCTTTACCTGTTCGCGTCGGACACGAGCACCAAGTCGACGTGCTCGGGCGGCTGCGCCGCCGCGTGGCCGCCGCTGATCGCCAAGGGCGCGCCGACAGCAGGTACCGGCGCCACAGCCAGCGACCTCGGGACGATCGGGCGATCTGACGGCACGAAGCAGGTCAGCTACGACGGGCACCCGCTGTACTACTTCTCCGGCGACAGCGCTGCCGGGCAAACGAACGGCGAGGGCGTCAACGGGTTCGGCGCACTCTGGTACCTCGTCGCGCCCACCGGCCAGCAGATCACCAGCCTGGGCGGATCGTCGGCCTCGCAGTCGTCCAACAGCGGTTCGTACGGCAACGGCTACTAATCCGGTCGAGACGAGCCGATCAGATGGAGCCGCTCAGCCGACGGGTTCGGGCAGCGGTTCGAGCGGCTCGTCTCGTTCGGGGTGCGGGTAGGACGGTTGCACGCGCAGCACGCGAGCAAAGCGCGCCGGCAGGTACCAGTTCCACGGGCCGAACAAGGACACCAGGGACGGGACGAGCAGCGAGCGCACGATCGTCGCGTCGAGCAGGATGCCGAAGCCGAGCCCGGTGGCGAGCGTCTTGAGATCGGTGCCCGGCCCGGATGCCAGCGCCGCGAACGCGAGGAACAGGATCAGCGCTGCGCTCGTGACCAGCCGCCCGGTGCGCCCGATGCCTTCGATCACCGCGGCATTCGTCGAGCGGGCGCCGTCGTACTCCTCGCGGATGCGCGACAGGATGAACACTTCGTAATCCATCGACAGGCCGAACAGGAACGCGAAGACCATCAGCGGGATCCAGAACGTGATCGCGCCGGTGGCGTTGATGTTGAACACCAGGTCCGAGCCGACGCCGTGTTGCCAGAACAGCACCATCAGCCCGAGCGTCGCGCCCAGCGAGAGCAGGTTGAGTACCACGGCCTTGAACGGCAGCAGTACCGACCGGAACGCGCGTACGAGCAGGATGTACGTGAGTATCGCGATGATCGCGAGCATCAGTGGGAAGTTGCCGTAGACCGCGTGCAGGAAGTCGATCTGTGCAGCGCCCACACCGGTGATCCCGACGACGCCCGGTAAATCCTTGGCCGCCGCCTTGACCCGTTTGACCACGTCGATGCTCTTCGAGTTCACCGTCTCGTGGCTCGGGATGAGCACGATGACGCTCTGCCCGTCGCGGTTGCTCGCCGGGCCGCTCGGCGTGTACGCATGGTCGATGCCGTCGACCTTGGCCAACTCGGTGGCCGCGTTCTTGGCCTGATCGGTTGAGACGAGTACCTCGATGGGCGTCAGGTTGCCGGTGGACACCCCACCTCGTTCGAGCGTCTGCAACGCCTCGTACGCGGGGCCGCTGCGGGCGAGCGAGTCCGAGGACGCCAGGCCGATCTTTACGCCGAGGAAGACACCGATCAACGCCGCGAGGGACGCGACCGCCACGATCGCGGCGATCCACCGCCGGCGCACGACCAGGGCCGCCCACCGGCTCCACGCGCGACTGGCGCGGTTCTCGTGGCGGATCTTCGGCCAGTCGATACGGGGGCCGATGCCGCCGAGAATCGCCGGTGCCAGCGTCAGCGTGGTGAGCACGCTGGCCAGCGGGATGAGCGCGCCGCCGTAGCCCATGCTGCGCATGAACGGAACCGGCAACACGATGAGCGCGAGCAGGCCGATCGCCACAGTCACGCCGCTGAAGACGATCGCACGGCCCGCGGTCTGCATGGCGACGACGACGGCCTCATGCGCGACGAGGAACTGGACGATGAACGAGACGTCGGTGAGATAGGTCAGCGGCAGTAGCAACAAGAACGTCGCCAGGATCGACACCGCCGCCACGAGCAGCGGCAGCAACGCCAGGAACGATGCGAACACGAACGCCAGCACCGCGAGCGCGCCGACCGCGCCGAGCAGCGTTTCGCCCAGCACGCCCGGGCCGTTCTCGTCGCCACCGGTCGCCAGCGTGTCCTCACCGGTGACGCCGACCGACGCGCCCGCCGGCTTGGCCCCGTCGATCGCGTTCCGGATCGGATCGGTGAGCAACTTCTGGCTCGGTGACGGGTTGAACCGGTAGAACACCAGGGCATAGGCGGTGCGGTCGTCCTTCGTGCGGAATGCCTTGTCGCCGCTGTTGGCCTCGTCGATCACCCGGACGGTCGGCAGCGCTGCCGGAATGGCGTCGAACGCCTTGGCGACGTCCGTCTCGTGTCCCGTGATCGTCTGCCCGGCCGGCAAGGTGACCGATGCCAGGTACGGCGACGTGTTCCCGCCGTTGCCGAACGCCTGGTTGATCTTGTGCGCGGTCTGCGAGCCCGGCTGGCCGGGCAGCGAGAAGTCGACCGTCAACCGGCTCGTCGTCTTGCCCGCCAGCGCGATACCGGCGACGAGGATGACCCCGCACACCGCTACCACCCACCGGCGATGCCGAAGGATGAACTCTGCCCACTGCCGCATAACGCCCCCCACCTGACCTGGATGCTCCGCGCAGTGTAGGGGCAGGCTGTGACAAAGGCACTCGGCTTTTGGCGCCGAGATGCGGTCATAAGCATGATCCTGATGGGGTTTGTCCAAGCCTCGCCGACCCGTGGCGCCGACCGCGCGCTCGCTTCCCCGCTGGAATGACCACCTCGAGCGGGGCGGTTTCCTCGCGATTCCAGCGGGGAAGCTGCGCGGCTGACGTCAGCGGTAGGTGCCGCGCAGGACGCTCACCCCGGAGAACTGGTAGGGCGCGTTCACGTCCTGGACGCTGACTTCGACCGCACTGAACTGGTTCATCAGATCCGGCGGCACGGTGAGGTCGGTCTTGCCGTTCGTGCCCACCCAGCCGAGCGGTTGGAGGTGCTTGCGCTCGGCGTCGGTCAGCCAGACCTCGTATCGCTTGCCCTGCGGCAACGACGGCAAGGACGTGGCGTCCACGCGCATCTCGTCGCGGCTGATCTTGGCCGTGCCCGGCGTGCGTCCCCGGTCGTACGCCGCGAGCGCGACGGTCCGCGCAGACGGTCCCGAGCCGGCGTTCTCGGCCACCGTCACGGCGCCTGCGCCGATCGCGAGCCCGGCGACGGTCGCCGCGACGAGCCAGCGCGTCCGCCAGCGCCGGGTCGGGGCACGCGCCGCCTCGGCGCGGACGCGCGCGAACATCGAGCTGAGGTCTGGCAGCTCGGCGGGCGGTTCGTCGACCAGGTGCACGGGCGTCGCCGCGTCCGGTGCGAACCGTGCCGCCGACGACAGCGACGCGTGCGCGACCAGTGCCGAGACGAGCTCCTGCTGGCAGTCCTCGCATCCGCGCAGGTGCTCGGCTGCCGCCTCGACGGTGGCCCGGTCGGCTTCGCCGCTCAGCAGGCGGGGCAGCTCGTCGTCGATGTGCGCGGTCATCGCGGCCCCCGGCTGCTCTCCAGGAACGCGGCGAGCCGCTGCAGTCCCCGCGCCGTTCGGGTCTTCACCGTACCCAGCGGTACGTTCAGCGCGACGGACATCTCGCTCTGCGAATACCCCTCGAAGTAAGCCATCTCGATCACCTCGCGCTGCGGTTCCGGCAACTGCCGCAACGCATCGCGGACCTCGCCGGCCCACGCCAGGCGCTCGGCGATCTCCCGTCCGTCGTCTCCTGCGATCTCACGCACCGCGTCCAGCGAGACGACGGCGCCTTTGCGGGTTCGCAGGTGGTCGATCGCCCGCTTGCGAGCGATGCCCAACACCCAGCCACGCAGGCTCAGTGCCGGGTCGTAGCGGTCATGCGCCCGCCACACGTCGTAGAAGACTCGCTGCACTACATCCTCGATGTCATCCCGCGGCACGTAGCGTCCCAGATAGGACACGACAAGTGGCCCGAGGCTGCGGTAGCAGTCCTCGAGCGCATCCGGCTCGCCATGGACGAGCCGTTCCCCGATCTGGGCAAGAGATGCGTCCACGTCAGGGTATTCGTACCGCGTGCCGCGAACGGTTCCATTCGAAACGGCCAGGGACGCGCCAGAAACTTTGGCGCCGGTGAAACCGACCTCGCCATCTCCCACGAACTGATGGAGGACGCGTGCGCACGACCTTGTGGAGGGGACGTTCGCCCGCACGCGTCCCTTGTCTTGACGCCTCGCCACACCCGGCGGAGCGACGTCGACGGACCCGGGGGTTCGCATGAGTGACACAACACGCAGAGGGTTCATCTCGTTGGCAGGCCTGGGCGCCGCCGCCGGAGTGGCGGCCGCCGTCGTGCCCAGCGCCGGCGCCGCGACCGAGGACGCCACGCTGCCGGCCGGCGCCGAGGGCGCCATGGCCGCCTACATCCACGACCTGCACAAAGGCGAAGTGGCGCTGATGGTGGAGGGCCGCGAGGTCATCGTCACCGACAAGAAGTTGGTCGCCCGCCTGGCCCGCGCGTTCGCGTCCGCCGCCCGTCCCTGATCCGTACGGAAGGTCAACCATGTCCTCGCACCGAGAAGCACCCGAGATTTCCAAGGATCCGTCCGCCGACAACACTGACGTGTACGCGTTCGTCAGCCCGGACAAGCCCGACACGGTCACCCTGATCGCCAACTACCTGCCCTTCGAACTGCCTTACGGCGGACCGAACTTCAACGAGTTCGACGACGGCGTCACATACGAGATCAAGATCTCCAACCGGGGTGACGCCCGGGCCGACATCGTCTACCGCTTCCAGTTCTCGACGCGCATCCGCAACGACGCCACGTTCCTCTACAACACCGGGCCGATCACGTCGCCGACCGACGCCAGCTGGAACCGCCCGCAGACGTACACGCTCACCCGGCTGACCCGCCGCCAGGGTGCCACGATTCTCGGACGCGGCCTGACTTGCCCACCGGTCAACGTCGGCGTGCACAGCACGCCGGACTACCCGAGCCTCGCCGCGCAGACCTACCACAGCCTCGCCGGCAACCGGAGAGTGTTCGCCGGGCAGCGGGCCGACGGTTTCCACGTCGACCTGGGCAGCATCTTCGACCTGGGCGACCTTCGTCCGTTCCAGGGCGCCTACAACGACGGCATCCCGCCGGTACTCGGCGGCATGCCCGGCGTGAACGGGCTGCGCGGCCTGAACGTCCACACGATCGCGCTGCAGGTGCCGATCACCGACCTGACCGTCGACGGCAGCCGGCCGACCGACGTCATGTCGGCCAAGGCGGTCATCGGCGTGTGGGCAACGGCCAACCGCAGCACCGCGCGAATCCGGCCCCGAAGCGGCGACCGCTACCGCAACCTGGGAACGTCCTGCCAGGTGTCGCGCCTGGGTAACCCGCTGGTCAACGAGGTCATCAACCCGATGGCGCACAAGGACCGGTGGAACGCGCAGGAGCCCTCGGACGACAAGGACTTCGCGAAGTACGTGCTGCAGCCCGAGCTGGCGAACCTGATCGCGAATGTGCTTTACCCGGCCGCGTTCCCGAACCTCGCCGTGTACGTGAAGGCCAACAAGCCGCGCAACGACCTGGCGGCGATCCTGCTCACCGGCATTCCGTCCGGGATCGTCCCGGGCTTCCAGAACTACACCGGGCCGGTGCAGGCCGACATGCTGCGCCTCAACGTCGCCGTGCCGCCGACGGCTCCGGGCCAGGAGAACCCGATCGGGCTCGTCGCTGGTGATCCGGCCGGGTTCCCGAACGGCAGGCGGCTGATCGACGACGTCACTGCCATCGAGCTCAAGGCCGTCGCAGGCGCGACGATCCCCCTTGTCGACAACACCTTTACGCCGGACGCCGCCGCGGCAGCGGTCAACGACGGTACGACGAACGACAACACGCCTTATGGTGAGCCGTTCCTGGCGTCGTTCCCGTACTTGTCCAACCCGAACAGCGGGTTCACGACCCGACCTGGGACGCCAGGCGGCGGCAGTGTCTGAGAATCCTCATGCAGGACAGGGGATGGTCGTCCTGGACATCGGCGGTGACATCGGTGCGCTGGTGGTCTCAGCGCCGGCGAGCCTGGCCGGCGCCGAGATCGAGATCTGCCCGTCCGGCTCGCGGATCAGCGAGCCGGACGAGGGGGCAGGCTGGTGGCACGGGCAATGGCGCAGCCATACGCACGCGCACGGTCACGCGCACGCGTGGCCGCACGTCGCGGTCATCGACCGCACCACCGGTGTCGGGACGCAGCACTGCGCCGTGTACCCAGGACTGCGGCGCGGCCGTTACGACCTGTGGTTACGGCCGGACCAGCCGACGGCGCTGACCGTCACCGTTCATGGCGCGCTGGTCACCTGGGTGGACTGGCCGCAATAGCATCTCGATCCGTGTCCGATCTCGAGCCGCACCGCATGCCGGTCTGGCAAGTCGTCGAGACGGCGGGCTTCGAGACGGCCTTCTGCAGGTGATCGCATCGCAGCAGACCTATACGGATCTCGAACTCGGCGACGGCTTCACGGCTTACCCGACCGTGGCCCGCCGCATAGGCCCGTGAGAGTCAGCCCGCCGGATGCCACGTGTGGAACCAGCCGTCCGGCATCGCGTCGATGACCTCCGGCAGGCTGCGCGCCGGGTCGAACGGGCGCCCGTGCGTGCGGGTGACGGCGTTGAGTTCGTCCAGCCGGGCGCGTGCCGCGTCGATGGCGGCCGCGCGCGCCGCCGGTTCGTGAAGTGACACCGCGTCCCGCCAGATGGATCGGCCCGCGAGGTATCCGGACGCGCCCGCGGAGCAGGCGATCGACACCTGCGTCTTGAACTCCTCGTAGCCCACGCCGGCGGAGAGGATCACCCACGGCACGTCGATGCCGGCGTCGAGTTCCTTACAGGCGGCGGCTGACCGGTCGCGCTCAGCCTCGGTCGAGACGTAGCCGGGGAACTCCACCTTGAGCATGTCGATGCCGAGCGCGTTCGCTTCGAGCGCGGAGGCGACGATGCCCTCGATCCGTGCCTGCTTCCACGCATCGGTAGTCGGGTCTTCGCCCGCAACGGGATACCAGATCGGTTCGACGACGAGCGGCAGGCTGAGCTCGGCGCACCGGTCGACGAGGCTGTGTAGCACGTAACGCTGGTGCTCGGCCGTGGCGGCGTCCACGTCGGGGCGGTAGAACCACAGCAGCTTGGCGACATCGGCGCCGACCAGCTTGATCTGGCGGAGGCTCCAACCCTCGCGGTAGCGGGTGCGACGCGGGCCGTCCGGCAGCGAGTAGTCCTCGTCCTCGATGGTCGACATGAGCCCGACCGTGCCGGGCAGCGAGCCGGTGGCCACCGCTTGCAGCCCGTAGCGGGCGTCGAGCAGGAACGCCGACACGCTCGGTGAGAGCGCCTTGACCAGGTCGTCCTTGGCTGTGACGACATCGGCGAACGTGACCGTGGACGGGTCGGGCGAAAGGAGCTCCGCGAAGTCGGAGAGGTGGTCGAGGGCGCAGATCTCGAAGAATCCGGCATCGGTGGTGACGCGTTGCAGACCGCGGATCTTGCCCGGGTCGAGCGCGGGTTTCCTGACAGACATGGTGCTTTCTCCTTGCGATAGAAGGTTGTGCTGGGTCAGGGCAGGCTTTCGGCGAGGAGGACTCCGGCGACGAACGTGTCGCCGAGGCCGATGGTCGCGGCGGGGTGGCGCAGGTACGGCGACGGGACGCTGGTGGCCGACCATCCGCCTCCGAGCGGGCCGGCGCTGGGCAGATCGTCGGTGTAGCTGGCGTCGTCGGGCGGGTTCAGGTCATTGGCGGGTGCGCCCGCCCGTGCGCGAGCCGCGGCCAGCGCGCTGCCGGACAGCAGCACGTCGGCCTGGTGCGCGGGCTCGTCACGGTGGACCGCCAGCGCCCACGCGTCGGCGTGCACGATGACGCGGGCGGCGCCGGAGCGTTCGGCCGCGTCCTTGGCGAGCAGCCGCGGGTCGTCGCGCCGGCCAGCCAGGACGTACAGCTCGGACAGGCTCAGCCCGACCGAGGACGCCGCGCGTGTGTCCAGGGCGTCGCGCAGGCGTTGCGTCGTGGGGAACTCGGCCAGCTCGTGATGGATCACCGCCAGCCCGGCGTCCGCCCAGGCCCGGCCCACGCCGACCAGCCAGTCCCGGCTGTCGGTGTCGCCGTCGGGCAACCCGTTGAGCCCGGACAGCAGTCCGGCCCGCGCCGTGAGCGTCGGGGTCAGCGCGGCGAACTGCTCGTCGCGTTCGATCGGCTCGTCCCCGAAGCGCAGGATGAGCCGAGTGGAGCGGGGGACCCGGCCGTCGCCGAACGGCGTCCCCGCCGTGAACTCGAGAATGCAGTGCGGCAGCTTGAGCGGTTCACCGGACGGCGTGACGGACGCCGCCGAAACGACTTGCCCGTCAGAGCAGAGCCCGGTTCGCGGGTCGACCACGGCGAGCTGCTCGGCACTGCGATCGGCCAGGGCGAGCACGCTCGGTGCACCGAGCGTGGCCAGCGCCCACGACGCCTGCGGGCCGGTTCCGCCGAGTTGGTGCCGGTCCGGCTCGCCGAGCAGGCGGGTGAACCAGGCAGGTCCGGCTGGCCAGCGGCGCAGTAACTCCCCGCCCCGCCCGGCGAAGACGCGGTCCACGACGTGGGCGACCAGCTCACCCCCGCGTACGTCATCGGCTGAGGGTGCGTGAGCGCCTGCGGCATCGGTCAGGCGCGTCATCCGGGCGGCGTCCACGTGGTAGATCGCATCGACGCAGGCACTGGTGCCGGTCAATGCGGGCCACGCGACTGGCGCGGCAGCGGCGAGGCGTGCCGCGACGCCGACGTAGGTGTCGCGCCACGTCGCCATCGTGGCCGCGCTCATCCCTTCACCGAACCGGCCGTGACACCTTCGACGATCCGCTTCTGGAAGATCAGCACGAGGAGGACGAGAGGCACGGTGACGACAACCGACGCCGCAGCCATGTCGCCCCACGGGATCGAGTACAGGGCGGTGAAATTGGCGATGCCGACGGGGATCGTCTGATGCGCGGGCGACGTCGTGAACGACAGTGCCAGCAGCAGTTCGTTCCAGGACGCGATGAATCCGAGCAACGCCGCGGGGACGACGCCGGGCAGCGACACGGGGATGATCACGCTCCACAGTGTGCGCAGCGTTCCGGCGCCGTCGATCTTCGCCGCCTCGTCGATCTCGATCGGGATCGCCCGGAAGTGCCCCCACAGCACGTACACCATCAGCGGCAACGCCAAGCCGATGTAGACCCCGGACAGGCCCCGGTATGTGTCGAGCAGGTGCAGCTGGTTGAGCACCTGGTACAGCGGAGTGACGATCGAGATCTGCGGGAACATCGACACCGCAAGCACGAGCGACATCACGATTCCCTTGCCCGGCAAGGGCAAACGTGCGATGGCGTAGGCAGCCAGCCCGGCGAACACCAGCGCGATCGCGGTGGCGCTCAGGTCGACGATCACGCTGTTGACGATGAACTTGCCGAAGTGCTTTACCACGAACACGTTGCGGTAGTGCTGCAACGTCCCGTCCGGGACGGGTAGCCACTTCGGCGTCGACCGGCTCAGATCGCGATCCGGCTCGAACGAGCTGATCAGCTGCCAGACGAACGGGAACAGCGACCAGACGACGATCGTCGCGAGCAGTACCACGAAGCCGCCGCGGCGCACCAGCCGTCGACCCGACCAGGACGATCGACGGCGGGCAGGAAGGGTAAGCGAAACCATCGATCAGCCCTCCGCACGCAGTCGCCGCAGGATCAACAGCCCGAACACGCCGGCGATCAGCGCCTCGGTGACGAACATGGCCGTTGCGATCGTCGAGCCGTATCCGAGCTCGAGCCCGGAGAACAGAGTCTTGTAGGCAATCGTCGACATCGTCTCGGTGCTGCTTGCGGGACCGCCACCGGTCAAGACGTACGGCAGGTCGAAGACCCGGAACGCGTCCAGCGCCCGCAACAGTGCTGCGACGAGCAGCGCCGGCATCAGCAGTGGAAGGCGAACCTGCCAGAAGAACTGCCAGGTCGATGCGCCGTCGATGCGCGCAGCCTCGATGAGCGACGTGGGTATCGTCTGCAGGCCGGCCAGCAGGAGCAAGGCCATGAACGGCGTCGTCTTCCAGATGTCGGCGAGCATCAGCGTCGGCAGCGCGAGTGTCGTCGAGCCGAGGAAGTTCACCTTGTGGTCGACCAGGTGCAGGTGCACGAGCAGGTAGTTGACGACGCCGTTCTGCCCGTCGAACAGCCAGCCGAACATGCGCGACGTCACGACGGTCGGGATGGCCCATGGCACGAGAACCGCGGCCCGGATCAGCCCGCGTCCGCGGAATGTCTTGTACAGCGTCAGCGCTATGACCAGCCCGAGCAGCGTTTCGGCCAGGGTTGTCACCGCGGTGAACTCCAGCGTCTGGCGCCACGCCTTCCAGAACACGGCATCGTGCTGCAGCCGGTGGACGTTCGACATGCCGGTGAACCGGTCGCCCTGCGTCTCGAGGCTCGTGTTCCGGAAGGCGAGCCAGATCGTCCGGAGCACCGGGTAGAGCGACACGGCGAGCAGCGTGAGCAGCATCGGCGCCAGAAAGGCCAGCGGTGGCAGCGATCGGCGCCAGTCGTGTCGACGCCGCACGCGAGGACGGGGGACGAGTGGCTGTGGCACCTGCGTCCTCGAGCCGGCCGGAGGCGAGATCAATGCCACCGGCCGGCGCGACGTAACTGGTCCGCTCATGACGTCAGGCGCTCAGGATCTGCTCGATCTGCGACTTGGCGGATTCGAGGTTCTTCTGCACGTCGCCAGACGTGAGCGCTGCTGACACCCCGGCCTGCAGGGCAAGGCTCACCTTCGAGTACTGCGGCGTCTTCGGGCGCGGGGTGCCGCCGGTGAACACGTCCTTCAGGGTGACCATGAACGGGTTGCTCTTCTCCAGTGCGGGCTGGTCGTACACCGCCGGACGGCTCGGTGCGAGGCCGAGCTGAGTGGCCCACTTGAGCTGTGTCGCCGGGCTGGACATCCAGGTCAGGAAGTCGACCGCGGCGCTCTTCTTCTTGCTGGCCGCGTTCATGCCGAACTGGTATCCGCCGAGGCACGCGGTGCTCTTGCCGCCCGGGAAGGCGGGCAGCTTGGTTACGCCGACCTTGCCGACGACCTTGGACGCCGACGCGTCCTGCGCGTCCGACCAGACGTAGGACCAGTTGCGCAGGAAGGCGGCCTGGCCTCCCGTGAACGGCATCCGGCTGGGTTCCTCGTCCCAGGACAGGACGTCCTTGGGGGTGATCTTGTCCTTGCCGAACGTGTCGGCCATGAACTGCACCGCTTGGACGGCCTTGTCGTCGGCGATGGTGACCGTCTTGCCATCCGCGCTGAGAATCGAGCCACCGTTGGAGCCGACGAACTCGACCAGGTCGCAGATCAGCACCTCGGCCTGCTTCGCCTGCCAGTTGAACCCGTTGCTGACCTTGCCCGTCGCGAGCACCTTCTGCGCGCCGGTGACCAGCGCGTCCCAGGTCGTCGGGACGTCCACGCCGGCCGCGTCGAGCAGATCCTTGCGGTAGTAGAGCATGCCGGAGTCGAGGTACCAGGGCAGCGCGGAGAGCTTGCCGTTGTAGGTGCAGGCGTCGACGACGCCGGGGAAGTACAACCCGCGGGCCGACGTGTCGAAGTACTCGTCCAGCGGCGCGGCCCACCCGGCACCGGCGAACTCGGAGATCCAGATGATGTCCTGGGTGAACACGTCCAGGCTGCTGTCACGCCGGGACAGCGACTGCACCAGCTGCTGGTGGACCTCGGTGCTCTGGCTCGGCGTCGGCAGCTCGCGGTACTTGACGTGCACCTTGTTCTGCGAGCTGTTGTACTCGTCGACGATCTGCCCGATCGTCGACTTGGCGAAGAACTTCGCGCTGGCGAACGTGATCGTCGTCTTGCCTCCGCTGGTCGTGCTGCTACTGCCACAGGCGGCGAGGACGGGCAGCGAGGCCCCGGCCGCGAGGACGGCGCCGGCGCCTTTCAGGAACGTGCGCCGCGACAGCGGGGAGCCGCCGCCGGGGGAGGGCTGGGAGGTTGGCATTCGAACTCCTCGGGTGGGTGCCGGCCGCGCTTGACGATGCATCTTCTTGCAGTTCTACCCAGTTCTATGCTGCACTGGTTGCAGAAGTTAACGCTAGATGTCGCCTCGGTCAAGAGTCGATGCGCAATTAACTGCAAGAGACAGCGCGGTCTGTGCAATTCGTCGCTAGAGTGCGCAGGTCAAGGAGGTGTCAGGTGGCAGGGCTTGGCGATCACGACGGCGCGTTGCCCGGGCGTCGCCGGACGCTGCTGACGACGTTCATCAACGACCACGGTCAGGCCACCGTCACCGAACTCGCCGACGCGTTCAACGTGTCGACGGACACAGTGCGGCGCGACCTCGACTGGCTGGCGAGGCACGGCGCGATCGCCCGGACCTACGGGGGCGCGGTCACGCTGTCCGGCTTGGCATCAACCGACACCGCGTTCGCCGACCGCACGTCGGTGCACCGCGACGCCAAGCGCGCGATCGGCGTCGCGACCGCGGAGCGCATCGCCGACGGCGAGACCGTGCTGCTCAACGGCGGCACCACCACGCTGGCCGTCGCCCGGGCCCTCGGCGTCCGGCGGAACCTGACGATCGTCACGAACAACCTCAGGCTCCCCGGCGAGCTCCCTCCGGCTTCGGTTCGTGACGTCTACGTCCTGGGCGGCAACTGCCGGGTGGCGTCCAACGTCACCCTCGGCCCGGTCGCGTTTCCCGGCATGGAGGGCGTCAGTGCCGACGTTGCCGTCATCGGCGTCGGCGGCGTCTCAGCGCATGCGGGATTGTCGACGACCAACCTGCAGGAGGCGCAGATGATGGCGCAGATGATCGAGTCAGCGCAGCGCGCGGTTGTCGTCGCCGACTCGTCGAAGTTCGGACGTAACGCGTTCGCACACATCGCCCGGCTCGATGCGATCACCGCGCTGGTGACGGACACCGCGCCGGACCCCGAGCTGGCCGAGGTGCTGACGGCGGCCGGCGTCGAAATCGTCGTTGCGTCCGAATAGGCGCATCGGCCGACCCGTTGACGAGTCGGCCGATGCGGGTGCGGGGTCAGCCGGCGACGATGCCCTCCCCACCTGCGGCGCCGGGCACGGTGACCGAGCCGGTCGCCGTCAGCGTGCCGTCGCTGCCGATGCGGTACCCGTCGACGATCCCGTTCGCGCCGGCCTGCACGTACAGGTAGCGACCGTCGGACGAGGCTGCCGCGTCGACGGTGCCCGCGTCAGTGGCCGTGTTGCCGAGCGCGGTCAGCGTGCCGTCGCCGCCGTCGTGGTAGCCGGACAGGCTCGCGCTGCCCGCATTGGACGTGTAGAACGTCGAGCCGCTACCGACGATCCAGCAAGTGGCGGCCTGGCCGGTGCCTTCGCGGTCGACGAGCGTCAGCGTTCCGTCGCCGTTGACCGTGAACGTCGCGACGGCGTTCGTGCCGGCCTCGGCTACGGCCAGGTGGCTGCCTGCATCGAAGCTGACCGCGAACGGGACTGCGCCGGGGTCGGCATTGACGACGGCCGCCGCCGACAGGCCGCCGAACGCGTTCACTGCGAACACATCGATGTTGCTGCCGTTGGCCTTGGTGGTGACGATCAGGTGCCGGCCGTCAGGGGTGAACGCGACCTGGCCTGGCGTGTGCGTGAACTCCGGCGTCTGCGTCGCATCGAGGCCGAGCGAGCGATGCCAGGCCGGCACTCGTACCAAGGTGTCGCCGACTCGCAGGTAGCCCTGCACCGAGCCGCCGTCGCGGGCATTGAGCACGTAGAGCACTGACCCGTGGACGGCGATGCTCACCGGGAACGTCCCGCCGGAGCCGATCACCTGACGGCGGGTGAGCCGGTCGCCGTGCACGCCGAACACCGTGACCGTGTCGCTGCCGGCATTCACGGCGTAGAGCAGGCCGTGGGCCCTGTCGTAGGCGAGCGAGCCCTGCGAGGCCAGGTGATCGACGACCGATCCGGTGAGCACGCCGCCGTCGCCTCCGGTCCGGTAGACGCCGGCCTGGTGCAGGCTGCCGTCGGCGGCACGGTCGTAGGCGACGACCGTGTTGCCTGCCGGGTTGTCGGACTGAACGAACACCGGTGCGGATTGCTGGCTGGGCGTGGCCTGGGCCTGACCGGCGAGCAGGGCGGTGGCCGCCACAGCCAGTCCGCCTACGCCGGCGACGCGAGCGATTGTCTTCATGGCACTCCTCAAGGGTGGTGGGCTGGACGAGGGCGTAGCGCCAACCGCCCACCTGCCCATACCCGTGATCGAGCGGGTTACGCGGTTCGTAAGGAGTCATCACCTGCGCGAGCGGGACAAGCGAGTGGGCCGGTCCGGGGGACCGGCCCACTCGTCGGGGGACTTACTGGATGACGACGTTCGAGCCGGGGCCGCCGTCCAGCGCGTCCTGGCCCGGTCCGCCGTTGAGCACGTCATCGCCGGGCCCGCCGCTGATGGTGTCGTCGCCGGCACTTCCGACGAGGAGGTCCGCGCCGTCGCCTCCGTCGATACTGAGCGCGACCGCGCCGCCGGCCAGGCCGTGAGCGTCGACCACGTCGTCGCCGTTGAGGCCCTTGACGGTCAGCTGGTCGATCGGGCCGTCCGTCCCGGTGATGCGCACGTTGGTGTGCAGGCCCTTCACGGTGACGCCGTCCGCTTGCGAGCCGAAGACTCTCACCGCGTCGGCGCCGTCCGTGCCGTTGACGATCACGCTGTCGGCCACCGTGTCGCCCGCCGAACCGCCGGCGCCGGCGAGGTTCACGTTCAGCTCGGCGAGATCGGTGCCGGTCAGGTCGTTGACGGCGATGTGGTCAGCGCCGCCCAGTGCGTTCGTGTCCACCTGCTCGACGCCGTTGAGATCCATCGTGATGGTGCCGACGTTGCGGAAGAAGCGCACCCGCGAACCGCTGGCAGACACGTCCATGGACTCGTCCCCGTTCGAGCCGTTGAACAGCAGGGTGTCCAGCCCGTCCTGGCCCTCGACGGTGTCGCTGCCGTCGCCTGGATCCCACTGGAAGGTGTCGTTCCCCGCGCCCAGCAGGCCCGTGTCGTTGCCACCGTTGCCGTCCACGAAGTCGTCGCCGTCGCCACCGATCAACTTGTCGGCGCCGTTCCCACCCAGCAACGTGTCGTTGCCGGCGCCGCCGTCCACGGTGAGCTGGATGAGATCGGCGAGTCCGCTGCTCGCCGAGAACCTGTCGTCGCCGCCGTTCGCGTTGAGGACGAGCTGCTCGCTGGTGCCGATGTCGAGCGAGAACGGGAGCGGGTCGACGCGGTCGAAGCGCACCCGCGTGCCGTTCGGAGCGGCCGTGAATGTCTCGGCAGCGTTGCCGCCGATCACCTGCACGGTGTCGGTGCCGTCACCGCCCTCGTTGACGTCGCTGTCGTCGCCCGGGTTCCAGATGAGCAGATCGTCGCCGGCCTGGCCGAACGCCTGGTCGTCGCCGTCACCCCCGATGAGCCGGTCGCCGCCGGCGCCGCCGAAGAGACGGTCGCTGCCTCCCTTGCCGAGGAGCGTGTCGCTTCCGGCTCCACCGGACAGCAGGTCGTCGGCGGAGCCGCCGGACAGCTGGTCGTCGCCGGCTCGGCCGTATATCGCCGCGGCCGGCATGGTGCCGTTCGTCTCGTCGATCGTCAGGGCGTCGTTGCGGGCTCCGCCGATGATCCTGATCAGACCGACGTTGGCGACGGTCGCGTTGGCCCCGCGGATCGGGACGGCGCCGCCGTTGACATTGATCGTGCCTGCTGCGTCGCGGCCGACGACGATCGTGTTGCCCGTGTCATCGCCGACGACGGTCAGGACGCCCTGGCCCAGTACGAAGTGCGCCGATGGTTCCGCGGTGGCGGGCGAGGCCAGGACGAGTCCTGCCGAGGCCGTGCCGATCGCAGCGGCGACCGCGATGGTGACGCGTCGCCGGTGATGGTGGTTGCTCATTCGTTCCCCCCGGTGGGTGGGTGGTGTTAGGTCATCCGCGAGTACGGCGGCGCTCACGGGGCAGTTCAGCAGGGAACGGGTTGGAACGGGATGGAACACCCGCGCGTCCGTCCACAGTGGACGGACGCTTACATCGCGGTCAGCCCGGCCGGTAGGAGCAGCGCAGGCCGGTGTGCACGGCATTGCGCAGGTGCTCGCCGATGTGCGTGTCGGCTTCGGCGATCCGGCCGATCGCCCGGCGGATAGCCCTTCCCGCGGCGAGCCGGGCCCGTTCTCCGCTGTCGGTGAAACGCCGCGCACGGCCGCCGAGCCCGGCGGCGTTGGCGAGTTCGGCAATCAACCAGTCGCGCTCAGCACGTGCCCGTGCTGCGCGCTGCGGCTCGTTTCGCGATTCCAATTCGTCGATGTCGACGCGCAGCCGGGCAAGTCGCTCGCGGTACTCGTGCACGGCGACCCGGTCGAGCACCCGTTGCCGGGACGCGGGCGCTCTGTCGGCCGCGCCGGTCAGCGTCGCCACGCCGGCCATCAGGTCGATGGCGGCGATCTCCTGGCCGGGATTCGCGATCAGGGTCGCCAGATGCAACATGCCCACGCTGTGCTCGATGAGCACGCTCCGCTGTCCCAGGTCGATCTGCCACCTGCGCCCGCGGCGGATGCAGGCCGCGGCCGCTGCCGGTGCCTCGTCGCTACCCGTCGACACCGGCATGCCCATCGCGAGAGCGTCGCGCTCGGCGGCCGCTGTCTCGACCTGAGCGGTGTCGGAATCGCCACGGCGAGCCAGTGCCTCCGCGTACCGCAGCCGGGACGTGACGACAGCCGGCCAATGCCCCAACGCGAGGTTCTGCCGGATTGCCGCGTGCAGATGCGTCACTGCCCGGTCGACGTGTCCGGTGGCCAACGACGCGACGCCCAGGGCGTGGTGAGCCGAGCCGAAGCAGGCCGCTCCGACGCTGACCATCATGGGCAGTTCGGCATACGGGCTGAGCAACTCGTACGCACGCGCGGACATGACCTCGTCGCCGACCAGGTGTGCCGCTTCGACGATGCAGTGCATGGTCACCAGCCAGCTCGTCGACCGGGGCAGATCGGCCAGGTCGCGGCCGTGCAGCCGCGCCAAAGCGCCCGCCGCGGTTCGCCGATCGCCCGCCTGCGCGGCAGCCAGCGCGAGTGCGGCGAATAGCGAGTCGTCTACAACACTGAGCGTCGGGGAATGCGCCAAGTCGGTGAGCATCGGCAGTAGCTCGTCGAGGCGTCCCTGGTACCACCGGATCGCCACCAGCTGCGCCGCGTGCCATTCGGTCGCGTCGAAGTCGCCGGCCGCGGCGCCGCGCTCGGCCGAGGCCTGCGCGAGCGCCTCGGCCACGTCGAGGTTGCCCGCGCGAATCGTCAGCATGACCTCGAGCGCACTGACCACGAATCCGACCGCAAGGTGATCGCCCTGCGCGAGCAGGTCACGCAACTCGCTCAGCCGCCGCTCCGCTCGGGCATCTCCGTCGAGGAAGAGGTCGATGGTCTGCCAGAGCATCGCCACCAGCAAGTCGCCGTGGCGTCGCGTCGCGAAGCTCTCGCCGACGAGTTCCGCCGCAAGCGCACGGCGCAGCTCACCGTGATCCGGTCCGAGCAGGCAGTCGTGCGCAAGGCTCAGCGCTTTCACCCGCACCGCCGGATCGCCGACGAGCCGGGCCTCGTTCAGCACCTCGAGGATCGCCGAATGACCGCCGATGCAGTAGTCGGCCTGCGCGGCGAGCATGACCCGAAGCTCGAGGCCGACCGCGGACTGCGGGTCGACGACGGACAGTGCGTGCAGCAACCGGGCCTGCAGTCTCGCGTAATCCGCCGCGGTGCGGTGCTCATTCACCCAGAGGCCGCCGATTCCCGCCGCCGCGACGGCCAATGCGCCGACGTCGTCGGCGCGCTCGGCCGCTTGGTACGCCGCCTCGAAGGCCTGCCGACTGGCTCGCAGGTCACCGTCGCAGGTCAGCGCGCACGCGGCGTCCGACAGCAGCGACGCGACATCCTCGCCGTTCCGTTCCAGGTGAGTCGTCACGAGCGCATCCCCCCACTGTCCATGACGAAATCACGGACGCCCGCGCGCCGGCGGTTCAAACGTGTGATCCAGCCGATGGAACGGGCTGGTACGGGTTGTCACGCCGCAGGTCGTGAGGGCGCGGTCATCCCGATCGCGCGGGGAGGCAAGCATGCCCGCAATCCGCACCGCCAACCGGCTGGTCGTTCGCTGCGCAGGCCGGGCAACGCCGTTGTGCCTGCTCTGCCGCGGATGTGCCGACCCGGTCGCCGACGGCGACCCGCCACTGGCCGGCCACACCGAGACCGTCCACACGATCGCCGGGCCGCAGGTCCGCTGGATCTGCGACCAGTGCACTCGCGAGTGCCTCCGCGCGATCGAGGCTGGACTCGATCTGGGCTGGTGGGTGCGATGACGGCCCACGCGCGCCTGGCGATGGTCGCGACCGCCGCGATGGCGGCGTTGATGGCCGCGTCCGTCAGGGTGTTCCGTCTGGAATTCGAAGGCATGTACATCGACTGGCAATTGTCCGAAGAGGATCTGGTGTCGGCGCCCGAACGCGCTTGCCATCAGTCAGCGGTCGGGCAGCCGATCCGCCGCCGACCTGGCGACCTGAGCGCTTCCCCGCTGATCTGACCATTCCGCCCCATTTGTGGCGGTTATTCCGGCGGGGAAGCGCCGGCGTCCGCGGCGGACAAGCGCTCGCGGTCGTTTGCGCCGATCGGTTTAGCTTGCGCCGCATCTGGGAACTTTGACCATGCGTTCACGACGGGACTCCTAAGGTCGATGCACGGGAGGAGGCCCGTCTCGTCATCGAGGAGCCTCCGGTGAGCTGTGCATCGGACCGGACCGACAGTGCTCCATGCGCGGCGCACGGTAACCGCGAGATGCCTCGCGAGCGGCCTGCCCGATCCATGTGGCGAGTAGCCGCGTATCAACCGACCGCGCCGAGTTCCGGCGTCGGTGGTCTCTGCCAAGAGGAGGTACTTCGATGAGGCCGTTGCTCTTTCAGATGCATGGAGTCGCGCGTAGACGGATGGCGGTGGTCGCCGTCCTCGTCGTGGCGGCCAGCATGCTGGCCGGTGGCGGTCTCGCGTCGGGACGCCCCACCAATCAGCCCGCGAGTCCGGCCGCTCAGCCGATCGAGAGCCGGGTGAACGCCCTGCTGGCGAAGATGACGCTCGACGAGAAGTTGGAGCAACTGCAACTGTTCGCCGACTGGCAGGCAACGCCTGACGAGGTGCGCAAGGGCGTCGGCGGGGTCTTCAGCCTGACCGACCCGGTGAAGATCAACCAGCTGCAGCACATCGCCGTGGACGAGACGCGACTGCACATCCCGATCCTGTTCGCCTTCGACACGATCCACGGATTCCGCACCGTGTTCCCGATCCCGCTCGGCGAGGCGAGCAGCTTCGACCCGGGCGTGGCGACAGCAGACGCGACGTTCGGCGCGCGCGAGACGGCGGCCACCGGCATCAAGCAGGTCTACAGCCCGATGGTCGACGTGTCGCACGATCCGCGATGGGGACGCATCTCCGAGGCGTCCGGCGAGGACCCGTATCTGGGCTCGGTCATGGCCGCCGCCCGCGTGCATGCCGACCAGGGCACCGACTACAGCGCGCCGGACAAGGTGGTGGCCAGCGTCAAGCACTTCGCCGCGTACGGCCAGCCCGAAGGTGGACGCGACTACAACACCACCGACATGTCCACGCAGCGGCTGTACAACCTGTACCTGCCGCCGTACAAGGCCGCGATCGACGCCGGCTCCGGAACAGCGATGTGCTCGTTCAACGCGATCAACGGCGTGCCCGGCTGCGCGAACACGCAGACCGAGACCCAGATCCTCAAGCACGACTGGGGATTCGACGGTTTCGTCGAGAGCGACTACACGGCCGTTGCCGAGCTGCGGGCGTGCCCGCCGGTCAACCCGGACAACGGTCCGTGCGGCCACGGCGTCGCGGCGGACGGCCCGCAGGCCGGCGCGCTGGCCCTGAACGCCGGCACTGACATGGAGATGGTCAGCACCAACTACGTCGACTTCGGCAAGCAGTTGCTGGCCCAGGGCAAGATCTCGCTGCCGCGCATCGACGACGCGGTGCGGCGGATCCTGCGCGTCAAGTTCCGCGCCGGGCTGTTCGAGCACCCGTACGTCGACGCGAGCGCGGCCGATTCGAAGCAGTTGCTGCCCGACGCGGTGGCCGCCGAGCGCGAGGCCGCTACCAAGTCGATGGTGCTGCTGAAGAACGACGGCGGGAACCTCCCCCTCGACCCGACCAAGTCCGTCGCGGTCATCGGCCCACTGGGCGACAACCAGCACGACATGCTCGGCCCCTGGTGGGGTGTCGGCCGCGACGAGGACGCGGTGAGCGTCTTCAAGGGCATCAAGGACCAGGACCCGAACACCACGTTCGCCCAGGCCTGCGAGATCGTCGACAGCAACGACGCGTATCAGGCAGGCCAGGAGTGCGCGTCCGACGCCGGGTTCGACCAGGCGGTTGCCACGGCGCAGGGCGCGGACCAGATCGTGCTCGCCCTCGGTGAGACCCGAGGGGGCAGCGGCGAGGCAGAGTCGCGCACCAACATCGACCTGCCCGGAAAGCAGCAGGAGCTCATCGACCGGATCGCGGCGCTCGGCAAGCCGTTCACGGTCGTCCTGTTCAACGGCCGGCCGCTGACGCTGAGCAAGGTCGCGGAGAAGGCGCCGTCGATCCTCGAGGCGTGGTTCCCGGGCGTGCAGGCCGGCAACGCGGTGGCCGACGTGCTGTTCGGCAAGGTCAACCCGGGCGGCAAGCTGCCGGTGAGCTTCCCGCAGAACGTCGGGCAGATCCCGATCTACTACAACCACGAGCCGGCCGGACGGCCGTGCGACGCCACGTTCAAGTGGAACGCGCGCTACCGCGACCTGCAGACGTGCGATCCGCTGTACTCGTTCGGGTACGGCCTGAGCTACACCACGTTCGACATATCGAACCTGCGGCTCAGCTCGGCGACGATGGCCGCGAACGGCAGCGTCGAGGCGTCGGTGGACGTGAAGAACACCGGCACGCGAAGTGGCGACGAGGTGGTGCAGCTCTACATCCACGACCCGGTGGCGAGCATCTCGCAGCCGGTCCGGCGGCTGCGCGACTTCGAGCGCGTGACGCTGGCACCCAATGAGACGAAGACCGTCACGTTCAACCTCGACCGCTCCGACGTCGGCTTCTACGACAACACGGGACGGTTCGTGGTCGAGCCCGGACAGATCGACGTCTACGCGGGCGACAGCTCGAAGGCCACCCTGACCAAGTCGTTCACGGTCGGGTAGCACACAACGGTCGGGCCGGTGGCCGCCGCAATCCGGCGGGCACCGGCCCGGTCGCGTCAGGCGTTCTCGGCCAGCTGATGTGCCTGTGCGAGCAGGCCATGTGCCAGCACCACCTCCGCGATCACGACCCCGGGTGGGGGCGCGTGGCCGGTCGCCGCCTTGGCGAGCTGCACCTTGATCACGCCGGCCAGGGCGTCGCGTGCATTGGCCAATCCGAGCAGCTGCCGCTGCTCTTTCTGGTAAGCGGCGTCGCTGGCGGCTGATCCGCTCGCGAGAGCGGCGCTGTCCGCGATCAGCGTGTCGGTCGCGAACGCGCCGACGCTCGAGTTGAGCTGCTGGTACGCCTCGGCGAGTGCCTCCGTCGCCCGGAGCGCGGACGGCCCGCTGCGCAGAACCTGGCTGATCACCCGGCCGTCGCTCTGATAGTCGTCGCTCAGGCCGGTGAGATGGAGCAGCGTCGGGCGCAGATCCGTCTCCTCGACCCAGGTACCGACGCGGCTCGCCTCGGGCACCGTGTTCGCGGAGTTCGGGTCGCTCGGCTCGTTGCCGCCGGCGGGACCCGGCCCGTCCACGCCGTGTACCGCCACCCCGGGGCCGACGATCCCGGCCCAGGTGATGTCGATGTTCGGGCTGTAGTACCCGTGGTTCCAGGCAAAGCGTGGATTCACGCCGACGTGCGCACCGTTGATGTCCGTTGTCGCGAAGAAGTAGTCCGGCTTCGGGAACAGCGAGTAGGTCGGCGTTCTCAGCGGGTCGGCGGTTTGCATGTGCAGCACGCGCTGCTCGAGCGCGCCAGCCTGGTAATTGGTGATCTTCTCGTTGGCGACGCCGGTGTACGGGTCGTTCGCGGTCATCGCCGCGGTGTCGCGTTCGAGCTGCCGCACCGTCGGGTCGCCGGCCGCGGGCTGGCCGTGCACGTAGATCGACGCTCCCTGCGGCTCGATGTCGTACGCGGTGGCGCTGCTCGCCGTCGTCGACAGCAGGCCCTTGATGTTGGCCTGCAGCTCGCCGACCTGGTTCGCGGCGTAATGGCACGGCGTGGTGACACCGTCGCAACCTGCAGGAGTCGGCTCGACGGCACGGCCCACGTTGGCGCCCGAGAGCTGGTCGTTCTCCTCGGCGCCGATCACGAACTCGGTGTTCGCCGGCGTGATGCCGTCCTTCTGGAGCCGGTCGAGGAACTTGACGAACGCCGCGTCGTACGCCTTCGCGTTGTTGACGTAGCAGCTGTCGCCAGGGCCGAGCGCGAACCCGTTTCCGGTCGCGCCCGCAGTCGTGCAACCGCTGCTGCCGGGCTTGCGCTCGTGAATGTCGGAGATGTAGCCGTACGTCACCGGGATACCGGCCTCCTGCATATCGGCGAGGTAGGCGAGTGACTGCGTGGCGGTCGGGCTGAAGCCTGGGAAGCCGGGCCTGCCACTGAACGGCTCGACGAGCGTGTTGCCGTCGAGGTCGGTGAGATTGCCATTCACGTCGGTGACCGGGTAGCCGTTGTGCGTCACGGACGGTGTGCCGGCACCGATTTGTGGCGCCGTGTACCTGGATCCGAACAGACCCTGGAAGCCGTCATAGCCGCCCGGCTCGGTCGGCAGGCTGTCGGGCGCCGCGCTCGGCGACGGCGTGGTCTGGCCGAACTTGACGGCCTGGGCGTCGGCGCATATGGCGTCGCCCTTGGCGCAGTGCACCGCGACACCGATGTAGTCCGCGATCTCCGCGTCCTTGAAGGGGTCCCCGGTGTCGGCGTTGGCCTGGGCGACCTCCGGCGAGTTCGGGCCGAAGACCGCGGGCAGGTCGCGCGGGACGTTCTCCAGCACCATGTTGGCGGTGGAGAAGTCGCCGACGGTGCACCCGGCGCGGGTGAACGGCACCCAGGGGGCCGGGGTCTGCCGATCGGTCGCGCCCGGCGTGGCCGGCACCTTGTCGGAATAGACCATGCTCGGCGTGGTGTCGTGCCCGGCCGTCGGCGGGCTCACGGTGTCGGACACCGGCGCGTTCCAGTACGCGAACGACGTCGCCGCGTCCGTCGTGCCGTTCGGGTTGTAGGTCTTGTACGAGTTCGAGACGGGCTGGCCGTGGCGGTCGCCGTACAGGCCGGTGTAGATGGTCAAACTGTCGTCGGCCGTATGCGCGATCAGTGGCGTGTGCACGTTCGACAGCACCGTGCCGTTGGACTGCAGGAAGCTCAGCAGGTGCGGCATCTGCTCCAGGTCGGACGGCACGTTCGGGTTGTCGCGGAAGAAGTGCACGTTGTCGAACACGATGCTGACGACGTGCTTCACGCCGTTGCCGAGCCCGCACCCACTTGTCGTCTCCGCACCTGCCGTGACCGGCGCGCCGCTGACGACCGCGGCTCCGCTTGCCGCAACGACAACGGTCGCCAGGCCAGCGCTCATGCGCCGCCGCATTCCTGATCGAGTTTGCATCGCTCATCCCCCAGAAGTGGACCGAACGGACGACGGTCACGTTAGCCCTAAGTTCGCGCGTCGAAGGCGACGAGGGGGCGACGTCCGGACTACCAGCAGGTAACAAGCCTGGCGTGAACTGCGGCTACGCCGCAGACAGCAATCGGGCCTGCCGGCCGTCCTGTGGAAGCGACGGCGACAGGCCCGAATGCTGAGCTGAAACTACGCAGACGCAGTCGCGAACTCCGGCTCGAGCTCGGTCACGACCGGCTGCGGCACCTTCGCGGCACGACGGCGCGGGATCGCGAACGCGGCGACTGCACCGAGTGCCACGACGGCGGCACCCACCAGGATCGCCGGGTTCATGCCGTCCACGAAGGCGTCACCACTCTGGTAGCCACCGAGGCGGGCGAATACCGATGCCAGCACGGCGACTCCGAACACGCCACCGAGTTCGCGGATCGCGTTGTTCGCGCCGGAGGCCTGGCCCTCTTCCGCGGGTCGCACGGCGGAGAGCACCACGTTCGCGACCGGGGCGAAGAACATGCCCATCCCGACACCGGCCAGGATGAACGGGCCGATGAATGCCGAGTACGGCGCCGTCGGTGTCGAGATGAGGCCCAGCCAGCCCAGTCCGAGGGCCTGCAGCGAGAGCCCGACGCCGATGAGCGTCTTGCCGCCGATCTTGTCCGACATGGCGCCCGCGATCGGTGCGACGAACATTGGCGCGATCGTCCAGGGCAGGATGCGCAGGCCCGAGCCCAGTGGCGAGTAGCCCTGAACCGTCTGGAAGAACTGCGACAGCAGGAAGATCGAGCCGAACATCCCGAAGAACATGAACAGCGACGCGGTGTTCGCGAGGGTGAACGTGCGGTTGCGGAAGAACGCCATCGGCAGCATCGGGTTATCGGCCCGCAGCTCCCAGGCGACGAACGCTGCCAGCAGTACGACGCCGATGCTCAATGCGCCGAGGATCTCCGTGCTCGCCCAACCCTGGGCGTTGCCACGAACCAAGCCCCACACGATGCCGAACAGGCCGGCGCTGGACAGGCCGAGTCCGCCGAGGTCGAGCTTGCCGGCCGGGCCGTAGCTCTCCGTCAGCCGGGACATCGCAAGGGGGACGAGCGCGACACCGATCGGGACGTTCAGCCAGAAGATCCACTGCCAGGAGATGCCCTGCACGATGGCGCCGCCTACGACGGGGCCGAGCGCGACCGCCAGCCCGCTGATTCCACCCCAAGCGCCGAGCGCGAGCCCGCGCTTGGTCGGGGGAACGGCTGCGCTGAGGATCGTGAGGGTCAGCGGCAGGACGATCGCGCCGCCGAGTCCCTGCACGGCTCGGGCCAGGTTCAGCATCCCGATCGACGGCGCGAGTGCCGCAGCAACCGAGCCGGCGGTGAAGATGCCGACGCCGAGGGAGAACATGCGGCGCCGACCGAAGCGATCGCCTAGTGCCGCGCCGGTCAGCAGGAGCACGGCGAACGTCAGCGTGTACGCGTTGACCGTCCACTCGAGGCTCTCCAGCGATGCGCCGAGATCCTCGCGGATCACCGGGATCGCGGTCGTCACGACGAGGTTGTCGAGGGTGACCATGAACAGCGCGACCGAGGTGATCACGAACGTCCACAGCGTGCGGTTCTTCATCGTCTTCTCCTTCAAGATCGGGCGGTGAAAGTGAGTGGTTACTTCCAAAACTTGGACAAAAAAATATTGCGGACGGACGGCTAGCTGGTCATGTCGTCCTTGCACGCGTTGAGCAGCCGGGTGGACCAAGGCTCCGGATCGTCGACCAGGTTGAGCGACATGAAGATCGTGATGAGCATGCCGTCTGCGAAGAACCGGCTGACCACCTCGGCGGGCTCACCCGAGGTTTGCTCGGCGAGGTCGACGAGGTTGCGCCAGGCGCTGCGTGTGTGGCGGGCGATGTCGGGGTCGTCGCACGACGTCCACGACTTGAGCATCAGCATCAGGCGGTCACGGTCCTGCATTACTTCGGTGTAGGCGCCGCCCATTGCCTGCAGCGCCTCGACCCCAGACTTGCCGTCCGCGGCGCGGGCGAAGACCTCGTACAGCTCGTCGGCGCAGCGATTGGAGGCGGCGAGGTAGAGCTCCTTCTTCGAGCCGAACAGCCGGAACAGGTACGGCTGCGAGATGCCGGCTGCTCGCGCGATGTGCTCCGTCGAGGCACCGTACAGGCCGCGCACTGCGAACTCGTGCGTCGCCGCGTCGAGCACCGCGACGCGTCGCTCGTCCGCCGTCTGCCGGGGGGCCGTCGTTGTCATGGTAGTGAGTGTTCACTCACAACCTCGGATCTGTCAAGCCCCAATCCGATCCGCGACAGCCACTCGTCCCGTACGCAGCGAGCGCCGCTGCTTGATCGGGACACGCAGCTGCTCGGCGAGGGTGAGCAGGTCGTCGTCGCGGACGACGGCGAGGCCGTGACGGCTGAGCAGCTCGCGCATGGCGCTCGGCGTCCAGGAGGACCGGCGGGGCTCGCTCGCCCACGGACTGGAGCGGCCGGCCAGCGCGGCCATCGCCCGGGCGACCAGGCGTCCGCCGGCCGCGGACATCGCCGGCGACTGGTAGTTGATGACGAGGCGGCTGCCTGGCGCGGACCTTGCGCTGATGACCGCTGCCGTGTCGTCGACATCGGACCTGCCGAGGTACGGGACGACGCCCTCCCAGACCCAGCTGGTTGGCGTCGTAGCCTGCTGCCCTGCCGCGTCGAGCGCCGCATCGAGCCGATCGTGCGTGAAGTCGACGGCCACGTACCGCAGCGTCCTGGACCGCGGGGACAGGTCGCCGAGCCGGTCGCGCTTGTCCTGCTGCGACGCCGGATGGTCGACCTCGAACACGTCGACGTCAGCCAGTTCGCCCATACGCCAGGCACGTCCGTCCAGGCCCGCACCCAGGATCACCAGTTGCGGAGAGTGCCGCTCGCGCACCGCGTCGTCGATGGCGATCGTGCGCGGCACGATGATCTCGGCACAGGCTCGAACCATCTCGAACGGGACGCGCTCACCCCACCCCTTCGGCGCCGTGCCTGCGCGCACCTGCTCGACGGGAACGCGCTCGTCGTCGCGGAGCAGCGCCATCGCGGTCGGGTCGGCGAACCGGCCGGGCGCTGCGCGTTCGTGCGCGGCGGCACGTCCTTGGCAGACCAGCACGGCCGTCTGGCTCGGGGCTCGAGCCTCCATGCGCGCGTTTCGGGTTCAGGCTTCGGGTTTGCCCTCGCCTGGGTCCGCAGGCTTCTCGGCTTCGGGCTTCTCGTCGGCCGGTCGCGGCGCCTTCTCGGTGCCCTGGCGGAATCCCTCGGCGACGTCCTCGGCCTTGTTCTTGAGCGACTCGCCTGCGCGCTCTGCCTTCTCCATGAACGTCTGGGCCAGCGGCTTGGCCTTCTCGCGGAACTCTTCGGCCTTCGGCTTGGCCTTCTTCGCCAGCTCCTCGGCCTTGCTCTTGAAGCGGTCGAATGCACTCATCCGGTTACTCCCGTCTCTGTCATCGATATTCCTCGCGCTCACGCTTCAGCTTGCGCCAGCCGCCGGCACGGTTGTTGGCGATGATCTGCTGGAACATGGCGGTCAGCGCGGGTGCGTTGATGGTTTCGCCATTGCGGACGGCCACCGTGCGGGCGGTCTTGTTGTCGTGACCGGCCGTGATGATTCCCTCCGGATCCGGGACGATGGCGCCGTCGTAGAGGAAGACGTTGACGTGGTCCTTCGCGGCCAGCAGCGCGCAGATGTTGCCTTGCAGCACGAAGTACGGCTGCCTGGTGCGCTTGATGGTCTCGACGACTTCCGGGTCGGCGGCATGGACGAGTACGCGGACTTCGCGGCAGATTGCCTGCTGCCAGTCGGGCAGGGCGTCGATGTACGCGTCGACGCGAGGCTCGGCGGTGAACGTCATGGTGACGTCCACCGTAGCTGGGTGTCTTCTACAGCTCCTCGTGGTCGACGTGGTCGAGGTGCGTGTCAGGCACGGGGCGGTTGTCGGCGGCGGTGAAATCGTCCACATCGTCGAGCACGAAGGTCGAAACGTCCGCCGACTTGTCCGCCCGGACGTGGTGGAAGTCGGCGTCGCTTACATCGCGGAGCACGAACGCGGGCCGCGTGTCGGTCTGCTCGTACCGCACGGCTACGTTGTCGAGTTCGATGCCGGCGACGTGCCGGATGAAGTAGCCGTACGCGGGCAGCGTGCCGAACATGTTGTTCTCCGGGTATGCGTCTTCCAGTTCGGGCGGATCCTGCACGGCGTCGCCGGGCGAGAGGCCGCCCACGAGGTACTGCCGCACGTCGCTGATCCGGACGTCCTCGATGTTGTGCCCGGGGATGCCCGCGATCGTCGACGGGTATCGCGGGTCGGCGTCGTGCACCGTGACGTTGCTGATGCTCACCCGTCGCAGCGTGCCGATCTCGATACCCGCCGGGCCGCGCATGCGGGCGCCGAGCCGGAGGAACAGCGGCGTCTGGACGTTGCGCATCGTGAGGTTGCTGATCGTGACGTCCTCCAGCAGCCCGCCGTCGACGGTCTCCAGCGCTAGTCCCCGGCAGTACTCGAAGATGACGTTCGAGATCGCGATGTTCTTGAAGCCGCCGTTCGACTCGGTGCCGCACTTGAGCCGGCCGGTGCGTCCGTACGCGCCGGTCTTGAACGTGCCGTCGAGCAGCGTGCCGAGGTCGTAGCCGCTCACCATGCAGTTGTCGATGGATACGTTCTCCGTGGCGCGAACCTCGTTGAGCGCGTACGAGCTCTTGAGCACGATGGCATCGTCGTTGGGCGAGTTGATCGTCGTGTTGGAGAGCCGGACGTTCTTGCAGCAGTCGAGGTTGATGCCGTCGCGATTCGTGTCGATGACCAGACCGTCGATGCGGAAGTTGTCGACGCCGGTCGGCAGGATCCCGAAGTGGCCGCCCCGATAGATGGTGATGTCGCGGATGGCGACGTTGCGGCAGAGCTTGAGCGCGATCGCCTTGTTGCCTTGCAGGGGCGCGGATTCCTGGCTGCCACTTCGGATCAAACCGGCCCCGTCGATGGTGCCCGGCCCGTGGATCGTGATGTTCTCCAGTCCCTCCCCCCAGATCAGGCTGTTGTGCCAGTGACTGTGCCCGAAGTCCTGGTACGGGTTCCCGGCGCCGGGCTCGGCCTCGTCGTAGCCCTTCGTGCTGGTCGGGGTGGCGCCCAGGATCGTCGCACCGTGCGCCAGGTAGAGCGCGACGTTGCTCTTGAGGTGGATGGAGTAGCTCGCATACGTCCCGGCCGGGAAGTACACGGTGCCGCCCGTCCCGCCGTGCGGGCCGGGCCGGGTGCCCGCGGCGGCGTCGATCGTCCGGTTGATGGCGTCGGTGTCAATCGTGACGCCGTCGCCTTTCGCGCCGAAGTTGCGCACGTCGAAGATGTCGTCGAGCTGGCCGGGGTCCGTGGGCGCGAGTACCGGATCGGCGTACGCCGATCCCGGGTACGTGAGGGCGGCGCCGGCTGCTCCGGCCGCACCGAGGGTGAGGATGCTGCGGCGCGTGATCGAGTTCGACATGGGCCATCTCCGCTCGGAACGGGGAAAAGCTTTTCCCAGTCACGCTAGTGATGTGGCTAGGACCAGTCAAGACGTGAGCGACTCTCGCGAAGTGACTGCTGCGCCTGCCGAAACTGCGCATCAGAGCCCAAGGCTTGACATTCGCCGGGCATCGGTTCGATAGTTAGGGAAATCCTTTTCCCAGCTGCAGCCGGACCGGGTTGGTCCGGTGTCGCGGCTTGCCTTCCGTATGGGAGAGGAAGGACGGGACCATGTCGTACTCAGCAGGCAGTTGGCGACGGTCGTTGCTGTTGGTCGCCGCTCTCGCGGCGGGCGGTACGGCCGTCGCCGCCAGTTCACCGGGGGCCGTGGCGCGAGAGGCATCGCCCGACGCGCCTGGCCAGGCGTGGGTCGGCTCGTGGAGCACGACGCCGCTCGTGGGCGGCGCCGGATTCAACAACCAGACGCTGCGCGAGATCATCCACATCAGCCTCGGCGGCGAGGAGGTACGGATTCGGCTGACGAACGCGTTCGGCACCAACGGTGTGGTGATCGACGACGTGACCGTCGGGTTGCGCGATGCCGGAGCCGCCCTCGTACAGGGCACCGAACGGCCGGTCACGTTCGGCGGTACGCAACAGGTCACGCTTCCGGCCGGCGCGGAGGTCTTGAGCGACCCCGTGCCGCTGGCCGTCACAGCCCAGCAGGATCTTGCCGTCAGCCTGCACGTGCCGGCGCCGACTGGTGCGGCGACCAGACATGCCGGTGCGTACACGACTTCCTACGCGGCCAGTGGTGATCACGCCGCCGAGCCCTCGGCGAGCGCGTTCACGTCGACGCTGAGCTCGTGGTATCTGCTCGACGGTGTCGACGTCCTGACCGCACCGGAGACCGGGGCGGTCGTCGCGCTCGGTGACTCCATCACCGACGGAACGAACTCCACCGTGGACGCCAACCGGCGATACCCGGACGACCTCGCTCGCCGCCTGCTCGCCGGCCCGCCCGGACAACTCCTGGGTGTGCTGAACGAGGGCGCGTCCGGGAATCGCCTGCTGACTGACGGCGGCTCGTCCGGAGTCAGCGCGCAGCAACGGTTCGACCGCGACGTCCTCGCGCAGACGGGCGTTCGGGCAGTGATCCTGCTCGAGGGCATCAACGACATCGGCCACAACCTCGGACCGGTGTCGGCGAACCCGGTGACGGCACAGGATCTGATCGACGCGATGTCGAACCTGACTCGAGCCGCGCACGAGCACGGGCTGCGGATCATCGGCGCCACGATGACGCCGATCGGCGGCTCCAAGTACGACACGCCGGACGCGGAGGCCAAGCGCCAGGCCGTCAACGAATGGATCCGCGCTGGAGGAGCGTTCGACGGCGTCGTCGACTTCGACCGCACCGCACGTGACCCGGCTGACCCGAGCCGGTTCCTGCCGGCATACGACAGCGGTGACCACCTGCACCCGAACGACGTCGGATACCAGGCGATGGCCGACGCAGTCGACCTGAATCTGCTGTACCGCTAGGAGGTTTGCATGTCGCGATCGATCACCCGATGGCTCGCTGTGCTCATGGCGCTGGCTGGTTGCATCGCGGCCGCCGCGCCCGCAGTCGCTGCGCCCGGGTCGACCATCGTCCGGCCGGACGATCCGCGGCTGCGCTTCATGGGGCACTGGGGTCACACCGCGAATGCGGTGATCACCGTCAACTCCGGATCGGAGCTGACGTTCGGGTTCACCGGGCATACGTTGCACGGTCTGTTCGACACGTCGACGATCACCGTGCCGTCGCAGATCTACGTGTCGATCGACGCCGGGCCGCCGGTGTTCTACAAGGTCGACCACGACGACATCGACTTCACGCCGACGCCCCTCGCCGGCTTCCTGCACACCGTGCGGATCGATGTCAAGGACGTGGACGAGTACGAGAACCGGTGGATCCTGCCATTGCAGTCCGGCGTGGTGCTCACCGGCTTCGAGCTTGATCGGTTGGCCGCGGTTCTGCCCGGACCGCCGGTCGGCCCGCTGCACATGGACTTCTTCGGCGACTCGATCACCGAGGGCGTCCTGGCGCTGTGCCCGACACTCGGCGTCGATTGCGCGGACGGCACGGTGGACTACGCCCACCTGACCGGGCAGGCGTTCCACGCGAACTTCAACCAGGTCGGTTTCGGCAAGCAGGGCATCATCCAGCCCGGTCACGGCAACGTCGGAACCGCGTCCCAGTCGTTCGGCTGGAACTTCCAGGGCTCGCCGAGCGACCCGCACTTCGACCCGGACGCCGTCGTCGTCAACCAGGGCACCAATGACGGCACGTTCAGCAGCGCCGACTTCCGGCCGGGCTACCTCGCCTACCTGCAAGAGATCCGCGCGGCCGACCCGCGCGCGTGGATCTTCGCGATGCGGCCGTTCGGTGGCTACCACGCCAGCGACATCGCCTGGGCCGTCCAGCAGACGGACGACCCGAAGGTCGTGTACGTCGACACGACCGGGTGGCTGTCCGTCGCGGCCGGCGACTTCACCGGCACAACCCATCCGGATGTGCAGGGGCATCGCAAGGCCGCCGACCTCCTGATCGCGGTGATCGAGTCCGTCACCGGATGGCGAGCCTCATGAGACTCGTGTCTGTTGCCGCGCTGCTGCTGGGCGCCTTCACGGCGGCGGCACCTGCCGGCGCGGCGGCTCCGACCGCCAGCCCGGTGGACCACGAGCACGCCGTCTGCGTCGACGCGCCGCTACGCCTCGCCTTCGATCAGCCACCGTCGCTCGGCACGTCAGGCGCAATCGAGGTGCACCGCGCGGACGGCTCGATCGCCGACAGCATCGATCTGGCCGATCCCGCGTCGTACCAGCGCACAGTCGGCGACGCGGTGTCGGACACCGGCGTGCCGCACGAGTTCGCCTACTACCCGGTGATCGTCACGGGCGATACCGCCGCGATTTACCTGCACCACGAACTCGACTACGGCCAGACGTACTACGTCACGATCGATCCCGGGGTGTTCACCGGATTCGCGGGCATCCAGGATCCGGACGCGTGGCGCTTCACCACCAGGCTCGTCCCGCCGCTCGGCCCTGGCCCGCTGACAGTTTCTGCCGCTGGGGGTGGCGACTTCTGCACTGTGCAAGGCGCGATCGACTTCGTGCCGGAAGGGAACACGAAGCAGGTCGTCATCGACGTGCTGCCGGGCGTCTACACCGAGATGGTCTACGTCCGGCCGGACCGTCCGCGCATCACCGTGCGCGGCGCGGGCCGCGACCGGACGGTGATCCAGTACGCCAACAACGACCGGCTCAACGGCGACGCGCACCTGCTCAACAGCTCTCCGGACGCCAACGTGTGCCCGCGGCGCGTGCTGCCGACGCCGGACCTGCACAACTGCTGGCGTGCGATGTTCGGGGTCGATGCGCCTGACTTCACGATCGCGGACGTGACGCTGCACAACACGACGCCGTTCGGCGGATCGCAGGCCGAGGCGTTCCGCGGCAACAACGAACGCATCGCGCTCGACCGCGTGAACCTCGAGAGCTTCCAGGACACGCTTCGCCTGCAGGGAAAGGGATTCGTCACCGACAGCTATATCGAGGGCGACGTCGACTTCGTATGGGGCACCGGCGCGATCTTCGTCCAGAACTCCGAGATCAAGGCGCTGCACGCCGGCTATTACACGCAGATCCGCAACGACAGTTCGACGAACGGCGCCGTCTTCGTCAACGACCGGCTGACCCGGGCGGCTGATCTGGCCGACGGCACTGTCTACCTGAGCAGGATCGAGACGAACCGCTTCCCGGACAGTCAGGTCGCCTTCATCGACACCGCGATGGACGCGCACGTGCGCCCCGTCGGCTGGCAGATCACGCCGAACGACTGCAGCGTGGCTCCCCGCCTGCGGTTCTGGGAGTACCACAGCGTCGATCTGACCGGGGCGCCGGTCGACGTGACTCAGCGGCTCGCCTGCTCGCGTCAGCTCGGCGACGCCGAGGCGGCGCAGTGGCGCGACCCGAGCTACGTGCTCGGCGGCTGGGTGCCTGCGCTGGTGCCGCCACTGGAGGCACGTTGAGTCGTCCGACAAACGCGAGAGGTCATCAGATGCCAGGTGAGGTAAGTCGACGCAAGGTGCTGGGCGGTATTGCCGCAGGCGGTGTGCTCGCCACTGTGGGCGTGCCCGAGCGGGCCGCAGCCGAGGCCGATTCACCCTGCGAGCCGCTGCCGCCCCGGCCGGTCGCGCCGGTGAACCAGGAGATCGCGGCGCGGTTCGGCATCGACTACAAGGCCATGCCAGAGCAGGTCGTCGGCGTCGATGTCGAGCCGCTGATCACGATCAACAGCGCCGCCGAGATACCGCCGAAGCGTGCCGCGCTCATCGACTACGTCTGGAAGGGCGCCGGCCTGCCTGCCGCGATGCCGAGCGTCGAGGCCGGCGTCTCGCCGCCGCAGTTCGGCACGCTGACCTCCGTCCGGCGCATAGACCAGCTGACGGTCCCGCTGAGATACGGCGTGACGGCTTCCGTCTTCCACCTGCTCCCCGCGCGCCCGTCCTCCCGTCGGCTGGCGCTCTACCACAACGGTCACGGCGAGCCGCTCGACACGATGTTGCGAACTGTCCAGGCGCTGCTCGATCGCGGCTACTCGGTGATGGCATTCGCGATGCCGTTCTTCCATTGGAACATGCAGCCGATTGCCGATCCGAATGACCCGACGAGGCTCGTTCCGATCAAGTCGCACAACGAGCTCGCGCCATGGGAATCGGCCGGGTTCTCGACCCTGACGTTCTTCCTCGAACCGATCGCCGTCGCGGTCAACTATGCGGTCGCGACCTACCGGCCGAGCTCCGTGCAGATGATCGGTCTGTCCGGCGGCGGCTGGGCAACGACTGTCTACCCCGCGATCGACCCCCGGATCACGCGCAGCTACCCGACAGCAGGATCCTTTCCGGTCTACCTTCGCTCCGCACCGCCGAAGCCCGGCCCGACTACGGGTGACTGGGAGCAGCGGCCGGATCTGCTGCCAGGCTTCTACGCCGGAGCCAACTTCCCTGACCTGTATGTCATGGCTGCGGTCGGTCAGGCTGGCGAGCCGAGCCGACGGCAGATGCAGATTCTCAATCGGTTCGACGCGTGCTGCTTCAACGGTGTCGGTCATCGTAGCTACACGCCGGTCGTCAGCCACCGCGTCGCGGTCATCGGTAACGGCCACTGGGAAGTTCTCGAGGACGCGACGCACGACCAGCACCAGATCTCGCCGTACGCGTTGTCGGTGATTCTCTGGGATCTCGAGGCAGATCCCGACCGCTGATGTCGCGTAGCCGGATCTGGCCGCATCCGGACGCGGCCTTGAACATCGCGGTGGTGCTGGATAGGTTTTTGGAAATCGTTTTCCCGATTGGCGCTCGTTGGCGCCCGCGGACGCCGTGCACGCGGCCGGAGCGTCCCTTTGCGAGAGCTTCTGCCACTGGCAAGGAGGAAAGACATGAGGCGTCGTCGAGCTGCCGCACTCCTCACCGCCGCCGTCACGCTGGTCGCGTTCGGCGCGATGCCGAGCGCCGGCGGCAGCGCCGAGCCCGCCACCGAGCCTGCTGCCGGGCTGACCTGGCAGGTGAGCAAGTCGCCGTTCGCGCTGGGCTTTCTCGACGACGGAAAGGTCCTGACCGCCGAGGCCGGCGGCGACATCGCCGGGCCGGGCGGGCGGCTGGCGTACCAGGTCGGCGGGCCGGACGCCGGCACCGGCCCGAGCTACCACCGGCTGACCGACCTGATACGCCAGCGACCCGTAGCCACCGGCACGGAGTACATCGTCGCGACGGACGAGCCGGGCCGCACGGCGACCGTTGCGGTGACCCATACGGCGCAGGGCGTTCGGGTGCGGTGGACGCTGTCTCCGTCGACCGGCGTCACCGCGATGCTCGAAGCGCTGACCGCGGCGGGCACCGAGCATTACCTGAGCGGCAGCTCGGCGGCTTACGTCGACCTGCGCGGCCACATTCGCGGTTGGAGCCCGGGCAAGGAAGGCCGCGAGGCCCAGGAGTACTGCCAGAACCAGGAACAGACCGCCAGCTCGCTCTACCTCAGCTCGGCCGGCTACGGCTTCTACGCGGCGACCTCACACGTCGGCCGGTTCGCGTTCCCTGACGCGGCACCGACGGCCGACGGGCCGACCTGCGCCACCACCCCGCGGCCGGCGAGCGGCACGCCGAACCCGCAGCCCTGCCCGGTGTCGAACACCGCATTCGCCGACCGGGTGCAGGTGTGCGTCAAGGCGTCTGAGCTCGCGTACGACGTCTACGCCGGGTCACCGGCGCGCGTCACGACCGCCTACTACCGCACCGTCGGCCTGCCGAGCCTGCCACCGCCGACGGCTCGATCTGGATCGACAACCCGTGGGAGCAGCAGCCGCCCGGATTCCTGACCCGCCGCAACGGCAGCGCGTGCAACGGCAGCCTGCGCTTCGACCCGACGGCCTTCCCTGATCCGCAGGCGATGATCGACCAGATCCGCGCCCAGGGCGTGCGGTTCGGCCTGTGGACGTCACCGATCATGAGCACGCCGTCCGGGCAGAACTGCACCGGCCTGAACGACGTGTGGAGCAAGAACGGCTGGCTGATCCCCGGGACCAACTACATCGACTTCACCATCCCGGCCGCGCGCCAGTACTACGTCGACCGCCTCACCGAGTTGTTCCGGATGGGCGTGAGCCTGACGAAGGAGGACCGCGGCGAGGAGTTGCGTCTGGAGACTGCGCAGTTCGCCGCGGGATCCGGGGCGGACTGGTATCTGCGCTATCCCGACCTGTACCAGTCCGCGGTCAGCGAGGCGCTGCGCAACGTCAACGGTGACGACTTCGAGACGCTGGTCCGAGCAGGCGCGCCCGGTACGGCGCAGGACACCCACGGGATGTGGGGCAGCGACACGGTGCAGACGTTCAACGGGTTGCGCACCGAGGTCCGGTACGGCACGAGCGAGTCGCTGACCGGTCACTTCGCCTGGGGATCGGACACCGGCGGCATCGATCCGATGGCGCCGTTGAACGCGACGAACAGCCCGACGCCGTCGCTGTTCACCCGGTGGTCGCAGTTCAGCGCGGTCAGCCCGGTCTTCGAGGTCGGCGGCGCGGGGCTGAATGCGACTCCGTGGCTGTACGACCCGGACACGATCCGCCGCTTCCGGGATGCCGTCGTGCTGCATTACGAGCTGTTCCCGTACCTGTACGGGCTGGCCGTCCAGGCGTCGCGCACCGGCGTCCCGATCTTGCGGACGGTGGGCTACAACTACCCGGGCGACCAGCAGGCCTGGGCACAGGACCAGGAGGTCATGCTCGGTCCTGATGTGCTCGCCGCACCGGTGACGAGTGATCGTGCCGAATCCGACGGTGCCGCTGGTAACTCGACGCCCGTCGACGTGTACCTGCCGGCAGGTCAGTGGGTCGACCTCTACAGCGGCCAGGTCGTGCAAGGCGGGCAAACGATTACCCGCCAAACGAGCCTGGACGAGTTCCCGCTCTACCTGCGCGCGGGTAGCGCCATCGGCTTCAACGCCCGTACCCCGAACATCTGGGCGGACGGTTGGGGAACGGACGACCTCAGCAAGCCCGATCTCAGCGGGTGGATCTACGCGCCGTCGACCGGAGCCGCAGCCGTAGCGACGAGCTCGTCACCGGGGCGCCTGAGCGCCTCGACGGCGGGCGGCCATGTTCGCTTGGCAGTCACCGGCGCAACACAGCGTGCGCAGGTGCTCGTCCTCGCGGGGCATCCGCCGGCCAGCGTGCTGGTCGACGGCCAGCTCGTGCCGCAGGCGGCGGATGCCGGTGCGCTTCGTGACCTCGACCAGGGCTGGACGTTCAGCACCGGGCCGTTCGGCGGCGTGATGGTCAAGCTCGCGCCGCAGCACGGGAACGCCGAAGTCGACCTGGACATGTCATGACGCAACCGAGCGGAGAAGCCATGTCACGAAGGAGCATGAGCCGGCGATCATTCCTCGGCGGAGCGGCGGCGATCGGAGCGGGAACCCTGCTCGCGCCGACTGTTCGGGCGCGCGCGGGCATACCGTGGCAACCCCCGTCCGGGCCGTACGAGCCCACCAAGGAATCACTCGACACGCACCCCGTCGCCCAGTGGTTCAAGGACGCCAAGTTCGGCATCTTCATCCACTGGGGCGTGTACGCGGTCCCCGCCTGGGGTGACGCGATCGCCTACCACGCGGCCGAGTGGTACTCGTACGCGATGCACATCAGCGGTGCCGGCCTGGACACCACCTACCAGCACCACCTGAACACCTACGGCGCCGACTACGACTACGACGCGTTCATCCCGCAGTTCCGGGCGGAGAACTACGATCCGCGCGCGTGGATCGACCTGTTCGAACGAGCCGGTGCGCGCTACTTCGTGCTGACGTCGAAGCACCACGACGGTTTCCAGCTCTTTCCGAACACGGCCTCTGACCGCAACTCGGCCGTGATGGGGCCGCATCGCGATCTGGTCGGCGACCTGTTCCGTGCCGCGCAGGACAGCCACCTCAAGCGCGGCCTTTACCACTCGCTCGGCGAGTTCTTCAACCCTGCCCTGGACACTCCGCCGTGGAATCCCTACACGCACGAGCTGATCCCGTACACCGGCTACAAGCCGGTCGAGGACTACGTCTCGCAGTACCTGCACGTCATGGTCAAGACGCTGATCGACACGTACGACCCCGACGTGCTGTGGGCCGACGGCGAGCACTGGCACGCCGACCTCGGCGCCGGGCCGGCCTTCAAGCCGCAGGACATGGACTGGCGCAGCGACGAACTGCTTGCCTACTACTACAACAACTCCGTCAACCGGCCGTACCCGAAGGAGGTGATGGTGAACGACCGGTTCGAGGCGAGCCATCGCGACTTCGCCGTGTCCGAAGGCGACAAGTCCTCCTACAGCCTCCGCTCGACGGCGTGGGAGGCGGCGCTCACGCTGGGCCGCTCGTGGGGATACGACACGAACGAGGACCCCGCCAGCATCAAGTCACCCAGCCACATCGCGCAACTCCTCGTCGACATCGTGAGCAAGAACGGCAACCTGCTGCTGAACGTCGGACCGCAGGCAGACGGCACCATCGCGGACTGGCAGGCCGATCGGCTGCTCGCGGTCGGTGACTGGCTTCGGGTGAACGGATCGGCGATCTACGACAGCGTCCCGTGGAAGCGCGCCGCGGACGGCAACCTGCGCTACACGGTCTCGCCGCTGTCGTTCAACATCTTCAGCCTGGACTGGCCGGGCTCGACGCTCGTCGTCCCGGCGGACCTGCCGATCGCCGATGATTCGCAGATTCGGTTGCTGGGCGACGAGGGCCACCTGCTCGACTTCCGCCGGACGGATGCCGGTGTGCAGATCAGCCTGCCCGGGCGCAGTCCGGGCGGGGACGGGTTCCCGGTCACGCTGGTGGTCAAGCACCCGTCCTAGATCGTTCGCGTACCGGGCGGCGTCAGGCGCGCGGCGGCCAGCCTCAGCCGGTGACGACCTGACCGGCCACGATGACGTTGCGCAACTGCAGGTCGTCGATGTTCTGGGCGACCGGAGCCTTTGCCGCCGCGGTGAACGTGCAGTTGGTGAGCGACACGTGCTCGATGTGGTCGTCCGGGTAGCCGACGAGATACCAGGGCTGTTGCGCGGAGTCGACGGTCAGGTTCGATACATGGATGTCGGCCACCGTCGGGTTGAAGCCGTGGCCAGCTCCCTCGCTGTAGAAGAAGTCGATGAGGAACGCCACCTGCGCGACCTGGCCCACCGTGGTGTTGCGCAGGTAGACCTCCTCGATGTAGCCGCCGCGCAGCGAGTTCGTCTTCAACCGCAGGCAGTTGTTCAGGTTCGGGCTGTTCATCTGCAGATCCTCGGCGAAGATGTTGCGGACGCCGCCGGTCATCTCGCTGCCCATGGTCACGCCGCCGTGGCCGTCGGCGAATGTGCAGTCGCGGATGACGATGTCTTCGGACGGTACGTTGACCCGCCTGCCGTCGGCGTTCTTACCGGACTTGATAGCGATGCAGTCATCACCCGTGTCGAACGTGCACCCCTGGATCACGACGTCACGGCACGACTCGGGGTCGCAACCGTCGTTGTTCGGGCCGTGGCTGTCGACCGAGTAGTTCTGCACGGTGACGTTCTGGCACAGCACCGGGTGGATCTCCCACATCGGCGAGTTCTTGATCGTGACGCCGTCGATGACCACGTTCTGGCATCGGTAGAACTGGACGAAGTTGGGCCGCAGGTAGTGCCCGGCACCGAAGACGCGGTTCTCGACCGGTACGCCGTCGTTGGCCATCTGCTGGGACAACTGGTCGTCCACGCCCTGGCTGGGCTGCCCGGGCAGCCAACCGAAGTTGGTCGAGCCCGACCACGGCCACCAGTGCGCGTTGTCGGCCTGGCCGTCCAGGATTCCGTTGCCGGTCAGGCCGATGTTCTCCTGCCCGAAAGCGTAGATGAGCGAGGAGTAGTTCATCAGCTCGATGCCTTGCCAGCGGGTGAAGACGACTGGCAGGTACGCCGCCGGATCTGTGCTGAACTTCAGCGTCGCACCGTCGGACAGATGCAGATCGACGTTGCTGAGCAGGTGGACGGCGCCGGTGAGGAACGCGCCGTCGGGTACCACGACATGCCCGCCGCCCGCCGCGTTGCAGTCCGCGATCGCCGCACGCAGCGCCTGCGTGCAGTCCGTCGTACTGTCGCCGACCGCGCCGTAATCGGTGATCGCGAACGTGCGGTCCGGGAAGTGCGGCGGCTGCACGCGGGCAAGGATGCGCCCGGCACGTTGCCACGCCGCCGCGTAGGGATCCGTTACAGCGAAGGCGGTTGCACCGCCGAGGGGCGACGCGCTGAGCGCGACCGCCCCGCCCGCCGCGAGCCCGGCAACCTTGAAGAAATCGCGACGGGAGTACGGGTGTGCCATGCCGGCCCTCCTCGTGGACGTATCCTGGCAAAGGTTTTCCCAAAACCGTAGGTCGGGACGGGTCGGCGAGTCAACGGTGACTTTCCCGCTGTGGTGCAATGACGTCGTGGCACGTACCGGAGGGGCTCGGATGTGGGAGCGAAGCACGATCATCGACGTAGCGCGTGATGCCGGGGTGTCGCCGGCGACCGTGTCGCGGGTGCTCAACGGCGCCAAGCCGGTCTCGGCCGAGGTCTCGCGCCGCGTCCGCGAAACTGTCGAGCGGCTCGGTTACCAACCCAATCCGGCCGCCCAGGGTCTGCTGCGCGGACGCTCGCACGCGGTAGGTGTCGTCGTGCCCGACCTCAGCAACCCGTACTTCGCCGAGGTGCTCAAAGGCGTGACCGCTGCGGCTGACGAGTACGACCGGCGCACGCTGATTGCCGACACCAACGAGGACGTCAGCCAAGAGCGCCGGGTCATCCTCGAACTGGCGCGCTGGGTCGACGGCATCGTGCTGTGCTCACCGCGGATGCCCGACGCGGCGTTGCGCGCGACCGCGGCGTCCGTCCCGAACCTCGTGTGCATCAATCGCGTGCTGCGCGACCCACCCGTGGCGGCCGTGGTCGTCGACTTCCGGACGGGTATGCGGGCGATCTGCAACCACCTGCTCGAACTCGGTCATCGCCGCGTGGCCTACCTCCAGGGGCCGAGGCAGGCGTGGTCGGAGAAGGAGCGCCAACTTGCGTTGCGCGCCGCCGGCCGCCGAGGTCTGGAGGTCACGCAGGTTCCGTGCGGCCCGAGCACCATCGACGGCTACCGCGCGACGGACGAAGCCCTGCGCAGCGACCCGTCGGCGATCATCGCGTTCAGCGACTACGTGGCGTTCGGCGTCCTGCCGCGTCTCGCCGAACTCGACGTGGCCGTGCCGGACGACATCTCGGTCACCGGTTTCGACGACATCCCGATGAGCGGCATCACGATGCCTGGCCTCACCACGGTTGCCGTCCGAAAGCCGCTGCTCGGCCAGCTCGCATGGCAGCAACTGCATGACGTCGCCGAGAAGCGGACCGGCGTCGCGGTCAGCGTGCCGCCTGAATTGGTGACCAGGGCGTCCACGGCGCGTCCCCGGCGGCGCCGGAAGATCGGAGCGAAGCTCCGCGCGGCCGACGACGCCGGGACGTGATGCGTCAGCTCTTGATGACAGGCTTGCCGAGAGGTATGTCGGGCCCGCCCGTCATGGCCGAGCCGATGCTGAAGTAGATGTAGACGCCGACCGCCGCGAACAGGAACACGATCACGCCGCCGGTCTGCAGCCATCCCTTGGACGCGTTGATCGTGCCGATCAGCACCGCGATCAGAGCCAGCTCGACAAGGGCGAAGACCGCCGTGAAGGCAAGTGGCAGCCGCAGCGTCGCCAGCGTGAGCATCCCCATGATCACTATCCAGGTGATGAGGAAAAGCCCCTGGGTGTGGACCGCCGCGCTCGCCGTGATCGCGAACCAGTTGTGCAGCAAGCCGAGTACCAGGGCCGCATAGCTGAGCCAGAACGCGCCGAAGATGCCGAAGACGCTGGCAACGGCGCTCTGCCCCACGGCAATTGCCCAGATGGTGGCGATGGTCAGACCGAGGCCGGTAGCGGCAGCGATGATTGCCAGCGGCGCGCCTGCCGCGCTGGGCGGCACGTACCCGATGAGGGTGAGCGCGAGAGCGACCGAGCCGGCCACGAAGACGGGTATGCCAAGCGCTCCGGGGTTTCCGGCGAGGAACGGGTTCGCTGGTGCCGCTGGTGCCGCGGCGGGCGGCGTCGCCAGCGCGGCGAGTTGTTCGGGCGTGAGACTTGCTGCGGTCATGGTGTCTCCCTCGTTGATCGAGTGGTACGGACGCGTCAGGGACGGTCGTACTGCGTTCACCCCGCGCCGAGGGTTCGGACGAGGACGAAGACGTTCAGTGCGACGACGATGCCGATGGCTGCGCTGCCGATGGCTGTGGTGACCGTGCGGTTGACGAATGTGCCCATGACAGAGCGGCGAGCCGTGAAGACGAGCCGGGGCACGAGGGGGAACGGAAGGCCGAACGTGAGCAGGTTGCTGAGCGGGAGGTTCATCGCAGGCTGCCTACGTCAGGGCACGAGGATCGCGCGCCCGCGCACTTTTCCGTGGTCGAGGTCGTCCAGCGCCTTCTGGTAGTCGGTCAACGGATAGGTGGCGGTGTGCAGCGTGACGCGGCCGCGCGCGGCCAGCACCATCAGCTCGGACAGGTCGTTGTACGAGCCGACCAGATTGCCGATGAAGTTGATCTCGGTCGAGATGATGTCGATCGTCGGCACGTCGACCGAGCCGCCGTAGCCGATGACGTAGTAGTTGCCGTTGCGCCGCAAGCAGGCGACGCCGACCTCGACTGCGCCGCCCTCGCCGACGAAGTCGATGACCGCCTCGGCGCCGTTGCCGTCGGTGAGATCCTGCACGGCGGCAACCGTGTCGTCGTTCGCGACGACCGTGTGGTCGGCGCCGAGATCCTTGGCCAGAGCGAGCGCGTCCGGATTGCGGTCGACGACAATCATCTCGACCGGGGAGAGCGCCCGGAGCACCTGGACGCCGATGTGCCCGAGACCGCCCGCGCCGATGACGACGGCCCGGTCGCCAGGCCGCAAGCGACGGGCCGCCTTCGCGACTGCGTGGTACGCCGTCAGCCCGGCATCGGCGAGAGCAGCAACGCCGGCCGGCTGCAACGACGCGTCCAGCTTGATTGCCGAGCGCGCCGTCGTCTTGAGGTACTCCGCGTACCCGCCGTCCGAGTCGATCCCGGGGAACGACGAGTTCTCGCAGTGCACGTCGTCGCCGAATCGGCACGCGCGGCACAGCCCGCACGTGACGAGCGGGTGCAGGATCACCGGATCACCGACCGCCACGTTGGTGACGGCGCTGCCCACTGCCGACACCCAGCCGGCGTTCTCGTGACCGAGCGTGTACGGCAGTGGCACGCCGGTCTTGTCCGCCCATTGGCCTTCGATGATGTGCAGGTCGGTCCGGCACACGCCGGCGCCACCGATCTTGACGACGATGTCGAGCGGCGCCGTGATCTCCGGATCCGGGACGTCGACGAGCTCTGGCGCGACCTCGTACTTCGGGAGCTGCACGGCCTTCATCGCGGGTCCTCCTGTCGGGGTCGTTGCGCCGCAGCTGATTCGGGATAGCGCGTGGTCAACAGGCCGCGGCAGAAGTGCGCGTTGCCGTCGATACTGACCCGTACGGTGCGGGCGAAGCGGAGCCGCATGGCCGCGTCCTCGCTCGGCACCGGCGAGCCGGAGTCGTCGACGAACACGGGGGAATCCGGGTCGAGCGGCAGGCCGATGTCGGACCGTCGCCGCAGCAGGCTGGCCCGCTCGGCGCTGTCGGGTACGTCGGCCAGTCGCGCCTGCGGCAACGACTCCACCGTCCATCCGCCGGCGATGAGCCGCCGGCACGCGCGTTCCATCGCGGCCATGTGCGCCTTGCGCTGGAACGTGCGCCGCAGGTCGGTCAACTCCGAGCCCGCTTCGTCGGGAAACGACCCGACGAAGCCCGCCCCGGCAGCCACCCCGGAGTTGATCTCCTCCGCCGCAAAGTGCTCCTCGAGCACGATGGAGGCGGTATCGATGTCGGGCACCGAGCGCACCGCGTCGTAGGCGTCGGCCACCATCAGGTACGCGAAGTTGGGCGCGCAGAAGTAGGTGGGCAGCCGCAGGCGCACCTGCGCGTGACCACCGTCCACAGTGGTCTCGGTGACGAAGCCGAGGTCGACGATCGACTCGTCCAGCTCCGGGTCCCGGACCGTGCTCAACGCGGCGGTCACCGAGTCGCGCAGGTCCGAACCCAGTAGGGCCGTCACGATGATGCGCCGACGGCCACCTCGGCGTCCGGCTCGGTCGGCACCTTGACCGCGAGGTCGGCAGGAACCTCCAAGTCGTACAGCGCCGCGGCGTTGAGACCGAGGATCTTGCGCTTGACGTCAGTCGTCAGTTCCGGGTACTCGTCCATCTCGGGCGGGATCTCGAAGTCGACGAACTTCTCGATGAGCCACTTCGGGTGCCAGATCGCGTAGTCGCTCGCGAACAGGATCTTGTCCTCGCCGATCCAGTACAGCAACTCGCCGACGATCTGCGCGAAGTATCGCGGACGGGTGTGGATGAACGGCATCGCTACCGCGAGGCCGCCATACACGTTCGGCTCCTGCGTGCCGATCCAGCAGAAGTCTTCGAGCCGTGGCAGCCCTACGTGCTCGACGATGAAGTTGAGCCCGGTGAACTCGGTGGCCGCGACGTCGACGTCGTGCACGTCGAAGGCGTCGCGCTCGAGCGGGCGGATCGTCGGTCCTTTGTGGACATGGATGTTCTTGATGCCCAGCTCCTGGCACTTCGCCAGGTACTTGAACGCCTCGGGTTCGGAGAGCTTCCAGCCGTGCGAGTCGCCGCGCCACTCGGCGGTGTAGAGCTTGACGCCCTTGAGGTTGTACCGCTTCGCCTTCTCCTCGAGCACCCGCAGGCCGGCGTCGCCGTCGCGCGGGTCCCACGCGCCGTTCACGATGAACTTGTCCGGGTGCTTCTCGGCGATCGCGGCGTCCTGCGCGGTCGTGTTGAAGCCGTTCGTGTAGAAGTCGGTGAGGTACGTGGGCTGGAAGATTGCCTTGTCGACGTAGCCGATCTCGAACAGGTCGTGAATGAGGTCGGCCTCGCTGTACTTCTCGAACTTGTCCTTGGGCCACACCCACTCTTCCGGGCTGAGGTTCTTGTGATAGTCGTAGAAGCAGTCGATGAACATTTTTCCGTGAATGTTCGCCTGGTTGGCCGGGCTGCCGTCCCAGAAATGCGTGTGGCCGTCGACCACGAAGTAGCTCTCGCCGCCCTTGGTGTACATGCGCAATCTCCTCCGATTGGTGGTCGGTCCGTGGCGATGATCCGACCTGGTCAACGTTGGGTCGCTGAACGCGCTGAAAAACTCCACCCCACACCGACAGGTGGGGCGGACCCGGCCTGTTCCGTGGCTCGACAGTAGGACGCGGCTGAATCTGGAGTTGTCTCAAAACGAGACCGTCCTGGCCCTGGTGCGGCGTTTGATTGCAGTTGTCGACTCGGGAGGCTCGAGGAGGTAGGCGTGACCGCATCGGACGGAACACAGCCAGAGACCTACAGCCCATGGACGATCGTCAACGTGGTGTTCGCGCATCTCGTCGACGAGGGCCTGCATCCCATCCTGGGCGATGGCGGACATCCGGGTGAGCCGGCCGCGGACCTTCTTCGCGCACTGGGCATCACGCCGACGATCGAGGGCGACGCCCGGACGTCGCGAGAGATCCGGCAGCACCTGGCCGAGTTGAGGGCGGCGGTGCTCGAGGATCCGTAAGAGGTGGCTGCCGTCTCATGTTGAGACCGTTCCCGCCTGCGTTCGGGGCTCTAATCGTTGTGGTCGACGTGCACCGCACGCCCAACCTAAGCCCGCCTCCACCAGCACGGACCGAAGCCGAGCGAAGTCGGAGGAACAGCCAGGAGTCGGCAGCAGCCACCGAATCGTGAAGGAGTGCCGATGAGCCGTCAGAGTGTGGCGAGAGCCCACCAGAAGATCCAGGAGTTGTCCTGGGACCCGGTCTACCACGAGCCCGTGTCGCACTACGGAACCGACTACACGTTCCAGAAGGCGAAGAAGAAGGACCCGCTCAAGCAGGTTCTGCGCTCCTATTTCCCGATGCAGGAGGAGAAGGACCACCGCGTGTACGGCGCGGAGGACGGTGCGATCCGAGGCAACATGTTCCGGCAGGTGCAGGAGCGTTGGCTGGAATGGCAGAAGCTGTTCTTGTCGATCATTCCGTTGCCGGAGATCTCTGCTGCTCGCGCTATGCCGCTGCTGTTCCGGACCGTCCCTAACCCGGAACTGCACAACGGCCAAGCGATCCAGATGATCGACGAGGTCAGGCACTCGACGATCCAGCAGAACCTCAAGCGCATCTACATGAACAACTACATCGACCCGGCCGGATTCAACTCGAGCCTGCGCAATTTCCAGAACGACTATTGCGGAACGATCGGCCGGCAGTTCGCGGAAGGCTTCATCACGGGTGACGCAATTACCGCGGCGAGCATTTACCTGACCATCGTGGCGGAAACGGCATTCACGAACACGCTGTTCGTCGCCATGCCGGCGGAGGCTGCCGCGAACGGCGACTACCTGCTGCCGACGGTGTTCCACTCGGTGCAGTCCGACGAGTCGCGCCACATCAGCAACGGCTACGCGACGCTGCTCATGGCGCTGTCGGACGAGAGCAACCACCAGCTGCTCGAGCGCGACCTGCGCTACGCATGGTGGAACAACCACCGTGTCGTCGACGCCGCGATCGGCACGTTCATCGAGTACGGCACGAAGGATCGTCGCAAGGACCGCGAGAGCTACGCGGAGATGTGGCGCCGGTGGATCTACGACGACTACTACCGCAGCTACCTCGTACCGCTCGAGAAGTACGGCCTGGTCATCCCGCACGACCTCATCGAGGAAGCCTGGAACCAGATCTGGAACAAGGGCTACGTGCACGAGGTCGCGCAGTTCTTCGCCACCGGGTGGCTCGCCAACTACTGGCGCATCGACCCGATGACCGACAAGGACTTCGAGTGGTTCGAGTACAAGTACCCGGGCTGGTACGACCGGTACGGCAAGTGGTGGGAGAACTACAACCGCCTGTCCATGCCGAACGGGCACAACCCGATCGCGCTGGAGAGTGTCGACTACGTCTACCCGCACCGCTGCTGGACGTGCATGGTGCCGTGCCTGGTCCGCGAGGACATGGTGGTCGACAAGGTCGACGGTCAGTGGCGGACGTACTGCCACGAGATGTGCCGGTGGACCGACGCCGAGGCATTCCGGCCGACCTATCAAGGCCGCAGCACGCCGAACATGGGCAAGCTGATCGGGGCGCGTGAGTGGGAGACGCTCTACCACGGCTGGAACTGGGCCGACGTCGTCTCCGACATGGGCTACGTGCGCGACGACGGCAAGACCCTGGTCGCGCAGCCACATCTCGACCTCGACCCGAAGAAGATGTGGACGCTGGACCACCTGCGTCGCTGCCCGCCGCTGCTCAGCCCGAACGTCATCCTGAACGAGATGAGCGACGACGAGCGGGCCGCCTTCGCCGCCGACTACGTCCGCCAGGGACCGGGTGGCCGTCCGGCGCCCGCCCAGGCATGACGCCCTAGGACCAACCGGAAGGGCGAGGAGGGCTCCACGCCATTGGGGCCCTCCTCGTTTCCGAGGTATGCGTTCAACCCCGACCCGACTTGAGGAGTCATGGGAGACAAGCACCTGGTGCGCTTCGAGCCAGTCGGCATCGAGATCGAGGTCGACGAGGATCAGACCATCCTGCGCGCCGCCGCTGAGCAGGGAATCATGCTCATGCACGGCTGCAAGGAAGGTCAGTGCGCCTCCTGCAAGTCGTTCATCCTCGACGGCGACGACGTCGATCTCGACCGGTACTCGACGTTCGCCCTTCCGGACTACGAGAAGGAGGAAGGGTTCACCCTGCTCTGCCGGGCACACGCCTTCGAAGACCTGAAGATCGAGCTGCTCAACTACGACGAGGAGATGATCCACTCCGGACTGCCGATCGAGGAGGCGGTCGTCGAGGTCGTGTCGAACGAGAACGTCACCCACGACATGCGCCACCTGGTCGTCCGGTTGGTGGAACCCGCCGCGATCAAGTTCTTCCCGGGGCAGTACGTGGACTTCGTGATCCCCGGTACCGACGAGACGCGGTCGTTCTCGATGGCGAACACGTCCAGCCTGGAGAGCGGGCAGTTGGAGTTCGTGATCAAGGTGTACCCGGACGGGCTGTTCTCCCGGTTCCTGGACACCGAGGTCAAGGTCGGCGACCGGCTCGACATCACCGGGCCGTTCGGCGTGTTCACGCTGCGCGACGCCCCTGGTTCAGATCTCGTGTTCGTCGGCGGCGGAGCCGGGATGGCGCCGATCCTCGCGTTGCTGCGCACGATGGCAGAGCGCGGCATCGACCGGAAGACGACGTTCTATTACGGCGCGCGCCGCAAGCGAGATCTCTGCTTCGAGGACGAGTTGCGAGAGCTGGAGAGCAGGCTGCCGTCCTTCCGTTACGTGCCGGCGCTGTCCGAGCCGGACGACAGCGACGGCTGGGACGGTGAGGTCGGGCTGATCACCGACGTGGTGCGTCGTGGCGAGAGCAGCCTCGTCCGTACCGACGCGTATGTATGCGGGCCTCCGCCGATGGTGGAGGCGGCGCTCGAGTTGTTGCCCGCGCTGGGAGTGGCGGACAAGCGCATCTTCTACGACAAGTTCACGACGACCGGGGAGACAGACGCGTGACGTCCACGGCCCGGCCCACTGCCAGAAACAGAGGAGGAGCCACATGACAACTGCGCCAGAACGTAGCGTGCCGAGGGTCAACTTCACCGACGCCGAGGCCGGCGCGAAGGAGTTCCCGGACTCGACACTGCGCCACTACAACTACTTCACCCCGGCGAAGCGCAAGCAGTCGCACTACGAGGACATGACGGTCGAGGTGCAGCCCGATCCTCGGCACTACCTCGCCCAGGGCTGGCTCTACGGCTTCGCCGACGGTGTGGGCGGCTACCCGCTCGAGTGGACGGCGCTCAAGGCGTGGGGTTCTGACCGGCCGATCCCGGAGCGTGGACCTGGCTCCGGCGGCAAGGGCTACCCGTGGCCCGCGCTCGGCTGGCACGAGTTCCGCGACCCGAACGAGGAGTGGGAACTCACGCTGTACCGCTACAACGCGAACGTCGTCCGCCAGCTCAACCAGAACATCGAGGCGGCGCGCCAGGCCAAGGCGTTCGACCAGTGGAACGACAACTGGGTCGACTTCGTGGCGCGGCACGTCGGCGCGTGGATGCACGTCGACCACGGCCTCGGGCTGTACCTGTTCGCGAACGCCAACCGCCGGGCTCCGACGAACATGCACAACAACGCGATCTCGGTGAACAGCATGCACCGGATCCGGTCCGCCCAGGATCTGGCGCTATACAACCTGACCCTGTCCGAGGAGATCGACAGGTTCGACGGCACCGCGCACCTCGAGACCTGGAACTCGGACCCGGCCTGGCAGGGCGTCCACGAGGTCTCCGAGGATCTCACGGCGATCTGGGACTGGTGTGAGGCGATCTTCGCCGCGAACGTCGTGTTCGAGCCGCTGGTGGGCGAACTGTTCCGCAGCGGCCTCGTGCAGCAGGCGTCGGCGCCCAACGGCGACTTCGTCACGCCGACCGTGGTCGGCGCCGAGGAGTACGACTACGCCGAGCGCGACCTGCGCTACACGACGGCGATGTTCACCCTGCTGGTCAACGACAAGGAGTTCGCCGCCCACAACAAGGAGATCCTGCAGTCCTGGCTGACGAACTGGGTACCCAGGTGCATCGCGGCGTCGCGCACGCTGCAGCCGCTGTGGTCGCAGTCCGACGCCAAGCCGTGGCGCTTCGAGGACGGGCTCGACCGGGCCAAGAAGCGCTTCGCCGGCATCCTGACCGAGCTGAACCTGGAGACCCCGAAGGAGCTGAACCAGTGACCACCACCTTCAAGACGACGGAGAGCCCGTTCAAGGTCAACAACACGGCCTCGAACATGTGCGGCTTCACGTTGATGAACAACCAGGTCGGCGCGATCGTCGCCGAAGTCATGGGGACGAAGCCCAACGTCACGATCACCCCGCTTCCGTCGATGATCCGGGTCGATGCCAAGAACCGCATGGACGTCGTCTACTCCGAGATCGACGAGGCCGCCGGCGAGGAGGACGGCTGGTTCAACTCCGCGGAGTTCGAGGAGAACATGTCCACCCACTACGGCCGGATGATCCACGAGGACGACCGAACGATCATGTTCGCCA
>WNGI01000052.1_pt1 | contig 83964 bp, 93 predicted proteins | sample 5400621 | NCBI WGS metagenome assembly WNGI01 (sample SAMN13153374, study PRJNA577476) | soil metagenome | isolation source: 20 cm soil or saprolite under Garry oak tree replicate 1 | place: USA:California | collected 2016-06-15 | reverse complement strand
ACGACGTCGGCATCTCGCTCGGTGGACCGATCATTCGAAACAAGCTCTTCTTCTTCACCAGCTTCGAGGACGACCGCCAGACCGCGCCTGGCACGACGTTCACCGCTTGGGACGGAGTGCCGGCCGATACGGGAGCCAATATCACGCGCGTGCTGGCTTCAGACCTCGACGCGTTGAGCACTTATCTCCGGACCAACTTCAACTATGAGACGGGGCCGTATCAGGGCTACGATTTCAAGACGCCCTCGACGCGGTTCATCACACGGCTCGACTACAACATCAACGACCGCAACAAGCTGAGCCTCCGCTAAACGACCGCAACAAGCTGAGCCTCCGCTATAATCTCCTGAACTCCGAGACTCCCGTTTTGATTTCCAATTCGAACTCGGATGGCTTAGGCTTCCGCCGCAGCACGCGGACTTCCCTGAATTTTGCGAATTCGAACTACGCGATCCTGGAGAACATCCGCTCCATCGTGGGCGAGTGGAACTCCTCGTTGGGCAGCAACAAGTCCAACAACCTGATTATCGGCTACAACACGAGTAATGAGAGCCGCAAGAACATCAAAGGGCCGTGGTTCCCCGAGGTCGAGATCCTTTCCGGGCCGAACCAGCCGAACTACACGACCTTTGGATTTGAGCCTTTTACACCGGACAACCAGTTGTATTACCACAGTTATCAGCTGCAGGACAACTTCACCCTGTATCTCCCGAAACATTCCTTCACACTCGGCGTGAGCGTCGAAAAATACCATTCGAAGAATGTGTTCTTCGACGCTGCGCAGAGTATTTATGTCTACAACTCGCTCGCGGATTTCTATACCGACGCCAACGGTTACCTGGCCAACCCGACTCGGACGGTGTCGCCGGTAACGTTACGGTTGTTCCAGGTTCGGTATAACAACATTGCCGGCCTCAGCGAGCCGGTTCAGCCGCTCGACGTGCTGTACGCCGGCGCCTACGCACAGGATGAATGGAGACCCACGCGCAACCTGACGCTGACGGCGGGTCTGCGAATCGATGCTCCGAAATTCAAGAACACGGCGTATGACAATGCGGTCGCGGACACGATGACATTCCGGGACGCGAGCGGCGCGCCGGTGCATTACAACAGCGGCGCGTTGCCGGGTGTGAACCCGCTCTTCTCGCCGCGCTTCGGCTTCAACTACGACGTGGGCGGCAGGCAGAACACGCAGATTCGCGGCGGCACGGGAATCTTCACTGGTCGTCCCGCGTATGTCTGGATTTCAAACCAGGTTGGGAACACGGGCGTACTCACCGGTTTCATCAGCGCAGCCAACACGACGGCGTACCCGTTCAACCCCGACCCGGACCACTACAAGCCGGCACCGACGGACACGGCGGCGGGCACGTTTCGCTTGGCACTCACAGATCCGGGATTCAAGTTCCCGCAGCTGTGGCGCACCAACATCGCCATCGACCAGAAGCTGCCTTGGGGTCTTACCGGCACTGCGGAGTACCTGTATTCGAAGGACGTGAATGGCATCGCGTACATCAACGCAAATCTGCCGGCGCCGCAGACGGTATTTACGGGCGCGGATGGTCGTCCGCGCTGGACCCCGAACAACAACAAGATTTACGCAAACGTGATCGACGCCATCGTGCTCACGAATCAAGGCCGGGGATACTCCTGGAGCGCCGCCGCTTCGCTGGAACGGGCGTTCCAAAGCGGATGGTTCGCGAAGGTCGGCTACTCGTACGGCGCGAGCAGGAATACGGTTGACGCGGGCTCCATCGCGACTGGCTCGTGGAGCGGAAACCAGATCGTGATCGATCCGAACAATCCAGTTGCCGCCAACTCGCAGTTTTATCCGGGTGGCCGCGTCTTCGGAGCCGTTTCCTACACGCGCGACTTTTTCGGAGCCGGCCCGACGAGCGTCACTGTGTACTTCGATGGACACAGCGGCGGCACCGACAGCTACATCTTCTCGAATGACATGAACGGGGATGGAGTCACCAACGATCTGATCTACATTCCCCGCAACATCGGCGAAATGAATTTTGCGACATTGACCGTAACGTCGGGAGCCAATACGCAGACATTCTCGCCCGCCCAGCAGGTGGCGGCGTGGGAGGCGTACATCAACCAAGACCCCTACCTCCGGAATCACCGCGGCGAGTATGCGGGGCGCAACGCCGCGCTCCGGCCGTGGTACTACCGTGCGGACTTGAGCTTCTCGCAAGACGTTGGCGCTAAGATCGGCGGCCAGCCCAACAGTCTGCAGATCCGCCTTGACTTCCTGAACTTCACGAATTTCCTCAAGAGCGACTGGGGTGTGAGCCAGACCATAGTGACGAGCCGTCCGTTGACCGCCGCGGGCGTGGACGCCAACGGAGCCTCGCGCTACACGCTGGCGACGCTGGGCACGGCCCCAAATGCTATCTTGATCTCCAAGAGCTACCAGAAGGTCGCGACCACGGCGGACGTCTGGCGCATGCAGCTCGGCGTGAGGTATATGTTCAACTGGTAGCGTCGGGCGGCCGGACGGCCGGACGGCCGATGCGGGACAAACCGTAGGGGCGCAGCATGCTGCGCCCCTACGTCGTTCTAGGCCCCCTAACTCGTTAGCGAACCGAGATCGGCGCGGGCGGCGGCGCGCGTCCCTCGCGCCGCGCGAGCCACAGATACACGGGCACGCCCGTCAGGATGATCCCAATGTCAATCGCGAAGCTCACCGTCTCGCGCACGAGATAATTCCCCAGCAAGAACAGCGCGGCGACGAGAAATACCACCGGTACCCCCGGGTAGCCCCACGTCCGGTACGGCCGCTCGAGCTGCGGCCGCGTGCGCCGCAGCACGAAAACCCCCGCCACCGCCAGCGCGTAGAACGGCCAGATTCCGATGATGAATTGATCCGCCAGCGCCGTGAACGTGCGCACCAAAATGAAGATCATGCCCATCACCGTCATCAGGACCACGGCCGCGGTCGGCGCGTGATTCTTCGGATCGACCCGCGCGATGAACCTCGGGAACAATCCATCCTCGGCCGCCGCAAAGAAAATGCGCGGCGCCGTCATCATCGAGCCGTTGAGCGTACCGAAGGTGCTGACGGCGATCGCTGCCGACACGACCACGACACCCGCCGGCCCGATCACCAGCCGCGCCACATCCGCCGCAACCAGCTCGGCGTGCTTCATCTGCTCGATGGGAATGAGGTAGAGGTAGACCAGGTTGGCGCTCAGGTACAACACGACAACCGTCGCGGTGCCGATCAGGAGCGCGCGCGGCAAAATCTTCTGGGGTTCTTTGACCTCGCCGCCGACGAACGCGAGATCGGCCCAGCCGTCGTAGGCCCACAGGATCGCCACCATGGCGAGAAGAAAGGATGACAGGCCTACCGTCGCGCGCTGCGCGAAGATCCCGCCCGTGGGAAGGTCCGCCGACGGGCTGCCGAGCGCGAAGCCGACAAGCACCAGCAGCGCCAGCGCGCCCACCTTGAAGACGGTGCTCAAGTTCTGCAGCACCGCGCCGCGATGAATCCCGAAGTAGTTCACCGTCCCCACGAGCACGATGTAGCCCGCGCCGAGCAGCTGCTCGGCCCGAATCTCGAGCGGGCCGAGCGCCGCCACGATCGCGGCGGGGTCGAGGCCCAGCGTACGCAACGTGTAGGCTGAGGCCGTGATGCCGATCGCCCCGTACGCGCCCGGGCGAATCACCCACAGCTCCGCCCACGCGAACAGGAACGCGGGCAGCCGCCCGAAGGACTCGCGCACGAACACGTAGACGCCGCCCGAGCGTGGAAACGCCGCCGCCAGCTCCGAATAGGTGAGCGCGCCGCACAGCACGACCACAGCGCCCACGACCCACGCGAGCAGGAACAGGGGGACGTCGTCGATCCGTTGGGCGACGCTCGCCGGCGTGCGGAAGATGCCGCTGCCGATCGTCGAGCCCACGAGCACGGCGACCGCGCTCCACAGGCCGAGGCGGCGCTGCAACCGCTCGCCCCAGCGGTCAGCGGGTGGGGGCGTCAGGGGACCGGACATAAGGTTCGCAAATTATACCTTGACACTGCCTGTCGGGGGGGCATACTGAGCCAGGAGGTCGATTTCAGCTCACTGGAGGCTTGCCGCATGCTACAGCGTCGTTCAATCGCGCGCCTCGGTGCGCTCGGCGTTCTCGCCGCAGGTTGCCAAACGTCGCGCGCCTATGACCGCACCACGGACCCCGGCGGCCGGCCGCTAGCCACAACAACCATGGGCAGCTTGATCATCACGGGCCGCGCCTTATCGGCCGATCCGAGTCGCACCGTCTTGGACGTCATCCGCCATGCGATGCCGCAGCTGCGGATCGCCGGTTACACCCCGTACACGCGCTGTCCGTTGCTCGAGCTGCGCGGCAAAGACAGCGTCGAAGGCAATAACGATCCCGATGTATACGTCGACGGGACGCGCACGACCGATACCTGCCCGCTCGTCACTATCCAGGCGGTCCAGACGGGCCGAGTCGAGGTCTATCCCCTCGGTATGACGTCGCGCCCCGGTTACCCGAGCAGCGGGCACGGCCTCATCCTGATCTTTCTCGCGCGCGCCGACTCCGCCACGGACAGCATTTGACGTGGAAAGCCCCCGGGAGCGGACTCCCGGGGGCTTTCCCTACCTCACGAACGGCGACGACTGCTTACCGACCCGTGAACCAGAGCGGCTTGGTGAGGTCGTTGCTCGCACTAAACGCCTGTCTCGCGACTGCGGCGTCCAGGTTCGTCTTGTTCAGCACGGCTTCGTTGTCGTCATACGGCAGGCGCTCCGGAATGCCGGCTAGCACGGCCCGCGGACCCGGCACGAGCGCGGGGACCTGCGTGCGCCGCACCTCGGTCCAGGCTTCCATCCCCTGCATGAACAGCGATACCCATTTCTGGTACGCGATCTGCTGCAGACCCGTCGTACCCGGTACATAGGTAACACGCGAGTCCGCCAGATACGCCGTGATGGCCGCGTCGGGAATACCATACGACTCCATCGACGCGCGAATCGCTGCGCTGTAGAACGCTGCAGCACTCCCGGGGATCCAGCCCCGCTCGGCGGCTTCGGCTTCGAGGAAGAGCACCTCCGAGTAGGTCAGGAACGCCAGTGGCGCGCCCGGCGACTCACGCCACATCGCTCCGATGCGTGAGATGTAGAACAGATCGGTCCCCTCACCGTCGTTCAGACCGTTGGGCAGACCCTCATAGGTCCGATTTGCGAGGATGGTGTCACGGTTGATCTGCGCGAAGACCGGTAGACGCGGATCGTTCCAGCTGGTCAACGAGTCCACGTACGTCTTGCTCAAACCGTAATCGTCGCGGTTGCCGACATGCACGTCCTCGTAGATCGGATTCTGATTTGGCGCAGTTGCCAAAAACTCGATCTGGGCATTATCGGCATTGCTCGTAAACACGCCCGCCGTAACCGCGGCCGCAGCTTCGCTCGCCGCTTTCGCGGGTGAGGCCTTCTGGAGGTGCATCGCCAGCCGCAGGCGCAGGGAGTTGGCGAGCTTCCGCCATTGGTTCATGTCGCCGCCGTACATGATGTCACCATTGGGGAACCCGATTCCCGCCGGATCGCCCGCTGGCGCCGCGGCGGCAACATCGATTTCCGAGGTCGCCTGCGCCAAGTCGGTGAACAAAGCACTATAAATTGACTGTTGCGTGTCGTACACCGGCTGCAGCACGGTGTCTGACTTCAACGCTTGAGAGTAGGGCAGGTCGCCCATCGCGTCCGTCATGACACTGAACACGTACGACTTCATGATTCGGCCAACGGCCGCCCAGTTGGGCCGGCCCACCTCGACGCCTTTGCCGATTATCCGCTGGAAGTCTTCCAGGTCGCTGTTGTAGAACCCCCAGCCGCCGGACGTGCCCGAACGTACTATATACTTGTCCTCATCGCGGTACTGGATCTCCGAGTAATACTGGACCCAGAGTCCTCCCCCGCGAATGTTCAGGCTGTTCACCCCATCGACGCCGGTCGCCACATCCTGCAGCGCGTTCGCCAAAATCGACGGAGGATCGACGTCCTCGGGCCCGTTGGGGTTTTTATTGATCGATGTCAAGTCGCCGCAGGCGGTGATCGCAGCCAGCGCGGCGACGACGCTCAGGATCTTGTATCGCATATGGTCGCTCTCTCCTCAGCGGCTACGGCCGCACGGACATGGTGAAGCCAATGCTGCGCGCGGTCGGCAGCTGGCCGTTCTCGACACCCTGGCGATTGCTCGTGTCGAATGCGGTCTCCGGATCGATCATCGATTGCTTGGCCCAGAGCAGCAGGTTCCGTCCCACGATCGCGAACGTCGCATCGGAGAATCCAAGGAAGCGAGAGACCGACGATGGGAGTGCGTAGGACAGGCGCATTTCGCGCAACTTGAAGTACGTCGCGTCGAAGATGCCCGGCTCCTGGGCGTAGAACGTGTTGTGCCAGTAGTCCTGCGCGAGCACGTGTGTCGTGTCCGCCTGGCCGTTGGAATACACGGCGTTCGGCACTATATAGCCCGGATTGTTCCAGTCGAGCTCGCGGCCAGCGAGCGTATTCGCGAGCACACCCGAGTACTGGCCGAACCACTTCGTCACCGAGTAGACCTCGCCGCCCATCTGACCGTCGAGGGAGAACGAGAGACTCAGGCGCTTGTAGCTGATGGTGTTGGTGATGCCGCCTACCCAGTCGGGATTGTAGTTCCCGAGCACGCGCTGGGTCGCATCACGCCGCGGCAAGCCGTCCGAGCCGACGACGATGTGGCCAAGCGAGTCACGCCGCCACCGGTAGCCCACCAGGTTGCCGTATGGCTGCCCCACGTCGGCAGTCACGTTGACGTTCCAGTAGGTTCCGACGACCACCCGCGACACGCCGCTGTAGAGCGACAGTACGTTGTTGCTGTTCTTCGACCAGTTCGCGACGACGTTCCAGCGCAGATTGCCACGCTCGATCGGCGTCGTGCTGAGTGCGAGCTCGACACCGCGATTCCGCACCTCGCCGGAGTTCACCACCTTTTGCGTGTATCCGGTGGCCCGCGAAATCGAGACCGGCAGAATCTGATTCGTCGTGGTCTTCTGATAGACCGTGGCGTTCAGAATGAGCTTGTCCCGCAGGAACCCGAGGTCTGCGCCGATTTCCTCGCCGGTCGTCTGTTCGGGCTTCAGCGCGGGATTCGGCAGGCGATCGGCGGCGGCGCAGCTCGGCTGGCCGCCCCACGGGTTACAATCGTAGATCGCCGCCAGCTGGTAAGGATCAGTGTCGTTGCCGACGCGAGTCCAGCTGGCGCGCACCTTCCCGTACGACAGCCAGCTGCTCTGCAGCCCGAGCGCGTCCGTGAAGACGAAGGCCGCCCCGATCGACGGATAGAAGAGGGAGTTCCCGCCCTTGGGCAGCGTCGACGACCAATCGTTACGACCGGTCACATCCACGCTCAGCCAGTCGCGATAATTGAAGTTCGCCGAGCCGTACAGCGAATTCACCTTTTTGTGCGTCTCCTGGACGGACGTAAACGGCTGGCCATCGGAGTTGGACAGCGTGTAAACGCCGGGCACCGAGAGCTTGCTGACCTGGCCGATGTTCGTGTTGTAGTCGTTCTTGCGCTGGTTACCGCCCGCATTCACCGTCAGCGCCAGTGTCGGGGTAAGCTGGCGGTTGGCGGTGATCAGGAAGTCATTGTTGATCTCGCTCCGCGTTTCACCCACGTCGAGCAGCCCGCCGCCGTTGAACGGAGAGATATCGTTGACAGGATAGTTCGCGCGGAACTGGTTTTGATACCAGTCACGCCCGGACCGGCCGGTGATGCTGACCCAGTCCTTCAACTTGTAGGTCACGGACGCGTGACCGAGCCCGCGGTTGCGCGAATAGTTTGTCGTCTTGACGTTCGACATCCAGTACGGGCTGGGGTGATAGCTGTAGTTCCAGCTGTAAGGGATCGGCGCGTCGGTACGCAGACCCGGCACGCCGGCAATGATCTGCTGGCTCAGCGCATCGTTCGGATCACGGAAGATGTTCTGCTTCAGCAGCCGCGTATCCACCTGCCTGCCGAACCAGATGAACCCCTGCATCGGATCGATCTCTTCGTAGGCCTGCGACGGCTGATTCTTCATACCATCGCTGATGTAGTTGACCGACGCCTCGGCGCTCCAGTGATCCGACACCTGTGTGCCCCCCGAAAGCGCGACGTCCGTGCGGTTGTTCGTGTTGTTCGGATACATGCCGCTTTCGTTCGTGCGGCCGACCGACAACCGGACGTTGCTGCGATCGCTGCTGCGCGCCACTGCGACGTTGGCGTTGACCATGAGACCGGTCTGCCAGAAGTCGCGCACGTTGTTGGGGTGTGCCGCCCAGGGTCCGGCGCCGAAGAACTGGTTGCAGGGATGACTCGCGTCATAGACCGCGGGCACGCCAATGTCGAGTAGGGTGTCGCTCGCGACGCGGACGCAACCAGTAGACCGACCGTCGAGCTTGGGTCCCCAGCTTTCGTCCGCGCCGTCGTTCTTCCCGCCGAAGTTGCCGTCGACGAAATCGAATTCGCCGTAGAAACCCTGGCCGTACCGATTCTGATACTGCGGCAGCCGCAGCGGTGTTTCGGCAGTCGCGCCGAACGTCGCGGTTACGCCGAAACCCTGCTGCGGCGCCCCGCGCCCGCTCTTTGTCGTGTACACGATCGCGCCGTTTGCCGCGCGCGAACCGTACAGCGCGGCCGCGTTCGGGCCCTTCAACACCGTCACCGACGCGATGTTGTCGGCATTGATGTCCGAGGCTGCATTCCCGACATCGTAGCCGCCCAGGTTACCTGCAGTCGGAAGCCCTTGCGGTCCGAACCCCGTGTTCGACGGGGCGTTGTTATCAATCGGAATGCCGTCGACGATGATCAGCGGCTGGTTTTGCCCGAGAATCGAGCTTGCACCGCGGACGACGATGCGCGCCGAGCCGAACGGGTTCGCGGAGTACCACGTTGTTCGAGCGCACGTCGGACAGCCGGTCGCCGCCGATCGTCTGCGCGGCGTACGAGAGGCTGCGCTGCTCACGCTCGATGCCGAGCGCGGTCACGACCTTCGACTCGAGCTCGATGGCGCCTTCTTCGAGCGCGATGTCCTGCGTGACATCTGATCCGGTGAGAGTGACTTGCACGGACTGCGTCTTGAAGCCGATGAGCCGTGCGGTGAGGGTTGCGGCGCCCGTACTACCGGCCGGAGCGACGAGCTGATATCGCCCGTCGCCGTTGGTACTCGCGCTGACGCGCAGCGTGGGAATGCTGACGATCGCGCCGTACAGCGGCGTGCCGCCCACGCTGGCCGTCACCCGCCCGCTGATCGTCGTCGGTGCTTGCGCAGCAGCGACCGCCGGTGTCAGTCCGAGCAGGACGAGACCAAGTCTGAGGGTGAACCGAACGAACCAACGATTGTCGGCCATACACTTCCTCCTTCAGCTGCGGTTTCTAAAGGGCCCCGACGGCGGGAGCAGCCTATGTGCTGGTAACTCCGGATTTTGGCGCAACGAACCAAGACCCGCAAGACCCCTGTTGTCAAATGTTTCGTGCGATATTCCTGCCGCATGACGCGACGTTTCCAGACCTTGGCGTGGACCGCGGCCGCCTGCACCTACCTGCTGATTGTCCTGGGCGCCGTCGTCCGGATCACCGGGTCCGGGCTGGGCTGCGGCAACCATTGGCCACTTTGCAACGGCCACCTCTTCCCCCCCCCCAATGACCTACCCACCGTCATCGAGTGGGGTCACCGCCTCGTCGCCGCGGTGGTCTCCGTGCTGGTGGTCGGGCTGGCGCTGGTTGGTTGGCGTCTCAGAGGATCTGGGAGTCCGGAGCCCGGAGTCAGAGCTGCATATTCCGCTGTCGTGCTACTCGTGATTCAAGTGCTGCTTGGCGCGGTGACAGTAAAGACCGGACTGACTCCAGTCCTCGTGATTCTGCATCTTGCGACCGCAATGCTCCTGCTTGCGAGTCTCATCGCTGCCGCGCGCGCTCCCTGGATCCAGGCCCCCAGCTCCCGAATCCTGCTCTGCCTCACGTTCATTACCGTGCTATTCGGCGGGCTCACGGCGAACCTGGGAGCGACTGCCGCATGCGGCGGCTTCCCGTTATGCAACGGCCAGATCATCCCCAGCGCCGGTCCGCTCGCTGCCATCCAATGGACCCACCGGCTCCTCGCCTACGCGCTACTCGCGGTCGTGATTTGGTGGGTGGCGCGTGAGCCGCGACGCGGCTGGCTGCTCCTGGGCCTCGTTCTCATTCAGATCGGGATTGCCGCTACCATGGTAGAGCTAGGATTCCCGGGAGCGCTACAGGCAGCGCATGCTGCGGTTGGTGCCGGCGTGTGGGCTGCCGTCGTGAGTACTGCACTCAGACCAGCAGCAGCTCCTGCTGCGGCTGCCGCGGCGTCACCTCCGGGCCCGACTCCCCCATATACACGTTGATCTCGCTGCGTACGCCGAATCGGCCGGGCAGGTACACGCCGGGCTCCACCGAGAACCCGACACCGGGAATCAGCGTTCGCTCGTCCGCCGTCTCGAAGTTGTCGATATGCGGTCCGGAGCCGTGCAGATCGCGATCGATCGAATGCCCCGTGCGATGCACGAAGTACTCGCCGAAGCCGGCGGTGCGAATCACACCCCGCGCCGCGTCGTCGACTGCCGCGCCAGTCACCGGCTGCTTTTTCTGCCAGCGGTCCCGCAGTAGCTCGACCGCTGCGTCTCGCGCGTCACGCACGACGCACCACGCACGACGCACGTCTTGATTCGGCTCGCGCCCGGCGAACGCCATCCACGTCTGATCGGCGAAGACGCTGCCGAGCGACACACCGGCCCACAAGTCCAGCAAGATCACCTCACCCGCCGTGAGGCGACGGTCGCTGCCGGCGCGCGGCTCGTAATGCGGATTGGCCGCGTTTGCCTGGAACCCGACGATCGGCGGATGATCGGTAACGAGCCCGGCGCGCGTGAAGGCGTCCATCACACGCGACTGCGTCGCCGCCTCGCGCACCTCGGCACCGCGCGCCAGCTCGCTGCCGGCCCACTGGAGCGTCGCCACCGCGATTTCCGCGATCGCTTCGGCCGCGCGCCGATGCCCCGCGAGCTCGGCGGGCGACCAGCGCGCCGCGAACCGGGACACGAGCACACCCGATGACACGACATGCGCGCCCGACGCTTCGATCAGCTCGACGACGCCGTACGGCACGCGGTCGAGGTACGGAACGGCGTCCCGCGGCGAAATCTCCATGGCGACGGTCTTGCCGCCGACGAGCGCGCGCAGTTGCTCATGCAGTTCGGGCCACGCGGCGTACGGACGGACCTCGCCGGGGAAACCGTCGAACGCGGCGAGCTCGATCCGATGCGCCAGCGCGACCGGTTTCCCTTCCCGCGGCAACAGGACGAAGAACCGGCGCGTCCCCATGCCGTGGATGCCCAGGACACGCGTCGCGGCGGGGTTGATGCCGCGGAAGTCGTAGAGCAACCAGGCGTCGGCACGTAGCTCCGCCAGCAGCGTCTTGAGCGCGGCGAAATCGAACCCCTCGAGCGGTTTCATTGGTGGCGGGGATCAGGGGCGACGGCGCGCCATTCGCAGCCGGCGCCGCCCCGCGCGCGACATTCGACATGCAGCATCGCGCCCTCGTAGCCCACGAGCAGGCGCAACAGCTCGACGAGGCCGGCGCCATAGAATCCGCAGGCGGTGCCATCGGGGGTCGCCTGTATCGCGATCGGATCGCTCACGCGGGCGACCGGCAATCGCTGCTCGCGGCCCAGCTCGGCGCCGAGCACAGCGCGCGCTGCGCGTCGCGCCGCATGGTGGCCGAACAGCCGCGGCGCCGTGCGGGCGGCGAGGCGCGAGACGCTGGACATTCGCCGCACGGCGCGCCGCGCGGCGCGGCGGCCCGCATCGGCGAACACGAGGTCCGCGTCCGGCCGCCGGCCCACCAGCCGTAGCAGCGCCTCCACGTGCGACGCATCCACGCGCGCGTCTTTGCGCGCGAGCAGCTCGTATTCCTCCAGCTGCATTTGGACGGTCGAGGAGAGACCCAGACGCTTCACCAACAGCTCCTCGGCAAACTCAGCCAGCCCATCCTCGACGGGGGTGTCCAGATTCTTGACCGCCTCGAGGACGGCGAGCGGGACGATGCTGTGCACCACGGAGCGCGAAACGTAGCATCCCCTCCCCCATTGCGGAACTTGCGGGACTACGTGAGCCTTCAGGAACACCATGGCCGAATCCAGCCCCGTACCCCCTGCCTCGTCCCCGGTCCCCCTCGATGACAAACGGGCCAGCTTCGAGCGTGAAGCCCTAGTCCACCTCGACGTCCTGTACCGCGTGGCGCTCCGCCTCACGGGAAACCCCTCGGACGCCGATGACCTGGTGCAAGAGACCATGCTGAAGGCCTACCGCGCCTGGGAGCAGTACGAGCAGGGAACCAATGCGAAGGCTTGGCTGCTCACGATTCTGAGACATGCCTTTATTAATGAATACCGCCGCCGGACCAGGCACCCGGAGACAGTGGACGTGGACACGATCGAACCGTTCGCGGTGTTCTCCGAGGTGCAAGACGAAGACCCGCAGGGGGCCTTCTTCGACAAGATCGTGGACGACCAGGTTCTCCAGGCCATCGATCAGCTGCCGGTGGCGTTCCGCGAGACGCTGGTGTTGAGCGATGTCGAGGGGATGTCGTATCAGGAGATCGCGAGCATTCTGCAGGTCCCGGTGGGGACCGTAAAGTCGCGGCTGTTTCGCGCGCGCCAGCTGTTACAGGGCAAGCTCTACGATTACGCCGTCGAGATGGGATATATCAAAGGAACTCCCGCATGAATTGTCGCGAGTGCGTCGAGCATCTGTATGAGTTTCTGGACCGCGAGCTGACGCCGGAGCTCGAGCGGGAGATTCGGGAGCATCTCGAGGACTGCCCGCCCTGCGGGGAGCAATACGATTTCGAGGAGCTGTTCCTGAAGTTCCTGCGTGCGCGGTGCAAGACGCAGGGCGCGCCGGCCGAGCTCAAGAAACGCGTGCTGCGCGAGCTGTTCGGCGAGTGAAGTGGCTGACAGGACGCGGCGCCGCGGCGGCGCTCGCGGTCGGCCTGGCGACAATCTGGGGGTTCGGATGGCGCGGAGTGGTCATGCTCCTCGCCTTCTTTGTTTCAGGGAGCTTGCTGACGCCGGTGGCAAAGGGCGGCGAAGGGGCGGCGGGGGGCGGCGGAAGGCGGCGAAATGAGCGACAGGTCATCGCGAATGGCGGTGTGGCCGCGCTGGCGGCGGTTGCGGGAAGTTGGGTGTGGTTTGCGGGAGCACTGGCAGCTGCCACAGCCGACACGTGGGCCACGGAAATTGGCAGCCATTCGGGCACGCAGCCGCGGTTGATCACGACCGGAAAGCCTGTGCCCGCCGGTACGGACGGCGGTATGACACTCCTGGGTACGACGGGCGGAATCGGGGGAGCGGGATTGGTCGCGGGCCTGTCCTACGGGTTCGGACATCGAGGTGCGCTGGCCGTCGCCGTCGCAGGAGTGGTCGGCATGCTGGTGGATTCACTGCTCGGCGCGACGGTACAGGGGAATGTCCGGTGGATGGACAACGACGCCGTGAATCTGGCAGCAACGTTAACGGGAGCCGCATGCGCGGGACTGCTCGCGTGAGCGCACGCTGGGATGTCATCGTGGTGGGTGCCGGCCCGGCGGGATCGGCCACCGCGCGGCTGCTCGCAAAAGCGGGGGCGCGTGTCCTCCTGCTGGACCGCGCGCGCTTTCCCCGCGAGAAGCCCTGCTCCGAGTATCTAAGCCCTGAATCGACGCGCGTGCTCGAGCGCCTCGGCGCGGAGGTCCTGGACGCCGTCGCTGCTGCCGCCCCTGCGCGCCTGACGGGGATGAAAGTGGTCGCCCCCAGCGGCACGGGCGTCGTGGGCCGCTTCGACACCTTCAGCTTCGCCCTCCCCCGGACAACGTTCGATTCCATCCTGCGCGATGCCGCCGAAACCGCCGGCGCCGAGGTTCGCGAAGGCGTCAAGGTCGAGGAACTCGTGTACGACGGTGGCGCGGTCGGTGGTGTCGTGGCGCGGGCAACGGGAAACGGGAAACGGGAAACGATTCGCGCACGAGTGGTCGTCGGTGCGGATGGATTGCGCTCAGTCGTTGCGCGGCGGCTCGGCAAGGTCATTCGCACCGCGCCGTATCGCGTGGCGTTCACGGCGCACGTGGCTGATGCCTGCGACGTGGACGACCTTGGCGAAATGCACGTCGGACGCCCGGGTTACGTCGGCCTCGGTCCGATCGGCGCCGGCGTGACGACCGTCGCGCTCGTACTCCCGCTGGCCGAGGCTCGGCGCGGCGAGCGGTTCTTCGACGAGCTGAATCGGTTTCCGGGTGTCGCCGGACGCTTCGATCCGAGACGGATCGTGCGGCGCGTCCTCGCGACCGGCCCATTCGCGCGCTGGTCCCGGCGGCCCGCAGCAAATGGCGCGCTGCTGGTCGGCGATGCCGCCGACTTCTTCGATCCGTTCACGGGCCAGGGGATTTACAGCGCGCTGCGCGGCGCCGAGCTCGCCGCAGCGGCCATTGTGGACACGCTGGCCACCGGCGCCAGCCTGCAGCGGTACGCGCGCGCGCGGCGCCGCGAGTTCGCCGGCAAGTGGCTGCTCGAGCGGCTCATCGGCATCGCGGTCGGATGGCCGGCACTGATCGAGCGTGTGGTCGGGCGACTGATCCGGCGGCCCGAGCTCGCCGACCTGCTCGTCCGGGCCACTGGCAACTGCATTCCAGCGCGCGCGGCGCTGGCGCCCGGCGTGCTGGCGGGACTCGTCCTGTGAGCCCTCCAGACCATGCCTCGCGTGGCGTCGAGCCACCGCAGTTTCGCCAGCTCTTGGGCCGGTTCGCCACGGGCGTCACAGTGCTGACCAGCCGGTCGCCCAACGGCGAGCCGATCGGGATGACGGCCAATTCGCTCGCGTCGGTTTCGCTCGAGCCTCCGCTGGTGCTGGTCTCCGTCGAGAAGCGCCACGACATGCATACCGCGATGGAAAAGGGCGCGCATTTCGTCTTTAACATTCTCTCGTCCGAGCAGGAGGCGCTGTCGCGCCGCTTCGCCGCTTCCGAACCAGACCGCTTCCGCGGCGTCAGCTACCGTGAGAATCAGCGGGGGATCGCCATCCTGGATGGCGTGGTGGCACACATCGAGTGCGAGAAGCAGGCGGCGGTCCAGGGCGGCGATCACACGGTTTTCATCGGCTTGGTGGTGGGCGGCGACGTCAGCGACCGGCGTCCGCTGCTCTACTACAGGGGAGGCTACGCCGGCCTCAGCCGCTGATGCGCACCGTCGATCACGTTCGTGTCCTCGCCCCGTTCCCTCGCGTCTTCGCCGCCGCGAGCACGGTTGCCCGTTGGCCTTCTATCCTTCCCCATTACCGCTGGGTCCGCGTACTCGACGACGGATTGGTCGAGATGGCCGCCTGGCGGCCGTTCGGTGGTGGGCTCCTCAAGTATCCCACGTGGTGGGTGTCCGAGATGACTGTCGATCGGCCGGCCGGCGAAATCCGGTATCGGCACGTGCGGGGTATCAGCCGAGGAATGGAGGTCGTCTGGAGGTTGGTGGAGGTGGGTGGAGGTGTGGACGTCGAGATCGTGCACACCTGGGACGGGCCGCGCTGGCCACTCATCGGACGCCTGGCCGCGGATCTCGTAATCGGGCCAGTCTTCATTCACGGCATCGCATCGCGCACGCTGGCGGGGATCAAACGGGCCGCCGAGAAAAAGGTGATCGCATGAGAGATTTGCGTCGGGTCGTGATCACAGGAGTCGGTGCTGTAACCCCAATTGGGACCGCCGTGGACGGCTTGTGGGCGGGCCTCCAAGCCCGGACCTCCGCCGTGCGCACGCTCACGCGCTTCGACCCCGCGCCGTTTCGGAGCCACATGGCCGCGGAGATTCCCGACTTCCGCCCGCAGGATCATCTGGACGCCAAGCGCGCCAAGCGACTCGATCGCTTTTCGCAGCTGGCGGTGACCAGCGCCGGTCTAGCGCTCGCCGACGCGCAGATCACCCCGCGCCAGGAGGACCCCGACCGCGTCGGCACGATGATGGGCTCGGCGCTCGGCGGCGTGTCATTCGCCGAATCGCAGGTCCCCCGGTATCTCGCCGAGGGACCGCGGGGACTGGATCCTTCACTGGCGTTGGCGGTGTTCTGCGGAGCGGCGAGCTGCAATATCGCCATCGAGTTCGGGTTCACGGGGCCGAACGCCACGAACGCGATGAGCTGCGCGTCGGGCACGATCGCGGTCGGCGAAGCCTTCCACACCGTGCGCGATGGTCGCGCCGACGTGATGCTTGCCGGTGGCGCCGAGGCACCGCTGGCGCCGCTGACGTTCGCGGCATTCAGCATCATCCGCGCGATGAGCACCCGCAACGACGATCCCGCGCGCGCGTCCCGCCCATTCGACGCGGGGCGCGATGGATTCGTGATGGGCGAGGGGGCGGCGGTGCTCGTGCTCGAGGAGCGCACGCGCGCGCTCGCGCGCGGCGCGAGGATCTATGCCGAGGTCGTCGGTCACGCCTACACGAACGACGCGTATCACATGACCGCGCCGCGTCCGGACGGTCGCCAGGCCGCGCGGGCGATACAGCTCGCGCTCGCCGACGGCGATGTGGCGCCGGCCGAGGTCGGCTACATCAACGCCCACGGCTCTTCCACGCCGCTCAACGATCCGACCGAGACGGCTGCGATCAAGCAGGTGTTCGGCGACCATGCCTACCGGCTGACCGTCAGCGGCACCAAGGGCTACTACGGACACGCCCTGGGCGCGAGCGGCGCCATCGAGGCGGCGATCTGCGCCCTGGCGCTCGCGCGGGGTTGGCTGCCGCCCACGATCAACCTGGAACGCCCCGACCCACAATGTGATCTCGATTGCCTGCCCGGAGGCGGTAAGGCTGCCTCACCCGCCGCCGTCGTCTCCAACTCGTTCGGATTCGGCGGCATCAACGCGGCGTTGGTGTTGCGGCCCGACGGTGGCGCCCGATAGATTGGCCCGGCTTTCACTCCGAGGTCACTCGTGAAATACCGGTCCCTGCGGGCACCTACCGCGGAATTCATCGGCACCTTGCTGTTCGTTCTCGTTGGCGCGGGCAGCGCTGTCACGAATGTCGCCGGCGCGTTGGGCGTCGCCATCGCGAACGGCATCGGACTCGCGCTCGCCGTCACGATCATGATGCCGATCTCCGGCGGCCACATCAATCCAGCGGTGAGCTTTGCCTTGTGGCTCGGCAAACAGATCGACGCGGTGACGTTGGGCAAGTACGTCGCGGCGCAGCTGCTCGGCGCGATCGTCGGCGCGCTCTTCATCAAATTGCTGTTTCCCGCGTCGGCCGTCCGGATGACGTCGCTCGGCACGCCGCAGGTCGCCGGTTCGGTGACGTTCCTCGGCGCGGTGGGACTCGAGGCACTGTTCACGTTCTTCCTGGTGAGCGCGGTCTACGGAACGGCCGTCTCACCGCAGAAGGAGCGCGTCGCAGGATTCGCCATCGGCCTGGTCGTCATGGTCTGCGTCCTGGGCGGCGGCGTGCTCACCGGTACGGCGCTGAATCCGGCGCGCGCCTTTGGTCCCGCGTTAGTCTCGTGGGACTGGCACGCCCAGGCTGTCTACTGGATTGGACCGCTCCTGGGTGCCGCGGCCGCCGCCGGACTGTGGCGTTACTTGTTACTGCCGCCTGGCGCTACGGATCTGAGGTAACTACAGCTGTTCGGCGAGGGTCGGCGCGAAGTACGTCAGGATGATATCCGCGCCGGCCCTCCGGATTGCAGTGACTGACTCCCACATAGCCTTCGTCTCATCCAGCATGCCCCGCTCCGCGGCAGCCTTGATCATCGCGTACTCGCCGCTCACTTGATAGGCGCCGAGCGGGGAGCCGAACCGTTCCTTGGCCCGGCGAATGAGATCGAGACACGGACCCGCCGGCTTCACCATCACGATATCCGCGCCCTCGTCGAGATCGAGCTGGATCTCTTTCATCGCTTCATCGCCGTTCGACACCGCCATCTGATACGACTGGCGGTCGCCGAACTGCGGCGTCGAGCCGGCCGCCTCGCGGAACGGCCCGTAGAACGCCGACGCGAACTTCGCCGCGTACGACATGATCGGCACGTGGGAGAAGCCGCCCGCATCCAGAGCCTTGCGGATGCCGGCCACGCGGCCGTCCATCATGTCGCTCGGCGCCACCAGATCGACGCCGGCGCGCGCCTGCATCACGGCCGTCTTGCCGAGCAGATAGACCGATGAGTCGTTGTCGACATCGCCGTCGCGAATCACGCCGCAGTGCCCATGATCGGTGTACTCGCACAGGCAGACATCGCCGATGACGAGCAAGTCGGGGACCGCGCGCTTCACCGCACGGATGGCCTGCTGCACGATCCCCTGGTCGTCGTAGGCTTCGGAGCCGGTGCCGTCCTTCGTCGCGGGAATGCCAAAGAGGATGATGCCGCCCAATCCCAGCGAGGCGGCCCGCTCCGCATCCTTCACGAGCTGATCGACGGAGAGCTGCGCGACGCCGGGCAGGGATGCGACGGGGCGCCGCAGCCCTTCACCGTGCGCAACGAACAACGGCCAGATGAGCTGCGACGGCGCGATGTGGGTTTCTTGCACGAGGCGGCGGAGGGCGGCGGTCCGGCGCAGCCGTCGCATGCGGCGAATCGGAAACTGGGCGGACGGGGGGCTCATCGGGCGAGTAAACTCGCGGCGCCCTCTCCTTCGAGCAAGCGGGCGACCGCTTCGCCAGCCGCTTCGGGTCGCGTCGCATCGACATCGGCAGAGGCAGTGAGCTGGACCGCGCCGTCGGTTTCTGTAACGCGTCCGTACAAACGCATCCCGCTTCCCGCATCCCGCATCCCGACCCAGGCCGCGACCGGCGCCTGACATCCGCCGCCGAGCGCCGCCAGCAGCGCGCGTTCGGCGGTGATTGCGACGGCGCTGGACGCGTCGTGCAGCGGCTGTAAGGCTTTGCGGGTCCTCGTGTCATCCGCGCGAATTTCGATGCCGAGGGCGCCCTGCCCCGGTGCGGGCATCACATCGAGCGGATCGAGGACCGAGGCTTTGCCGCCCAAGCCCAGCCGCTCGAGTCCGGCAATCGCCAGCAGCGCGGCATCCAGCCCCTCGCGGGTCTCGACCTTGCGGACGCGCGTGGGGACGTTGCCGCGCAGCGGTACGACCTCCAGGTCCGGACGCAGAAAACGCACTTGCGCGATGCGCCGCAGGCTCGACGTTCCGACCCGCGCGCCAGGCGCGAGCTCGAGCAGGGATTTCCCGTTGACGAGCGCCTCACGGGGATCGTGTCGAACCGGAATCGCACCGAGCTGCAGGCCGACCGGCAGAGTCGTGGGCAGGTCCTTGAGCGAATGCACGGCGACGTCGATGCGACCGCCCTGCAGCGCGTCCTCGATTTCCTTCGTGAAGAAGCCCTTGCCTTCGAGCTCGTGCAGCGGACGGTCGACTTCGGCATCGCCGCGAGTCTTGATGACGACGATCTCCGCGCGCACGCCATCAGTCCCGAGCCGGTCGCGTATCCATTCCGCTTGCCAACGCGCCAGCTGGCTGCCACGCGTGCCGATCTTCACGCGAATCTCCTGGCCAACGCGTCAACCAGGCCCTGCACGGTGTGCGGATCCGCCTCGAGGATGTCGCGCAGCCCAAGCTCCCGGGCCGTGCCGGCGGTGACGGGGCCGATTGTGGCGGCGACGAACCCTCCGCTCGTCGACGCCGGGCCGACCAGATCAACGAAGGACCGCACGGTGGAGGACGAGGTGAACGTGACCGCATCGATCCGGCCGCCTTTGATGTCGGCCGCCAGGGCGCTGAGATCGCTCTGGACGGGGACCGTCCGATACACGGCGATGGTTTCGACCTCGGCGGCATGTTGCCGCAGGGTTGTAGCGAGCACTTCCCGCGCGTCCTCGGCACTGGGGATCAGCACGCGAGCGCCGGCCAGTGTGCCGCCACCGTGCCGGATCAACGCGTCGGCCAGTGACTCCGCGACGAATTCCTCGGGCACCAGCGCCGGGACCACTCCCCGCACCGTCAATGCCTCGGCGGTGGCCGTGCCGATGGCGGCGACCGACGTAGTCGAGAATACGCGGGGCGTCAGCCCCCATGCGACCAGGCGGTCGAACACGATCTGTACGGCATTCTGACTGGTGAAGACGACCCAGCGGTAAGTGGAGAGCCCGGTGAGTGCGGCGCGCAGCGCCCCCAGATTCTCGAGCGGCTGGATGCGAATCACGGGAGCGATCACGGTCACGGCGCCACGGGCTTCGAGCGATCGCACCAGGTCGCCGGCCTGTTCGCGCGCGCGTGTGATCACGATGCGGCGCCCCTGCAAGGATGCTGCCATGCGCCGTTGCAATCTCACCGTGCCTCCACCCATTATCAAGCAATGCTGCGCTCAATCCGCGCCGCGCTCGGCCGCTTTTGCCTGCGCCGCGCTGCTGCCGCCCAACGCGCTGCTCCACGCCGCGCCCTCGCCTGGCTGAAGCTCGGCGCCTGGTTAGCACCGGGGTTCGCCGATACGTACCCCGCGCTCGTGCACCTGTCGCGCGCGCTCGATGACCGCTGGGGCGCGGTCGCAGCGGCGCGGGCGGCCACCGTGCGGTTCCCCGATCACGCCGACGCGTGGATGCTCCTCGGGGAGGCGCTGCAGATGGTGTTCCGGCAGGATGAAGCGCTCGGCGCGTTCGAGCAGGCGCTGGCACTCGAGGAGCGCGCCGATGCCGCCATGGCGGCGGGGACGTTGTACCAACGCATGGGGCGCTTTCCCGACGCGGCCGCGCGCTTTGCGCGCGCCTACGCAGCGGGTGGTGGTGCGACCGCGCTGTGGCACAACGCGCAAGCCCTGTATGACGCGGGCGATCACGGCGCGGCCGACGAAGCGTTGAATTTGTGGGCGACCGAGGTGCCCGACGGGCACAGTCGCCTGCCCGAAGCGCGGGCCGAGCTACGCGCGAAGGCTGCGGCGCGCGCGCAGGTACAATGACAGCCCGTACCCGACGAGGATGACCGCCGCCACGATGTAGGCGGCGATCATGTAGCCGCCGTTTTGCGGAATGCTCTGCGGCATCACTCGTGCCCCCTCCCCCCTCCCACGTCACCGACCGCTTCAAGCTGCTCCCGCAAATAACTCAGAGCATACCGCTGCACGACGAAACCCACGTAGAGCAGCGTGAACACGCCGAGCGACAACAGCCAGGTCAAGAGCATGGTCCCAGGCAATGAGGGCGCGCTCGGCTTGAGCACGATCGGCATCGGATGGAGGGTGGGAAACATGTAGACGCTCAAGTGGATGAACGGCACCTCACACATCCCGCAGATGCCGATTACCGCCGCGAAACGGGCCCGCGCGGCGGGATCGGTCACGGCGCCGCGCAACAGCAGATAGCCGGCATACAGCAGAAAGAGGAAGAGCGTGAACGTCAGGCGGGCATCCCAGGTCCACCAGGTGCCCCAGATCGGCTTCCCCCATATCGGACCGGTCGTGAGGACGATGGCGCAGAACACCGTACCGACCTCCGCCGAGGACGCTGCGAACCGGTCCAGTCGTGGATCTTTCGTAAACAGATAGAAGACGCTCGACAGGCCGACCACGATCATCGCCAGCTCGGCCCAGATCGCGGCCGGCACGTGGAGGTAAAAGATCTTCTGGGCGAGGCCTTGTGACTGTTCGACCGGCGTGTACGCCAGCGCCCGGACATAGATGCCGGCGAGCAGCGCCAGCGCGATCACCGTGATCCAGCGCCCCACGCGCAGCATTCTCATTCGTTCACCGTCGCGGGAAAGAGGAGCACGGCCAGCGCAACGAAGACGATGTCATAGACGGCCAGCATGTTAAGCCAGCCCACGACCTCGCTCAAGGGACGGCCCGCGAGCAGGCGGCCCGTCGCCAGCACGGCCCAGCTCAGCGGCGGAATCATGAACGGCAGTAGCAACACCGGAAGCAGCAACTCCGCGAAGCGCGTGCGTACGGTCATCGCACTGAAGAGTGTGCCGACCGCAACGAATCCCACAGTCGCGAGGGCGATCAATCCGGTCAGAGGGCCCAGGTACGGGAGCACGCGCACGTTGAAGAAGAGTGCGAGTAGCGGCACGCCAATCAACTCGACGCCCGCGACGAAGACGAGATTCGCTATCAGCTTGCCCAGATAGATGCTGCTGCGGTCGATCGGTGCCAGCAGCAGTCCATCGAGGGCCTGGTTCTCGAGCTCGAGCTGAAACGCGCGATTCAAAGCGAGGATCGCCGCAAAGGTGAAGGTCACCCATAAGATGCTGGGCGCGAGGTCGACGTTGGAAACGGCCGTGGGATCGCGTCCAAAATTGAACACGACGAGCACCAGGACTACGAACACCGCCGCGGAGAGAATCGCGGTCCGGGACCGGAACTCCACCAGGAGATCCTTGGCGGCGACGGTCCAGCTGTGGCGCAGGAGCTCAGGCAATCGCATTGCGATACTCCTCGCTCACCTGCGCCGGCCCGCGACCCGCCCGCGGCGCGAAATGCACGAACCGGCCCGCGCGCATGAACGCGACGTCGGTCGCGAGGCCCGTGCCCTCCTCGACATTGTGGGTCACCAACACCGCCGCCCGTCCCGCGGCGGCATGCTGTGCCAGCAGCCGGCTCAGCGCTTCCGCCGCGACGCGATCGAGCCCCGTGAAGGGCTCGTCGAGCAGCAGCACCGTGGGATCGTGCACGAGCGCACGGGCGATCGCGACACGCTGCACCAGGCCACGCGACAGCGCGCGCACCGGACGATCCGCGTGCTCCTCGAGCCCCAGCCGGCGCAGGAGGTCGGCCGGAGGCTTCACGCTGTAGAGCGACGCCCAGAAGCGCAGGTTCTCGCGGACGGTGAGCGGGGCGTAGAGCTGCGGTTGGTGACCAATCCATCCGATCGCCCGGCGTCCTCCGGCGACCTCCGCACGCCCGCCCTGCGGTTGTATCAGTCCGGCGAGGACCTTGAGCAGTGTTGTCTTGCCGGCGCCGTTGGGACCGAAGACGGCAAGCGTTTGACCGGGCTGTACGGTGAAGGAAATCTCGTCGAGCGCCTTGACCGGTCCGAAACTGTGCCGCAGTCGTTCAGCCCGCAGCATCGATGGCGGCGGCGAGCTCGCTCAATTCGTAGGGTTTGACCAGATACCGGCTGTGCCCCAGGTCGAGCACGTTCATCAGCGGTTCCATACTCACATAGGCCGTCGTGACGACGACCGGCAAGGTCGGCCGGGTCTCCCGAATTCGCTGCAACAGAGCGATCCCATCGGTGTCGGGCAACCGCATGTCGAGCACGAGGACGTCCGGGTCGAAATCCTTCAGCTGGCGCATGGCCTCCGCGCCGCTCGGCGCGTAGGCCATGGTGTATTTGCCTTCGAAGAACCGCTCGTAGGAGTATTGGAGTGCGGCTTCGTCTTCCACAAAGAGGACCTTGCGGGGCGGCGGCGCCATCGCGCCCAATCTACCTTACGAGACGCCAGTCTCCAATTCGAACAGGTCGTCCAGCTTCGTGAGCACCAGCAGGAAGCGCAGCTCTTCGTTCGCCCCGCGCAGACACACGGTCTGACGGCGCTCGGCGGCCTTGCGCTGGATCAGCATCAAGGCGCCAAGACCGGCGCTATCCACCGCGCGCGTCCCGGACAGATCGATCACCAGGCGGCCGGCCCCCTCAGCGAGCTGGTCCAGCACCTCCCCGGCGGCGCGGCGAAACGCGGTGCGAGACTCGAGATCGAGCCGCTCCGGTGCCGCGATCGTCTTCTCAATCGGGCGCGTTGACATCAGTGTGTGCTCCACGGGCAGTGGTGACATAATTCCTCCCGTCGTGGTGTATGCCACTCCGATGCCATGTCCTCTAAGCCGCGCTGCATCAAGCGGTTGTCCAAATCTCGTGAGCCTGCTCACGCACCGGCCCTGCCGCATACCGAGCGGCGCGGTGCAACTTGCTAGAGTCCCCTCTTCCTTAATATCCCGAACCATGACGACTGACCGGATCGAAACACTCCTCGACGAGCAGCGGCGCTTCACTCCCGCCGACACCTTCACAGCGCAAGCCCATGTGCGCGACACCACGGCGTACGAGCGCGCCCGGCGGGACCCGGAAGGATACTGGGCAGACTGGGCGAGGCAACTGGAATGGAGCCGTCCCTGGGACCGCGTGCTCGATTGGAAGCCCCCGCACGCCAAGTGGTTCCTCGGCGGCATCTGCCGAAGACCCGCAGCGGAAAAATCATGCGCCGGTTGTTAAAGGACATCGCCGAGGGACGAGCGCTGGGCGATACGACGACACTCGCCGATCCGGCGGTCGTGGCTAAGCTACAGGACCAGTACGAGTCTCAGGAGACCTAGGCGGCGAAGGGGCGGCGAAGGGGCGGCGAAAGGCGGCGAGGGCAACCATCCAGATCAGAGTAATGATCAAAGCGCTGCCGATACACCAACGGCAGATCGCGTGAATGACGAAGAGTTCCACGTACGTGAGGTAAGCGGTAAAGAGTATGCCGACCGTCGCCAGTCCAACGAGCAGCACGTTCCACTTGCGATCCGCCAGCGCCACAGGCCGCAGGCCGGCCAGCGCGACGATCAGTACCACGAAGTAGCCGACCACGCCGTAGAACGCGACGGGCAGACCGAGGAAGGTGGCCCACTGACTCGTCTGCACGACCTCGCATCCGCCCGACGCGCCGCATTTGATCGCTCCGCCAAACCCGAGGGCGTGCAACCAGAGATAGAGCGCGACGAAGAGGCCGACGAGCGCGAGGACCGCGATCGTCTGGCGATAGCGCATCAACGATGTGCGGGACGGGCGGCCGGCTTGGGGGAAGACGGCGAGTGCGCGATGATGCTGTCGACCACGGCTTTGAAATCGTCGGAATTCGGCAGCCGCCGGAGACTGGTGAACAGCTTCGTCCCGTTGGCGAAGAACGTGGGCGTGCCGTCCACAAGCGCTTTTTCGCCTTCTTGCCGGCTGTATTCAATGCGCTGCGCGTACTTGCCCGACTCCATGCAGCCGTCGTAGGCCTTGAGGTCGACGCCGGCCGCCTGCGCGAACGTGCGGAACAGATTGGACGGATCTTTCCCCGTCTGCGCCCACTGATGGTGCTCGAACAACTGATCCTGCATCTCGAAGTACCGGCCTTGTGCGCCAGCGCATTGTGCGGCGTGGGCGGAGAAGCGCGAATACTTGTGAACGGGAAGCGGGTAATCGCGGAAGCGCCACCGGACGCGTCCGGTGTTGATCAGTTGCTCTCTAATGGTCGGCATCTGGACCGTGGCGAAGGTCGCGCAGACCGGACATTCGAAGTCCAAGTACTCGGTGATCTCGACCGGTGCGCTCTCCTGGCCGAGCGAGTACCCGCGGAAGCCGTCGTCGGCGACGCTGGGAGGCGGGCCGGCTGCTGCCGCGGGAGCCCCGCCGCCCGTCCTGAGCAGCGCGAACACGGAAACGCCCAGCACGACGGCCAGCACGGTGAGCACCACGTAAAATCGATTCATGCCTTCCGGTTCCCCCCCCCCTCGCCCTCCCCGCTTCCTCCAGGACGCCACGGTTCGTCATCGTCCGGATCGTCGAGTGAGAACTCGCCGCCTCCCCCACCGATCGCGTCTTCGACGATGCGGCGGCTCTCCGCAACGTCCGGCGTGTCGTACGTGCTCCGGACTTCGTAGTGAAACAGCTCACTGCGGGCGTTCCCCAGCAGTTTCTGAAGCTCCGGCGCCGCATCGAGCAACCGGCCTGATCGGTCCAGCTCTTGTATGCGCGCGGCCAAGGCCCTAAGCAGCGCCACCAGGCGTTGTGCTCGTTCAGGGCCGTAAACTTCTTCGCTCATCGCTACCTCCCGGCACACGGGAACCCGTGTCCCCTGCCGTGGCATTATACAACACAACCCATTATCTTGCGGCGCCGTTTCCCGAGGCCCCCGACCCGAGAGGAAAATTCCTGCATGGCCAAAAAGCGTGGTGAGCCCCGGAAGTACTCGATTCCCACGAGCTTCGAGCAGGCGCGCGACGAGCTGTTCTCGCACATTCTCCGCTGCGGAGTGCTGGAGGCCGCGCCCGAGCATCAGAAGGAATGGTTCGACGATACGTTGCTGTACCTGGCGGACCGCTTCGCTGACCTGACCGAGAGTGAGCTGAACGAGCTGCGCGTGTTGGGCGAGCGCTACTGCCGCCCCGTAGTGCCACGCAACGCCCCCGTCGGCGCCAACGCCTGACGGCTATCGCCTCGGAAGGGGGGGCGCCCAACGGGCGCCCCCTTTTGTTTCGTCACCGATTCCCCCACCACCGCGGGAACCAGCGCAGCCGCCATCCAGCCGCGACACGCACTCCACCGGCGAATCCCAGCTCCACGTACCACGCCCGCGTGCGTCCAGGCGCTCCCTCGAAACCCAACAACACGGCCAGAAATCCTTGACCCGGACTCTCCTGTCGTGCGTTGAACGCGGCACCCAGGCCGGCATAGAGTCCCGCTCCGGACCGCGCAGCGGAATTCACCAGTAGCTGCACCGTCAACTGCGCCCGAGCCGCCGCGCGCCCGGCCACGGTCCCGGCAGCGAGCGCGAGCGCGAGGCGAGTGTCGGCGGCGGCGCGACGGGCCAGGGCGAGCTCCGCGCCGCCAAACGTGCGATGCGACACGACGGCCGCGGCACCCAGACTCAGCTCGGTCGCGGTAAGCTGTTGCGCGTGTCCGACCAGCGGCAGGAACGCGGCGAGAACCGCCGCCGCGGCACTACGCAATGTCGACGTCGTAACTGATCGCGATGTCGGGCGCGAGCGACGCGACGACGGAGCAGTACTTCTCGAGCGAGAGGTCGATGGCCCGCCGGACCTTCGTGTCGTCCACCCCCTGTCCGCGGACGGTGAAATCGAAAGCGATCGCGGTGTAACGGCGTGGCTGCTCCTCCCGGCGCGTGCCGCGCACCGAGATCTCGAGGCTCTCGAGTTGGACGCGCTGTTTTTGGAGTATGATGACCACGTCCGAGGCCGTACAGGTCGCCGCAGCGAGCAACAGCAGCTCGACTGGCGACGTGGCGACTTTTGTATCACCGTCGACGAGGATCGCGGGACGTCCGCTGCCGCTCCCTTCGAACTGCAGGTCGCGCAGCCACCGCATCGTCACGTCGGCGGTCCGAGCCACTCAGTTTCCTCGCCGGGTTGTAAGACCGACGTACAGCCGGTGCCGGCGCATCGCGTTCATGCCGTGATACTCGACCAGCCAGTTGAACGTCGAGCGGTAATGCAGCTCGAAACCGAAGACGGCGTTGAGCCAGAGGCCGGGACATCCTGGATCGGTCGCGCAGCCGTCGCGCCCGGCCAGCGCGAGCCCGCCGCCGATGTACGGCGTGGCGACCTCCTCGTCGGTCGTGAATCGCCAGAGCACTTCGAAATTGCCGACGTAGGTATTGGCACCGTTGAACAGACCGACCTCGGCCGAGGGCCGTAGCCGAAGGCGGTTCGAGAAGAGATCGCCGATATCCAAGGTGGTTCCCAGGACCAGCTGCCCCGACCGCCTGAAGTCCACGCCGCCACGCACGCCGAATCCGAACAACCCGATGCGCGTTCCCCCGTGTTTGGCATTCTTCGGCGGCACGAAGTCCTGCGCAGCCGCTCGTGGAGCGACGAACACACCTGCCAGGAGCGCCAGCACGACAATGCTCTTCATGCGGTTCCTTTGCGACGAGCGGCCGTACGCCCGTAGTCCCAGATCGCGTACACCGCAATGGCTGCGGTGGCCCACGCGAGATGGCGAGTGTAGGTCCAATCCGCGATCGCCGCCACTAACGTGAGCAGCTGGGCGATCGTGACGGCCTTGCCCCCGGCGCGCGCGGGAAGCGCGACCGGGCGGTGCAGCAGCCAGGTCGCGAGAAAGCCGAGCACCGCCAGAATGTCCCGCAGCAGCACGCCGAGCAACTCGTACCAGGCCAGCAGGCCACGTCGGGCGATCGTCACGAACGCGACCGCCATGAAGAGCTTGTCCGCGACGGGGTCGAGCACCGCGCCCGCGCGGGACGAGCCATAGCGGCGGGCGAGCAGGCCGTCGCCCACATCGCTCGCCGCAGCCGCCGCGACAATAACGAGCTGCCACGCGGGCGCGCGCACGAGCGGAAAGAGCACGGCGAGCGGCAAACGGAGGGCCGTGAGGGCGTCGGCTACCGCAAAACGCGGTTTCACCCTACCTTAGCGTCCGTGGACGTCAAACTGCTCAAGCAGGCCGCGATCTTCCAGGATCTCGATGACGGAGAGCTGGCCCGCGTCACGGAAGTGTGCCGCGAGCAGAAGTTCACCGTCGGCCAGTACGTGTTCAAGGAAGGCGAGCCGGGCAACCGGTTGTTCTTGATCTCCGAGGGCGAAGTGAGGATCTCACGCACCATCCCCGGCTCGGGCGAAGAGGCGCTCGCCGTGCTGAAGCCGGGTGCCTGTTTCGGCGAAATGTCGATTTTCGATCGCTCCGAGCGCTCCACCGATGCGATCGCGAACACCGCCTGCACGCTGATCACGATTTCCCGTTCCGATTTCGAGCTGTTGCTGGACTTCAATCGCGATATCGCCTACAAGGTGCTGTGGTCGGTCGTGCGACTCCTGTCCGCACGGCTACGCGTGACGAACGACAATCTGCGGTCGTTCCTCGCGATGTCCATGTTCTAGCGGAGATCTCGTGAATGCACTGACGCCGTATGCGGCTTTCTTCATGCGCCTGGCGGTGGGCGGGGTGTTCCTGCTGCACGGCCTCGATCGCATCCACGGTGGCATCCCGCGGCTGTCGATGGGCACGCTGGTCCTCCTGGTCGTCCTGCTGGTCGAGACCGTCGGGGCGGTGTGCGTGCTGCTCGGGATGTGGACCCGCCTGTGGGCCACCGCAATGGCGGTATTGATGGCGGTCAAGATCCTGGCCGACAAACTGCCGCATCACGCCAACTTCGAGCTCGAAGCGCTGCTGCTCGCCGGGGCCGTGACGCTCATGGCGTTGGGCGACGGACCCCTCTCGATCGGGATCCGATTCAAGAAGACCGTCTAGTGCAGGATTCTTAGGACTCCGGCGTCGGCGCTGGCGCGGAGAAAGCTCTCCGGATCGGTCGCAGGAATCGCCACTCCGGTCTGCTTGCGCCACCGCTTGGCACTCGCAGCCATGTATTCTTCGAGCGAGCCGGCGACCCACTCGGCGGCATCGTCTTTCATCTGCTGAACGATTTCCTCCCACGTGCCGACATAGGTCGATCCGGTAACGGTGCTGACCCGGTGTATCTCGCCGACCGTGTTCTTCATCCCCTGGAGCTCGGTGAGCAGCGTGCCGAACAACTCCAGCTGGCGCGGATCACGGATCTGGCCATCGGGCCCCATCGCTTCGATCTCCGAGAGCAGGAGGTCTTCCGGAGCGGCGTCGCCGGCGAGTTCGGTGAGTCGTTCGTTCCAGGGCACGAGCTCCGGATCGTCGTCCGGCAGGCGGTAGACGCTTTTCTTCAGCTCGATGAGCCGCCAGATCGCCAGCGCGTCGTAATGCTCTTCGGGCCCTGTGCGCTCGAGATGGAACAGCGCGGCTTCGTATTCGCCGCGGTCGTAGAGCAGATTGGCGAGGTAGATACGGGCTTCGCCGAGGCCCGGGTCCAGTTCCAGGGCGCGGCGCAGCCAGTGCAGGCTGCCGCCTTCGTCCGCGAGCCGGTGTGCGGCGTACCCGACGCAGGCGGCGGCATCAGCCGAGTCCGGATGGGCACGCAGCGCACCCTCGAAGAAACGGCGCGCGTGGTCGAGCGCCCCTTCGCGGAACAGCGCGCGCCCGATCTGTAGCATCAGATCGTGATCGTCTTGAAAGCCGAGGGCGAGGACGCGATCGAAACACGCGAGCGCGGCCGCGCGCTCGCCGAACTTGAGCAACACTTCACCGAGACCGGCGAGCGTGTCTTCGTGATCGGGATCGAGCCCGCGCGCTTCATCAAACGCACGGCGCGCCCACGCGAACTCCTCGCGCGCGAGCCGCGCGTAGCCCATCCCGACATGCAGCTCGACGGCGTGGGGATAGAGGCTCAGCCCCTCCCGGAGTATGTCGATGGCTTCGTCGTATTGTCCTTCGTTGTAGAGCTGATGCGCACGTTCGTCGTATTCGTCGGAGCTGAGGAACGGATCCGACATCGAACGGGTCCTCCCTGGAAGGTTGTGCTATGATAAGAAACGGAGCACTGTTACACAAGCGACCATGTCTTCCCCGATTGCGACGATAGACGGCGGGTCCGCGACATCGCCCGGCGGTTTTACCGCCGCCGCTGCGCACGCCGGTCTGAAAGCCGATGGCGCGCTCGACGTCGCGCTCCTCGTCAGCGCGACGAGCTGCGCGACCGCCGGCGTGTTTACCAAAAATGCGCTGCGTGCAGCTCCCGTCATCTACGACGCCGAAATGCTGGCCGACCGCCCGGGACGGACCCGCGCAGTCGCGATGAATGCGCGCGTGGCGAACGCCTGCACCGGTGCCGCCGGGCTCGAGGCGGCGCGCGCGATGGCGCGTGCCGCCGAAGAGGCAGGCGGGCTGCCACCCCGGACCGCATTGGTGCTCTCCACCGGCGTCATCGGCGTGCCGCTGCCTGTGGAAACAGTGGCGCGCGGCCTGCGCGAGGCGGCCGCGAAGCTATCCCCGGCGGGTGGCGCCGACGCCGCGCGTGCCATCATGACCACGGACACGCGTCCCAAGCACTGCGCGGTCCGGCTCGAAACGCCCGGTGGTCCGATCACCATCGGCGGCATGGCCAAAGGCGCCGGCATGATCCACCCAGACATGGCCACATTGCTCGCCGTGATCACCACCGATGCCGTTTCGGAGCCCGGCACGCTGCGCCCGTTCTGGAAACGCGTCGTCGACCGCACGTTCAACGCGATCTCCGTGGATGGCGACACCAGCACCAACGACACCGCGCTGTTTCTCGCGAATGGGCATGCCGGCATCGACCCCTCGCGCGATGGCGCCACCTGGAAGCTGTTCGAAGAGGCGGCGACGGATGTGGCGCGCACGCTGGCGCTCGCGATTGTCGAAGACGGCGAAGGCGCGACCAAGCGGCTCGAAATCCAGATCGTCGGGGCACAAACTGAAGCGCACGCCCGCGAGGTCGGCCGCGCGATCGCGCGCTCCACGCTCGTGAAGACGGCGATCTACGGCGGCGATCCCAACTGGGGTCGCGTGCTGGCGGCGGCCGGCGTCGCCGGCGTTTCACTCATCGCCGACCGCATCACGCTGCAGGCCGGCACATCGAACGGCTGGCTCACCCTCGCGAGCGGGGGCGCCACTGCGCTCGCCGATCCCGCGCAGGCACGCGCGATTTTCGAGCAGAAAGCCATCCGCCTCCGGCTCGACCTTGGTCTTGGTCGCTCGGAGGCGGTGGTATGGACCTGCGATCTTTCTCCGGACTACGTCCGGATCAACTCAGACTACACGTCGTAGATCAGGGCTTCTTGGTCGTGTCGCGCTGAGCGGGGGCGGCCGCGGCGGGTTTCGCCTTGCGGGCCGTCCGGCGCGCCTTGTGCTTGGTCTTCGACGAATCCGCCTGCTGAGAGGCGTTCGCCGTCGGCTTCGCGGGTGCGGCGGTCGGCTGCTGCGTGGGCTGCTGCGCAGCGAGGGACAGCAACAGAATTGCGGGTAGAAACATTAAAGCCTCTGGGTTTGTGGTCGCCTTTACGACCCCTGCGTTCCATGGCGCGTCACAGCCGCCTCGGGCGCTGGGACGTTGGGCAACATCGCCCTGACGTGCGCCAACGCTTCGGCAGGAGTTCGGCCTCCACCTCGCTGCAGCTCATGGTCGGCGGCGACCGCGACATCGAGCAACCGCACGCCGCGCAAGCCTTTACTATGTGCCTCCACAAGCAGATTCGTGGCGGAATCGGGATTGAAATGGTGGGCCACCAGATCGGCGGCCGCATGCAGTGCGGGACCCGGAGGCTCGTTCGGCGCCATGGCCAGCAGCCGCTCCACGATCGGGCCGGTCAGGCCGCGGGCGAGCGCCGCCGCGACGGACGCAACGTGGCCCTCCGGCACGGGCTGGCCCGGCACGGCGTGGGTGACGATGACACGCGCCTGACGGAGCTGGAGCAAGCTGCGCCGGACCGCGCTGACCAGCCGGCCGGCAGGGATGTTCTTGGCGCTGCCCTCGAGCGCCTTCTGCACGAGTGGCTCGGTCGGCAAGCTCTCGGCGACCGCTCTCGCAATGATCGAGTCGATTGCCGGAAGCGCGGCCGCCGGGACCCGGCCCGGCAGTCGCGAGGCGCCGTTCTGCGCCGACAGGGGTGCGGCAATCAGCGCCAACGCGACTGCCAGCCTACATCTCATGGCTGCGCGGCCGGTCGCACGAACAGCAGCGAGTTCTCCTGGCCGGCACCAAATCCGTCATCGACGTAACGGCCGGCGAGTGGATCGGGCACCCAGCGCTCGCCGTCGACGACGAACATGTACTCGTGCGCCCCCGCCGGCAGCACGGCTGCCCCGTGCCAGATACCGTCGTGGTCGTCGTCGCTGAGGTGCAGCAATCCCCGGCTCCAGTTGTTGAACGAGCCGACGACTTCCACCGAACGGGCGCCGGGAAAATGGCCGACGAAGTTTGCGATGCCTTCAGTGTCGCCCGGGTTGCGAACGGACCCCTGCTGCCAGGGCAACAACAACATCGCCGCGAGACCGGCCGCCAGGGCCAACGTCCAGACTGGACGCAGCCGGAGCGTGACGGCCCGCGGCCGCCCGAACCAGCGGATCACGCGATGCACGGAACCGTGCGGGGGAACGTGAACCGGAATCTGGCGGATCTCCGCCATAACCCGATTTGCGACGCTCAACCGGGGGGGCGGCGTCGCTTCGAGCAGCTCCGCCGCCGAGATCAGCAGGGCATAGGCCTCCCGCAGATCCGCCGGCAATTCGGCCGGATCACGCTCCCCATCGAGCGCCGCCTGCAACCGCGGATCAATTGGGTTCATCGTACGACCTCCTCGAGCGCCTCCAGCAATGCTTCCCGGGCTCGATGCACGCGCATCTTGAGCGTGGGAATTCGCGCCCCGGTCACTGCCGCCATCTCCTCGTAACTCATCCCTTCCACGTGCTTCAAAACGAACGCCTCACGTTTCTCGGCCGGCAACGCCGCGAGCGCGCGTTCTACCAGCGCGACCTGCTCGCTCCGCTCCAGCACTTCCCACGTATCAGACGCTTCCGCCAGCGCCGGCGCGGGGGCCTCACTGAGCGGGATGTCGGTCGTATGCCGCCGGGCCAGATGGCTACGACAGCGATTGCCGGTGATCCGGTACAACCAGCTGCGCAGCCGCGACGGGTCCCGGCATTGGGCCAAATGCCGATAGGCGCGTACGAGACTCTCAGCCACTGCATCCGCCGCCGCGTCGGGATTCCCGAGCATCCGCGTTGCGAAACGAAGTAGGCCCGGCTCATAGCGCCGGATGAGAATCCCGAACGCCTCGCCATCGCCTGCGAGCACCCGGGCGACTACGTCGGCGTCGTCGTTCACCATTACAGGGACCCCTAGGGTCGAGTCTTGGTCACGGTAGCTGCAGTGTTTCCCGGGCGGCGACCAGATATGTGGCGGCCCGCACACCGGCGCCAGGGATGGCGCCCGCAAACGCCTCCAAGGTGCTCTGGGCGCGACGCCGATACGCCGGGTCTCCCGTCACCTGCGCGAGTCGCGCCTGGAGCAGCGCTATCCCCGCGTTGGGGCCAGGCAGCACATCGTCCAGCACGTGCTTCGTTCGATCAGCAGGCGCGGCATCGGCCACATCGAAGTAGCCACCGGCGGAATCCGCGTAGCTGCGCTCGATGATGGCGGCGAGGTCGCGGGCGACATCCAGGTAGTGTGGTTCGTGGCTAACCTGGTACGCCGCGACGCAGGCCAGCGCAATCTCGGCCTGGTCCTGCAGCCATCCAGGTTGTCCGCCTGACACCGCTCCCGCCTCCCCTCCTCTTCCGATGGCCGGGTTTGTCGCGGCGGTGTGCCGTACACCCCAGCCGTGGGCGTACGTGCGCTGCAACACGAAATCGAGCGCGGCGCGCGTGCGCCGTGTCGCGGTGGACTCGTCCAGCATTGGGGCGGCGAGCAGCAGCTTCTCGATGATGTAGGCCTGCTGGTCTGCGAAAACCGACTCACTCCTGCCAAGCTCGTCGGCAAGCCTCTGGACGAGCGCATGGCCGGCTTCGCGATAGCGGCGCTCGCCGGTGACGAGCCAGGCACGGGCAAGAGCACCGGCGAGTGCGGCGCGAACCAAGCTTGGCGGATCCTCGACGGCAGGCTCGGCGGTGGTGTCGAGCATGACATCGAGCGCGCGGAGGGCGGAGGCGCGTGTGGTCGTATCGCGCAGCAGTACTGAAGCCGCCTGCGCGTGCATCACACTGCCGCGGGCGGTGCCGCCGCGAGCCGCGTCATCCAGGTCGCGCATGAGGTCAACGATTCCCTGTTGCACCAGGGAAGGCCGGAGCGGGGCACGCACCTCATGATTTGCGGTGAACACGAGCTCCTGGAGCAGCGCCGCCTGCTGGACAAGGAACGAGCGTTGCTCCCGATAGCTTCTCGCGACCTCGGGGAGCAGCTGTTTCAGCCCGCGGCCCGTGATCGGATCGTCGGCGGGGAAATACGTGCCGCCGAAGAACGCGGAGCCGTCGGCGGTGAGGAACACGGTGAGCGGCCAGCCGCGCAACCCGGCGAGGCGTTCCACGGCGGCCTGGTATCGCTGCGCGACGTCGGGCCGCTCGTCGCGGTCGACGCGGACGGGGACGAACAGGGTGTTGATGAGGGTGCCGATTTCCGGATCGGTATAGATCGCGCGGTCGGTTTCGGCGCACCAGTGACAGTCGTCACTGCCGACATAAAGCAGTACGGGGCGATCGAGTTTCGCGGCCAGCGCGAAGGCATCGCGTCCCCACGGCTGCCAGCGCACCGGCTGGCGCGCCGCGCGCGCGAGGTAGGTCGTTGTTGAGTGGGCCATCCGGTTCGTGAAAGGCCCCCGCTCACCGATGCACGCCGCAAGTCCGGCGCAGCACACCAGAAGCATCCCGCGCACGCGGGAAATACCCCGTCCGCCCGCGGGGCGTGCCGCTATATTCGCGGGCATGAGCCACGTGACCATCACTCCCAAGGTCAATGGGCCCCTCATCGTCGAGGGCCCGGTGCGGATCGTGACGCCCGACGGGCGGGAATTGGCACCCCCACTCCGGAAAGACGGCAAACCGGCGGAAGTCGTTGTCCTGTGCAGATGTGGGGGCTCGGCGACCAAACCCTTCTGTGACGGAACGCACAAACGGAACGGGTTCCAAGACGGGCAAGTTACCCCCGGCTAGCGCGACCCTATTATGTTGTCAGGCGCTTGCAGCTTCCCGTTCACCTTGCGACCCGTGCCCTTGAACTGGAGGAGCGACCGACAATGGCAAAGGGAAAGAGCCCAATGGCCGCGGATGAAGGTTACTGTGTGAAGTGTAAGGCGAAGCGGAAGATCTCGAACGCCCAGCAGGTGAAGATGGCCAACGGCCGCCCCGCGCTGAAGGGTGTCTGTCCCGTGTGCGGGACCGGAATGTTCAAGATCCTGCCGCCGAAGTAGCCTCGCGGTCTCTCAATTACGCGCCCCCCGACGCAACAGGTCGGGGGCGCATTTTTTTTACGCGGACCGTGTAGCACGCCGCGCCGACCTCACGGCAGTAGTAGGCGAGGATTTCCAACGTCGTGAACTCCCCCGATGCCGTACGGACTGCATAGACGTGGTGCCGGGACGTGAGCAGGTGGGACCACATGCTATAGTCGTACCATTTGCCGATGCCGGCATTGGTGGTGTCGGCACCGAACGTCGTCTCCACGTAACCAACCGCCGGTACTTGCGACATCGAATCGACGCTCACTGCACCGAGATCGATGGCGCCAGCACCGGGAGCGGTAATGACGTGATTGCGCCGGAAGCCGAGGTCCCGCCACCAGTGCCACGTGTCGCCACGCGAAGCATCGAGCGTATACGTGCTATCGGCATGCAGCCCGATTTCATACGGCGGGAACTCCGGTTTACTGAACGACCCGATCAATAACGACGCGACCAGCAGGAGAAACGCCGCTGCCAACACCCACACCAGAATTGGCGGCCTCGCGTTGCCACCTTCATCCATCAAGCTTCCGCCATGAACGGATACCACGCATCCCGCGGTGGCACGAAGTTCTCCTTCACCACCCGGGCCGTGGTCCAGCGGATCAGATTCAGCAGGCTGCCCGCCTTGTCATTCGTCCCGCTGGCGCGCCCACCACCGAACGGCTGCTGTCCCACGACGGCGCCGGTCGGCTTGTCGTTGAGGTAGAAGTTGCCGGCAGAGTATCGCAGCGCGGTACTGGCTTCGTTGAGCGCGGCGCGATCCTGGGCAAACACGGCGCCGGTGAGGGCGTACGGCGACGTGCGATCCACCAGAGTCAGCGTCTCCTTCCACTGTTTATCCGGATAGACGTACAGGGAGAGCACCGGCCCGAAGATTTCTTCGCACATCGTGCGATACGCCGGGTCCTGCACCTGAATCAGCGTCGGGTGCACGAAATAGCCGTCCGCATCGTCGCAGTCGCCGCCGAACAGGACTTTGGCTTTGGGATCGCGCTTCGCCCCTTCGAGGTAGCCCTTGATCTTGTCGAACGATTTCCGGTCGATCACCGCCGCCATGAAGTTACGGAAATCGGCGGGGTCGCCGACCCGCATGTCCGTCAGCAGACTCAGCACGCGCTCCCGCAGCTTGGGCCAGAGTGATTCCGGCACATAGGCGCGGGACGCGGCGCTGCACTTCTGACCCTGGTACTCGAACGCCCCTCGGACGACGCCTGTGGCGAGCGCGTCGACGTCGGCGCTGGGGTGTGCCAGGATGAAATCCTTGCCCCCGGTTTCGCCTACGAGGCGCGGGTAGTCGGCATACCCGGTGAGATTCGTCGCGACTTGCTTCCACAGCGTTTGGAAAACTTCGGTCGACCCGGTGAAGTGAATGCCGCCGAGGTGCCGGTCGGCGAGCAAGCGTTCGCTGATGACCGTGGCGGGACCGGGCACGAAGTTGACGACGCCAGGGGGCAGTCCCGCCTCCTGGAGCAACCGGAACAGGAGGTAGTTGGAGTACGCCGCGGTGGCTGCCGGCTTCCAGATCACGGTACAGCCCATGATCGCCGGCGCGGTCGACAGATTCCCCCCGATGGACGTGAAGTTGAACGGCGAGATTGCGTAGACGAATCCCTCGAGCCCGCGATAGTCCAACGCGTTCCAGATCCCTGCCGCCGACAGCGGCTGCTCGGCGTGGATCCGTTCGGCGTAATGGACATTGAAGCGCCAGAAGTCGATCAATTCACACGCCGCGTCAATCTCGGCTTGGAACGCTGTTTTGCTCTGGCCGAGCATCGTCGCCGCGTTCACCATCGCGCGCCAACGCGTGGCCAGCAGGTCCGCGGCCTTGAGGAAAACGGCGGCGCGGTCGGTGAGACTCCAGTTCGACCAGTCACGCCAAGCGTCGCGCGCCGCTTTGATGGCGCCCGCGACTTCTTCGGGGCCGGCCTGATGCACCTTGGCCAGCACGTGGCGATGGCAGTGCGGCATCACTGCGTCGACCGTCTTTCCGGTTCGGATCTCCTTGCCGCCCACGACGACAGGGATCTCGATTTGCCGGCCGCTCAAGTCCTTGAGGGCTTGTTTGAGCTCACCGCGCTCGCGCGAGCCGGGGGCGTAGGCGAAGACGGGCTCGTTGACCGGGGTAGGGATTTTGGCTGCGTTCATGCCGGGAAATGTAACCGGGGAACCCAGACGTGTTTTGGAGACGACATGACTATCGATCCCAGAACCAGGATTGGCCACGTCCATCTGACGGTGAGCGATTTGGACCGCTCACTCGCGTTCTACCGGGACGTCTTAGGCTTTGAAGTCACGGCCCGCTATGGCCGTGACGCGGTTTTCGTCTCCGCGGGCGGCTACCATCACCACATCGGCCTGAATACCTGGGCGGGTCGTGGCGCGCCGCGCCCGCCGGCGGGGACGACGGGCCTCTATCATTTCGCGATCCTCTTCCCCGACCGTGCCGCCCTGGCCGCCACCGTGCGCCGCGTGATCGAAAAGGGGATACCGCTGGAGGGCGCGTCGGATCATGGTGTGAGCGAGGCGATCTATCTACGCGATCCTGACGGCAACGGCATCGAGCTGTACCGCGATCGGCCCGAAAGCGAATGGCCGCGTGGTCCCGATGGCAGCATCCAGATGCACACGCGGCCGCTGGATCTTCAGGCGCTGCTGGCTTAGAGAGCGGCGCGGCGGTCCGCCTCGCGTTGCGCCGGAAGGGGCAGCGCGATCGTCCACGTCGTTCCCGTCGCCAGCGCCGTTTCCACGCTGACCGTGCCGCCGAACGTGCCCTCGGCGACGCCGCGCACCTTCTCCAGGTTCGCCGGGGTCCCACGGCCGCGCACCGTCAATTCGAGATCCTTGCCCCGTTGCTCGAGCTGCACGGTCACCGGCGACGGGGCTTCGCCGCCGGCTTCGGCGGCGTTGCGCACCAGGTTCACGAGCAGATCGAACAGCGCGTTCGGATCGCCTTTGAGATACGTCGCCTCGAGCGCGGTCGTGAAGTCGAGATCGATGCCGCGGTCGCGCAGCAGCCGTCGTTCGAGCGTCAGGCAGGAGCGGATGACGCGCACCGCGTCGAAGCGTTCCGGACGGCCGGCGGGTGCGGCGCCGCGGGTCGTACCATGCTCGCGCACGGCGCGCAGCAGCGCCGTCGTCCGGTCGATGTCATCTAAAACCTCGCCGAGATCATCGAGCAGCACGAGCCGGCGGTCCGGAGCGAGATCGACCCAGCGGCCGATCGATTCCATCGCGAGCTGCAGCCCGGCCCGCGCGGCGGTCAGCGGATTGCTGGCTTGATGCACGATCATGCCGGAGGACGGCGCCGTCGTCGTCTGCGTGCCGGTAGACGCCGCCGCAGGGTTCGCGATCAACCCCAGCGCCAGCCCCGCGAGCTCGAGGGCGAGTCGCTCCTTACTGCGACGCTCGCGCCCGCCCGGCGGCGGCGCGGGCGGGCGGGAGCGGACGGGGGCGACGACCCACGTCTCCGGCGTGGACCCCGGAGCCGTGACCCAGCGCGACCCAACCGGGACGCGGACGCTCCAGCGGTGCAGGATCGTGTCGAGATCAAAATTGGGAGGACTGACACCGACATCAGCACCGCTGCTCGCGCGCGGCACGGCGTGGTGTGGTCCGATGACTTCCCACAGGACGACCGGGCGACCGACGACCGCGCTCGCTTGGCGCAGGACTTCGCCTTCATCACCGCGAAACACTACAGCGCTCAACTGTCCTCCAACAACATCCCAGCGACGGACGGGTGTCAGGTGGGGGCGAGGGGCGCATGTAGAAGTTGCGCCCCCTTGCAGCGCCGTCAAGCGGACACTAGCGTCTGGCCAATGACGACTCCGCCCCCGGGCTTCCCATCGCGGCCCTCCGTCGGCCGCTCATCCTTCGCGGTCGCGATGAAGGATTATACACGATCATTGCGGCGGGCATGCTGATCGTCCCGATGGCGTGGTTGTACGTGCGGTACAAGCGTGGGGCGACCATCGAAGTGAAGGTGTAGATGGCGAAGGCCGCCGCCGGCAGCGCCGCACCCCTCACGATCGAGAGCTCGCGCGAGCGCGAGCGACTCCGCACCGTCGTCTTTCCCGAGCACTCGGACCTCGCCCTCGCGGTCGCCGAACGGATCATCGAGATCATTCAGCGCGAGACCCGCGCCAAGGGTCGAGCGGTCCTGGGGCTCGCTACGGGGAGCACTCCCCTCGGCGTCTACGAAGAGCTGATCCGGCGCCATCAGGCCGGCGACGTCGATTTTTCGCGCGTCATCACGTTCAACCTCGATGAGTACTACCCGATGCCGCCCGACAGTCCCCACAGCTACCGCCGCTACATGTGGGAGAACTTCTTCGCGCATGTGAACATCGCGAAGGAGAACGTGCATATCCCCGACGGCACCATCCCGCGCGAGCGCGTGGTCGAGGCCTGCGCCGCGTACGACGAGGCGATTCGGGCGGCAGGCGGTATCGACTTCCAGCTCCTCGGCATCGGCAAGACGGGGCACGTCGGTTTCAACGAGCCCGGGTCCGATGCGACGTCGCGGACCCGCATCGTCACGCTCGACACCCTGACGCGCAAGGACGCCGCGGCCGATTTCTTCGGCGTCGAAAACGTCCCGCGCGAGGCGATCACGATGGGCGTTGCCACGATTCTCGACGCCCGGGAGATCGCCCTGCTGGCGACCGGCGAACACAAGACGGCGATCGTCGCGCGTGCGGTCGAAGGGGAAATCTCCACCGACGTCGCCGCGACGTTCCTGCAGCGCCACCCCAGCGTCACCGTCTACCTCGACCTGCCCGCCGCCGCCGAGCTGACCCGGATCAAGACACCCTGGGTGCTGGAGGGCAGTGTCGACTGGACGCCCGCGATGATCGAGCGCTCCGTCGTGTGGCTCGCGGAACGCAGCGGCAAGGCGGTGCTCAAGCTGGCGGCGCGCGATTACGCTGAGAACCACCTCAGCCCGCTGCTCGCGCGCGCCGGATCGGCGGGGCCGATCAACGGTCAGGTGTTCAACCGGCTGCGCGAAAAGATTCGCGGGCGGGCGCGACTGCCCGCGCACGAGCGCGTGCTGGTCTTCTCACCGCATCCCGATGACGACGTCATCTCGATGGGCGGGATCCTGCGCAAACTGTGGGAAAACGAGAATCAGATCGTTGTCGCGTACATGACGAGCGGCAACATCGCGGTGTTCGATCACGACGTGACACGGCATCTCGATTTTGTCACACGGGCGGCGGCGTCCCTCGGGCTGGACGCGGCAGCCATGCAGCGCGCGCGTGCTGCCATCACCACGGGGATCGAACAGAAAGCGCCGGGGGATGTGGACATCCCGGTCGTGCAACACTTGAAGAAATTCATTCGCGAATCGGAAGCGATTGCCGCGCTGGCGGCGGTCGGCATTCCGCCGAGTGCTGCGCGATTCCTCGATCTGCCGTTTTATCAGACGGGCGAAGTCCGCAAACGGCCACTCAGCGACGACGATATCGCGATCGTGCTGCGGCTGTTCGACGAGGTGCAGCCCGACCTCGTGTTCGTCGCCGGCGACCTCTCGGACCCGCACGGCACCCACCGGACCTGCAAAGCCGCCGTCGAGCGCGCGCTGGAGCGCTCCAAGGGGCCGCGACCCGAGGTGTGGCTGTATCGCGGCGCGTGGCAGGAATGGTCACTCACCGAAGCCGATGTCCTCGTGCCGCTGTCGCAGGACGAGCTGCACGCCAAGGTCCTCGCCATCTTCCGCCACCAGTCGCAGAAGGACACCGCGCCCTTCCCCGGCTATGACGAGCGGGAGTTCTGGCAGCGCGTGGAGGCGCGCAATCTCGAGACTGCGGCGCGGGCCGATCGGCTGGGACTGCCGGAGTATTACGCGATGGAAGCCTATGTAATTCAACGACCTTAGCCACACGGCCGTTGCACCCCGCCCTGCCAGTCCATTATGTTGGCGCCGCAATCCCCCTTCACTGGAGGAGGCCCAACAGATGAGCGCTTCAACCACCAAAGCCTTGAGTTTGGCGATCGTTGCGGCCGTGTGGGCCGCCATCTCGCATCTGCTCAAAGTGAATCTGCAATTGTGGCCCGTGATCGTGGGCCTCGGTTGCTTCGTGGGCGCGGGCGGCGGTGTCATGGGGCTGCAGAGGTCGATCCTCGGAACGATCTCTGGGGTCATCTGGGCGGCGCTGTATATCGCCATCGCGGCCGCGCTCGGGAGACAAGAAATCCTAGACGCGCTGGTGCTCGGTGCCGCGGTGTTCGGAATGGTGTACCAGGCGCGCTGGGTCCCGCTGCTCTCGTATTCGGCAGGAGCAATCATCGGCGCCGCGACCTACCTCGCGATGGGATTCAGGACGTTCGCGATGAACGGCGCCATTCGCGTCGCGATCGCGCTCGCGATCGGCTGTGTCCTCGGGATCGCGGCGGAACGCGTCGCCGAGATGCTCGGGAAAATGCGCGTCGTGCCGGCGATGTCGAACCGGTCGTGATGTCGAACCGCTAGAAGAGAAACGTGCGGTAGGGGCGCAGACATGGTGCATGGTAGGGGCGCAGCATGCTGCGCCCCTACATTTTTTCCCCTGAAAAAAACCGAACCCGGAGCCATGCATGCGCTCCGGGTTGGCGAGGTCGGGCGGAGTGGCCGTCGACACTACGCCGCGACCTACTTCTCGTTCCGCGCTAAATGTATGAGCGTCCATCCCGCAGGTTTGTCAGGGAACGGTCCAGCCAAGTTTACAAACCGTTGCCCGGTACGCTTCGCAGAGGGATTCTTCAGACGATGACTCGTTTCCGGGTGAGACGCGGCGCTGTGGTCGCGGTCCTGCTGGTACTGGCGTTCGCCGTCGCCGCGGCGCTCGGGGTCCAGGCCTACGAGACCGCGCGGTATCATCGGGCGCAGGCCGATCGGGTGCTGCGCGATTATGCGGCGCTCGCCGCGGCGCGCGTGGCGCAACGCAGTGCGCAGGAAATCTATTACGCCGTTGTGCCGCCCCTCAAAGCGCTGCAGCACGCGCACGAAATGGCGCCGCACCAGCCGCTGCCACGACCCGCCGACCTGCACTTCGACGTGATGGAGCACGAGTTCTCACTCGCGCCGTATATCCGCTTCACGTTTCGGATGGACTTGAAGACGCGACAACTACAGACGTCCGGCCAAGCCCTGCCCCCGTTCGTACGACAGTGGTTGCTCGACACACTCCCGGTGCACACGCGCGCCGTCTACGACTCGTCCTGGCACATGGGGACCGTGCTGGGACAACCGGGGGGGGACTGGGACCGTCGCTACGTTGCCTACACGGTGCTGCGCGATGCGGAAGGAACGCTGCGGACCGCGCTCGGTTTCGAGGCGAAACCGGCCGCATTGCGGCCGCTCGTCGTGCAAGCGACGGAGAAATTTCCGTTGTTGCCGCGGCCACTGACGGGCGGCGTCCAGTACGACTCGATGGGCTCGATCATCATCACCGACCGCCACGGCGTCGAGATCTATCGCTCCACCGTCCAGTACACGTCGCCGTTCACGGCGCGCGACACGATCGGAACCGACATGGGCGATCTCTACGCGCAGGCGACATTGCGTGGCGCGATCGCCGATAAGCTGATCATCGGGGGCTTACCCAAGTCGCGCTTCCCCCTGATTCTCGGTCTGCTCGGGCTGACCGCCGTGCTCATCGGGACCGCCCTGGTGCAGCTGCGGCGCGAGTCCCAGCTCACGCGGCTGCGGAGCGACTTCATCTCGGGCGTCTCGCATGAGCTGCGCACGCCGCTCGCCCAGATCCGAATGTTTTCCGAGACGCTGACGCTCGGTCGCGTGCGCTCGGACGAAGAGCGGCGCCGCTCGCTGGCGATCATCGATCAGGAAGCGCGGCGGCTGACGCATCTGGTCGAGAACCTGCTGCACTTCTCGCGCTCCGAGCGCCAGACCACGCACATCACGCCCGAGCCGACGGCGCTCGCGCCGCTGGTCCAGGAGGTGATCGACGGATTTGCACCATTGGCCGCGGCCCGGGGCGCGAGGCTGTCCGCTGCGGTGCCGGAGGATCTCGTCGTCACGGCGGATCCGGGCGCGGTGCGCCAAATGCTGCTCAATCTGCTCGACAACGCGGTCAAGTACGGGCCTGCGGGCCAGGACGTGCGCATCGGCGCGGCGCGGGAAAACGGCGTCGCCAAGTTGTGGGTCGACGACGCCGGACCCGGTATTCCGCGCGCCGATCGCGAGCGCGTGTGGGACCGATTCTGGCGGCTGGAGCGCGACCGCGAGTCGGCGGTGGCCGGCAGCGGCATCGGGCTCGCGGTGGTTCGTGAACTGGCGACATTGCATAACGGGCGGGCATGGATCGATGACACGGGACCCGCCGCCGGAACGGGAACCCGCGTCGTCATCGAGCTACCCGTATGAGCGCGACTCCGCCACTCGCTCACGACCCGAAGCGGATTCTCGTCATCGAGGACAATCCCGACCTCGCCTACGGGCTGCGCAACAACCTCGAGATCGAAGGCTACGAGGTCGAGGTCGCGAAAGATGGCGCGCGTGGTCTGACGCGGGCGAAGACCGCCAAGCCCGATCTCGTCGTCCTCGATTTGATGCTCCCCGGAATGGACGGCTTCCGTGTGCTGCGGGCGTTGCGCGAGGAAGGCCACGGCATGCCCGTCCTCATCCTGACGGCGCGGGGCGAGGAGGCCGACAAGGTTCGTGGCCTGCGCCTTGGCGCGGACGACTATGTCACGAAGCCGTTCGGCGTGCTCGAGCTCCTTGCGCGCATCGAAGCGTTGCTGCGGCGCGTCGCCGAGCCACGCAAGAATGGCGGGCCGCCGGCGCCGCCGTTCGAGAAGTTCGGCGCTATCGAGGTGCTCACGCCGTCGCGGACCGTCTTGCGGGACGGCTCGCCCGTGGCGCTGACGCCGAAGGAGTATGACCTGCTGCTCGCGCTCATCCGGCGCGACGGCGCGTGCATCACGCGCTCCGACCTTCTGATCGAAGTGTGGGGCTACAGCGCCGAAGTGATGAGCCGCACGGTGGACACGCACGTGGCCGAGCTGCGCCGCAAGCTGGAGCGCGATCCCGCCAATCCGAAACACATTCTCACTGTCCGCAAGACAGGCTACCGCCTCGCCCGCTAGCTAAGGCCGGACGGGCCGCGTCGCCGCGGAGTCGAATACGAGGCGAATCTCTTGCGCCGCATCGAGGGGCGCGTCGGTCAGGTTGGTCACGAGGGCGATAACCACGTGAGAGTCGCGGTCTACGCCAAAGATCGTGGTGCCGCCCACCGAGCTTCCGCCGTGGTAGACGGTGCGGTGCCCGAGTGTGTCGGTGCCCACGAACCAGCCGATCCCATACGGAGTCGCCTCTCCTGACGTGGTGTGCTGCGGCGTGAACAGCAGCTCCAGCGTCGCCGCCTGCAGGTAGCCCGGTGAGAGATGCGCCGATCCGAAGCGCACGAGGTCCTCGGCGGTCGACAGGAATCCACCTCCCGCCCACTTGTAACTGTTGTCCACGACCGGCGCGGGAACGAACTGTCCCAACCTCGTGCGCTCGTAGAAGTGCGTCCGGTTGGGGATCAAGCTGTCATTCTTGTCGGGAGCCGTGCTGGTCATGCCGAGCGGTTTGAAGACGTGGCGGCTCATATACGCCAGAAACTCTTGTTTCGACGCACCCTCGACGACTGCACTGATGACGTTGAATCCATAACTCGAGTAGGAAAACCGTGTGCCGGGGGGAGCGACGAGCGAGTCGTTCACGAAAATCGCCAGACCTCGGGTGACGGTTGCGTAGTGCTGGTTCAGTGTGAATTCGTCCCCCTGGTAGTGCCTGATGCCCGCCAGGTGCCCGCCCAACAATCGCGTGGTGATGACGGCGCCTTTGTCCGGGAATATCGGGACGTAGCGCTGGATGGGTGCATCGAGGTCGAGCTTCCCCGCTTCGTACAGCTGCGCGACTGCGTCAGCAGTCAGCGGCTTGGAGACACTGCCGATGCGAAATTGCGTCGTGGGCGTCGTGGGGCGTTTGGTTGCGAGGTTGGCATAGCCGAAAGCCTCCGACCAAACGATCCGACCATCCACCGCGACTGCCAGCGCGAAGCCCGGGATGTTCGGCGCCAGCTTCTCACAGGCGATGGCGTGTGCCCGCGCGCGCGCGGCATCCCACCGGTGCGCGACAGACGGGAGTTTGGCAGGCCGCGAAACACACGGGGCCTGCTGCACGGCGAGCAGGACGAACAGGACGAACACGAGCTTTGACTCCGAGGAGGGACGGGGTAAGATACCCGCCCATGAGCGAAACCGCCGAGACGCTCCGCCGACTGCACATCGAAGGGCCGATGCTCGTCCTGCCGAACGCCTGGGACGCCGGTAGTGCGCGGATCTTCGTGGAAGCCGGCTTCCCCGCCCTCGCGACCACCAGCGCGGGGATCGCGTTCAGCCTCGGGTATCCCGACGGCGAGCGCATCAGCCGGGATGAGATGCTCGCGGCGGTCTCGCGGATCACACGCCGCATTGCGGTTCCGATCACCGCCGATCTGGAGGCCGGCTACGGCCGCGAGCCCGTCGCGGTCGCCGAGACGGTGCGCCGGGCGATCGACGCCGGCGTCGTGGGCATGAATCTCGAAGATCGGATCGAGGAGAAGCACCTGATCGATTTCACGCTGGCGGTGGAACGGGTGCGGGCGGCGCGGAAGGCCGCCGACGCCACGGGGGTTCGCCTCGTCCTTAACGCGCGCACCGACGCCTTCGAAGCACCGGACATCCCGCGGGAGAAACGGCTGGAGGAAGCGGTGCGGCGCGGAAACGCGTTTCGCGAGGCGGGCGCCGATTCGGTGTTCGTGCCGTTCGTCGGCGATCGCGACACGATCGAACAGCTCGTCCAGCAGATCAGGGCCCCGGTCAACATCCTCGGCACACCCAACGCGCCGACACTCAAGGAGCTCGCCGCGCTCGGCGTCCGGCGCGTGACGTTCGGCTCGGCTCCGATGCGCGCGACACTCGGCTTGGTCCGCCGCATGGCGCGGGAGTGGAGGGAGAAGGGAACCTACGGCACGCTCGAAGCGTACGGGATCCCGTTTGCCGAGCTGGAGAAGCTGTTCGCCTAGTTCAACTCGACGTGCAAGTGGTCCGCAGTCCCGACGTGCCGCCGCGTATCGAACCCCATCAGCCAGAAGTAGAACTGCACGCCGCGATTCTTGATGAAGCCGCGGCCGGTTGTGCGCAGGTCGACCGCATGAATCCAGCCGTCCGCCTGTTTGTAGTGGCGTGTGCGACTATTGGCCGGCAGTCCCATCTTCCCGTAGTCCTCAGGCACGCGGCCGGTGTCGGTGATGAGCATGTCGCGGTCCACCAGGATCAGTGTGGAGAGCGCCAGCCGTAGCAACGGATGCACGGACCGGTAGTACGCACGCACCGGCCCAGCTTTGGCATTGACGTTCGCCAGGTAGAGTAAGGAATAACTGCAGTAGAACACCACCAGCGGCAGCGCCACCCATTTCGCCAGCGGCATCACCAGGGCGCGCCCGCCCCGGCCTCCGCGCTTCGTGAACTTTCGGGCCATCCACACCGCATACGCCGTCACCACTCCAGCCGTGAGCACAGCGGCGGTCAGCACCGCCAGCCAGACCGACCGCGTCCCGTGTTCGTAGATGAACACCGAGCCTCGCACGAGCACCGCGAACGGGAGTGCAATGATCAGCGCGACCTTGCCAATGGCGCTGAGCACCTCGACCCCCAGGGCGCGCCATTCGGCGGCGTTGGCGGGCGCCGCCTTCCGCAGCTTCTGGCGCCATTTCCGCCGCCACTCCTTTTGTACCTCGCGCTTGAGTCGTTCGAGCCGGACCGCGACGCTGTCCATACGACAAAACTTACGTTCGGCGCGCGAGTTGCGATTCTCCGACATTCAGGCGAGGCTTGAGAGGATTTCCTCGAGGGGGAGCGATGCCTGACACCATCCGCAGAGCCGACTACTACTACGTCACGGCGCCCGACAAACCTGGTGAGGGCGCGCGCATCTTCGGCGCGTTGCGCGACGCCGGCGTGAGTCTGCTCGCGGTGCACGCGTTTCCGAGCGCGCGCAAATCGCAGATCGACGTCGTGCCCGCGGACGCGGTGGCGTTTCTCGCGGCCGCGAAGAACGCCAAGCTCAAGATCTCGAAGCCCAAGACGGTGTTCCTGATCGAAGGTGACGACCGCGTTGGCGCCATGGCGTCCACGCTGTCACGGCTCGGCGCCGCCGGCATCAATGTGATTGCCGTGAGCGCGGTCCGTACCGGGATGGGGCGCTATGGCGGGCTGCTGTGGGTGAAGCCCAAGGACGTGGCGAAAGCCGCCGAAACTCTCGGCGCCTGACGGCGTAGCACTAGGCGACCCTTACGGAGGGATGAAGCCATGGCTTCACGCGCAGAGCGCTTCAAGCAAGCCGCCATCAAGGCAGCCAAGACCGCCCGGAAATGGGCGGACACCGCTGCACGCGAAGCCGACCGGCTGCTGAAGGAAGCGCGGAAACGGGTCGAGACCGAGCAGCGTCGCAGGCGCCTCAAGGCGGCGCTGCTGCGCACCGGGAGAGTGCTGAAGGCCGCCGGACGCGCCGCGGTCGTGGCTGGCGTGGCCGCTGGCATCGCGTCGGTGCGCGCGGAGCGGCGTGGCCGCAAGGTCAGCAGACGAGCGAGGCCCTAGCCTTCCGCACCACTCAAGTGCAGCACGCGTTTCCACTGGGGCGCCGTCACGGGACTCACTGACAGGCGCCCCTGTCGTACAATCGGCAGGTCCGCAAACGTCTTATCGGATTTGATCTGTGCGAGCGTCACCGCCTGGGGCAAGCGGCGATGTGCTCTGAGGTCGATCACCACCAGGTTCGCGTTTTTCTGTGTGGGATCCGGGTACGGAGCAGAGACCACGGTCGCCCATCCCACAACGGCTTTCACGTCGCCGGTGTGATAGACCAGCACCTGATCGCCCGGATGCATGGATCGGAGGTTGCGGAGCGCCACCGGATTCTTGACGCCATCCCACACCGCGGTTTGCTCGCGTTCCAGGTCATCGTAGCTGTAGGTGCTCGGTTCGGTTTTGACTAGCCAGTAGTTCGCCATTTGTCCGCCCATTGCACGAAGGTATCCGCCAACTCGTTCATCACGTCTGCTTCGCTCTTGCCCGTGCGCTTCGGCGCCTTGAACGAATGATCGCCGTCTTCAACGAGATGCAACGTCGCGCGATCTCCCAGGCCTCGGACGACCTGCTGCAGCAAGTCGAGTTGCGCGAACTCATCCCGCGTCCCCTGCAGGAATAGCATCGGCACATCAACGGACGTCAAATGCTCCGCCCGGCTCGTTCCCGGCCGGCCGGGGGGATGCAGGGGAAAGCCAAAAAAGACGAGCCCCCGTACGCCCGGCATCGGTTGCGACGCTTGGGCCTGAGATGTCATGCGTCCGCCGAAAGATTTCCCACCAGCCAGGATCGGCAACCCGGGATGCTGGCGCGCAGCCTCCGCGACGGCCTGGCGCACGGCTTCTTCCGCAACCGCCGGAGGATCGGGACGACTCTTCTTCGCCTGCATGTACGGAAAGTCGAACCGGTGCGGCGCGATGCCGCGGGCCTCCAGCGCTTCGGCCGCCCGCTGCATGAACGGATGATTCATCCCCGCGCCCGCGCCGTGCGCGAACACGTAGACGTACCGCGAGTCAGTCTTCGCCAATCAGGTTGTTGAGGCGTTCGAGAACGCCCATCAGTTTAGGCCTCAGCTCGAGCACTTTGACCACCGGATCGTGGTCAAGCTTCTCCATGCGCTTGCGCGCATTGGCGATCGTGAAGTTGCCGTTGCGCAGTTTGGCGTTGACCTCATCCCACTCGATCGGCATCGACACCGGGGCGGCGGGCGTCGGGCGCACGCTGTAGGGCGCGACCATCAGCTGGCCGGCACGGTTTTGGAAGGCGTCGACATAGACCTTGCCCTCGCGCTTGCTGATCGTGCGCTGCGTGGTCGCGATGTCGGGATGCCGATCGGTCACGAGCCGCGCAAACAGCATCGCGAACTTGAGGCACTGGTCGTACGTCATTTGGCGGCCGAGCGGCAGCATGATGTGCAGCCCCGACTTGCCCGTTGTCTTTACGAACGCCGGCATTTCGACTTCTTCGCACACCTTCCGCATCGTTTTCGCGAGCGTGATGACGTCCTCGAACGGCGCGTCTTTGGGATCGAGATCGATGAGGCACCAGTCGGGCTTTGTGAGATCGTCGATGCGGCTCATCCAGATGTGCAGCGGGATCGTGCCGAGGTTGACGAGATAGACGAGTGTCTCGACGTCGTTCGCGACGAAGTACTGAATGTCGCGCTGCGTGTCCTCGCTCCAGATCGGAATCGTCTGGATCCAGTCGGGCACGAAACCTGGCGCATCCTTCTGATAGAAGGATTTCCCGTTGATGCCGTCGGGAAAGCGCGTCAGCACCACGGGGCGGTTCTTGAGATACTGCAGCAGCCAGGGCGCCATGGATCTGTAATACTCGATGAGATCGCCCTTGGTGTACTTCTCTTCGGGCCAGAAGATCTTGTCGAGATTCGAGAACTTGACCTCTCGGGGAGCGGGGACGGGGGACGGGGGACGGGTAGAGGCCGCCTCCGGTTCACCCGTCCCCCGTCCCCCGTCCCGCGTCCCCGGCATTGTCACGTCCTCGGGTTTCTTATCATCTCGAAAGCGCACAAATACCGACTGGCGTAAGAGTCCGTCACGCGTCAGCTCCTTGTAGCGTACGTCGCAGACCAGCTTCGGCTCGACCCAGATGTGATCGGTGCCTTTGGGCAGCGCACCATGCTCCGGTGGCTCACAGGGAGGCGTGTCGCGCACGAGCGCCTGCAGCTGGGCGCTGATCTCGTCGAGTTGGTCGCCCGTAAATCCCGAACCGGCCCGGCCGCAATAAATGAGCTTGCCGTCCTTGTATGCGCCGACATGCAATGACCCGAAGCCGCCGCGCGCGCCTTTCGGCTTCGTGAAGCCGACGACGACGAAATCATCGATGCGATCGGCGCGAATCTTCAGCCAGTCGCTCGAGCGGCCGCTGCGGTAGGGGCTGTCGGCCTTCTTGGCCATGATCCCTTCGAGTCCGAGCTTCACGACCTGCTCGTACAACGCTTCGCCATTCTTCTCGAAGTGCTCGGAGTAGCGCAGCGGTCCCGTCCGCGGCAACACCTTCTGGAGAATCTCTTTGCGCTTGATGAGCGGCAGCTTGCGAAGATCGTATCCCTCAAAGGCCAGCAGATCGAACACGTAGAGTGTCGCCGGCGACTCGATCGCGGCGCGCCTTGCCTCGCGCGCGCCGAGCTTGGCCCGCGCTTGCAGGTTGTTGAAGCTCGGACGACCTGACTCGTTGAGCACGACCAGCTCGCCGTCCAGGATCACGCCTTCGAACGGCAGCGCCTTTACAGCGCGCGCGATCTCCGGAAATGACTCCGTGAAGTCGAGCCCCTTGCGCGAGTACAGGATCGGCTCGCCATCTTCACGGGCCGCGCGCATGCGATAGCCGTCGAGCTTCACCTCGAAGAGCCAGCCCTCCTTCGTAAAGGGCTGCTCCCGCGTCTCCGCCAGCATCAGCTCGGTGTCCTCCACCCGCAGCGCCCGCTTCGGCGCCCCGACCTTCTCCAGCTCTTTTTTGATCGGTTCGGCGCGCTGCTTCGCGTTGCGCAGCTCGTCGTTCGTGAGGCCGGACAGCACGGACTCGTTGGTGTACGGCTCCGTGGAGACGTACTCGTCCCGTTCCTTGATGAGCAGCCATTCCTTCTCAGTCTTCTTGAGCTTGATCAGCGTCCAACGGCCGCGCAGCTTGTAGCCCTTCAGGTTGAAAAGCAGTTTCCCCGTTTCGAGTCCCTCGTGCGGGTCCTCGAGCGGCTCCCAGATGCCGCGATCCCATACGATCACGGTGCCGGCGCCGTAGTTGCCCTCCGGGATGACTCCCTCGAAGTCGCCGTACTCGAGCGGGTGATCTTCGACTTTGACCGCCAGGCGTTTGTCGGCGGGATTGGGGGATGGCCCTTTTGGAACGGCCCAGGACCTGAGGACGCCGTCCATCTCGAGGCGCAGGTCCCAATGCAGGCGCGTCGCGTCATGCATGTGCACAATCAGCAAACCGCCCGGCTTGGGCGCAGGCTTGGGGACTAGGCCGCCGGGCTCGGGCGTCTGATCGAACGCGCGCTTTGCCCGATATCTACTGAGCGAATCACCGTTGCCCTTTTCGGGGGGGGGCCGGGTCTTCCGACGGGGAGGCATGGACGCGTATCATACCTTCATATGGCCGCCCATTCCATCGGTTCAGCCACGGTCTCCTTCGGCCTGGTGTCCGTGCCCGTGCAGCTGTTCGCTGCCGGCGAGTCGAAGGCCGCGATCTCGTTCAACCTGCTCCATAAGAAGGACGGGGCTCGCCTCAAGCAGCAGTACCTCTGCACCAAAGACGGCGAAAAGGTCGAACGCAGCGACATGATCAAAGGCTACGAGTTCCAGAAAGGACAGTACGTCACCTTCACGCCCGAGGAGCTGAAGGCGCTCGAGGAGCGCGGTACCGGCGCCATCGACATCAAGGAGTTCCTCCCCGCGCAGCAGGTCGATCGCATCTGGCTCGACCGTACCTACTACCTAGGACCGGACAAGGGTGGCGAACGCGCCTACACGCTCCTCGCGGAGGCGCTCGAGCAGACCAAGCGCGTGGCGATCGGTCAGTATGCCGCGCGCGGCAAGCAGTACCTCATTATGGTCCGGCCGATGGCAGGGCGGCTCGTTATGGAGCAGCTGCGCTATGCCGACGAGATCCGTGACATCGCAGAGGTGCCCGTTCCGAAGGCCGACGTGAAGAAGCCCGAGCTCGATCTCGCCGTGAAGCTGATCGACCAGGCGGCTGGCGACGCATTCGAGCCCAAGAAGTACAAGGACAACGTCCGCGAGCGGATGCAGGAGCAGATCGATCGCAAGGTCGAAGGCAAGCAGATCACCGAGGAGCCGGAAGAGGCGCCGAAGGCCAGGGTGCTCGACCTCATGCAGGCGTTGAGGCAGAGTCTCGAGACTGCACCGGCCGAAGAAAAAGAGAAACCCGCCAAGCGACGCAAGGTCGCCGGCAAGCGCTAACCGAAGAGCTGCCGGAACTCGGCCGCCAGCTTGGGGCCCATCCCCTTTTCTTCGTGCTTGAAGAAGACGTAGGCATCAGTCCAGGCGCTGCCCAGCGCCTGGACTTTTTGTGCCCACCCCTTCAAGCCGTCCTCCGAATAGCCTTCGTCGCGTAGCCGCACGTAGCCGAAGTCCGCCGTCGCCACCTCCGGCGTCGTGCTTTCCTCCGTATCGGCGATGCACAGCGCCGTGTTTGTGCTCCGCAGCAGGTCGTAGACGTCGTCTGACCACCAGGATGCGTGACGGAACTCACACGCGGCGCGGACATCGGTCGGGAATTGGGTGAGGAGATCGCCCAATCGCGCGAGGTCTTTCTTAAAATTGGGGGGTAATTGAAATAGCACCGCCCCAAGTTTGGTGTTCAATTTGCGAACTGTATCACAGAAGAAGCGGAGTGATTCGTCGATGTTTCGCAGGCGCGCAAAGTGCGTGATGCGTTGTGGCGCCTTCAACACGAAGGTGAATCCCTCCGGGGTCGCGGCATTCCAACCGGCGACCGTCTTGGCGTTGGGCGTGCGGTAAAACGTGTAATTGATCTCGACCGCGCCTAACTGTTGGGCATAGTACTCGAGCCACTTCGCGGTCGGGAGTTTGGGCGGATAGAAACTTCCCTTCCATTCCGGGAAGTTGTAGCCGGACGTACCGACGTGGAGCCGCAAAGACACGCGGCAAAACTAGTCTCACCACTCTCGATAGGGGAGTTGTCCCAATGAAGAAGCTCATGTTCACACTCGCGCCGCTGGTCTTTGTCATCGCCGCCTGCGGGACATCGGCGGAGACCGAGCGCAAACTGGCCGAGCTGGAGCAGGTCAATGCGCAAAAGGACAGCCTGATGCAAGAGGTCGCGATCAGCTCGCGGCTCATCAGCGACGTCAACACCGAGCTCGCCAAGGCGAGGGTCCGCAACAATCGCCTGCACGTAACGAGCGAGAGCCCGGCCATGGCGGCGAACGACACGCTCATCGCGAAGCTGCGCTATGTCGTGGCCCGCGTCGGCGAGACCGAGCGTGCGCTGAGCGACAGCCGCGAGCGGATCAAGGGCCTCACAGCGCTGTCCGACAGCTTGCGCTCGACGTACGACACCACCGTCGGCAATCTCCAGTCGATGGTCGCGTCGCAGCGAACCACGATCGACTTGCTGACCGAGCAGGTGAATACGCTGACCGAGGAGAACGTGGCGCTGCGTGACAGCCTGTCGACGGGCTACTACGTCATCGGGACGCGGGCTGAGCTGAAGAAGAAAGGGATTCTCACCGAGCAGGGCGGCGGTCGCGTGCTCTTCATCCTCTGGCGGACCGGCAAGACGCTGCAGCCGGCGCGCAATCTCGACCCGTCGCTCTTCACGGCGATCGACACGCGCAAGGTGACGTCGATCCCGCTGCCGAGCACGCGCGCGCAATACCAGGTCGCGTCGCTTCAGGATCTGGACTACATCGCCGAGCAACGCGGCGACCACAACAAGTACAGCGGCGTATCGAGCCTCACGATCACCTCGCCGGTCGATTTCTGGCGGACCTCGAAATTCCTCGTGATCATTCTCGAGGGATCATCGGGGACGGTGAGTAATCGTCCCACCGTAAGCTCCGAGGAGAAGCTGCCGACCCGTTAGACGCGTTGGAACAAGCGGCAATGAAAGAGGCCAGGAAGAAATTCCTGGCCTCTTTGATTGATGCTAGTTTTTGGGGATGCAAACGCGCTGCCCGTGGCCTTCCGATAACGCCCAGATGATCGCCTACCATGACACGGAATGGGGAGTCCCCGTGCACGATGATCGCCAGCTCTTTGGCAAGCTCGTGCTCGACGGATTTCAGGCTGGTCTTTCCTGGGCCATCATTCTTCGCAAGCGCGACGCGTTTCTCAAAGCCTTCGACGGCTTCAATCCCGAGAAGATGGCGCGCTATGATGCCCGCCGGATCGCCAAGATCCTCAGGGATCCGGGCATCGTCCGCAACAAACAGAAGGTGAAATCGGCGGTCGGGAATGCCCGCGCCTTCATGACAATGAAGGGCGCGGGTGAGTCATTCGATCAGTTTCTCTGGCAATTCGTCGGCGGCAAGCCCAAGCTGAACGCCTGGAAGACAGTGCGCGGGCTACCGGCTGAGACGAAAGAATCGAAAGCGATGAGCAAGGCTTTGGTGGAGCGAGGCTTTCACTTCGTGGGTCCGACGATTTGCTACGCGTTCATGCAAGCCGTGGGGATGGTCAACGATCATGTCGTGACCTGCTACCGCTATCGGGAGCTGACTACTTAGCGCGCTCCAGATACTGACCGGACCGCGGGTCGACGCGAACCGTCTCGCCCGGACTGATGAACTCCGGCACCTGCACGGTCACACCATTCGAGAGCTTCGCGGGTTTGGTGCTCGCGGTCTTCGTCGCGGTCTTCATCACGGGTGAGGTCTCCACGACCTTCAGCTCGATCACCGACGGCAGCTCGATCGCGATCGGCCGGCCGTCCAGCCACTCCACCTGCACCACCATCTCGGGCTGCAACCAGGGCGTGTCCTCGCCTACGGCGCGCTCGTCGAGGGTGAACTGCTCGTACGTCTGCTGATCCATGACGTGCACGCCGCCCTGGTCCTGATACAGGACCTGCATTTCCTTCGTGTCGAGACGCGCTTCGTTGAGGAAATCGGTCGCCGCGAGCCGCTGATCGAACGTGTTGCCCGAAACCAGGTTTCTAAATCGCACCTGGACGAATGCGCGGAGATTGCCGGGAGTGCGATGCGTGAAGTCCATGACGCGGCACGGCTGGCCGTCGATCATGAGAACGTGACCTTTGCGAATGTCTGTGGCTTTCATGGGAGCGGGAACTTAAACCGGCCGCCTTGGCACTCCAAGGGGCCGAGTGCTATCTGCTTGTCTGACAAGGCGCCGTTTACTAGCGTGAGCAGCCTCACACACGGTTGCTGTGTCGGATTGCAGCTTTCCGCAGCAGCGCGTCCACAACGTAGGAAAGCGGTTTCTAGCATAAGGTATTGAGTAACACTCAGATAGATGACAGGCACCAAGCTTGCCTCTAAGTCCGCCGTAAGGGAGGAAAGCATGATCAGGCCCATCATCCATCGCCAACTGACCCGCGGCGACCTCGCCTGCCTCGTCGACGAGATCGCGCGGATGGATGTGTGCGAAGGACGGGACGCCGACCAGGCGCTGCAGGCCGGCGCCGTCGACGCGGTCCTCGATTCCCCCGCCGCGCTCGAAGCGGTCCTCGGCCGCGGCGGCGCGCCTGCGCCACTCCCCCTGACCTTGCTGTGGTACATCCCGATTCGCGCGCAGCTCCGCACCCGTGGCGTCACCGACATCCTGCTCGCCGACTACGCCGCCACGCTTCCCGTCGTCTTCGCGACGTCGCAGTCCCAGCGTACGATCGCGCGGGGCGAGAACGGCATGGCCGAGTGGTGGCGCTTCGTCGCGGCACTGCCGCAAGGCACCGTGGCGCAAGCTGAAGCCGCTGCCGACGCCGCCGCGGTGGCGCTGTGGTGGGCCGGCTGCTTCCCCGAGTGGGTCGAACGCGGCAGCTCCGGAAGCGGGATGGTCCGCGCCTACGTCACCTTCGCCGGGCGGATGCTGGCGCTGGCCGCCGATCTGCTCGAGTCGTCCGCACCCGAAGAGGCCTCGCTCTGCGCGCGCGCCGCCGAGGCCCGCACCGAGCTGCATGCGGCGCTCGCGGAGGCTCGTGTCGACTACATCGGCGAGGATCCGCACAGCAGCGAAAGCCGCCTCAACAGGTTCTTGAGGCGGCTCGCCCAGGATAATTAGGTACGGGCGCGGCATGCTGCCCCCTACCGTCCTACCATTTCGTAATCCCGTCCTGGAACTGCTTCGACCGCTCCGTCAAATCGATCGGAGTGATTGAAGGATCCTGCTTCACCTGTTCCACCCGCTGCAGATTCGCAACAGCCTTCCCGTACGTCCCCTCGATCGCGAGCGCCGCGCGATACTGCGCGACGGCGTCGGCGTACCGACCGGTCAGCTCGAGCGCCATGCCCAAGTTGTTGTGAAACGCCGCGACCTTGTCCTCGATCTCGTTGGCGCGAGCCAGCGGACCGATTGCGTCCTCGAACCGCTGCACCTGCATGTACAGTACCCCCAGGTTGTTCATCGCCCAGGTATCGCTGTCGTTCTTTACGATCGCTTGGCTGTAGGCGACGATCGCGTCATCGGTCTTGCCCTGCGCTTCGAACGCGCGACCCTGCAGCCGTAGCGGTTCGCTCGACGTCGAATCGAGCGCGATCGCCTGTTCGATGTGCTCGAGCGCGCTGTCGGGCTGCCCTGATTCGAGCAACACGCGGCTCAGGTTGAGATGACTCTTCACATGCGTCGAGTCGATCGTGAGTGCCTGCACGAACGCGCTCTCCGCCTGTGCGCGGTCGCCGGACTTCCACGCCGACAGGCCGAGCATGTAGAAGCCCCAGGCGTTGCTGGGCCAGCCCTCGGTGTAGGTCTTGAAGAGGACGGTGGCGTCGTCGTAGCGCCGCTCGCGATAGGCGGAATCCGCCATCTCGAACGTCACCGGACCGCTGATGACGAGCGCCGGCTTTTCGGTAGTGGTGCTGACGTTGTTGGGGACGCTGCCCGTGGGCTGCGAGACGGGCTCACTCGCGCGTGCCTGGTCGGGACTACGATCGCCGCAGGCAGCGAAGGTGTACGCGGCGATCACCATGCTGACGATTGCGGCCATCAAGATGACCGGAAACCGCAGCGAACGGTTGGACCGATCCAGCTCAAACTGGTACGACATGGCTCCTCCGGGAGCAGGGGTTCGCCCCGGGAGGAAGGCAGGCCGCGCGCCAAGGGTTAAGTGGTTGAATTGCAACGCCGTTGTTCAACGATTGTGTCTCGACGAACACGCTCGACGCCGTTAGGAAGCGTCTCTCTGGACACCCAGGCGGCGCATGATTTTCAGCAGGCTCGCGTGATCAGCCAGGCCAAGTTCTTTCGCGGTCTTCGTCACGTGCCACTCGTTTCGCTCTAACGCCTGTATGACGATCTGCCGCTCGGCCTCTTGCTTCTGCTCCTCAAACGTGCGTCGTGCGTCGCTGAACGTGCGTCGTGCGTCGCTGAACGTGCGTCGTGCGTCGTGCGTCGTGCGTAGAATCTCCGCGGGCACAGCAGCCTTCGTCAGTTCGTTACCGTCGCTCGCGATCAGCATGCGTTCGATGACATTGCGCAACTCGCGAATGTTGTTGCGCCGCCAGTCGTACGACATCAGCGCCTCGACCGCATCCGGCGCGACGGTCTTCTGCTTCACGCCGAAGCGCTCGCAGGTCGTGGCGACCAGGTGCTCGACCAGCGCCGGGACGTCGGAGAGACGATCGCGCAGCGGCGGCACACGCAGCACATGCACGTTCAGCCGATAGAACAGGTCCTCGCGGAACCGTCCCTCCGCCAGCTCCTTCTCGAGATCGCGATGGGTCGCTGCGACGACGCGCGTGTCGACAGCGATCGTCTTGTTCGCGCCGATGCGGGTGACTTTGCGCTCCTCGAGCACGCGCAGGAGCTTGGCCTGGGCGGCGGGCGGCAGATCGCCGATCTCGTCCAGAAACAGCGTGCCGCCGCTGGCGGCTTCGAACGCTCCCTTCCGCGTGGCGCTGGCGCCGGTGAACGCGCCGCGCTCGTGGCCGAACAGCTCGCTTTCCACCAGCTCGTGCGGCAGCGCCGCGCTGTTGAGCGCGATGAATGGGCCCTTGGGGCTGGGGCCTAGGCGATGCAGTTCGCGAGCGACCAACTCCTTCCCGGTCCCGCTCTCACCCACGATGAGTACAGGACTCGGCACCGGCGCGACGCGGACGACCGCCTCCTTGAGTTTCGCGAGCGCGGGACTCGTCCCGACGAGCGGGGACTCGAGCCCGAAGCCGCGTCGCAAGAGCGTGACCTCGGTCGTCAGGCGGCGGCGCTCCATCGCATTCTCCACCTCTTGCGCGACCCGTTCCATCGACTCGGCCTTGTCGATGAAGCTGTAGGCGCCAAGCCGGATCGCCTGCGCGCAGCGGTCGTAATCGCCCGTTCCCGTGTACACGATGACCGGCACCCGCAGTCCTAGGCGCTCGACCGAACGCAGTACCTCGAAGCCATCCATGCCGGGCATCTCGAGATCGAGAATGACGCAATCGACTGAGTCGCGCGTCAGGCTCTCGAGCGCCGTGCGACCGCTTTGGGCGATGAGCGTCTCGTAGCCGCGGAGGCGCTTGAGGTCATAGGCGTACTGCTCGGCCATAGCCGGCACATCGTCGACTATCAGGACCAGAGTCATCAGGAAGAGGCCGAAAGGCCGAGCGGCCGAGGGGCTCTGAGGAAACCGGAGCGAGGTTTCATTGGGCGGGTAACTCGACAATGAACGTGGAACCCTGTCCTGGCTCTGTCTCAACGTTGAGGGAGCCATTCGAATCCAGCACCAGTCTGCGCACGATCGACAGGCCGAGGCCCGTACCGCCCGGTTTCGTCGTATAGAAATCGCCGAACGCGCGATCCAGCTCAGCCTTGCTCATGCCGCGCCCCGTGTCGCTCACGGCGATACGCACGATGCCCTTTCCCTGTTCAGTCGTGACCGTGACCGTGCCATTCTTACCGTCGAGGCTGTCGACGGCGTTGCTTACCAGGTTCTCGATGACGCGTCGTAACACGAGCGCGTCTGCCGACACCGCAGGAAGCCCGTCTGCCAGCTTTGCCTTCACCGCGCCGGATCCGCCGATCGTCTCGCGGACGACCGCATTCACATCCGTCGTCTTCCGCTCCGTCTGCGGAGACAGTTTGGCGTAGTTGGCAGCGAGCGTCTCGAGGTAGTTGATACTCGATTCAACCGTTCCTTGTCGCTCAGTGAACACCTGCGGCAATTCGTCGGGCTTGTCGCGCGCCACCTGCGTGAGGTGGCGAAACACGTTGCGCAGCGGCGCGAGGCCGTTCTTGACGTCGTGATTGACCTGACGGGCGAGATCGCCGATGGCGATGCGGGCCTCGACCGGTGTGCTGATGCGGGTCGAGAGCCAGCCGGCGAGCAGCAGTGCGGCCAGCGCCGCGGCGAGCACGGCGGCGCCGAACCAGAGATTCACATTGTGCTGCAGGGCCGTGAGCAGTGCGGCCGAGCGGGTGATCTCGATGCGTGCCTGCTCAACCCGCCCCGGACCGTCCGTCGCGTCGATGTAGGGAAGCGTGAGCGGCGGACCGACGACGAGCTTGCCGGAGTCGGACCTCGTGGAATCGCGCGGCAGGGCCAGCGCTACCCCCAGCTCCGGGTCGCGCGCGAGGCGCAGGAGAAACGATGAATCGACGACGATGCCACCGACGAGCCGAAAGGGCCGACGCGCGATGCTCAGCGTGTCGGTCGTCACGAGCGCGAGGAATGGACCTTCCGCGGCGGCGGCGCGCACGAGCGTGAGACTGTCCCTCCCCTCGCCCGGGGGAATCGCGGGGCCGAGGCGGCCGAACTCGTTGCGAAAATGCCCGGAAGAGACGACCCGCCCTTCGTCGTCCTGGATCTGGAGGAATCCGAGCCCGGCGAGGCGCATGGCATCCGTGGCGTAGTCGAGGACGTACGCGCTGTCCTCACCGCGCAGCACCATCCCCCGGAACTTGTTGTCACCAGCGAGCGAGCCCTTGAGCGCCGCCAGGCGCGAAGCGATGCGGCCGTTCTCGCGGGCGATATCGGCGCGAATCACATCCACGAGTGCCAAGACCCGGAGCTCGTATTCGCCCGTGATGCGGCGCGACATCGCGTCCCGGATGCCGAGACCAAAGACGAGCAGCGGGACCAGCACCACCACCCCGAAGGAGATGAGGAGGCGGGTCCGGAAGCTCATGGGGCGAGATGCACGGTTCCGTCTTGATCCACCGTCCACCGCGCCCCGGCGCGCCGCACGATGGCGGTGGCGCGCGTCTCCACGAGGGCCGTAAACGTGGCGGGCCACGATGGCAACAGCTCCTTCGCGGTGCGGCACGGATCGGGAGTCACGCGCGGCAACGCGACCACGTAGCCCAAGTCCTTGCCGCCAGCCAGCGCATCGCTGAAGTCGTCAGGCGCTCGACCCGTGGCGACGGCGTGGGTCAAGGCGGCAAGGCGACCGGCCAACTCTCGCGCGGTGGGATCGGAACGGGAGTAGAGAATGCGCTTCTGCGCGGTTGCGGCAGGAGGCGAGCTCGTCGGCGCGCCTCCGCTGCCGCAGCCCTTCAGGTCGAGCCACCATCCTCCCCCTTCGGCACGGCGCGCTTCGGTGCGCACCGACTGCTCGAGCCCCCCGCCGTCGAATCTGGCGCTGCTCGGGTCGGCGGTGACGTAGACGTACGTCCGGTCCCATGGCAGCGGGACGACCGCGTGATTCTGGAGCGTGGCTCCGTAATCGCGCAGCGCGCGATCGCGGGTCACGAGCAGATCCACCCCCCCGTCGAGCAGGTCTCGTGCATCGCCGCTGGCGACAAGTTTGAACACCAGGGTGTCCCCGCCCGCGCTGTGCGCGCGAATCTCCTGCGCCGTCGTCGTGGCACTCGTGGCCCAAAAGCGGCCGGTGCCGATCGGCCAGCTCGAGTCCGGCGCGGGTTTGGTGACGGCGAGGCTGCGATCACCCAACATGGGCGGCAAGTCGTCCTGGCCCTTCGCGAGCGTCACGGTGACGGTGCGCGCGTCGAGCGCGCTGAGCGTATAGCCGAGCCCGCCCCTGCCGAACACGACGTCTTGGGCGGTGACCGGTGCGCCGTCCCAGAATTGCGCACCGTCGCGCAGCCGGACGGTCCAGCGCCGGCCCCCGTCGTCCTTGGTCCATTCGCCGGCGAGCTCGGGCAGCGTGTGGCCTTCGCAGTCGATTCTCGCCGGAGTCTCGTAGAGCTCACGAAACACGACGCGCTCAGCGTCGTTCCGCGCGAACGGTACGTGACGGGGATCCACCGGTTCGGTGAGCCCAATGGTGATTGTTGGAGCATGCCTCGCGACGGGACCGGTGGACAGCAGGCACTTGTCCTCCGCCACTCCCGCCTCTCCCACTCCGGGCGTCACGCCGGTTCGCGGGTGGGCGCAGGCTCCCAGCAGTGCTAGGGCCCCGATGATGGAAACGCGATGCGCTGGCATGAAATAACGATACACTACACTATCTCTCCATGGGATTCGCACGCACAGTCCTCCTGAAAGCCTCCCGCAGCCAGTGGCTCGCCCGCCAGCTGCGCGAGCGACGCTTCTTCCAAGAAGCCGCGCGGCGCTTCATGCCCGGTGAAACGGTCGACGATGCACTCGAGGCGGCCGCCCAATTCGGGAAAGCGGGGCTCGGCAGCGTACTCACGGAGTTGGGTGAGCAGGTCACGAATCGTGCCGAGGCCGCCGCGGTGCGCGATCATTACCTCGGCGTGCTCGAGAAGATCCAGCGCCGCAAGCTTCCCGCACACATCTCCGTCAAGCTCACGCATCTGGGCATCGAAGCGAGCCGCGAGGGGTGCGTGCAGGACGTGCTGAAGCTCGCCGCGCGCGCCGAGCAGGCGCGCTCGTTTCTGTGGATCGACATGGAAGAGTCGCGCTACGTCGACCTGACGCTCGAGGTGTACCGGCGCGTGAAAGCCGAGTGGCCGAACGTCGGCGTCTGTCTGCAGGCCTACCTGCACCGCACCACGAAAGACCTGGAGGCCCTGCTGCCCATCGCTCCGGCCATCCGTCTCGTCAAAGGCGCCTACAACGAGCCCGCCGATGTCGCCTTCCCCAAGAAGCGCGACGTCGACGAGAACTACCGCCAGCTCGCCAAGCGTCTGCTTAGCGAGGCTGGGCGCCAGCGGGCGAAGCCCGTCTTCGGCACGCACGACCTCGGACTCATCGAGACGATCCGGAAGGCGGCCGTGGACCAGCGCGTGGATCCGTCTTCATATGAGTTTCACATGCTGTACGGGATTCGGGCCGCGGAACAGCGGAAGCTGGCGTCGCTGGGGGCCGAGGTGCGCGTCCTGATCAGCTATGGCAGCGCCTGGTTTGCCTGGTACATGCGACGGCTGGCCGAACGCCCCGCCAACGTGTGGTTCCTGCTCCGAAACGTCGTATAGATTAAGGATATGGCCACTTCCTCCATCGTCCGCCCGCAACGCGAATCCCGCGACTCGGTCGTGATCCGGTTTGCCGGCGACTCGGGCGATGGCATGCAGGTGACCGGCAGCCAATTCACACTCGAGACCGCGCTCGCGGGCAGCGATTTCTCGACCTTCCCCGATTTCCCCGCCGAGATCCGCGCGCCCACCGGGACGACGTTCGGCGTGTCGGCGTTCCAGATCCATTTCGGCGGCAGAGACGTCATGACCCCGGGCGATGCGGTGGACGTGCTCGTCGCGATGAACCCCGCCGCGCTGACGGTCGAACTCGGGGATCTGCGGGTGGGCGGCACAGTGATTGTCGATACGGCGGCGTTCAATGAGCGCAACCTCAACAAGGCGGGATACGAGCGCAACCCACTCGACGACGATTCGCTGGCCAAGTATCAGGTTCTCAAGTTTGACATCACGAAGCTCACCGCGGACGCGGTGAAGCCACACGGCCTATCGTCGCGTGAAGCGCATCTCTGCCGCAACATGTGGGCGCTGGGCTTGCTGTTGTGGATGTACGGCTACGAGCGCGCGGCCACGATTGACTGGCTGAAGCGCAAGTTCGGGAAGAAGCCGGTGATCGCCGAGGCCAACGTCGCGGCGCTCAACGCCGGGCACGCGTTCGGGGAGACGGCCGAGATGGCCGAGCACATGGTCGGCTACGTGGTGCCGAAGGCGGAGGCGCGGCCGGGGCGCTATCGGACCGTCAGTGGAACCGAAGGCCTGGCGTGGGGGCTGGTCGCCGGGATGCGTGCGGCGGGCATCGAGAAGATGGTGTTCGCCGGCTATCCCATTACGCCGGCGTCGGCGCTGCTGCACACGCTCGCCAATCTTCGCGCCTACGGCGTCATCACGTTCCAGGCCGAGGACGAGATTGCCGCGAGCGGCGCGGCGCTCGGCGCTGCCTATGCCGGCGCGCTGGGCGTGACCTCGAGCTCTGGGCCGGGGATCGCCCTCAAGACCGAGATGCTCGGGCTCGCGATCGCCACGGAGCTGCCGCTCATCGTGATCGATTCGCAGCGCGCGGGCCCGTCCACCGGCATGCCCACGAAAGCGGAGCAATCAGATCTGTTTCAGGCGGTGCATGGCCGCAACGCCGACGCGCCACTCGCGGTGGTGGCGCCGGTATCGACGGCCGATTGCTTCGATATCGCGATCGAGGCGGTCCGCATCGCCACGAAATACATGACACCGGTGATCATCCTGAGCGATGGGTACCTGGCGCACGCCGCCGAGCCATGGCGCATTCCACGCGAGGCCGATCTGCCGCGCTTCCCCATCACGTACCGCACTGATCCCGAGGGATTCCATCCGTTCTTGCGCGATCCCGACACGCTGGCCCGGCCCTGGGTGAAGCCGGGGACGCCGCAGCTCGAGCATCGCATCGGCGGGCTCGAGCGCGACTACGATACGGGACACATCTCGTACGACCCCGACAACCATGCCCGCATGACGAACGCGCGCGCTGATAAGATCGCCGGGATCGCGAATGACATTCCGCTGCAGACAGTCGCGCTGGGGGAGGACCACGGCAAGCTGGCGGTCGTGGGGTGGGGCTCGACGTTCGGTGCGATTCATCAAGCGGTGAAGATCGCCCGCGACGAGGGCACCGACGTCGCGCACATTCACGTACGCTATCTCAGTCCCTTCCCGCGCAACCTGGGTGAGCTACTCAAGCGCTACGATCGAGTGCTGGTGCCAGAGATGAACAATGGACAGCTCGTGAAGCTGCTCCGGGCCGAGTACTTGGTCGACGCGGAAGGATTCAGCAAGGTCACGGGAAAACCGTTCCGAGTGACGGATATCGTGCAACGCATCCGCGGTGGTGCTCCCCCTCCCTCCGAGGGAAGCGGGTTAGGCGGCGAAGCCGGATGACCGTCACCACGATCACCGACGCGCAGCTCGCGCCGAAAGACTACGCCTCCGACCAGGAAGTCCGCTGGTGCCCGGGGTGCGGCGACTACGCGATTCTCAAAGCGGTCCAGAAGGCGTGCGCCGACCTCGGGCTCTCGCGCGAGCGCACGGTGTTCGTCAGCGGCATCGGCTGCGCCGCACGCTTTCCTTATTACATGTCCACGTACGGCTTCCATACCGTGCATGGCCGCGCGCCCGCGATCGCTACGGGGATCAAGCTGGCGAACCCGGAGCTCGACGTCTGGGTGATGACGGGTGATGGCGACGGGCTGTCGATCGGCGGCAACCACATGCTGCACGTGCTGCGCCGCAACGTCGACCTGAACATCATCCTGTTCAACAACGAGATCTACGGTCTCACGAAGGGCCAGTACTCGCCCACGTCGCGGCGCGGCACGCGCTCGCCCTCCACGCCCTTCGGCTCGGTCGAGAATCCCGTGTCGGCCTGTGCGTTCGCATTAGGCTCCGGCGCGCGCTTTGTCGCTCGCTCCATCGACACGCTGCAGCCGCATCTCATCGGCGTGTTGAAGCGCGGTCACGCCCACAAGGGTGCCTCCTTCGTCGAAATCCTCCAGAACTGTGTCGTCTTCAACGACGCAGTCTTCGAGAACATCACCGGCAAGGAGGTCGCCGCCGATGCGCAGATCCTGCTCGAGCACGGCAAGCCGTTGGTGTTCGGCAAACAGAAGGAGAAGGGACTGCGCCTCAAACCCGGCAAGCTCGAGCTCGAAATCGTGACGCTCGGCGAGGGCGGGGTGACGGCCGCCGATATCCTGGTGCACGACGAGACGAACCGCCCGCTGGCCATGCTGCTCGCGCGGCTGGAGCCGCCCTTCCCGACGGCCATGGGCGTGCTCTACTGCAATCCAACGGAGTCGTACGAGCACGACGTCTACGCCCAGAAGGGAGCGGCACAAGGGAAAGGAGACCTGGACGCCCTGCTGAACAGCGAACGCACCTGGGAGGTGGTCCCATGACCGTTGCGAATCGCAGGCGGGGCGCAGACCGGCGGATCAAGCACGAGACGGTGCAGGTCGAGCGCCGCAAGGGCCTCGATCGCCGGCTGATCGTGGAATCGGCGACGGCGCAGATCCATGCGGTGTTAGAGCTGTTGACGGAGCTCGCCGACCAGGGCGCGCTCCGCGACGACTCGCGGCGGCTGCTGGACACCGCAATGTTGCGGCTGCGCTTCGCGCTGGAGCGGATGGAGCCGGAATAGGGCGGTCGGATGGTCGGACGGTCTGACGGTCTAGCGGAGCGCTTCCAAGCGCTCCCAGACCTCCGGACGCACCACAGTTTTCACATCATTCCACAACGCGCCCCAGCACTCCTCGAGCGCCACACTCTGCGCTGCTCGAGCCCGAGCTTCTGCCTGATGGCGACCCACGACGGCCGCGAGCGCTTTCATCTCGTCGGCATCCGGCTGCCCCACCGCGTGGATCAACGCCTCCAGATACATCCGGCCGCCGTCGCCCGCCGCAAGCGCGAGCGCCCGCGCCGCTACGCGCGATCCGTTTGCCGGAACGCCGAGTCCGAGACGCGCATAGGGCAGCGCCCAATTGTCGGTAGCGAGCAGGCCATCCGGATTGTCGAGCCAGATCCAGACGTGAACCACCGCGAGCCGAGGTCCGGGTCCAGGCATCACGTGATCGGCACCGGCGTGACTGCGGAGGAAACTCTCTTCGTCGACTGTCCCTTGATGGAAATGCCAAGCGGCCGCAGGCACCGGGAGCGATGCTGGCACGGTGTCCCCGTTCACGAGCACCGCGTAGGCGACCCCGACCAGCGTCGCCGTGCCGTTGAGCTCGGCGTACTCCAGCACCGGCGGCTGTGCCGGATCAGGCGTAGTCCGCAAAATCAGCGACGTGTGAATCCAGTGCCGGCCCATCCCGGGGAAATCAGGGCCAACGGGATGGTAGCCGGCGAGCCGCGCCGCATCGGGATGGCGGAGCGCTTCGGTGCCGGCCCTTGCGCGTGCGACGAAGCTCGCGAGCGCGGTGTCGCCAGGCGCCTGGAGGGTCGCAAGCGCGGCCAGGAGGAGAATCATCGCACGACCTCCAGCTCGGTCTGCCCGTACGCCGCGAGCAACCGGGCCCGCAGCTCGGGTGTGAGACCGAATGGGAAGCGGCTGAAGGACCGCAACTTCGCCAAGGCAGAATGAGGGTCCAGCCCCTCGATAAGAAGCGTGCCAAGTTTGTCGAACAGTCCCGCTTGAATAGCACGCAGGGGCACCAACACTACCCTCTTGGAATCCGTCAGTACGATAACGGCGCTGTCCTGGACCTCGAGGAGCTCACCACTCACGCGCTGCTTCTTCAGCCTGAGATCGGCGTCGACACCGGTCGGCCCGCGTACAGGGTCGAACGTGTAGAGGCTCGGCCCGTGATAGCACGCCGTCAACAAGAGGGCGCCGGCAACAGCGATGTACGCACGCATGGGCACCTCAGCGCGTAGGGATGCGGGTGGCGGCGAACAGTGCTTCGAGCGAATCCTGCGACATCCGCCAGCGGTTCAACGCCCGCGCCAACGCCGAATCGGACGGCACGAAGCCACGATCGGCGCGCGGGCTCCGGAGCCAACTCGCCCGGACCCACTCCGTGTAGTAGCCCTGAGCCGCCAGGAAAAACGTGCGTGGCTCGGCCGAGCTCCGTGGATGAAAGACGGCAGTGAATCGCTGGCCGGGTGATGTCTGCAGATACCGGCCGTCGGCGTCGTGCATGCTTGCCAATGCGGTGGGGTCTGATGTCTCCCCTTCCCGGATTTCCGCCAGCGGGATTACGATCGGGCTGACACGGCGGAAGCGATCCGCCACGGCAACGCGATCGATGCGCCAATTGTCCATCGGGAAGCTGATCCGCACGCGTACAGTGCCCGGGGTCACGACCGGCACGACGATGGCGACGTCCTTCCACGCGATCGGCCCCGTGTCGCGCAGGTGGGCGACGACGCGATACTCGCGCCCATCGCTCACGGCTACGTTCATCCCCATCCGCTGCTGGTACCACTGGGCCACCCCAAGCGCGGGTCCCACCTGCTTCAGGTCTTTCCCGACCCAATCGAGCGAGCGCGCGCCGGGGTCGCCCAGCATCACGTCGTAGAGGAGCGTGGTGTTCAACAGGGAATTCCGGAGGCGGAGCACGATTGCCACGCTGTCCGCGCCCGGCGGGGCGGGAGCCGTCAGGTCGATCCAGTCATCGAGGTCGGACAGTTGCGCCTGTGCCATCGTTTGGGCAGCGGTGCGATACACGTTGCCGTCTTCGGTCATGAGCGGGCCGGTGACGTCGTGCCCCCGCCGATCGATTGCCCGCGTGAGCGCGTGTTGATCGGCCACGACGACGAGCCCATTGCGTTCGTCCACCAGGGCGGTTTCCGCGCGTCCGTGCGTGACTTCCAACAGCTCGAGATGATTCACGTAGTGCGTCTCGAGCGCTTCGTTGCGGATCTCGAGGCGCACCGACCCATCGCCAGCTTCGACGAGACGGAGCCGATCGACGTCCCGGCTTTCGAATATCGGCGCGATGCTGTAGGAGAATCCTTCCGCCTGCAGCAGCGCGGTGCCGGCGCTGTCGGCGTAGACGGTTGGGCAGGAGCCGAAAATGGCAACCGCAAGCACCGCCACGACCCCCGCCATTCCGCTCGTCGCAAGCACTGAGACGACGAAGCTCGAGGCGCCGTTGACCGACTGCTCGAAGGCTTCCATGCCTACGATGCTGTCGAGCGGAATGCTCGTCACCGCGGCTGAGTCTCGCAGCGTGAGGCTGTAGCGGTTCCCGTCGCCCCGCACCACCGCCGAGTCGACGGTGACGCCCGCGAGAAAGACCACGGTGCTCCCGTCGACGAGATGCACCTTGACGGGCGTCGTCACGGTAACGGGCGTGTGGAGATCCAGCGGGCGAGGCCGGATGCTCTGATAGACGTGAATGCAGGCTGAGACCAACAGCACCAGCGGCAGCGCAACCCGGCGATCCATGTGAGGCTCCCCTGGGGAACCCTGGTACGTAGCGATGGTGCCGTCAGGCAGACGTCAAGTAGCCGTCGCGCGAGCGCCACAGGAGCGGCGCTACAGCACCGGCCGCCTCCAAGGGCGGCCGTTGTGTTTTCAGCGGTTAGCAATCGGCATATCGCTTGCTGATTCTCGGGCCTATCTCTACACCCGAGGACTCCATGAAGCGGTGGCTCATCGCGGCAAGCGCATTGCTTGCCGTCGTGGCGTGCGACCAGGGCGGCACGGTCGCGGGACCCAACCATTCCGCGCCCACCACCACTGTCGTGGCCAGCGACGCGGCGATCTACATCGTCAACTTCGATGAGACGAGAACGACGCTGGACGCGGTCACACAAGGGATCCTGAACACCGGTGCCGGAGTCGTGCAGTTCGACAACTTCTCGATGGTCGCCGCGCTCGCCACCCCGGCGCAGCTGCTCGACATCTCGGCGTTGTCCGGGCTGGAAGGCATCTACGCCAACAAGCAGCTCGACTACTACATGCTCCACGAGAGCGTGCCGGCGATTGGCGCCGATGCCGTGCACGTTGCGGGGATCACCGGCAAAGGGATCGGCGTCGCGATCCTCGACAGCGGCATCGACGGCCTGTACAACGGCGACGTCGCGTATCCGCAGTACACGGTGCAGAACGTCAAAGTCCTGCTCAACACGAACGATCTCTTCACGTTTGGGAAGGACGCGCCCAAGCCGATCCGAAAGGGGGCCACCCTGGTCGTCGAGAATCTTCCGAACTCGGAGACGTCGGTCGGCCACGGCACGCACGTCGCGGGTATCGTCGGAGCGCGCGGCACGTCATCAAACGGCTACTACACGGGCGTCGCACCTGGGGCCAATCTGATCGGGATCAGCACGGGCGACGTGCTGTTCATCTTCTTTGCGCTCGCCGGATTCGATTACATCCTCGATCACCAACAGCAGTACAACATCGAGGTCGTCAACAACTCCTGGGGCACCAGCGGGGCATTCGATCCGAAGGACCCGATCAACGAAGCGACCAAGAAAGTCGCGAGCCGCGGCATCACCGTCGTGTTCGCGGCGGGCAATGACGGCCCCGCCCAGAACACCCTCAATCCGTACAGCGTCGCACCATGGGTCATCGGCGTCGCGGCGGGATGCAAGATCGGCGTCGTCGATCCCACGAACTCGCAATCGCATTGCATGCTGGACGACGGCTCGAACCCGCTCGTCCCGACGAACAACGAGCCACGGGAGCACGTGCTGGCGGACTTCTCCTCGCGCGGCATCCCCGACGACCCGTTGTATCACCCGGACATCACCGCGCCCGGCGTGCACATCGTCTCGACGCGCGCGTCCACGGGAACGGTGCTGAACGCGGACGATCTGAATCACGATCTCCGGATCTGCAATATCGACCTGCTGAACCAGCCGTATTACACATGCGCATCCGGCACCTCGATGGCGTCGCCGCACATCGCCGGCGTCGTCGCGCTGATGCAAGAGGCAGCGGGCGGCACACTCAGACCCGATCAAGTCCTGAAAGTGCTGACGTCCACGGCGAAGCCGCTGCCCGAGTACGCGACGTGGGAAGTCGGCGCCGGTTATGTCGATGCGTATGCGGCGGTGATGGCGGTAAAGAAATAGAGGCCGAGCGGCCAAGCCGCCGAGGGGATTTGAGGGGCCGGGAGCGCGTGAGACTCCCGGCCCGTAGTTTTGTGCCATCCCCCTCCGAGGCCCTCATGAGCACCAAGCGGTTCGTTGGAACGGTCGTCATTGTCTTCGTCGTCGCTCAGGTGTTCGCGATCGTGATCCACGGCTTCATCCTCGGCCCTGACTATCGGCCCTTTTATGGGACCTTGCTGCGACCGATGCAGGTTGGACCTGAAGGAGCGACGGCTTCGGCATGGATGATCGTCTTTCTGCCGCTGTCCCATCTCGCGATGGCGTTCGCCTTCGTGGCCCTGTACAGCCGATGGGTCCGGCCTGCCCCGGGCGAGGAGATCCCGCAGGGTCTCCGCTTCGGAGTGCTCGCGTGGCTCTTTGGGCCGGTGCCGATGTATCTCCTGTGGTTCGCCGAGCAGCCCTGGCCCTTCAGTCTCACGATCAAGCAGCTGGGGCTCGAGCTCGTCACGATGCTGGTGCTGGGGACGTTCACCGCGATGCTCTACAGACCGCCCGCGGAAGCCAGCCATCAGTTATGACTGACCGCCCCGCTTTCCTGTTCGATCTCGACGGCACACTCGTCGACAGTGTCTACCAGCACGTGCTCGCCTGGCGTGAGGCGCTCGAGGCGGTGGGCTTCGAGCTCTCGGTGTGGCGCATCCACCGGCGGATCGGGATGAGCGGTGGCCTGTTCCTCAATGCCCTGGCGAGAGAGACGGGGCGCCAGCTCACCGCGGCGGACGTCGCGCGCGTCCAGCAGACCCACGCCGCGGCGTTCCTGCGCCAGGTCGCGCAGGTGCGTCCGCTCCCCGGCGCGCGCGAGCTGCTCGCCTACCTCACGCGGACCGGTGTGCCCTGGGCGATCGCGACCAGTGGGCGTCGTGAGAGCGCCCAGCCGATGATCGAGATGCTCGGCATTGCACCCGACGTCCCGGTCGTCACCCGGGATCAGGTCGAGCATGCGAAACCGGATCCGGACCTGTTCCTCGCGGCCGCCGAGCGACTCGGCGTCGCTGTCGAGACCGCGATCGTCGTCGGGGACAGCGTGTGGGATCTCCTCGCCGCGCGCCGCGCGCGCGCGCTCGGCGTCGGACTGCTCTCCGGCGGGTACGGGCAGGACGAGCTGGAGCGCGCAGGCGCCTACCGGGTCTACGAAGATGCGGCCGATCTTCTCTTGCACATCGATGAGTTAGGAGTAAGGGTCCGAATGATCAATGATCAATGATCAATGATCATTGATCATTCATCATTGGACATTCCGCGTCAGCGGTTAAGCCAGTACGATGCCTTGATGAGAAACGTGTTTCTCGGATATGCCTTGAAGAGCTTGGTGAAGTCCCCCGTGACGTCGCGGGTCCCCTGCGTCGGCTCGAAGTCATCCCGTCCCTGATTCCAGACCAGAAACAACGTCGAGCCCGGTCGATATTCCCACCGCACGACGAAATTCGAGTTGAAGAACTTGATGTTGAAATCGCCCGGCCCCGGCCCGGTGAACGGCTGGAAGCGGGCGTCGTAGCCTGTCGCCCGGGGCGTACTCGAAAGCTCGCGCAGGTTGGACCAGCGCCCCTTGCTCACGAACGGCGAGGCGTACACCTGCACCGTCAGCGTCGGTGTTGCAGTGTAATCGATGCGGAACGACATCGACGTCGTCTTTTGATCGAGGTGCGCGAATAGGTAGTGCGTCCCGGTCAGGTCCGTGACCGGGTTCAGATCCTGCGCGTCACGGATGTTGTGGCTGGCGCTAAAGCTCACCGAGCCGCGGAACTGGGAGGACACCCGCAGGTCGACCTGCGGACTTAGGTTGGTCGACCGTGAGTGACCGCGGTCGCCCTTGAAGTAATTCATGAAGACCGAAGGAACGATCGCCGCGCGCTGGTCGTACTGGAGACCGATCCATGGAGCGATGTACTGATCGCCTCGCACCGCCGGCCCGCCGCGCGCGCAGCGATCGCAATAGATATCACCCAGATTGCCGACGGTCCCGCCGACATGCACCCACCATTGATTCTTGAATTGGCCGTGGAAGTTGGTGTTCGCGGCCCGATCCGTCGGGAGCCCGTCTCCGGTCGTCCAGAATTGCCACCAGTTGAAGTTCCAAAACGCCCGCTGAAACAGTTTGTTGGGCCGCTGCCAATTGAGCGAACCCCAGGTGTTCCACCCCTGCTGATCCGAGCGAAACAGGATCCCGAGATCGTTGACCTCAAAGCCGGGCGAACGGCGCATGTAGCTGGTCTGGAACTGAATGAAACCGTTGCGGCGCGTGAGCAGGATCTCCTCGGCGTCGCCCGCCAGCGATGTCCGCGTGCTGTCGAACCTGACGTCATCGTCGGGCCGCTGATAGTTGTGCGTCGAGTTCCGTTGCGTCCGTGCGATCGCGCTGGGACTGCCGCTCACGGTGCTGAGATCGAATGAGCCGCTCAGCTCGTACGCCCCGCCATGGAAACGGTGGCGGAAATCGACCGCACCGACATAGGCGTGATCGCGGAGGAAACCCTCGGTCGCCGGATCGACGGTGCGGTTGACCGCGGTCCCCATGAAACCGATCCCGCTCTGTCCGTTGCGATAGTCCTGGGACAGCCGCAGCACGCCGTAGTTCGTGAACGGCTCGACGGTGGCGCCGTTCTGGGTCGCGCGCTTGGTGATCCCCTCAACGGCGCCGATCGTGAGCCCGCCGGGCAGGCGGCCCGTGATCTTCGCGGCACCCAGGATGCGCGTGGGATCGTGGCCGATCCGCCGCGAGTAAAACAACCCTTCACCGCTACAGTTCACGATGTTGCAGTTCACCCTGAAATTGAAAATGCCCGTTCCTTCCACGAAGAACGGGCGCCGCTCCTGATAGAACGTCTCGAAGGACGTGAGATTGACGACCGACGGGTCCGCCTCGACCTGGCCGAAGTCGGGATTGACGGTCGCATCGACGGTGATGTTCGAGGTGATCCCGTATTTGATGTCCGCACCGCCGTCATACTTTTGGTCCCGCTCGAATCCCGGGGCCGGCAAGTTCTTGGCGACGGCGTACGGGGAGATCTCCAGGCGACGCGGCGCCGCGAGCCCATCGAGCCCCACGACGTCGCCAAGTTGAGAGACGAAGCCGCGGCGCGACACGCGATACAGCGGCCAACCCACGCGTTCCCCGCCATGCCGGTCGATGTCCCGCCAGATCGCGAATCCGAAGGTGTTGCTCGGCAGATGCGCGTAGCGGAGCTGCGAGAGCGGAATGCGAAACTCCGCGGTCCACCCCAACGAATCGATCTGCGTGGCGACCTCCCACACACCGTCCCACGCGTCGTCTTCCTGTTGGTCGTCACCGTACATGGCATAATCGCGCTTCACCCCGCCGGGATTCACGGCAAACTCGAAGCCGGTGCGCCGGTCGTGGTAGGAGTCGATCACGATCTTGATTTGGTCACAGCAGATGCGGACGTCGCGGCGGGCCAGGAGCTTCTTGATGCTGTCGGGATGGCTATCGAAGGCGCGCACGAACACGTAAAAGTTGTGCTCGTCGTAGGCAACCTTCGCTTCCGTCAGAAAGCTCGGGTTCGCGTCCTCGGTCGGCTGGAACTGGCGAAACTCCCGAATGACCGGGGCGAGCCGCCAGACCTCGTCGTTGTCCTTCCCGTCGATGACCGGCGGGGTCGCCGCCCGGTGCGCAACAGTGGTGGTCGCCGTGTTGGCAGGCGGCGGTGAAGTAGCTCCTTGCAAAGCCAAGACGACGGCTGCGACCGGCAAGAGCGGCATCATGAATTGTCCCGGGAATTGAGGCTATTCCTTTGATGGTACGATTCGACAAAGGGTTGGTTTCGTGGTACCGTTCCGCCGTGACGTTCACAAGAGTATGGGCCGATCGCCGCACCGGCACGGATCGCCGGTCCGAGCCACGTCGGCTGTCTGTCAGGGTCATGAGCGAAGAGCGCCGCCGCCTCGTCGATCGCCGGCGGGGCTCCGAGCGGCGGAGCACGCTCGATCGGCGCGGACGCATCTCGCGTGCCCCGAACGCCGAGCGGCCCGTCGAGCACGTGCGCAACGCCCTGCAGCTGCTGCGGGAGGTTGCGCTAGTGGGGGAATTGTCGCCGGGCCCGACCGAGGACCTCGGCGCGGCCATCGAACGCCTGCACCGCGCCGTAGGTCTGCTCGAACGTCAGAGAAAGTAGACTACTTCTTGAAGAGGGCCAGGTACTGCCCGTAGCCCTCTGCGTCCAGACTGTCCACCGGAATAAATCGCAGCGACGCTGAATTGATGCAGTAGCGCAGGCCGGTCGGCTTCGGGCCGTCGTCGAACACGTGCCCCAAGTGCGAGTTCGCGTGCGACGATCGCACTTCGGTGCGCTCCATGAACAGCGAGCGGTCGGTCTTCTGCTCTACGTTGCTCGGCTCGAGCGGCTTCGTGAAGCTCGGCCAGCCGGTGCGGGAATCGAACTTGTCGAGCGAGCTGAACAGCGGCTCGCCAGACACGACGTCCACGTAGATCCCTTCCTTATGGTTGTCCCAGAACGGGTTCTGGAACGGCCGCTCAGTTGCCTCATGCTGCGTGACTTCGTACTGCAACGGCGTCAGCGTGCGACGCAGATCGGCGTCGCTCGGCCTTGGCTTGACGGTATACATGGCGTGCACCTCACCCCCTGACCCCCTCTCCGTATGACGGAGAGGGGGAACGATAGCTGAGACTTTGCCGGCTTCATCTCCCCAGATCGCACTCAGCCGCCGGTCGCGACCGCACCCGGTGCGATACATGCCATAGCGAACCGGATTCTTTTTGGCGTAATCCTGGTGGTACTCCTCGGCCGGATAGAACGCGCCGGCTGTGAGGACCTGGGTCGCGACGTCGCGTTGGAAGCGGTCCATGATCTGTTGCCGCGTCGCGCTCGCAGCCCTGCGCTGGTCGGGACCACGCACAAAGACCGCGGTGTGGTAATTTGGCCCGGTGTCGCACGCCTGCCCGTCCGTCTGGAACGGATCGATGTTGTGCCAGAACGTCCACAGCAGGGTCTCGTAGCTGACCTTCGCGGGATCGTAAACCACCTGCACCGCTTCGAGGTGGCCCGTATTTCCTTCGACGACCTGCATGTAGCTCGGATTCTTGACCGTGCCGCCCATGAATCCGGAGGTCGCCGAGATCACGCCCGGCACATCGTCGTAGGCGTGCTCCATCGTCCAGAAGCAGCCGCCCGCAAATGTAGCAGTGTCCAATGGCGCTGTTAGGCTCAGCGCGAGTAAGAGTGCAATGTTCATGCGCTGATTATGACGGAGCCGCTACATTCTTAGAGCATTCTCATCCTTTTCACATTGCCCGCGCAGCGCGGCCGGGCGTACGTTAGCCTCGTGCAAATCCTTCTCGTCGAAGACGATCGGGACCTGCGACGCTTTCTCAGCAAGGCGTTTCGCGAGGAAGGCTATGGCGTCACTGAGACCGACTCCGGGGACCGCGCGTTGGAGCGCGCGCTCGAGGGCAGCTTCAGCTGTGTCGTCCTCGACGTGATGTTGCCGGGGCGCGACGGTTTCAGTGTCGTCGCCGAGCTGCGCAGGCGCGGGGTGTCCACACCCGTCTTGCTGCTCACGGCAAAGGATGAATTGGAGTCGCGTGTGCGCGGCCTCGAGGGCGGCGCCGACGACTACGTCACGAAGCCGTTCGACCTCCCCGAGCTGCTGGCCCGCGTCCATGCCCTGATCCGACGTGCGGAGTTACGTCACAAAGACGCGACGCTGCAGGTGGGCGACGTATCGCTCGATCCGTTGAGCCGTCGCGTGACGCAAGGCGACCGCCTCGTGGATCTCTCGCCGCGCGAGTTCACGCTGCTCGAGTTCCTGATGCGCAACGCCGGCCGCACGGTGTCGCGCTCGCGGATCGCCGAGGCGGTCTGGAACTACAAGTTCGACCCGGAAACGAACGTCGTGGATGTGTACGTCAATTACCTGCGAAAGAAGCTGAGTTTTGGCGGACGAACGGCGCCGATCAAAACGGTTCGAGGCGTAGGATACCGGCTGGACACCGCTGGCGATGAGTGAACGTCGTCTCAGTCAGGTGCTCACCCGGCGCTTCAGCCGCGTCGCGTGGACGGCGCTTGCCGGCTACGCGGTGGTGGTCGTCCTCCTGTTCGCGGCCACCGCCGAGATGGCGCTGCGCCGCTCACTCGAGCACTCCGGTGATTTCATTCAGTCCTTGCTCGGCGCCTACCGCGACTCGACCACGGAGCCCGGCGCGGTGATGCCGTCCGCTTTGGCCGATCAACTCGTGGGCATGGGCGGCCAGGTCGTCATCACCCGGACAACCACCAACGCCGGCGGCATGCCACAAGTCTTCTATCTCTCTCCCGATATGCCCGCGCGCCGGCTTGAGGGCTTACCCGATGACTCTCCCGAGCGCGCCCGCGCCGCGCTCGTCTCGGCCATCACGGAGCGCACGCGCTGGCGATATCGCGTGCTGCACCGCGAGCTGGGCGAGTTCGACGTGTACGTGGTGGCGAGCCGGGAGTCGTACCTGGTGCCGCTCGCCATCCTCATCGCCGCCGCCGCGCTGCTGTTGCCACTCGCGGCGCTCGCGGCTGCGCGCGGCGCTCGGCGGGCGGTCGCCGACGCGCTACGGCCCCTCGAACGGGTCACCGGCGAAACTCGCGCCATCGGCCCATCGGAGCTGGGCACGCGCCTGACCAGCCCCACCGGTCAGGCCGAGGTGACCGAATTGTCGGAGAGCATCAACCGCATGCTCGAGCGGGTGGATCGCGCGCACCGCGCGCTGCAATCCTTCACGGCGGACGCAAGTCACGAGCTGCGCACGCCCCTGACGCACCTGCGCGCGCAGGTGCAGTGGGCTTCCGCGGACGGGCGGACAGAGGCCGAGATCCGCGATGCCCTCGCCGCGATGGAGCGAGGACTCGACCGCACGACGAAACTCGTCGAAGAGCTGCTCCTCATCGCCCGCGGCGAGAATCGTCAGCTCGCCTTGGCGCATGGCCCGTTTGACCTGGCCGCGGTCGTGGACGAGGTTCGAGAAATCACGGAAGCAATGGCCACGGACAAGCCGCTCGTCGTGCACGCGGAGCCTTCACCGCGGACTGATGTCATTGGGGACGCCGATCGAACCCGGCACATCTTGCTGAACCTCGCGTCCAACGCGGTGCGCTACACGCCGAGCGGCAGCGTGACATTCGCGATCATCCCCCATGGCAAGGAAGTCAGTGTGAGTGTGCAGGACACCGGCCCGGGGATCGCGCCGGAGCATCTGGATCGGATCTTCGACCGTTTCTTCCGGATCGATCAGTCACGGAGCCGCGAGCTCGGGGGAACCGGCCTGGGCCTCGCGATCGCGCGGCTGCTGGCGGAGCTGCAGGGAGGGCGGATCGAGGTGGAGAGCGCGGTTGGAAGGGGGAGCACGTTTACGTTGTGGCTGCCAGGGGTACACGAGTAGGGGTCGGCCAAATGAGTAGGGGCGCAGCATGCTGCGCCCCTACCAGTGCTGCCGCGACCTCTTCGCTACATCACGTTGGCCAGTGGCGCCGCGCCGAAGTTGACGCTAAACCGGCGACACCAGACGGACACTGCCCGGTACTTGCTCAGGTCCAATCCCTCGGGCACGTCGTAGTTCTGGTCACCGATGTTTCCCTTCAAGGCGCCCAGATCTACGATGCCTGCCCGCTTCGCGGCATCCTCCTTCTGTACATCGCTTGCCGCGACGAGATAGAGGCGGACGTCGGGGCCGTTCGAGGTTGTGAACTCCGTCAGCCGCAAGACGCGCCGGCCATCGTCGAGCCGATAGATCGTGGCCACGCCCTTGGTCTCGTGGGCGTTCGTGTGGAATCGACCGCTGACGAGCTCAACGGGTGCCTTCGCGTCCGCCATCTGTCCGTGGTCCATGGCGCCCATCGCCGACGAATCCATCGCGGCGTGAGCCATCTGCGGTGATTGGTTCATCGTCGAGGATCCGTGCATCATGGAGCCGGATTCCTCTGCCGCGGGGAACGACTCGTTCACGGTCTTACTGATCACGAGCGCGTCGGGCCGGAACAGGTACCACAGCAGGCCGCCCGCGACCAGGGCCGTGCTGACGAGGATGGATCTACGCTTTGTCATGGTAATGCCTCATGTGTCGAATGTTGGAGTGTCGGAATCAGAACGCCGCGAGTCCCTGGATGCCTGCCGGCAGTCCGCCGACGGGACCGAGAGCCCTGAGGCTTCCGTCGTTTTGGATGCGGAACGCGTGAATGGCCCGCGCGCCGCCAGTCTGCAGGACGTACAGGTAACGGCTGTTCGCGCTCAACGCGATGTCGTTCACACCAGCGCCGATGAGTGCGGTCGCGCCGTCTCCGAGGAGACGAATCGAGCCGTTCGGCGCTATGCTGAAGCCCGAAACCGATCCCGACCCGTTGCCCGTGTAGCCGAAGCGGCGATCGGCAGTTACGACGGCCCAGCAGGGCGCCCCCTGATGGGTGAGGACCGCTCCGCTGATGACCCTGAAGCTGCCATTCTTACTCAACGCGTAGGATGACGCCGAGCCTGGCGCTGCAGCTTCAGATACGACCAGCAGATTGCGCGGGCCGAATGCGAAGCCGAACGGCGTCCCGCCGGCCGACGTGCTCGATGTGAGCTCACCCGCGACACCGTTCTTGTCGACCGGATAGACGTCGAGGAGGCTGGTGCTCTTTTCGGTTACTACGAGCTGCCTGCCGTCCGGGCTGAACGACACCTCCGCCGGGCCGACGTTCGCCGCGGAAAGTGACCGCGTGGACCCCCCGATCTGCGTGAGGCCGCCGGTCGAGCCGACGGTGAAACCCGTGATGTTCCCCGCACCGCCCGCATTCAAGACATACACGATGTTGCGCGAGACCGTGACGCTGATCGGCAGCGTGCCGCCGGACGGCGTACGACTCACCAGCGACAGTCCTTGCGGATCGACCTGGAACACCGACACGTCGTTCGAGCCCGCGTTCACGGCGAACAGCAGGCGTCCGTCGTCACTCAGCGTCACCGCGCCCTGCGAGCCGAGGCCCGCGCCCGTGCCCGTGCCACCGGTCGCGAAATTGCCCGCCGGTGTGAGCGTCCCGTCGGCCGACCGGGCGAAGACCGCGACCGCATTGCCGGCAACCTGATTGGTAATGGTGTAGACGGCATGCGGACCGTTATCGCCGTCGTCATCGAGCTGTGCCGACAGCGATGATTGGATCGGTGCCGTGACACTACGATTCGGCTCGCAGGCCGCGAATGCAACGGCTGCGAGCGCGAGTGTTGCGAGATGTTTCGTCATGACTGAATCCTCCCGAGAAAGTGATGTGACGGTGTATGGCTCGGGAGAATGAACACGCTCGGCCGAGAAAGCGGACCACCCTTTGTGACTTATGAGAGACTTCTCATGCGGGTCTCATTATCGAGCTTCAGTGCGAGCGACACCCGCGCTTCGCAGCCCCGGTGTCCGGCGCGATTCGACAACGTCAGCGTTCCGCCGTGCGCTTCCGCAATCTGTCGCGACAACGCGAGACCAATTCCGGAGCCGTCGGGTTTTGTGGTGTAGAACGGCACGAACAGATTGGCCGTGTCGGCGAGGCCCGCGCCCTCGTCGCGCACCCATACGTCGAGCTGGCCGTTTCGCGTCTCCCAGCCGACCTCCACCGCTCCGTTCGCCTCGAGTGTCGCGTCCACTGCGTTGCGCACGAGGTTGATCAGCAACTGATCGAGCTGTCCGCCATCCGCCTGGATCGTCACGTTCGGACCGGCGCGTATCGTGACCTGCCGGCGTGTCTCCAGCACGACGACGCGGCGCACCCAGTCCTGTATCGCGACGCTTTCGAGCCGGGGCGCGGGCAGCCGCGCGAGCCGCGCGTACGCGGCCATCAGCCGGCTGAGCGACTCCGACCGGCTCGCGATCACGCCCAGTCCTTTGCGGAGGTCCTCGCGCTGGTCGGGTGGCGCCGGCTCGCGAGTGATGAGCGCGAGCAGGCTGTCGGCGATGGACTTGATGGGCGCCAGGGAGTTGTTGAGCTCGTGGCTCAGGACGCGAATCAGGCGCTTCCACGCCTGTCGCTCCTCGTCACTCAGCGCGCGGCTCACGTCGGTGAGCACGAGCAGCTGGTGTGGGAGGCCGCTCTGCCGGAACATGCCGCGTCGCACTTCCCAACGGCCGGCGCGCCCGGGAAAGGTGAGCGTATCGACCCGCGGCGTGTCGCCGGCGAGGGAGCTGGCGAGACCCAAGCTCGCCGCGTCGCGGCCCAGCAGCTGCTCCGGCGCGCGGCCGAGCAGCGCTGCCCCGCTGCGGTTGACGAGGCGGAGCGCATGGGCGGAGTCGAACGCAAAGATGGCGACGTCGATCTCTTCCATCACGCGGCGGAGCAGCGCGGTCGCTTCGAGCGCCCCCAGCCGCTGGGCGCGGAGATCGTCGCCGAGACTGTTCAGCTCGAGGAGCAGCAACCCGAGCGCGTCCTCGGGATTCGACCCGCGGGCGCGCAGCGTGTAATCGCGTTCGCGCAGCGCGGCGAGCACGTTCGATACGGTCTGCAGTGGCCGCACGACGTGCTCCTTTACGATGGCTGCGCACGCGAGCCAGACGCCCGCGACCAGGAGCGTGAGGGTCCACTGCGTGCGGGGCGCGAAGTCGCCGAACCAGAGAAGGCCCAGGGCGAGCGCGACCGCCGGGAAGCCGCCGAGCAGCGCGAGCCAAAAGACGCGCCGCTCGTGACGTGGAGTGGCCTTAGAGACCATGCCGTTTGAGCCGGCGGTACAGCGCGCTGCGTGAGAGGCCGAGAGCGTTGGCCGCCTCACTGACATTGCCCGCCGCGCGAGTGAGCGCCTTCTGGATCAAGACGCGCTCGACGTCTTCCAGACTCATCTGGTCGAGCGCCGCGGCGGCGCCCCCTCCGCCGTCCAGCCCGAAGTCACGGGCCTGCACACGCCCGCCCTCCGCCATCAACATGGCCCGCTCGATCGCATGATCGAGCTCCCGCACGTTGCCCGGCCAGGAATGGCGGAGCAGCACCTCCATGGCGTCCGGCGTGAACTCCATTGCGGCTTTGCGATAGCGTGCGGCGTAGCGGTGCAGGAAATGCGCGGCGAGCAGCGGGATATCGGCGCGCCGCTCGCGCAATGGTGGAAGCCGGATCTCGACCGTGTTGAGACGGAACAGTAGATCTTCGCGGAAGCGGCCGGCCTTCACCTCCGCGTGGATGTCGGCGTTCGTGGCCGCGACGACGCGCACGTCGGCACGGCGCGCGCGCGACGCGCCCACGCGCTCGTATTCGCCTGTCTCGAGCACGCGCAGCAGCTTCGCCTGCTGCGGCAGCGGCAGATTCGCGATCTCGTCGAGGAACAGGGTGCCGCCCTCGGCGAGCTCGAAGCGACCGATGCGATCGGTCTTCGCATCGGTGAACGCGCCGCGCACGTGCCCGAACAGCTCGCTCTCGAACAGCCCGTCCGGGATGCCGCCCAGGTTCACCGCGATCAGCGGTCGATCCGCCCGTGCCGACGAGGCGTGCAGCCAGCGGGCCACGACCTCCTTCCCCGTGCCATGCTCACCGAGGATCAGCACGTTCGCGTCCGACGGCCCCACGCGTTCCATCAGCCGCAACACGGGCTGCATCGCGGGCGATTCCGCGACGAGCTCGGGGAGCCCTTCTCTGCGGAGCCTGCGGTTCTCGATCTCGAGGCGCTGGCTCTTGCGCAGCGCGCGTCCTAACTCGACCTGTGTGCGCAACGTGGTGAGGAGACGCCGGTTGTCCCACGGCTTCTCGATGAAGTCCCGCGCCCCGCGGCGCATCGCTTCGACGGCGCCGTCGATGCTGGCCCAGGCCGTCATCACCACGACCGGCGGCGGCGCGTCGAGCGCCTGGAGCCGTGCCAGCAAGTCCATGCCCTCCGCTCCGGACGTCGTGTCCCGAGCGTAGTTCATGTCGATCAAGAGGGCGTCGAAGTCGCGCTTGTCCAGAGCGGTAAGGACGCCACGGGGCGAAGCGACGGCCTCCACCTCGTAGCCTTCGCCTTTGAGAAGGAGCTTCAGGGCCTCAAGAACATCCGACTGATCGTCGGCGACGAGGATGCGGGGAGCGGCGGGGGAGGCGGCCATCGGTCAAAGGTGTCCGGGGCCGGGGGCCGGGGCCAGAGGCGTGCGTCCGGACGGTCCCTCCCGCGCGAAAAGGATGCCGCATTGCCTGGACAGCCCACCTAGGTTCCCTCGACTTGACGGATCGGCAATGATCGACCGGGGTAAGGCACAACGTCTCGTCGGCGAGACCATCCGTGACATCGGCATTCTCGTTGTCGTGTTCGGTCCGCTCGACGCAATCTTCCAGAAGGAAGGACCGGGCGAGCTTCTCATCGGACTGATGGTCGTCTTCGGCTTGCTTTCCGTGACTGTCGGGATCATCCTTGAATCACTTGAGTCAGACGACTAGACACTGATGAGCTACCTGATCCGCTGGATTCCTACGTTTGCCGCTGTGGCCATCTTGGCCGTAGCCGGATTCATGCTTCGCGCTTCCAACCGACGCAACAAGCGCAGCGACTCCCGCTGAGGCGTTAGGGCCTGGGGCCTGGGGACCGTTAAGCGTGAAGGCCCCAGGCCCTATTCAGTTCTCAGCGCTACCATGGGATCCACGCGAGTGGCACGCCTGGCGGGCACAAGACTAGCCGCCACCGCCACCACCAGGAGCAGGATGGAGACGACGCTAAAACTCAGCGGATCAGTGGGCGTAACCCCAAAGAGTTGACTACGTAGCACCCGCGTCACGGCGAACGCACCTACAAGACCGACGCCGAGGCCAATCAGTCCGAGCACGATCCCTTCGCGCAACACCTGCCGCAGCACGTCAGGCGTCTGCGCGCCCAGCGCAATCCGGATGCCGAACTCGCGTGTCCGTTGCGCGGCCGAGTAAGCGACGGCCCCATACAAGCCGATCGCGGCAAGCAGCAACGCCAGCGCGCCGAATCCGCCCACGAGCGTTGCGGCGGTGCGTTGCTGGCCCAGTGATCCCGCCAACCGCTCATCGAGCGGCTGAATACGATAGACCGGAAGGTCCGGATCGAGCGTGCGAACAGCGCGCTGGAGCGGACCTGACAACGCCATGGGCTCGCCCGTGGGCCGGAGATGCACGACGAGCGCCGCCTGATAATCCTGCGTGAGGGGCTGGTAGAACGTCAGCCGGCGTTCTTCGAACAGGCTGCGATACTTGGCGTCCCGCGCCACACCGATGACCTCGAGCGGCGGACCTCCCCACGTCTGCACGAAGCGCTTGCCGACCGCCTCCTGGCCCGGCCATAACCGCTCGGCGACGGCTTCGTTGATCACCGCGACCAGCGGCGACGTCGCCACATCCTGCGCGGTGAATCCCCGGCCCCGCAGGATCGTGATGCCCATCGTTTCGAAGTAACCCGGCGATACGGAGTTGCGGTCGGTGCGGTACCCGCGGTGCTCGGCGTCGATGAGGGCACCCTGGGCGTCGATGCGCGTGTCGTACCCGCCGGCGAACGGCAGATTGAGCGCCAGGCTTGCCGAGCGCACGCCCGGAGTGGCCTCGAGATCGCGCAACAGTTGCGTGTAGAAGCGCCGCCCTCGCGCTTCGTCGTATCCCTGCAAACCGACATCCAGTCGCGCAACGAGCACATTCGTGGCGAAGCCGGGATCGATCGCGTAGGCGTTCTGGAGCGTCCGCACGAACAACCCCGCGGCCACGAGCAGGACCAGCGAGACGGCGACTTGCGTGATCACGAGCGCATTGCGAAGGCGAGTGCCCCGCGGCCGCCCGATCTCTGCGCCTTGCCGTAGCTCTCCCG
>WNGI01000026.1_pt1 | contig 84901 bp, 102 predicted proteins | sample 5400621 | NCBI WGS metagenome assembly WNGI01 (sample SAMN13153374, study PRJNA577476) | soil metagenome | isolation source: 20 cm soil or saprolite under Garry oak tree replicate 1 | place: USA:California | collected 2016-06-15 | reverse complement strand
CCGAGATGATCATGCCCGGGGACAACTCCAACCTCGAGGTGACCCTCATCACCCCCATCGCCCTGGAGGAGGGCCTGCGCTTTGCCATCCGCGAGGGCGGGCACACCGTCGGCGCGGGTGTGGTCACGAAGGTGATCGCGTAATGGCGAAGCAGCGGATCCGGATACGCCTCAAGGCGTACGACCACAAGCTGATCGATCAGTCCGCGGCGCAGATCGTCGAGACGGCGCAACGGACCGGATCGACGGTGACCGGTCCGGTCCCGCTGCCCACGCGCATCGAGAAGTTCACCGTCATCCGGAGCCCCTTCATCTACAAGGACTCACGCGAGCAGTTCGAGATCCGAACGCACAAGCGGCTCATCGACATCAACGATCCCTCGCAGAAGACCGTCGACGCCCTCATGAAGCTGAATCTTCCGGCCGGCGTCGACATCGAGATCAAGCTCTAAAAGAAGGCGACAGATGAGCGACGAGACGAAAGTGGAAGAGAAGGCAGAATCCGAGCAGCCCAGCGGCGCGCCGGCGATCAAGAAGCCGGTGCTGCTCGGGCGCAAGCTCGGCATGCTCCAGCATTTCAAAGAGGACGGGTCAGTGGTCGCGGCCACGGTGATCTCCGCCGAGGCCAACGTCGTCACGCAGGTGCGGACGAAAGAGCGTGACGGGTACAGCGCGATCCAGCTCGGCTTCGGCCGCGCGAAGAAGAAGGAGCGCCTAACGAAAGCAGCCCTAGGGCACCTCAAGGACCTGCCGCCGCTCCGAGTGCTTCGCGAGGTGCGACTCGACGATGTCGCGGGGTTCGCGACAGGGCAGGAGATCGGGGTCGATCGATTCCAGCCGGGCGACAAGGTGCACGTCGTCGGGACGTCAAAAGGGAAGGGCTTCCAAGGTCCGGTGCACCTGCATCACTTCACCCGAGGGCCGAAGTCACACGGCTCCGACCATTTGCGACGCCAGGGCTCCGTGGGTTCAGGCACGACTCCCGGCCGGGTTCTGAAGGGTCTGCGGATGGCCGCGCACCAGGGAGCGGACCGCGTGACCGTACGCAACCTCGAGATCCTGCGCGCGGATCCGGCGCGCTCGGTGCTGGTCATCGCCGGCGCCGTTCCTGGGGCGCGCAACGGGATCGTCATGGTGAGGAAGGCTTAGGTGGCGACGAAAGAAGCCGACAAGGAAAAGAAGGCCACGCCGCCGGCCAAGAAGACCGCGGCGGCGAAGGCGAGTCCGGCGAAGGCGACCGCAGCGAAGGCTGCGCCCGCGAAGGCTCCGAAGCCGGCAGCGCGCGCGGCCACAAAGGCCAAGCCACCGACGCGCCGCGCCGTCGCGCGCCCGGTCACGCGGGTCGTCCGTCCGGAGCCGTCGCGCGAGGAGCGCCGGCCCGCTGAGGAGCGGCCCCAGGCGCGGCCAAAGGCCGAGCCCAGGCCTCTTCCGACCGCACCCGCGGGCCACGCGCCGCTGATCAAGGCCGACGGCACCCCTGAAGGATCGGTCGCGCTCCCCGCCGCGCTCACGACTCCGACAAAACGACGCGGTGTCCTCTTCCAGGCGCTGATCGCTGCGCTTGCCAACTCGCGACAGGGAACCTCCGCGACGAAGAACCGCTCGCGCGTGTCGGGCGGCGGCGCGAAGCCGTGGCGCCAGAAGGGCACCGGACGCGCGCGCGCGGGCTCGACCCGCTCGCCTCTCTGGCGGCACGGGGGCGTGGTCTTCGGACCCAATGGCCGCCGATACGCGCAGCGCCTGCCCGCGAAGATGCGGCGCGCGGCCTTCGCCGAGGCGCTCGGCGCACATGCGGCGAATGGCCGGATGCTCGTCCTCGAATCGCTCGGCTTCGATGGCGTCGACGGCGACCGGCTGCGCACGCGCGACGTCGCCGGCTGGCTCGCGCGCGTCGGAGACACCGGTCGCTCTGTTCTCGTCACGGCCGAGTTCGACGATCGCGTCGGTCGCGCGGGCGCCAATCTCAAGGCGCTCGAGCTCCGGACACCCGGCAGCTTGCGCCTTGCCGACATCCTCCGCGCGGAGACCGTCCTCGTGCATCGGCCTGCGCTCGACGCGCTGGCGGCGCGCGCCGCGGTGGGAGGGGAAGCATGAGCATTCGGGGAAGCGCGGTGCTGTTGCGTCCGGTGATCACCGAGCGCTCGATGAGCGAGACGAACGTCGGCCGCTACACGTTCCAGGTCGCCAAGACCGCGACCAAGCGCGACATCGCCGACGCCGTCGCCGGATCGTTCAAGGTCGACGTCGTCGCCGTGAATGTCATTCACGTTCCGGGCAAGACCCGCCGTCTCGGCCGGCGCATCGGCCATCGGCCTGATTGGAAGAAGGCGATCGTCACCGTCGCCCAGGGACAGCGCATCGAGAAGTACTTCGTGGAGGGGGTCTAAGAGTGCCGCTGAAGCAGTACAAGGCGACCTCGCCCGCGCGCCGCTTCCGGCAGTCGGCTTCGTTCGAGGAGCTGACGAAGGGCAAGGCGCCCGAGCGCAGCCTTCTCGAGCGCAAGCTTCGCCACGCGGGGCGTAACGCCCAGGGCCGCGTGACGACGCGGCATCGCGGGGGCGGAGAGAAGCGCAATTACCGCAAGGTCGACTTCAAGCGCGACAAGGATGGCATTCCTGCGCGCGTGCTCGCGATCGAGTACGACCCCAATCGCTCCGCGCGGCTCGCGCTGCTCGTGTACCGCGACGGCGAGAAGCGCTACATCATCGCGCCGAACGATCTCCGGGTCGGCGACTCCGTGATTTCGGGTCCCGATGCCGAAGCGCGCGTGGGTAACTGCTTGCCGCTCGAGCACATCCCGACGGGGACGCAGATCCACGGCATCGAGCTGCAGCCCGGTCGCGGTGCGCAGATGGTGCGCGCGGCGGGCGGGGCGGCGCAGCTCGTGGCGAAGGAAGGCGAGTACGCGCAGATCCGCCTGCCCTCGGGCGGGATTCGGGTGGTCCATGTTCGATGCCGCGCTACGGTCGGGCAGATCGGCAACGTCGAACACGAGAACCGCAAGATCGGCGGCGCTGGTCACAAGCGGCGAATGGGGTGGCGACCGGCGGTGCGTGGCGTCGTGATGTCGCCGCGCGATCACCCGCACGGCGGCGGCGAGGCGAAGTCGCCCGTGGGCGGAATGGCGCAGACGCCCTGGGGCAAACCGGCGATGGGCCTCAAGACGCGGAAGAACCCGCGGACGGATCGGTTCGTCACCGAGCGGCCCCGGAAGAGGAAGTCCAAATGAGTCGATCCGTAAAGAAGGGACCCTTCGTCGAAAAGTCCTTGAAAGAGAAGATCGAGATCTTGAACTCGAAGAACGAGAAGAAGGTCGTGAAGACGTGGTCGCGGCCGTCGATGATCCTGCCGGCGATGGTGGGTCACACCATCGCGGTCCACGACGGTCGCCGGCACGTGCCGGTCTTCATCACCGAGAACATGGTCGGCCACCGCCTTGGCGAGTTCGCTCCGACGCGGACGTTCCGCGGGCACGGCCGCGCGATCGCCGCGGCGGAGGCTGCGTCGGCCACGGCCATGCCGGGCGGCGCCGCGCCTGCGCCGGGCGCTGGCGCGCCCGAGCGAGCGACGACGATAAGGGCCGGTGCCTAGCGTGGAAGTGAAGGCGACGGCGAAGTTCCTGCGGCTTTCGCCGCGGAAAGCACGCCTGGTCACCGACCTCATTACCGGCAAGAGCGCGGAGGAAGCGATCGCCATCCTCGAGAACCTTCCAAAGGCGACGGCGCTGCCGCTCGGCCGTGTGGTGCGATCGGCGATCGCCAACGCCGAAAACAACTTCAACCTGACGCTCGAGAGCCTCTACGTGAAGCGCGCGATCGCGAACGAGGGCCCGCGTATGAAGCGCGCGTGGTTCCGCGGACGCGGCCGGCGCGACCTCAAGCTCCATCGCATGGCCCACCTCGAGGTCGTGCTGGACAGCAAGGAATAAGGATGGGACAGAAGACGCACCCGGTCGGTTTCCGACTCGGATTCACCAAGACCTGGAATGCCAAGTGGTACGCGAACCACAAGGGGTATCCGGTGCTGCTCAAGGAGGACGTCGCGATCCGCGACGCGATCCGCGGACGGCTGCGCGACGCGGCTATCGCTCGGATCGACATCGAGCGGTCCGCGAATCAGGTCACGGTGACGATCCAGACGGCGAAGCCGGGCGTCGTGATCGGCAAGGGTGGTGCGAAGGTCGAGGAGCTCCGTCAGGTGCTCGGCAAGATGACCGGGAAGATGGTCAAGGTGAACATCTTCGAGATTCGCTACCCGGAGCTCGACGCGTACCTCATCGCCGAGAACGTCGCGCAGCAGCTCGAACGCCGCGTCTCTTTCCGCAAGGTGCTGAAGCAGACCGTTCAGCGCTCGATGAAGGCAGGGGCGAAGGGCGTGCGCGTCGCCGTATCGGGACGCCTCGGCGGGGCAGAGATGAGCCGGCGCGAGTGGGAGCGTGAGGGCCGCGTTCCTCTGCACACGTTGCGCGCGGATATCGAGTTCGGTCGCGCGATCGCCAAGACGACATTCGGCACGATCGGCGTGAAGGCCTGGATCTACAAGGGCGACGTCGAGCCGACGCCGCGCCAGGTCACGCAGGCCGGGCCCGCGACCGCACGGGCGGGGGCCTGATGCTGCAGCCGAAGCGCCTCAAGCATCGCAAGTTCCAGCGCGGCCGCATGAAGGGGTCCGCGCAGTCGGGCAACACCATCACGAAGGGGGATTTCGCGCTGAAGGCGATGGAGCCCTGCTGGATGACCGCGCGTCAGATCGAGGCCGCGCGGCGCGCGGTCACGCACCACTTCAAGCGCGGCGGCAAGGTCTGGATCAACGTCTTCCCCGACAAGCCAGTCACCAAGAAGCCTGCTGAGGTCCGGATGGGTTCGGGCAAGGGCGCGCCCGACCACTGGGTCGCGGTCGTGCGGCCCGGGCGCGTGATCCTCGAAGTCGGCGGGGTGAACCGGGTCCTTGCCAAAGAAGCGTTGCGCCTTGCGGCCTACAAGCTCCCGATAAAGACGCGCTTCATTGAGAGAGAGGAGGCGGTGGCAGATGAAGGACATGCGGCGGCTGTCTGACAACGAGATCGCGGACCAGCTGCGGGGCGCGCGCGAAGAGCTCTTCGACGCGAAGTTCAAGCTCGCCACCCGGCAGCTCAAGAACTTCCGCTCGCTGCCGCAGTCGCGACGGAAGATCGCGCGCCTCCTCTCGGTGATGCGCGAGCGAACCGCGGCCGAGGGTGAAACGAATGGCTGAGAAGACCGAGAAGACGGAGAAGAAGACGACGACGAAGACCTCGACGCGCGCGAAAGCCAGCGGCAAGGCGCCGACCGCGACCCGCGCGGTGAAGGCGCCGGCAAAGGCGGCCGTCGCGGCGCGTCCTGTCGCGAAGCGGACGGTCGCGCGCAAGCGCACCGCGCCAGCCGTGACGCCGGGCGTGGTGGAGCAGTGGACCTGGCGCCGCCTCCGCCGCAAGACCAAGGTCGGCGTGGTGGTCTCGGCGAAGATGGCGAAAACGATCATCGTCGAGGTGGGACGGCAGCGCGAACACCCGCTGTACAAGAAGGTCATCCGCGTACGGAAGCGTTTCGCCACGCACGACGAGACGGGCGACGCGAAGGCCGGTGACCTGGTGCGCATCCAGGAGAGTCGTCCCTTTAGCGCCACAAAGCGTTGGCGGCTGGTCGAGGTGATCTCGCGCGCCGGCGAGGCGGGCGCCGCGGCCCCGCGTGTCGCCGACATCGAGAAGGCGCTCGAGGCTGCCGAAGGGGTTGACGTGATCCTCGCACCCGAGCGCGAAGAGAAGGAAGCGGAAGAGGAGCAGGCGAAAGAGTGATCCGGCCGTACACCAGGGTCCGATGCGCGGACAACACCGGAGCGCGCGAGCTCTCGGTGATCCGCGTCCTGCGCTCGTCGTCGGGTACGACGGCGGAGATCGGTGATGTCTTCGTCGCGACGGTGAAGAACGCCATCCCGAACTCCGGCGTCAAGAAGGGCGAGGTCGTGCGGGCGGTCGTCGTCCGCCAGACGAAGGAGTATCGCCGCAATGACGGGTCGCTCATCCGTTTCGACGACAACGCCGCCGTACTGCTCAACCCGCAGAACCAGCCGCGCGGGACGCGCATCTTCGGACCCGTCGCGCGCGAGCTCCGCGAGCGGAACTTCATGAAGATCGTCTCGCTCGCGCCGGAGGTCCTCTAAGTGGTCATCCATCGCGTCGCGATGTTTGACCGGCTTGCTGCGCCCTCCGTTGGAGGGACGCAGTAAGTGGCAGGCATCCGGCTGCGCAAGGGCGACGAGGTAATGGTCATCACAGGGAAGGACCGGGGGAAGCGTGGCCGCGTGCAGGAAGTGCGGCCGAGCGCGCACACGGTCATCGTCGCCGGCGTCAACATCGCCAAGCGCCACACCAAGCCGAATCCGTCAAAGAATCAGAAGGGCGGGATCATCGAACAGCCGATGCCCCTCGGTCTCGGCAAGGTCATGGTGGTCTGTCCGCACTGCGGCAAGCCGACGCGCATCGGCCACCGCCTCGACGAGGATGGGACCAAGGAGCGCGTGTGCCGGCAGTGCGGCGAGGCGATCGTCGTGGAGCAGCCGTCATGACGGCCGTCCTGAAAGAGCGGTACGACACGACGGTGAAGGACGAGCTGCGCAAGCAGTTCAGCTACGCGAACGTGATGCAGATCCCGAAGGTCGAGAAGATCATCCTCAATATCGGGATGGGCGAGGCGATCGGCAACGCGAAGGCGATGGACGCGGCCGCGGGAGACCTCGCGACGATCACGGGGCAGCGCCCGATCGTCACGAAGTCGCGAAAGGCCATCTCGAACTTCCGCCTTCGTGTCGGCATGCCCATCGGGCTCAAGGTCACCCTTCGCGGCGAGCGGATGTGGCATTTCCTCGAAAAGCTCGTTACCGTCGCGCTTCCACGCATCCGTGACTTCCAGGGAGTGCCGGACAAGAGCTTCGACGGCCGAGGCAACTTCTCGCTCGGGCTCAAAGAGCAGCTCGTTTTCCCGGAGATCGACTACGACAAGATCGATCGCCTACGCGGCATGGAGATCACGATCGTGACCACGGCGAGAACGGATGAAGAGGGGCGCGCGCTGCTGCGCGGCCTCGGGATGCCGTTCCGCACTGCGTCCTGAGAGGTAGGAAATGACGACTCGTTGCACACGTCATCATTCATACGTGCACCTCCTGGTGGAGGTGCTGTAGTCGATGGCGAAGAAGAGCCTCATCCTTAAGTCACGGCGGACGCCCAAGTTCAAGGTGCGGGGGCACCACCGCTGTGAGATCTGCGGTCGGCCGCGCGGGTACATGCGGATATTCGGCCTCTGCCGGATCTGCTTCCGCGAGCGCGCGCTGATAGGCGAGCTGCCTGGCGTCACGAAGTCGAGCTGGTAGTAGAGGTGAGCGTATTGACCGAAGAGCAAATGAGCGGCATGGGCGAGCAGCCCGGGGAGGCCCGGACCGACCGACCGGCGCGCAAGCCCGCGACGCCGCCCAAGAAGGCCCGGCCGAAAGGCATAGGGATGCCGAACGACCCCGTGGCCGACATGCTCACGCGCGTCCGCAACGCCGCGGGCGCGCGCCACGAGACGGTGAGCATCCCGACGAGCCGGACGAAGCTCGAGATCGCGCGCATCCTGCGCGACGAGGGCTTCATCTCGGGCTATGAGCAGCCGAGTGCACGCGAGATACTCCTGCGGCTGAAGTTCGTCGGCAAGCTGCCCGCCGTGTCGGGAATTCGCCGCATCAGCAAGCCAGGCCTACGGGTCTACGCGCGCAAGACCGAGATACCGCGCGTGCTCGGCGGGATGGGCGTGGCGATCATCTCGACCTCTTCCGGGGTCATGACCGGTCGTCAAGCGGAGCGCAAAGGCCTCGGTGGCGAGGTCCTGGCGTACGTATGGTGATCGGATGAGTCGTATCGGACGCATGCCCGTCGTGGTCCCAGGCGGTGTCGACGTGAAGCTCGAGGGGCGGATCGTGACCGTGAAGGGGCCAAAGGGCCAGTTGGCGCGCACGTTCCACGAGAACATGTCCATCGCGCGCGAGGATGGGAAGATCACCGTCACCCGCGCCGACGACAGCAAGCAGAACCGCGCGCTTCACGGGCTGACGCGCACGCTCATCGCGAACATGGTCACGGGGGTGACCACCGGGTTCACGAAGGATCTCGAGATCAGCGGGACTGGATACCGCGCGGTGCTGCAGGGCAAGAAGCTCCAGCTCGCGCTCGGCTTCTCGCACCCGATCGAGATCGATCCTCCCGCCGGCATCACGTTCACGGTCGAGACGCCGCAGAAGCTCAAGGTCTCGGGCGTGGACAAAGAGGTCGTCGGTGAGATGGCCGCAAAGATCCGCAGCCTCCGCGTCCCGGACCCCTACAAGGCGAAGGGTGTCAAGTACGCCGGCGAGTACATCCGCCGGAAGGCGGGCAAGGCCGGCAAGGTCGGCGCGGCGGCGGGCAAGGTCTAAAGGTGGCGAGAGAGAGCCGTCTTGAAGGCCGGACCAGGCGCCACGAGCGCGTCCGCGAGAAGATCCGCGGCAGCGCGGGACGGCCGCGTCTTGCGGTGTTCCGCTCGATCATGCACATCTCGGCGCAGCTCATCGATGACGATGCGGGCCGGACGCTGGTCGCGGCGTCGAGCGTCACCACGAAGGACGCCAAAGGGAACAAGACGGAACGCGCGAAGGCCGTGGGCGCCGTGCTCGGCGAACGCGCCAAGGCCAAAGGCATCGGCGAGGCGGTGTTCGACCGCGGCGGGTACCGCTACCACGGGCGGATCAAAGCGCTCGGCGACGCCGCTCGAAGCGCGGGGTTGAGGTTCTGATGGCACGAATCGATGCGAATCGTTTAGAGCTGACCGAACGGGTGGTGCAGATCAACCGTGTCTCCAAAGTCGTGAAGGGCGGAAGGCGCTTCTCGTTCTCGGCGATCGTCGTCGTCGGGGATGGCCGCGGTCACGTTGGCGCCGGGCTCGGCAAGGCCGACGAGGTCCCGGGTGCCATTACCAAGGGCCGCGAGGATGCGAAGAAGCACGTCATGCTCGTTCCCCTCGTCGACCGCACCATTCCGCACCGCGTGGAAGCCGATTTCGGGGCGGCGAAGGTGATCCTGCGTCCCGCATCGAAAGGGACCGGCGTCATCGCCGGAGGATCGGTCCGCGCCGTGGTCGAGTCGGCCGGCATCAGCGACATTCTTTCGAAATCGCTCGGCAGCACGAATCCCGTCAACGTGGTCATGGCGACCATGAAGGCGCTTGGGCAGCTCCGCTCCGCGGAGTCCGTCCGTCAGGCACGCGGCCTGCCGCAGCGCGAGCCCGCGGGAGCCGCCTCGTGACACGGCTCGAGATTCGTCAGAACCGAAGCTCGATCGGCGAGAAAGAAGGCGCCCGGCGCACGCTCTCCGCTCTCGGGCTGCGGCGCACCGGTCAGATCGTTTCGCACGAGGATTCGCCTGTCGTACGCGGGATGCTCCGGCGCGTCGCTCACCTGGTCGTCGTGACCGACGGCAAAGCGGAACGCTGATGCGCGAGCACCAGGTCAGCCGTCCGCTCGGGTCGCGCAAGCCGACCCGCCGCCTGGGCCGGGGCACCTCGCAGGGGCAGGGCAAGACCGCGGGACGGGGCACCAAGGGTCAGCTCGCGCGGACCGGCCCGGGCCTACCCGGCTGGTTCGAAGGTGGGCAGACACCGCTGCACATGCGCGTACCCAAGCTGCGGGGCTTCAAGAACCGCTTCCGCAAGAGCTTCGTCGCAGTGAATGTGGGGACGCTTGCGAACTATGCCGCGGAAGGCAAGGTCTCGCCCGATACGCTCGCCGCGAAGGGCCTTATCGACAAGGAGGCTCGCATCAAAGTGCTAGGTGATGGCGCGATCGCCTCGAAGCTCGAGGTGCACGCGCACTCGGTGTCCGCCACGGCGCGTCAGAAGATCGAAGCCGCCGGCGGCTCCATCGTGATCATCGCGCAGAAATAGTCGCGAATGGGCATGTTTACCGCGCTCATCGATTCGCTCCGCACTCCCGACCTGCGGAATAAGATCCTCTTCACGCTTGGGATGATCCTGGTGTTCAGGTTCCTCGCCCATGTGCCGCTCCCCGGCGTCAATCAGGATCAGCTCAATGCGCTCCTCCAGAACAACCAGCTCATCAATCTGCTGGACCTCTTTTCCGGCGGAGGGCTGGCGCGGTTTTCGATCGTCGCGCTCGGGGTCAATCCCTACATCAACGCCTCGATCATCATGACCCTCCTCAACCAGACGATCCCCGCCCTCGAGCATCTTTCGAAAGAGGGCGAGTACGGTCGCAACCGGATCAACCAGTACACCCGCATCCTGACCGTACCGCTCGCGCTGCTTCAGGGGATCGGCGTAGCTGTATTCATGCAGCGCCAGGGGGTGTTGAACGCGTTCGGCCCCTCCGACCTCACCGTGACGCTTTCGATCCTCGCGTCGCTGACCGCGGGCACGATCATCCTCATGTGGCTCGGTGAGCTGATCAGCGAGCGCGGCATCGGAAATGGCATCAGCTTCATCATCTTCGCGGGCATCGTGGGCCGGCTCCCGAACACGGTCGAGCAGACCCTCCAGGTCCAACAGAACTTCCTCGCGCTCGCGGCGATCGCCATCATCTCGGTCCTCGTGATCGGGGCGATCATCTTCATCCAAGAAGGCCAGCGCCGGATCCCAGTGCAGTACGCCAAGCGCGTGCGCGGGACTCGGATGTACTCCGGAGGCAGCACGCACATCCCGCTGCGGGTGAACAGCGCAGGTGTCATCCCGATCATCTTCGCGATCTCGATCCTCCTGCTGCCGAGCCAGGTCGCCCAGTACTTCACCACGAGCGAAACGCAGCTGATCCGGGATGTGGCGACGGGGATCGTGGCCTTCTTCCAGAATCCGATCTTCTACAACAGCACCTACTTCGTGCTCGTCGTCGCGTTCACGTTCTTCTACACGGCGTTCACCTTCATCCCGAATGACGTCGCCGACAACATCAAGCGCTACGGCGGCTTCATCCCCGGCATCCGGCCCGGGCGCCCGACCGCCGAGTTCCTCTCCCGGGTGGTCACTCGGATCACCATCGCGGGCGCCCTCTTCCTCGGGCTGGTCGCCGTGATGCCAACGCTCGTCGGAGACCTGACTGGTGTGCAAACGTTGCGCCTTGGAGGGACGAGCATCCTCATCGTCGTCGGCGTCGTGGTCGAGACGATGAAGCAGCTCGAGGCGCAGCTACTGCAGCGGAGCTACGAGGGGTTCATCCGTTAGTGGCGGACGGCCGAGCGGCGAGCGACGAGACGAGCCTTGAGATCCTCTCCGCCACGGGAGTCGCGCGATTGAGCGCCGGCGATCTTGTCGTCATGGGCCCCCCAGGGGTGGGGAAGGGGACGCAGGCCAAGGCCCTCGCCCAACAGAACGGCTGGGTGCAGCTCTCGACCGGCGAGCTCTTCCGCGACCACATCCGCCGCGAGACGGATCTTGGGCGGCGCGTGAAGACCTATCTCGACCAGGGCCTCTACGTGCCGGACGAGGTGACCGTCGAGATGGTCCGCGAGCGCTTGCGCGGGATCTCGCCCTCGACGCGGGTCCTCTTCGACGGGTTTCCGCGCACGGTAGCGCAGGCGGAGGCGCTCGACCGGCTCCTGGAGGAGCTCGGCCGGAGGGTCGATGCGGTGCTGCTGCTCGACGCGCCACGCGAGGAGCTCCTCGCGCGCCTTTCCAGTCGCGCGATCACCGAAGCGCGCGCCGACGACACGCCCGAGGTGATCGCAAAGCGGCTGGACCTCTATCAGGGCGAGACGAGCCCGGTCATCTCGTATTACGACGACCGCGGCCTCGTGAAGCGCGTGAACGGGGTGGGAAAGGTCGATGACGTGACGCGGCGGCTGCGCGAGGCCGTCAATTGATCACGCTGAAGACGCCCGCGCAGATGGCGAAGATGCGCGAGGCCGGTCGGGTCGTCGCTGCCATGCTCGAGGAGTGCCGCGCGGCGGTCCGGCCAGGGATCACGACCGCCGAGCTCGATCGCATCGCCGCCGAGGTGCTCCGACGGTCGGACGCCACGAGCTCGTTCTTCGGTTACTACGGGCATCCGATCAGGCGGGAGGTCCCGCCGGGGTTCCCGCGCACGATCTGCACCTCGATCAACGAAGAGATCGTCCACGGCATCCCCTCGCCGAAGCGGAAGCTGCGGGAAGGCGACATCGTGGGCATCGACGCGGGCGCGATCATCGACGGCTGGCACGCCGACGCGGCGATCACGCTCCCGGTCGGGAAGGTGTCGCCCGAAGCAGAGCGCCTCATCGGGGTGACCGAGGAAGCCCTCCGCATCGGAATCGCCAACGCGCAGGTGGGCGGCCGGATCGGGGACATCGGCGCCGCGATCGAAGCGTACGTACGCGCGCAGGGCTTCACCGTCGTCCAGAACTACGTCGGTCACGGGATCGGCCGGGCGATGCACGAGGAGCCCCAGGTGCCGAACTACAAGCCGGCGCGTGGACACCCCAACCCGCCGATCGGCGAGGGCCTCTGCATCGCGATCGAGCCGATGGTCAACGTGGGTGGCCCGGAGACGCGGACGCTCGAGGACCAGTGGACCGTCGTGACCGCCGACCGGAGCCTCTCGGCGCACTTCGAGCACACCCTCGCCTGCACGGCCGCCGGACCGGTGGTCCTGACCGTCCCCGGCAAGGGCGCGGCGGTCGCCGCCTGATGCGTGTTGCCCAACTGTGGCCGGTCTTGGTACAATTTTGGTTCCCGTTGGCAGATGCCGCGGGTAAGCCTGTGTCTGGAGCGTAATTGGCGAGCAAACCGAGCAACAAAGAAGTCATTGAAGTCGAGGGGACGGTTTCCGAGGCCCTTCCGAACGCGATGTTCAAGGTCGAGCTCCAGAACGGGCACGCGGTGCTGGCGCACATCAGCGGCAAGATGCGGATGAACTTCATCCGGGTCGTGCCGGGCGACAAGGTCCTCGTGGAGCTGTCGCCGTACGACTTGAAACGAGGACGCATTACGAGGCGAGTGAGGTATTAGTGAAGGTCCGCGCATCGGTCAAGAAGCGTTGCGATAAATGCAAGATCATCCGGCGCGAGCGGCAGATCCTCGTGATCTGCTCCGAGCCGAAGCACAAGCAGCGGCAGGGTTAGGGCTATGGCTCGAATCGCTGGCGTCGATATCCCGCGCGAGAAACGCGTCGACGTATCGCTCCGCTACATCTTCGGCATCGGTGCGACGACCGCTCGCGACGTGCTCGAGCAGGCGCGCGTCGACGCTGGCACGAGAGTGCGCGACCTGACCGAGCCCCAGGTCGCCAAGATCCGTGAGGTCATCGATCGCGGCTTCACGGTCGAAGGCGATCTTCGTCGCGAGATCGCGCTGAACATCAAACGTCTTCAGGAGATCGGCAGCTATCGCGGTCTGCGACACCGGCGCAACCTGCCGGTCCGCGGCCAGCGCACCCGCACCAACGCGCGGACGCGGCGCGGGCAGCGCAAGACGGTCGCCGGAAGGAAGAAGGCGGTGTCGAAGACTTAATGGCCGAGCCGAAGCAGGAAAAGGAAAAGCAAGAGAAGCAGGAAAAGCCCGAGCGTTCCCCCAAAGGCGAGAAGCCCGAGGCGGAAGCGCAGGGCGCGGCGGCCGGGGCTGAGCCGAAGGCCGCACCACGCCGACGCCGCGAGAAGCGTGTCGTCCCGCGCGGGGCCGCGCACGTGAAGGCCTCGTTCAACAACACGATCATCTCGCTCACTGACCCGGCCGGGAACGTCATCGCGTGGTCGTCGGCAGGCGCGTCGGGCTGGAAGGGCTCGCGCAAGAGCACCCCGTACGCGGCGCAGGTCGCCGCGGAGAACGCGGCGCGCAAGGCGCTCGACCTCGGGCTCAAGACCGTCGAGGTCTTCGTCCGCGGCCCTGGAGCCGGGCGCGAGGCCGCGATCCGGGCGCTCGAGGCGACAGGTCTCGAGGTGACCGCGATCACCGATGTCACGCCGATCCCGCACAACGGCTGCCGACCTCCGAAGCGGAGGCGCGTCTAATGGCGCGATACACCGGCCCCGTCTGCCGTATCTGCCGTCGTGAAGGCATGAAGCTCTTCCTCAAAGGCGAGAAGTGCTTCACGAAGTGCACGTTCGAAAAGCGCTCGTCTCCACCGGGCATGCACCAGCAGCGTCGGCGCAAGGTCTCGGACTTCGCGCTGCAGCTTCGCGAGAAGCAGAAGGCGCGGCGCATGTACGGCGTGCTCGAGCGACAGATGAAGAACACGTTCGACCGCGCCGCTGAGGTGACCGGGGCCACCGGCGAGACGCTGCTCATCAACCTCGAGCGCCGTCTCGACAACACCGTCTACCGCTCCGGCTTCGCCAAGTCGAGGTCGCAGGCACGGCAGCTCGTCGCCCACGGCCACATCACCGTCAACGGACGCATGACCAAGACCCCGAGCTACTCGGTGAAGGCGGGCGATCAGCTCGCGGTCCGGGAGTCGAGCCGCTCGTCAAACTACTTCAAGGAGATGACCGCCTGGGCGAAAACACAGACCCGCCCCGGGTGGCTTGAAGTCGACCCCGACGCGTACACAGCCAAGGTGCTCGCACTCCCGAGTCGCGAGCAGATCGAAGCGCAGGTCAATACCCAGCTCATCGTCGAACACTATTCGCGCTAGCCCCGCGCAGGAAGGAAACCGAAGCCAATGACCCTTGTCGAGCTCGAGTACCCCAAGATCGAACGTATCGAAGGTGACGACCGCTACGCGAAGTTCGCGTGCGAGCCGCTTCCCCCCGGCTACGGCACCACGCTTGGGAACTCGCTCCGTCGCGTGCTGCTGTCCTCGCTTCCCGGAGCGGCGATCACCGCTGCCCGCGTTCGCGGCGTGGCCCACGAGTTCTCAACCATCCCCGGCGTGAAAGAGGACGTCGTTCAGATCGTCCTCAACCTCAAGCAGATCCGTCTCCGCTCCTTCGCCAATGAGCCGGTCACGCTCACGCTCGAGAAGACCGGACCAGGTGACGCCACGGCGGCCGACATCATGACCACGAGCGAGATCGAGATCGTGAACCCCGAGGCCAAGATCGCGACGCTCGAGCCCGACGCTTCGCTCTGGCTCGAGCTCACCGTCGAGACCGGACGGGGATTCCACTCGGCCGACCGCCGCGAGGGACTGCCGATCGGGGTCATCCCGATCGACGCGCTCTACAGCCCGGTCAAGAAGGTGAACTTCGGCGTCGAGAGCACCCGCGTCGGGCAGGTGACGAACTACGACCGCCTGATCCTCGAGGTGTGGACGGACGGGACGACGACCCCCGACGACGCGGTCGCCCAGGGCTCCCAGATCCTTGTCCAGCAGTTCTCGCTCTTCGCGGGGCTCACGCGGTCGCAGACCGCGCTCGCTCAGCCCGAGCGCACGAACGGATCGGCCCTGCCGTCGGCGATCGCCGACATGCCGATAGAGGACCTCGACCTGCCTCAGAGAGCCTTCAACTCGCTTAAGCGGCACGGAATCACGAAGGTCGGCCAGCTTCTCCAGACGCCGGACGACGAGCTCCTGCGCATGCGGAACTTTGGCAAGAAGTCGCTGGACGAGATCAAGGAGCGCCTCGCGGCACGCGGGCTCATCGAGCCGCCCGTCCGCGACGAGACCGCCACCGACGAGTTGCCGCCCGAAGAAGAGACCAGCCTGAGCGAGGGCGACGAGGGGAATTAGTGCTGAATGCGAGCGAGGAGCGGCTGTGCCGCGACGAGCGAGTCCACCCTGCCGGAGGCGTGTCTCCGGCGATAGCCGGAGATTGAGCTGATGCCGCACCAGGTGCACGAGCGCAAGTTCGGGCGCCGGACCGGCCACCGCCGGTCGATGCTCCGTAACCTGTCGCTCTCGGTCCTGCGCTACGAGCGCGTGAAGACCACCGAGGCGAAGGCGAAAGAGATCCGGCTGTTCGTCGACCGCATGATCAACCTCGGCAAGGACGGCTCCCTCGTCGCGCGCCGCCGGGCTCTCGCCTGGCTTCCGGAGCCGGTCATCGTCGAGAAGGTTTTCAACGACCTCGCCGGGCGCTGGCCCGATCGCGGTTCGGGCTACGTCCGCCTGACGCATATCGGCCGCCGCGTCGGCGACTCGGCGCCCCAGATGCTGATCGAGCTCGTGCCGGCGCCTGAAAAGCCTGCGTCAAAGGGCGACGCCACCGCTGAAGCGGAGAAGCCCCGCCGTCGGCTCGCCCTGCCGCGCCGGCGCCCAGCGGTGAAGAAGGACGAGACGACGTCCGAGACCAATGCGAAGGCCGCGGCCAAGACGACAGCGACGAAAAAGAAGAAGACGGCGAAGGGAGCTGCGACCTAACGGCGCACTGGAAGGCGCGCGTGGCGTACGACGGAACGCGCTACGCCGGGTTCCAGGTGCAGCCGAACGCACCGACGGTGCAGGCGGAGCTCGAGCGAGCGCTCAGCGCGATCTGCGACGAGCGGGTCAGAGTTACCGGAGCGGGACGGACCGACGCCGGGGTGCACGCGAGCGGACAGGTCATCGACTTCCGGACGGCGAGCGCGCTGGACGGAGCGACGATCGGCCGAGGGGTCAACGCCCTTCTGCCGGAGGACATCGCGGTCTCGGGGCTGGGGCCCGCGGCGGAAGAGTTTCACGCCCGGTTCTCGGCCACGGGACGGACATATGAATATCGGATCCGGAACGCGCCCGAACGCGATCCACTCGGGCGGCTTCGCGAGCACCACGTCGACACGGCGCTGGACGTCGCGGCGATGCGGGACGCGAGCAGAGCGCTCGTCGGTCGCAAGGATTTCTCGGCGTTCGCGGCGGGGTCGGGAGGAGTTCGTACGATCCGCGGCGCGGAGTGGTGCTCCGAGGGCTCGCTGGTTCGCTTCGAGATCACGGCGGACGCGTTCCTGCGCGGCATGGTGCGCGCCATCGTGGGGACGCTCCTCTGGGTCGGTCGCGGGAAGATCGACGGTGCGGCATTTGCCGAGATCGTCGATTCGCGCCAGCGCGCGAAAGCGGGTCCGAGCGCACCAGCGAACGGTCTGTGCCTGATCGAAGTTGAATACGAGATCGGAGGCCGGCGGGCATCGAGAGAGCCCTCCGACCGCGAGGCGGATGAATAGGAAATGAAGACGTACGCAACGAAGACCAGCGATATCACGCGAAGCTGGCGGGTCGTCGACGCCGACGGGGCGACGCTCGGCCGTCTTGCCACTGAGGTGGCGATGCTGCTTCGGGGCAAACACAAGGCCACGTTCACGCCGCACCTCGACACGGGTGATCCGGTCATCGTCATCAACGCGGTGAAGATCAAGGTCACCGGCAACAAGCTGCAGGCGAAGCGCTATGTTCGGCACTCGGGCTATCCCGGTGGCCTGCGCTCGGAGACGCTCGAGCGACTCCTCTCGCGCCGTCCCGAGGAGGTCATCCGCCGCGCGGTCCGTGGCATGCTGCCCCAGAATCGGTTGGGCGAGCAGATGATTCGGAAGCTGCACGTCTACGCCGGTGCCGAGCACCCGCACGCCGCCCAAAAGCCCGAGCCCCACCACTCCGCGAAGGAGAGAGGCTCGACCACGAAGGAGTCAGCTTCATGAAGAGCGCCCCGTACTTCCAGGGCACCGGCCGCCGCAAGACCTCGATCGCCCGCGTCCGGCTCGTGCCCGGCGAGGGCGCCGTGGTCGTGAACGGGAAGCCCCTCGACGACTACTTCGCGCGCGACGGCGCGACCGAGCAGGCGCTCATGCCGTTCTCGGTGACGAACACGGCGCGCCGGTTCAACGCCATGGTCAAGGTCGAGGGCGGCGGCGTGTCGGGCCAGATCGGCGCGATCGCGCACGGGATCGCGCGCGCTCTCATCCAGTCGGACAAGGAGCACGCCGCGCCACTTCGTAAGGCCGGCCTGGTCACCAGAGACCCCCGCGCCAAGGAGCGGAAGAAACCCGGTCTCAAACGGGCCCGAAAGGCTCCTCAGTTCACCAAGCGATAGCCCAAACGAGCGCGCCGAGCGCAAACTACGAGCGTGGCCGGAACTAACTTCAACTACCAGGTCGCTCTCAAAGAAGGTCTCAACAGCCTTCAGCAGGGCCGGCTGCGTCAGGCCGAGCAGAGCTTCAAGTACCTGGTCGACAAGTTTCCAGGGGCCGAGGGCGGATACCGCGGCCTCGCGAAGGTGCACTTCGAGCAGGAGGACCGCGCGGGTGCCCTGCGCGTGCTTCGGGACGGGGCGGCCGCGCTCAGCAGGTCGGGCGATAGGTCCGCGGCCATCGGTCTGCTGCGCGAGGCGGTCGCCCTCGATGCCCGAGATCTCTCGACGCACCGCCGTCTCGCCGCGGCGCTCGCGCTTGCGGGCGACAAGGAGGCTGCGGTCCAGGAGTACGCGCGATTCATCCGCGACCTGCGCGATGCAGGCGACGTCGAGCGTGCGAAGACCGAGGTCGCGTACGCGATGGGGCAGCTCAGCGATGTTCCGGGCGTCGATTCACTCGAGCGCATCGCGAACGGCGACGGCGAGTCCCCGGCGCGCGCGGCCACCAACGTGCGTGAGGAGACGATGCGGGGCGCCTTCGGCGGCGCGACCGCTCTGCGTCCACGTTCCGCCGATCCGTGGGCGGCGCCATCAGCTCCGGCGCAAACCGATTCCGCGCAGGTCGCTCCTCCGCCGAGGGTGACTCCGGCCGCTGGTGATCCGTGGGGGTTGACGGCGCGGGCAGCGCAAGCGCAAGTCGAGTCGACCCCAACTGCCGACGCATGGAGCGCGTCCGCCCCGGCCGCGGATCAACGGGCGCCGGCCGCCTCGAGCGGACCGGACCGAGGCGCGCTTGAGAGCATCGAAGCGGCAGGCGCTGACGAGGTGGTTCCTGCGGAAACCGACTCAGCAGCGGTCGAGGCCGCGGCGGCCCGCTATCTGGCGACCCGCGACCCGCGTGCAGCCCCGCTCGCCCTGGAGGCCGCGCGCCGCTATATCCGGGACGGCCAGACCGACGCGGCATCCGATCTGCTCCTCCAGCTCATCGCGGCCGGCGTCGCCGACCACGACGCGCAGCGGCTGCTCGTTGAGGTCGCGCGCACGCTCGGCAAGCGCGAGGTGGCAAGGGCGAAGTGCCAGCTACTCGTGCAGGCCTTGCTTCTCGACGGCCGCAATGATCTTGCAGCGGAGGTCGAGGCCCTGGCCCAGGCCGAATAAACAGATGGAGCAGATCCGCCAGCAACTCGACAGGCTGCTCAGCAATCTCCTCAACGGTCAGCCACTTGGCTGGAACAACGTCCTCGACGTGGTCATCGTTGCCGTCTTCATCTACTACGTGCTCGTCCTCATCCGCGGGACGAAAGCGGTTCAGCTTCTTATAGGCGTCCTCGTGCTTGTGCTCATCTACTGGATCGCGCGTTCGCTGCAGCTCACTCTCACCACCCTGCTTCTGCAAGCCCTCTTCGCCGTAGCCCTCATTGCGCTCGTCGTGGTGTTTCAGCCCGAGCTGCGTCGAGCGCTCGGCCAGATCGGCCAGCTCGGTCCGCTGAACCGCCTGCTCCTGCCGGGTGGAGAGGAGCAGATCGAGGGAATTGTCGACGAGCTCGTGCGTGCGGCTCTGCTGATCAGCGAGGCCAAGCATGGCGCGCTCATCGTCCTGGAACGCGCGACCGGGCTCCAGGACTACAGCGAGACGGGTGTCCCGGTGAACGGGAAGCTCACAGCGGAGCTTCTTGCCTCGATCTTCATGACGCGGTCGCCGTTGCACGACGGCGCCGTCATCGTGCGAGGCAGCCAGATCCTCGCGGCCGCGTGCCTGCTGCCGCTCGAGGAGACCGCGGAGCGAAGCGCCCATCGCTACGGCATGCGTCACCGCGCCGCGCTTTCCATCAGCGCCCAGACCGACGCGATCGTAGTCGTCGTCTCCGAGGAGACGCAGGCCATCTCCATCGCCGCGGGCGGCCGGATCATCGGCGCGCTCGACGAAGAGCGCCTCCGGCGCGTCCTCTCATCGCTCCTCCGGAGCCGGATCCAGCCACTCCCGTTCCGCAGCAAGGCCTCCTAGCCCTTGGCGCGCGTCCCGCTCCCGACGCGTCCGCTCCTCCCGCGGCGCCGCGTGGACCTCCGCCGCGCGGTCACCAGCGACTTCCCACTCAAGGCCACCGCGATCCTGGTGGCGGTTATCTTCTGGATCGTCTCCGTCGTGAACGCGGCGCCCACCGAGGTCGCTCGCGAGTTCGGCGGGCGCGTGCCGGTGGAGCGGCCCGAGGTGCCGGCGGGCTATGTCCTGCAGGGGCAGCTGGGGGACGTCGGTGTGACGCTCCGCGGGACCGAGGCCGCGCTCTCGAACGTCGTCGCGTCCGATCTACACGCCACGCTGGATCTTGGGGCGGCCGATCTTCACCGCGCCGATCCGCAGGACGTTCCGGTGCGCGTGCCTGACCCGGCGAGCGCGGGCGTCCGGGTGGTGGAAATCTCGCCGGCCACGGTGAACGTCCGGATCGAGCCGATCACGTCGCGATCCGTCGCCGCGCAGGCGCGGTTCGCGAACGATCCGCCCGCCGGCACGTTCGCCGGGGATCCCGCGATCACGCCGAGCGAGGTGAAGGTGAGCGGTCCGGCGAGCCAGGTCGCGCGGATCGCCGCGCTCTATGCGACGGTGCGGTTCGGGGACGCGGTCACCGATCTTGTCCAGAGCGTGCAGCCGGTCGCCGTCGACGCGGCCGCGACGACGATCGAGGGACTCACCGTGGATCCCGCCCTCGTGCAGGTGACCGTGGCGGTGCTGCCGACGGCGACCACGCGGACGGTGCCTGTCGTTCCGGCACTGCGTGGATCGGTGGCGAACGGCTACTGGATCACGCGCGTGACCGTGGATCCCGCGGTGGTGACGGTGCGCGGCGAGACTTCGGTTCTGAGCGCGGTGGACCAGGTGGGCACGGGCGCGATCGACGTCAGCGGGCTCACCGATGGCAGGACCTATCAGGCGGGACTCTTGCTCCCGGCGGAGGGCACCTCGCTGCTCAAATCGGTGCAGGCGACGGTGACCGTGACGGTGGCGCCCCTCACGGGCACCCGGTCGTTCCCGGTCGTCGCGGTTCAGGCCGCCAATCTCGGTAGCAGCCTTTCGGCGGAGTTCGATCCTCCGAGCGTCGGGGTCCTTCTCGCCGGGCCTTTGCCGGCGCTGGGCGCCGTCACCGTCCTGCAGGTCACCGCCGGCGTGGACGCCGCCGGCAAGGGGCCGGGCACCTACCCCGTGGACGTGACCGTCCGGGTGCCGGCGAGCGTCACGGCCCAAAGCGTGCAACCGACCCGAGTCATGCTCACCATACGAACGAGGAGCGGTTGACCAGGCTTTTTGGCACCGATGGTGTCCGTGGTGTCGCCAATCTCGACCTGACGCCGGAGCTCGCGCTTCGGCTCGGGCGCGCGGCCGGGCACGTGCTCGGCGGCCCCGGCCACTCGGTCGTCATCGGCCGCGATACCCGCCGGAGCGGCCGCATGCTCGAGAGCGCGCTTGCTGCGGGGCTGTGCTCGGTCGGGATGGAGGTCCGCCTCGTCGGCCACATCCCGACCCCGGGGCTCGCCTACCTCGCCAAGGCGCACGATTTCATCGCCGGCGCGGTCATCAGTGCCTCGCACAATCCAGCGCCGGACAACGGGATCAAGTTCTTCGACAACCGTGCTCAGAAATTGCCGGACGCGACCGAAGACCGGATCGAGGCGCTGATGACCGGCGAAGATACGCTCCCGCGCCCGACCGAGGGCGGAATCGGCCTGGTGGGTGACGCCCGCGGGCTGGTCAAGGACTATGAGGACTTCCTCGTCTCGATGGCGCCGCGCCTCGAGGGCATGCGCATTGCCCTCGACTGCGCGAACGGCTCGACCTATCGGGTGGCGCCCGCCGTGTTCGCTCACGCCGGCGCCGAGGTGCTCGCGTTCTTTGACACGCCCGATGGTCTGAACATCAACGCGGGCTCCGGCGCGACCGCACCGGAAGCGCTACAGCGGCTGGTCGCCCAGAACAAGGCCGACGCCGGGTTCGCGTTCGACGGCGACGGCGATCGCGTGATCGTGGTCGACGAGCGGGGGCGGGCGCACAACGGCGATTTCGTCCTCGCGCTGGCGGCGCGGCACTTCGCGCGACACGGCCGCCTCGACCCGATGCTCGTCGTCGGCACGGTCATGACCAACGGTGGTCTCGAATCGACCCTCGCCAAGGATGGCATCGCCCTTGTGCGCACGCAGGTCGGCGACCGTTATGTCTGGGAAGAGATGGAACGCCGCGGTGCGCAGTTCGGCGGCGAGTCCTCCGGGCACGTCATCTTCCGCGAGTACTCGGCGACCGGCGACGGCATCCTCACAGCTCTCGAGGTCCTGCATCTCGCACGCAACGAGGGCCGTACCCTGGCCCAACTCGCCGACGACATGCAGTTCTGGCCGCAGGTCACGCGCAACGTGAAGGCCGCGAGGCGGCGCGAATGGGAGCAGAACGACGCGTTCAGAGCGGCGAAGAAGGAGGCCGAAATCACGCTCGGTTCGACCGGACGTCTGCTGGTGCGGCCTTCCGGAACGGAGCCCGTGCTGCGCATCACCGTCGAGGCTCGTGACGCGACTCTTGCCTCGAGTACGGCGGACATGCTCGCGCGCGTCGCAGAAAGGGAGCTCGTCTAGGTGTGCGGGATAGTCGGTTACGTGGGACCGCGCGAGGCACTGCCGCTGCTCATGGGTGGCCTGCGGCGCCTCGAGTACCGCGGCTATGACTCGGCCGGAGTCGCCGTGCAGCAGAACGGGGCGCTCGAGGTCATGCGGGCGGAGGGCAAGCTCGACAACCTCGCGGCGATCGTCTCGGCACACCCCACCGCGGGACACACCGGGATCGGCCACACCCGCTGGGCGACGCACGGCCGCCCGAGCGAGCAGAACGCTCATCCACATGTCGACTGCGGCGGCGTCACCGCGGTGATCCATAACGGGATCATCGAGAACTTCGAGGCGCTGAAGGCTCCACTCGTCGCGAAGGGCCACCGCTTCTCGAGCGAGACCGACACCGAAGTGGCGGTCCACATGCTCGAGGATGAGCTCACGAAAGGCCGTTCGCTCGAGGATGCGGCGCTTGCGGTGCTCCCGCGGCTCGAGGGCGCGGCGGCGCTCGCGTTCATTTCCTCGCGCGATCCGGGCAAGATCGTCGCCGCGCGCATCTCGAACGCAGGCGGCGTGCTCGTGGGCTACGGCGAGGGAGAGAACTTCATCGCCTCGGACGCGCCAGCTCTCCTCGAGCACACGCGAAAGGTGAGCTTTCTCGACCACGGAGAGATCGCGATCGTCACAAAGGATGCCGTGTCGTTCCGCCGCATCTCGGGTGAAAAGCTCGAGAAGAAGGTCGAGACGATCACCTGGGATCCGATCGCCGCGGCGAAGTCCGGTTACAAGCACTTCCTTCTCAAGGAGATCCACGAGCAGCCCCGGGCGATCTCCGACACGCTGCTCGGCCGCGTCGAGCGTGCGACGGGCCGAGTGGTCTTCGACGATCTCGTGAAGCTGGACGACGCTTACGTGCGAGCGCTCCCGCGCATCACGTTCGTCGCCTGCGGCACGGCGTCTTACGCCGCGCTTGTCGGCAAGTACATCGTCGAGCGCCTCGCGCGGGTCCCCTGCGACGTCGAGATCGCGAGCGAGTACCGGTATCGCCAGCCAGTGGTTTCGCCGGGTCAGCTCGTCGTGGCTGTGACGCAGTCTGGCGAGACGGCTGACACGCTCGCCGCGATGGAGGAAGCCAAGCGGCAGGGCGCCCGGCTCTTGTCCTTCGTGAATGTCGTCGGTAGCCAGGCCAGCCGCGAGGCGGACGACGTCATCTACCTGCATGCGGGTCCAGAGATCAGCGTTGCCTCGACCAAGGCCTATGCGGCCATGCTCGTCGACCTCTACCTTTTCGCGATCTTCCTCGCGCAAAGGCGCGGCACGATCGATCAAGAGCGCTCACGCAAGCTCCTCGCGGAGGCGTTCCACCTACCAACTCTGGTCGACGCTGTGCTTCAGGAGGAGGGAAAGGTGCAGGCGATCGCGAACCGCTATCACCTGGCGCGCAACTTCCTTTTCTTGGGACGCGGGGTGAATTACCCGACCGCGCTCGAGGGCGCCCTCAAGCTGAAGGAGCTCTCCTACATCCACGCCGAGGGCACCGCCGCGGCGGAGATGAAGCACGGCACCAATGCTCTGATCGACGAGGATCTGCCAGTCGTCGCGATCGCGCTCAAGGACTCGGTCTACAAGAAGATGCGCAGCAACATGGAGGAAGTCCGGGCTCGCGCGGGCGTGCTGATCGCGGTCGCTAACGATGACGACGACGAGATAACCGGGAAGGCCGAAGAGATCATCCGCATCCCCAAGACCGAGGAGCTGCTCGAGCCGGTGCTGGCCGTCGTACCGTTGCAGCTGCTCGCGTATCACATCGCCGATCGCCGCGGGAACGACGTCGACCAGCCGCGCAATCTCGCGAAAGCAGTGACCGTCGAGTGATCGTGGACGCGATGGCGCGGCGGGTGGCACGGGGGAGCGGGTTGCGCGCGAGCCGCGGGTTCCCCGGGGCCCCGCGCCGCCGGACACAACGCGCGCAGGACGCCGCGGGCGGCTGCGGGGAGGGTGCGGCGAGCGCGCGACCCCGACCCGCTACGCGGTCAGGGGCCCCTACCCCTGGGGACAGGACCCGCCGCGCCTTGCACTACATATGAGCGTTCCGAGCGAAGTCGGCATCGACATCATCGAGACGGCGCGGATCCGCCATGTGCTCGAGAAGCATCCGCGGCGCTTTCTCGACCGCGTATACACGGAGTGGGAACAGATGTACTGCCGCGGCAACGTGCTCCATCTGTCGGGTCGCTGGGCCGCGAAGGAAGCCGTCTCGAAAGTTCTCGGACTCGGTGTTCGAGGCGTCGGATGGCGGGAGATCGAGATCCGCCGGACGCGCGCCGGTCAGCCGATCGTCGCACTTCATGGTCGTGCCGCGGCGCGGAGAGACGCTCTGGGACTCCGGGAGCCTCTGTCGGTGTCGATCTCGCACATCCGAGATCTGGCGGTCGCCGTCGCCGTGGGTCTGCGCTGACCGAGAGATCGGCGACCCCGCTCGACGCGCGTGTCGTCCGGGCCGCGCTCAAGCCACTGCCGAAGGACGCTGGGAAAGAGGCGCGCGGGCGGGTACTCGTCGTCGGAGGATCGCTCCGCTATCCCGGTGCGACGCTTCTCGCGTCACGTGCGGCGCTACGCTGCGGCGCCGGCGTGGTGACGGTCGCGGCAGCGCGCACCGTCGTGGAAACGATCGCCGGGGAAGATCCCAACGTGACGTTCTTTCCGCTCGCGGAGTCGCAGCCGGGTGTCGTGGCGACCGGCGCAGCCGCCCAGCTTTCGACCGTGGCCGGCGAGAGGATCCGGGCGCTCCTCATCGGCCCGGGACTCGCGCACGCGCCCGGGACCGACGATTTCGTCATCGCGGTGCTGCGCAACTCGCGAGCGACGCCGACCGTAGTCGATGCCGATGGGTTGAACGCGCTTGCCCGCACCGAAGGCTGGCGCGAGCTACTGCCGGCCAAGACCATCCTGACGCCCCACGACGGTGAGGCGGCCCGCCTCGCTGGACGGGTCGTCCCGGGGGGTGCGGCGCGCGTCACCTTCGCGGAGCGGCACGCCCGCGATTGGGGCGCGATCCTCGTGCTCAAAGGACCGGTGACCGTGGTCAGTGACGGAAAGAAGACCTACGTGCACGATCAGCCGAACCCGACGCTTGGCGTCGGCGGCTCGGGCGACGCCCTGGGTGGCGCGGTCGCAGCGTTTCTGGCTCGCGGGCTCGCTCCGCTGGCGGCGGCGGCGACCGCGGTCTGGGTTCACGGGCGCGCCGGCGGGCTGCTCGCCGCCGAAGTTGGCGAGTCCGGCGCCCTGGCGACCGACATCGTCGAGGCGCTTCCCCGGGCGCTCCGTGAAATAGTCGAGCGCAGATGACAACTCCGGACGCGGTGCGGTCGACCGTCGCGGACGTGGATCTGGACGCGGTCGCGGCGAATCTGACCTCGATCCGTGACCGCGCGAAGGCCGACGTCATCGCGGTCGTGAAGGCCGACGCCTACGGGCACGGCGCCGAGGCCGTCGCCGAGATCAGCTTCGAGGCGGGCGCTGTGATGGTGGCCGTCGCCACGGTCGAGGAAGGCCTCGCCCTTCGCGAGGCCGGCGTGAACGGTCCGATCCTCGTGTTCTTCGGGCCGACCGACTCCTCGGAGGTCGCGCACGCCGTCGCGCAGGATCTGGTCCTCACCGTCTGGGACCAAGCTCGCGCGCGTGCCATCAGCGAGGCCGCGACGGCCCTCCGCCGGACGGCGCGCGTCCACTTCAAGGTGGATACCGGACTCACGCGGCTCGGCGCGCCGACGAGCGAAGCCGCGGAACGCCTGCGCGAGATACGCGCGCTCCCGCGCATCGAGGTCGACGGGATCTTCACGCACCTCGCGACCGCCGACGATCCCGACACCTCGAACGACCAGGCGCAGCTCGCACGATTTCAGGAGGTGCTTGGCGCGATCCAAGACCGCCCGCGGCTCGTGCACGCGGTGGCCAGCGCCGGCGTCGCCGCGTTCGGCCAGGTCGAAGGGGTGAACGCGGTGCGTCCGGGCCTGGCGATCTACGGGGTTCATCCCGCGGCGCACCTCGCGACCGCGCTCGTGCTGCGGCCCGCGCTCACATGGCACTCGCGCATCCACCGCATCGCGAGCGTGCCGAAAGGTACCGGCGTCTCGTACGGCCACGAATACCGTCTTCCGCGGGACGGGCGGATCGCCACGGTCCCCGTCGGCTACGGCGACGGGCTCCCACGCGTCGCCGGACAGCGCGGCGGCGTCCTCGTCCGCGGGCATCGCATCGGCTTCGCCGGTCGGGTCTGCATGGACCTCGTGATGCTCGACGTCACCGAGATCGAAGATGCGCGCGAGGGCGACGACGTCGTCCTCATCGGCGCACAGGCGGGCGCGAAGCAGAGCGCCGACGATCTCGCGGCGGCATGTGGGACGATCAACTACGAGATCCTTACCGGTATCCGTCGCCGCGTCCCGCGCCGCTACTTCCGTGGCGGGAAGCTGGTCGCCACGCGCACGCTGGCGGAGGGGTATCACACCCGATGAGACGCCGATACGCGGTCCTGCTCGCCACGGTCCTTCTGGCCGGCGCCTGCGTCCCGCCCGCGACCAAGCCGAACGAATCGAGCGAGCCGCCATCCACGTACATCCCTTCCACCCCGACTCCGGTCGCGTCCGCGACCCTCACGTCGCTCGATATGACCGGAGCGCTTCTGGCGAAGCCGCTCCCGTACGCGGACGGATTCGTGTTGACGCGGACCGTCCGGGGACGGGACGGCAAGCCGGCAAAAGGATTCGAGCCGGTGCGAACGACGCCCCCGGTCGAGGACATCGGCACCCAGCGCGATTTCTGGACGTATGACTTCGCGGCGAAGAAGAACGTCAAGACCACGGCGACCCTTCGCCTGATGACCGATCACGCCAAGTGGTGGGCGGCGAACGACGCTAGCGTGGACCTCGGCGCGCTCCGCACCACAGCGTCGAGCTTCGAGGGCAAGATCTATCCGACCGACCGCCGTCTCTACGGGGAGGAGTGGTCGCCGGGCATCGACGGCGATCCGCGCATCAATCTCGTCTTCGCCCGGCTTCCCGGCTCGGCCGCGGGCTACTTCAGCGGCTCCGACGAGGAGCCGGCCTGGGTGAACGAGTTCTCCGCCGAGCGAGAGATGATCTACATCAACACGCTCTCGGCACGCCTGGGTTCGCCGCAGCTCGATTCGATCATCGCGCACGAGTTCTGTCACATGATCCAGTTCAACACCCGCCGGCGATCCGCCGTCTGGTTCAACGAGGGTCACGCGCAGCTTTGCGAGCAGGGGAATGGCTTCAGCCCCGGCACGGCGCAGACGTATCTGCGCTTACCCGATACGCAGCTCAACGATTGGTCCGACCTCGAGGCGGCCGCGGTCCACTACGGGCTGGCGTTCATGTTCCTCGAGTTCCTCCGTCAGCAGGCGGGCGGCGAGGACCTCATCCGCGCGATGATGCAGAAGGGCATCGACACCCCCGCCGACATCGATGCGGTCCTCAAGCAGCGTGGCCAGCCCGGCGTCGAGGAGCTCTACGCGAACTTCGTTGCAGCCAACGCGTTCCTCGGCACGACTCCGGACAAGCAGTACAGCTATCCCCAGACCGCACCGGCGCGTCAGGCCGCGAACGTCGTGCTCGGCGACACCGTGACGACCGGCGGCACATTCCGGTCCACGGTGCACGAGTACGCGGTCCGCTACGTCGAGCTTCCGCGGGCTCGCATGCAGGTCAAGTTCGACGGCTCGACGAGCAACCGCCTCATTCCCACCGACCCGCACTCGGGTCGTGCGTTCTGGTGGTCCGACAAGGGCGACGGCATGGACAGCACCCTGACCAAGGTGATCGACCTCCGCTCGGCGACGAACCCGCAGCTCGCCTTTTGGACGTGGTTCGACATCGAGGCCGACTACGACTACGCCTACGTAGAGGTCTCGAGCGACGACGGCGCGCATTGGACGCCCCTCCGAACCGAGTCCTCGACGAGCGCGGACCCGAACGGGCAGAACCTCGGGAACGGGATCACCGGTGGGTCGAGCGGCGCGAGCGCGACCGGCTGGCGGCACCTCACCGCCGACCTCACCCCGTATGCAGGCAAGCAGGTGCAGCTGCGGTTCCAATATGTGACCGACGGGAACCTGAACCTCGGAGGGTGGGCGATCGACGACATCGAGTTCTCTGGACAGGCCGTGGACGACGCGGAGAGTGAAAACGGCTGGACCGCTTCCGGGTTCGTGCGTTCGACGAATCTCGTCGCGCAGCGCTTTGTGGTTCAGGTCCTCCGCTTCGGCGACCGCCCGACGGTCGAGCGACACGCCGTGGACAATGGGCAGCTCACGCTCGACCTCGACACGAGCACGGATCGGCGAGCGCCACTCCTCGCCGTGACCGGATTCGCCGTACGAACGACCCAGCCGACCAACTTCACGGTCAGCGCCGAAGCTCGGCCGTGAGCGACGGGAACGGCGGGGTCCGGCCCGTCCGCTACGGCGTGATCCCAGCGGGCGGGCTCGGCACGCGCTTCCTTCCGATCAGCCGGACCGTTCCGAAGGAGCTGCTCCCAGTCATCGACACACCGGTCATCGAGATGGTCGTCTCGGAGCTTTCCGCAGCGGGTATCCCGCGCATCGTCATCGTGATCGCGCCGGGTAAGGAGGCGCTGGACGCGTACTTCCGTCCGAACGAGCGACTCGAGCGGCGCCTCGCGATCGAGTTCCGGCAGGACGACATCGCGCTCCTGAAGCGCCCCGAGAAGCTCGCCACCGTTCGAGTCGTCGTGCAGCAGGAAGCGAAAGGGAACGGGCACGCCGTCCTTCAGGCGAAACCGCTGGTCGGCGCCGAGCCGTTCGCGATGCTCTGGGGCGACGACATCGTTCTCAGCGAGACGCCGGCGGTCGCGCAGCTCATGGAAGCTCGCCAGCGCCTGGGTGGCGGGAGCGTCGTCGGCTGCATTCGCGTCCCCAAGGACAAGGTCTCGGCCTATGGGGTGGTGGCAGGCACGCCGGTTGACGAACGGACTGAGCGGGTCCTGGCGATCGTCGAGAAACCCTCGCCACAGGACGCTCCCAGCGATCTCGCGGCGGTCCACGGCTACGTGCTCGAGCCGGAAGTCTTCGAGGTCCTCGAGCACCTCCGTCCCGGGCGCAATGGCGAGATCTGGCTCACAGACGCTGTCAGCGAGCTCGCTCGCCAGGGTGCGGCCGTGTGGGCCGTCGAGCTCCAGGGGGTCCGATACGACACCGGGGACAAGCTCGGGTACGTCAAAGCATTCGTCGACGCCGCGCTCGGGCGGGACGACATGGCTCCTCTCATGAAAGCGCACCTCAAAAGCCTCGGCTGGAAGGCTCCCGGAGAGCGCTAGCGATTGAGGGGCTATGCCCCTCAGACCCCCGAGCCAGGCTCCCGTTACAATCCGCCGGCCCCCATTCGTACACATGGCATCGCCATGGCTTCCTTGCGGTGGGGCGGGGAGGCGTCACGGGATGGGCCCGCGGCTCGTCATTTCTGCGACCCTACGGTTCGCGCGGCTTGCGCTCGTCAGCTACGTGGTGGCGGTCGGTACCTGGACGCTCTTGGGGCCGTCGCCCCTCACACCGCCCGAAGCGCTGGTCGCTCGGGTGGCTGCCGCGCCGCGCGGGAGCTCGTTCTCAGCTGATCGAGCGGCGGACGTCAGTGTCTCGGTCGATGGCTTGACTGCGACCGCCCGGACAGCAGGCACGGTGGAGGACGCGCTCCGCAGCCTCGGGCTCGCCGCCGTCGCCGGCGACCGCCTATCCGTCCCGGCCGATGCCTCGGTCCTTGCCGGCCACCGCATCGCTCTGGACCGTGGGCTGCCGGTGACGCTGCTTGACGGCGGCCGGCCGCTGGTCGCGCGAGCACCTCGCGGGACGGTCGCCGACCTCCTGGCCGCCACGGGCGTGACGCTCGGCCCGCTGGATGGGATCGACCGAGACATGGGAGCCCGGCTCGAGCCCGGCGACGTCGTCCAGATAACGCGCGTGGCCGACCGCGTCGAAACCCTCGAGGAGACAGCGTCGTTCGATGTGCGCTACGTCCAGGATCCGAACCTCGACCGGCTGCGCCAGGTCGTAGTCATCCCCGGCGTCCCGGGCCAGCTCGTAAACACGTACCGCGTTCACCTCGTGAACGGCCTGGAAATCGAGCGGGTCCTCCTGGCGTCGCTCGAGGTCACCGCGCCGACCCTGGAGGTCCGCCGGATCGGAACGCGGGCGCCGCAGGCACCGTCTGAGATCGAGGCGATCATCCGCGAGGCCGCCGTCCGCCAGGGCGCCGACGCCGAGCAGCTGCTGCGGGTGGCCTGGTGCGAGAGCCGCTTCAACCCGGGCGCCTACAACGCGTCCGGTGCCTCCGGACTCTTCCAGTTCATGCCGCGCACCTGGGTGTCGAACAGCCTCCGCGCAGGATACGAGGGCTCAAGCCCCTTCGATCCCGTTGCCTCAGCGAACGTCGCCGCGTGGATGTTCGCCCGCGGCGCCGCGAATCTCTGGTCGTGCAGGTGAGCGGCTAGCCTCACTTCCATGGACGTCGCGGACCCCCGTGCGCTGCGCGACGCGCTGCGCCGTCACGGCATCCGCCCCGCGACCTCGCTCGGCCAGCGTTTCCTGGTCGATCGTGCGGCGCTCGCCGCGATCGTCGACGCCGCCGACATCGGCCCGCACGACGACGTGCTCGAGATCGGGCCTGGTCCTGGCGCGCTGACCGCGGCGCTCGCCTCTCGCGCGCGGTCGGTCACCGCTGTCGAGATCGACGCACGCATGGTCGCCGTGCTCGAGGACACGCTGGCCGGTTACGACAACGTCCGTGTCGTCCGCGCCGATGCGCTGAGCGTCGACCTCTTCGTGGTCGGCCCGCGCGCCCCAACGCGGATCGTCGCGAATCTCCCGTATCAGATCACCACGCCGCTCCTCGAGCGCTTTCTCGCCGACCCGCGCCGTCCGCCCCTGATCGCCGTTCTCGTCCAGCTCGAGGTCGCTCGACGCATCTGCGCCACCCCCCGCGAAGGGCGCGAGCGCGGCTACCTGTCGGTCTTCGTCCAGTCCTTCGCCGAGCCCCGGATCGTGCGGCGCGTGCCGGCGCGCGCCTTCCGCCCGCCCCCGCGCGTCGACTCGGCAGTCGTCGCACTACGCACGCGCCCCGTTTCGGCTTTCGCGCCGCTCGCGCAGGAGCCGTTCCTCCGCTTGGTCAGCGATGCGTTCCGGCACCGTCGGAAGCAGCTGCGCTCGGCACTCGGCCACGAGGCCGGGATGGAACGCCAGCGCGCGACCGAGGTGCTCGCCCGCGCCGGCATCGCGCCGGAGCGCAGACCGGAGGAGCTCTCGCTCGACGAGTGGGTCGCGCTCGCAGCGGCCGCTGGGGTGCCGCTCGCGTGAGCCGTGCGGTCGTCGTGATGGCCCCGGCGAAGATCAACCTCACGCTCGAAGTGCTCGGGCGCCGCGCCGACGGATATCACGAGCTCACCTCGGTCTTCGCGACGATCGACGTTCGCGATCGCGTTCGTGTCGCGCCCTGCAAGACACTCGATGTTCGGATCGCGCCGGACATCGGCGCGGCCGAGGGCGAAGATCTCGCCTCGCGGGCCGTGCTTGCTCTTGCCGAAGCAAACGGCCGCGCTCCGTTCGCGCACGTGCGCGTGAAGAAGCGGATACCGGTGGCGGCAGGTCTCGGCGGCGGTTCGAGCGACGCCGCTGCCGTACTGCGCGCGCTCGCGCGCGTCTGGCACCTCGACGGGCAGGGTCTCGAGGCCGTCGGCGCGCGTGTGGGATCGGACGTGCCGTTCTTCGCCAGCGGAGCACCCTACGCGCTGGTGCGAGGCCGTGGCGAGCAGGTCGAACCCCTACCGGCGCCGGCCCCTCTGTGGATCGCCCTCGTCCAACTTCGCGAACGCGTGTCGACGGCGGAGGTATTCGACGCCTATCGAGGCGACGGATCGAACGGCGCGCGAAGCGCCGCGCTCGCCCGGGCACTGCAAGAGGGAGCCGCGACACCGTCCGTGATCCGCGGATGTCTGGTGAACGATCTCCTGCCCGCGGCCGAGCGAGTCTGTCCCGGGATCGCCGAGGCGCGAAAGACCGCGGCAGATGCGGGCATCGCGCTCGCCATGTCGGGTAGCGGTCCCTCGCTCTTTGCCCTGGCGGATGATCGTGCGCAGGCGATCCAAATCGCGCGACGGCTCCGCCGATCGGGCTTGCGCGCGCGCGCGACGGGGGTCGGTGTCACTTCTTGATGGACAAGCGAGCGAGGGCTGTCCCCCTACGTTTGACGCAGTGGATCCCCGAGGAGAGCTCACGGTGCGTCAGGCGGGCCAGCGCGGCGGGACATCGACCGCGGGTAAGCACGGCTCGTCGTTCTATCGAGAGATCGGTCGTCGTGGCGGCCAGGCCCGCAAGGGTCAGCTCGGGCCCGAGGGTTACGCGAAGCTCGGCCGCAAAGGCGGCGAGGCGCGCAAGACGCAGCTCGGGTCGCGCGGATACGCCGAACTCGGACGCAAGGGTGGCGAAGCGCGAAAGTCGCAGCTTGGTAGCGAGGGTTACGCACAGCTCGGCCGAAAAGGCGGGCGTCGCGTCGCGGAATTGATCAAACGCGGCAAGCAGCCCGCGGGGGGTTCGAGGGAGGCGTAGCCGCCATCGGCCGCCCCTAACATTTGAGCCGTGTCCCGTGGGGCGTGGCCAAGTGGTAAGGCGGCGGACTTTGGATCCGCTATCCCAGGTTCGAATCCTGGCGCCCCAGCCTGACCGGTCGAAATGACCGACGCGCCGCTGGCCATCGTGCTCGCGGCGGGCCTCTCGACCCGGATGAAGTCCAAGACGCCGAAGGTCCTTCACCCGATCGCCGGACGCCCGCTCCTCGCGCATGTGCTGGACACCGTTCGTGCGGCCGGCGCGTTGCCGCTGGTCGTGCTTTCCAAGGACAGCGAGCCCGCTCGCGCGATGCTCGATGGCAGTGCGCGGGTCGCGCTCCAAGATCCGCCGCGGGGGACCGGCGATGCAGTGCGCGTCGCGCTCGCGGAGGCGAACGGCGAGCGGGGCGTCGCGTACATCGTCTACGGAGACACGCCACTCCTGCGCGCGGAGACGCTCGCGAGTCTGCGCGCGCTGCTCGCCGAGCGTCACGCCATGCTCGCGATCCTCGCCGGTGACGTCGGGACCGATAACGCGTACGGCCGGATCGTCCGCGACAAGAACGGGGACGTCGAGCGGATCGTCGAAGCCCGGCTCGCGTCCGCCGAGGAGAAGCTCCTCCCGGAATCGATCCTGGGCGCGTACGCTGCCGACCTCGGCTGGCTGCGCGAGGCCGTCGCGCGTCTCCGACCGAACGCGACCGGCGAGATCTTTCTCACCGACCTCGTGGCCGAGGCGACACGCGAAGGCAAGCGGGTCGCGGTCCATCGCACCGGCGATCCGGAGGAGGGAATGGGCGTGAACACGCGAGTCGAGCTGGCCGCGGCCGAAGCAGCGCTCCGACGGCGCATCCGCGATGGCCACATGCTCGCGGGCGTGACGTTCCGCGACCCGGAGTCGTGCCAGGTCGATGCGGACGTGCGCATCGCCGCCGATGTCGTGATCGACCGCGGGACGATCCTCGAAGGGAAGACGCAGATCGCCGCCGGCTCGCGCGTCGGACCGTACGCCGTGTTACGCGACACCATCATCGGTGAGCGCTGCCGCGTCGAAAACTCGACCCTCGAAGGCGCGACGCTCGAGGACGAGGTGACGGTGGGGCCGTACTCCCACTTGCGTCCGGGTGCCTACTTGGAGCGCGGCGTGTCGATAGGCAACTTCGGTGAGGTCAAGAACGCCCGCCTCAAGACCGGCACCAAGATGCACCACTTCAGCTACATCGGCGATGCCGAAATAGGCGCGCGCGTGAACATCGGCGCGGGGACCATCACGCTCAACTACGACGGCGTAAGAAAGAATCGCACCGTCGTCGGAGACGACGCATTTATCGGTTCGGACACGCTCCTGCGTGCGCCGGTGACCGTCGGGGCCGGCGCGACGACCGGCGCCGGAGCAGTCGTGACGAAGGACGTCCCCGAGGGCATGGTGGCGGTGGGCATGCCGGCGCGCGCTATCAAGAAGGCGGACCGCCGGCAGAAGAAGGGAAGCTAGGTGGACCCAACCACCATCTGGGTGCTCCTGTTGGAGCTCATCCTCGTCGCCGTGCTCGCCATCCTCTCCGCGAGCGAAGCCGCGTTGCACACGATCCGGCGGCCGCAGCTCATCGAGGAGCTCGCGGAGCGCGGCCGGCGCGGCCGGCGCGCCGGGACGATGGGCCGCCGGGCGATCGAATACCTGGCGGCGATCCAGGTCGCGGAGTTCTTCATCGTCTTCGCGTTTTCCGGCATATCGGCCGCCTTCGTCGCGCCACGCCTCTCAGATTTGCTGCGTTTCGTCTTCGGCCCCGGAGCGCCGGTCGTGCGCGACGTGGCCGCGGTGGTCGTCACGGTCGCCGTGCTGTCGCTCATCGCCGTCCTCCTCGGCCTATTCGTCCCGCGCGCCATCGGCGCTCGGCACGCGCAGGCGGTGCTGCTCGTCCTGGTGTGGCCGCTCGAGTTCGTCACCTGGATCACGCAGCCCCTCGTGGGCCTGCTGTTCTTCCTTGCGAGGCTTCTCACGCGCCCATTTGGTGCGAACCCCGAGGCGGGCGCGCTCGCGCTCGTCACCGAGGACGAGATCAGGTCGCTCGTCGAGACGGGACAGGCGCAGGGCGTCCTCCAGGAGCGCGAGCAGCGCATGATCACGTCGATCTTCGCGATCTCGGAGAAGCCGGTGCACGAGGTGATGGTGCCGCGCACCGACATCGTCGCGATCGACGTGGACACCCCGGCCGCGGAGATCCTCAAAGACATCACCAAGGTCGGCCACTCGCGCATCCCGGTCTTCGAGGGCTCGCCCGACAACATCATCGGGATCCTCTATGTGAAGGATCTCTTCCGGCGCCTGGCCCGCGGTGAGAAGGATGTTCAGATTCGTCCGTACCTTCGGCCGGCGCAGTTCGTCCCTGAGTCCAAGAAGATCGACCAGCTCCTCCGCGACATGCAGAAGGAAAAGGTTCACATCGCCATCGTCGTCGACGAGTACGGCGGCACGAGCGGACTGGTCACGATCGAGGACCTGGTCGAGGAGATCGTCGGCGAGATCCGTGACGAATACGACGTCGAGCAGGAGATGGTGCTGCCGGTCTCCGAGACCGAGGCGCTCATGGACGCGCGCGTCCCCTTCGAGGAAGTGCGCGAGGCCTTTGCGCTCGACCTGCCATCGTCCGAGAACTACGACACGCTCGGCGGTTTCATCGTCGCGCAGCTCGGACGGTTCCCACGTGCGGGCGAGGCTGTGGAGGCGGGTGGCGCCCGATTCGTCGTGGAGACCGTTGAAGGCCGGCGCATCCGCCGCGTGCGCGTGGTCAAGAAGACGCCGACCGCAGAAATGGTCTGAGTGGAGAAGCTTGCCCCGGGCGACGAGGACCTGATCCGCGTCGCGGCGCTCGCGCGCCAGCGCGCGTATGCGCCGTATTCGAAGTACAAGGTCGGCGCGGCTATTCGCACGAAGCGGAACAAGATCTACTCGGGTGCGAACGTGGAGAACGCGTCCTACGGGCTCACGGTCTGCGCGGAGCGCTGCGCGGTGTGGGCCGCGGTCGCGGCGGGGGAGACGAAGGACTACGACGCGATCGCGATCGTGATCGACGACGACAAGCTACCGACGCCTTGTGGCGCGTGCCGGCAGGTGATCGCGGAGTTCGCGCCCGACCTGCGTGTCGTGCTCGCGACGACCGCCGGCATGCGGAAGGCCACGACGCTGACCGCGCTCCTCCCCGAGCCCTTCCTTCCGGGGAATCTCGTCTAGCTCGCGGTCTGCGCGTCGGTCAGCGCGCGGTAGAACGCGGTCGCGCGTGTCATGGCGAGCTCGCGCAAGCCTCCGCTGATTCGCTCCTCCGCATGCTCGCCGGCGGATTCAAGGTGCAACACGCCGTAGTCCCGGATCATCGAGAGCGGGAAGGGGCGTGCCAGGCTCGCGTCCTGGATGCGATCGAGCAGCAGGGCGGCCTGATTGCGGTTGAACACTCCCCAACGCGCGATCACCCGCCGATCAGTGAGCACGAACCATTTCGCGCTCCAGGGGATCCAGCGGAAGAGGATCCAAAGGGTCAGCACGATGAACACCGCGAGGCACGCGATGACGAGCCCCGGCTGACCGAGGCCGCCGAAGTAGAGGGCCAACACAAACAGCATCACGTCGAGGATGACGAGAGGTTCCCAGAGAAAGAGTGGTCTCGTCGCGAGAAGCACCCTCTCGCTCGGCTCGAGGATGATGTCCCGGGGAGCCGTCATCGCGCGCGAAATTCTAGAGGCGTGCCCGCCCGATCAGCGGGCGGAGTGGCGCCCCCGATTCGCGACTTGCCGAACTGGCTGCAGTGCCTCTAGGACTCGAGCGCGCCACGAAGTGCGCCGGCCCAATGATTCCTCGACCTTCGTCCAGATCGAGGTACGGCCGGAGCGCCCGACCTCAACCGCGAGAGGGCGGACCCGCGGGTCGAGGTTGTACCAGCCCTGCGCCGGCAAATGAAGGGCCGTGCTGCGCTGACCGTTCCTCGGACGCACACCGAGCCGCGCGACGTCTCTGCCGCAAAAACGGCAGAGGATCGCCGCCTCCTGGATCTGCTCAGCGCAGTACGGACACGCCCTCATCAGTCATCTGAGTCTGCATCGATCGGTCCACATATGCACGCTTTCGGGGGTCGCGACCTTCTGGTGGGTCACAGTCGAGTAACGGCGGTGCGTCTAGACGACCGCGTTAGGCCCGTGTGGCGGCACCGGCCGGCTCAGCGGCGCCGGTCGCCGTCGCGACCAGGCGCTCGAGCAGTTGAAGCGGTTCACGAGCGGTCGGGGTGACGCCTCGCAGCTCATGGACGGCGCGCCCCCGCTGCGCTGCGATCTCCGATTCGATGAGCGCGCGGACCCCGAGCTCGTCCAGGATCTCGCGGATCCGTTCCACGTTCTCCGCCGGGAGCGGGGCCGCCGGAGCGAAGAGCGCGGCGAGACGTTCGCGCAGCTTGCCCTGCGCGCGCTCGAACGCCAGCACCACCGGAAGCGTCTTCTTTCGCTTGGTCAGGTCGTTCATCTCGACCTTGCCGGTGCGCTCGGCCGACGCCCAGATGCCCAGGAGATCGTCGTGCGCCTGGAACGCCTGCCCGAAGGCGTCGCCGAAGCGCGCGAGCGATCCGCGCACCAGCGGGTCGTCCGTCGCGAGCACAGCGGCCCCCTCGGCCGCGGCCGCGAAGAGCGCCCCGGTCTTCTTCGCGGCCATCGCCCGGTACCGCTCGGTGGTGACGTCGGTCCGTGTCTCGAAGGAGATATCCAGGAACTGCCCCTCGCAGACCTGCACGCATGCCCGGTCCACGAGGCCCGCGAACGCGAGCACCCGTTCCGACGGGAATCCGCGAAGCCTCTGCACCGCGAGCCGCGACACCGCGAACATCCCATCACCAGCGTTGATCGCCTGCGGGACGCCCCATACGCTCCAGACCGTCGGCCGATGGTGACGGGCCGGGTCCTGGTCCTCGATGTCGTCGTGGATCAGGGTGAAGTTGTGGAGGAGCTCAATCGCCGCGGCCGCCGGAAGCGCGGGGCGCGCGTCGCCGGTCAGCGCTTCGTAGACCAGCGTGCACAAGACCGGACGGAGACGCTTGCCGCCTCCGCCGCGCTCGGCGTCGAGCCCGAGGTGGTACAGCATCATCCCGTAGAAGGGTTGGAGCGCCGGCTCCGCCTGGCTGAGAAGAGCGCGGATCTCTTCGTCTACAGCGGCGAGGTGCGCTTCAATGGTTTGGCCCACCAGAGATCGATGATACGGTCGCTTCGCGGAGTCGGGCGGCGCAGCTCCCCGCCTGTTCGTACCATTGACGCGACGTGGCAACTCGCACGTACCGTGCGGAGGCGATCGTCCTCAAGACGAACGACTTCGCCGAGGCAGATCGCATCCTCGTCCTCTTCACGCGCCATTTCGGCAAGGTACGCGTCGTCGCGAAGGGCATCCGCCGCGCGACGAGTCGTATGGCCGGGCACGCGGAGCCGCTCACCCACGCCACGTATCAGCTCGCGCGCGGTCGTGAGCTCGACGTGCTCACGGGCGCCGAAGCGCGCGCCATCTATCGGGACATGCGCGATGATCTCGCGCTGATTGCCGCCGGCTGGTACGTCGCCGAGCTCGTCGATCGGTTCACCGCCGACCGCGTCCCGTCGGCGCCGCTTTTCGACCTGCTCGAGACCGCGCTCCGCTCGCTCGATGCCGGCATGTCGGCTCCAGTGGTGTGCCGATGGTTCGATCTGCACCTACTCGACCGCTCCGGATTCCGTCCGGAGCTGGGCGTCTGCGCGCACTGCCGCACGCCTCTTGCCGAGGGGACGAACGCGTGGGAGCCGGCGGCGGGCGGCGCGATCTGCGCGGGCTGCGCGACGCGGCTCAGCCTCGTCGCTCCGCTGTCCGTCCGCGCGCTCAAGTCGCTGCGGTTCCTGCTCGTCAGCGACCTCGACACCGCGGCGCGCCTCCGGCTCGACGCCATGCTGGCGCACGAGCTCGACCGCCACCTGCGCGCGTTCGTCCGGTACGTGATCGATCGCGACATCGCCACAGCACGCCTCATGGACGAGCTCCGCGACCTGAAACCGCCCGCACGCGTGTCGTGAAGACGGCCGCGAGGGTGGAGGACGTCGCAGAAAAGCTCACCTCGCTCGCGAAGCGACGAGGCTTCGTCTTTCCGTCGAGCGAGATCTACGGCGGGGCGGGCGCGACCTGGGATTTCGGTCCGCTGGGTGTCGAGCTCAAGCGAAACGTTAAGGATTCTTGGTGGCGCGCGATGGTACAGCTGCGCGACGACATCGTCGGGCTCGATGGCGCGATCCTCATGCACCCGCGGGTGTGGGAGGCATCGGGCCACATTGAGAACTTCACCGACCCGCTCGTCGAATGCAGCCACTGTCGCAAGCGCTTCCGCCTGGACGAGCTTCCAAACGGCGACGCTCTCACTTCAGCCTGGCGCGCCAACAAGCTCGACCTTTCGAAGGAGCCCTGTCCGAACTGCGGTTCGATGCCGGCGCTGAGTCAGCCTCGCCGCTTCAACCTGATGTTCAAGACGTTCGTCGGACCGGTCGAAGACACTGCCTCGATCGCGTGGCTTCGACCCGAGACCGCGCAGTCGATCTTCGTGGACTTCGAGAGCGTCCAGCAGGCGACGCGTCGCAAGCTTCCGTTCGGGATCGCGCAGATCGGCAAGGCCTTCCGCAACGAGATCACGCCAGGCAACTTCATCTTTCGGTCGCGCGAGTTCGAGCAGATGGAGATGCAGTACTTCAGCCGCGCGGCCGACGCGCCGCGTTTCTACGAGGAGTGGAAGGATCTCCGCCGCGCGTGGCATGTCGCGCAGGGCATTCCGGCCGACAAGCTGCGCTTCCGCGACCACGCCGCCGACGAGCGCGCCCACTACGCGGCGGCGGCGACGGACATCGAGTTCGAATTTCCTTTCGGCTGGAGGGAGTTCGAGGGCATCCACTACCGCACCGACTACGACCTGAGGCGGCACAGCGAGTTTTCCGGGAAGGACCTCTCGTACTTCGACGATGCGACCAACGAGCGTTTCGTTCCGCACGTGGTCGAGACCTCGGTCGGGGCCGACCGCGCGACCTACGCGATCCTCTGCGCCGCGTACGACGAGGAGCCCGACAAGGAGGAAACCCGTGTCGTGCTCCGTCTCCGCCCGCACCTCGCCCCCTATAAAGTCGCCATCCTGCCGCTCTCCAAGAAGCCCGAGCTCTCGGCCCTCGCGCGAGACGTCTGGGCAGCGGTGAGGCCGCACTTAATGTCCACATTCGACGAGACCCAGGCGATCGGCCGCCGCTACCGGCGGCAGGATGAGATCGGAACTCCGCTCTGCGTGACCGTGGACTTTGAGTCGCTCGTCGATCGTGCGGTCACCATCCGCGAGCGTGACTCGATGGGCCAGGTCCGCGTGCCCATCGCCGAGCTCATTCCCGCCCTCCGCGAGAAGCTCGGCGCCTGACCAGAGGGACGTCCTCGAGACCGCGTTCCTGCTGCTCTTCTTCAGTACCGGGGCCCGTACACCGATCCTTGCGCTGCTCGCACTCCGGCGTCCCCGGAATCTGGCCGCGGTCGTCCTTCCGTATCTCGCGCTGCTCATCGTGGCGCTTATCGCCGCCGACCCAGCCGTCGTCGTTCTCGCCCTCTCGCCCTCCTCGCTCGCCGGCGCGGCCATCGCGCGCTGGATCGGAGCGCGCGAAGAGACCGTCGGCGCCCTGATGACCGGAACGATCGTCCTCTCGCTGGCGCTGCTTCCCGCCGGCGTTCCAGCGCTCGCCGTCACGCTGAACATGGGACTCGCGGCGCTGGTCGTCGGTGTCGTTGTCGCCGGATCGTTTCCCACGGTCCGCGACGCGATCCTTCCGGTCCTCGATCCGGCGCGCTACGCCGCGATCGCCGCCATCCTCGCGATAACCGCGATCAGCAGCATCTCGCTCGTCGACGGACGCGCGATCGTGCTGGCGGGGATCGTGCTCGTCGCAGGCGTGCTCAGCGCGGCGATCGGGGCCTGGGTCTTCGGCGGCGACCCGCTCGCCGCGGCGATCGGCGGCGGGACGCGCGACCCGAGCGTCGCCGCCGGGGTCGCGATGCTCGTGGGTCTTGCCGGCGGGGCCGCCGTGCCGCTCGCGTACGCGGCGCTGCTGGCCCTAGCGACGGCCCTCGGGAAGCTCGTCGTCCCGCGCCAAACGTGACGCGAAACGCTGCGCCACCAGCGTCGCCGCCGATGTCAACGCCGCGGTGGCCGCCTCCCAGAACATCTGCTTCGTCCGCGGACCCGTCTCGACCTCCCCGATCTCCTTGCGCAGCGCCTCTCGGAACCGCTTGCGGGTACCGCCCTTGAGACGGTCGAGCCGGCCGCCGAGCCGCTGGACGATCTGGTCAAGCTCCTTCTCGCCACGCGCCTGACGCGCGCCTCGGATCCGCGAAGCGAGGGCGACCCCGACCACAGCGGCGAGAGACCCGAGCGTTCCGAAGACCGCGAGCGGCTGACGTCGCGCGATACGGCGCGGATCGACGTCTTCGGAGAGACGCGCGCGCAGATACGCGAGGTCGCGGTCGATCTCGCCGCGGAGCGCGGCTAGCTCGCGCTCCGTCCGAGCAGACGCGCTTTCGCCCACCGGATGGTCTCCTTCACAGAGTTGATCGTGCGCGTTGGTCCGTGCAGCTCCAGCCTGCTGTAGCCGCCGTAGCCGATTCCGACCGTGAGGATGGACAGCGCGATCGTCAGCAAGAGCGCCGCGAGTACGAGCTCCGGGAGGAAGAGGAAAGCCACGAGACCGATCGCGACGAGGAGGATCGCGCCGAGCAACCCCGCCAGGATCTTGCGCCCGCGTATCGCGAGGACGAGGGCAGCGACGGCCGCGCCGATCGAGAGCCCGAGCACCAGTATTCCGAGCCAATCCCGCGGGGCCAGCGCGACCAGAGCGACGATCAGGACGACCACTGTGATGAGCGTGGTGAAGGCGAGGCCCGCGGCGATCCCGAGCCAGATCGCGGCGCGCACGTTTGCGGCGAGCAGCTCCGCGATCTCCTGGCGGGGGAGCTCGAGCTGCTTGCGGATGTACGTTCGGATGTTTCCCCGGATGCGACCGAGGAGCGTGCGGTAGCCGGGGCGTTCGTACACGGGCCGCGACTGTACCGCAGGGAGGCGCACGCGCGTCCGGCGGAGCACGTTTTCTGCCAGCGATGCAGCAAACCGGCTTCTGCGCGTAGTTACCCGCCTACCACGACCACGCTGTCTTTTTCACAAAGAAGCTGCGGAAAGAAGCCCTCGTTGTAAGCGACGAGCGGCCCTTCGCAGATCGGGCATGTTGATCGGGGCTCGTAGTCGACATCCGACTCTGGCTGGAAAAACCAGAAGTAGCAGCGCCGGATCGCGTTTAGTCTCCTGGTGATTTCCAGTCCTTCGACATTCGGAGGGCTTGTCGGATCGAGTAGTTGAGAGCGCGCCCAACCTTCGTAAGGGCCAGAGTCAAGCTCCAGCGAGTCAATAGCGCCGTAAACCCTATCCCAATGGTGAACCGCGTCGACGTCCGATTCGCTCAGTCGAAGCCGCTCTGGGGGGACCTCCCCATTGCAACGCAGGCAGCGAATCGGGTTTGAACTCAGAAGGGCGACGCTCACCAACTTGATCGGCAGATTTCCAGAGCAGGCACAGATCTCATCCTCCGGCGTTGGGTGCGCCGGCTTGAGTTTGAAATACGGGTCCGACAACCACGCCGGCGGGGTACCTTGCTCATTGGGTACCTTTCTAAATCTGCTCACGCATCCTTCTCCGTCGGGTAAGACTTACGCGCTCAGAACTCGGACGCACATGGGGATCATGTGGGCGAGGCTACCTTCATGGTGACGGGTCCCGATTTACGCCTCCCGAATCCGCTGAGGCGCGCGCATCTGCTTCTCGTCGCGCTCGCCTATGCCGTTGCCGCGGCTTGCCTTCCGGCGCCGAACGCACTCCCAGAGGTCTCGCCCGCCCCGTCTGTCACTGGGACGGCGCCCGAGCCCTCGGCTCGACCGTCCGCGCTCGCCCTCGTGACACCGTCGCCAACCGCCTCGGCGACGAGCAAGGCGCGGCCGGTGACCGCGCCGTACGGCGTGGTCGTGACCGGACTCTTCGGTCCCGCGCTCCAGGCGTCGAGCTACACGGTCGCGCTTGTCGGCGCGGACGGCCGGACCGCCGCGAGCGCCACAGCAGCTCGAGTTCTGATCGGCCCCGAGATCTCCACCGTCAGCGCCTCAGCCTCACGGCTCTATTTCCTCGATGGGCCGTCGCGCCTGCGCTCTCTCACGCCTGACGGCGCGAGCGCCGTGGTCCGCGATTTCGCGGTCGGCCCGGGCGAGCGCGTCGCCTTCGCGGTGAGCCCCGACGATCTGCGCATCGCCGTGGCCGTCATCGACGTGGCCGCGCCCACGAACAGCGTGCGCGTCTACGTCGAGGACCTGGGCGGCGGGGGCCATCGCGATCTCCTGACCTCGCAGACTCGCGTGATGTGGCCGGTCGGCTGGCGAGGCAGCCAGCTGGTTCTCGGCACACGGGAGGACCGCTGCCCGGTCTGCGACACCTTCTATTTCCCGTCGGGCTACGTCGTCGTCGATTCGAGCACGGGGTCCACCCTCGTCGAGGTTTGCACCGGCGGGGCGGAGCAAGACCTAACGCGCAACGCGACCCCGGCCGGGGTGCTCTGCGTCAAGAATCGAGGGACCCAGGACAGACTCACGGTCGACACGGTGGTCGCCGGCTGGGATGGCTCAGAGCGCGTCGTGCCGATGTCGTGCTGGGCGCAGGGTGGCTCGCTCTCACCGAACGGCGAGCTTATCGCGGACATCGAGTACCCCCCGTGCCGACAGGGGCATCTCCGGCTCCTCGACCGAAGCGGCCGCAGCGCCGCGCCGCCTGGCTTCCCTGAGGACGGCTGGCCCGGTGGCTGGATCGACGATCGACATCTTGTCTATCGCGCCACCAACTATCGGCTGATGGTCGTCGACATCGTTACGGCGAAGGTCAGCCCCGTCGAGGCCGAGGGAACGTTCGTCGCGAGCCTGCCGCCGAACCTCTGACTCACGCACGGTCAGGGCCGTTCTGCCAGAATCGACGTCTCCAGAAGGGGAGGTCGTGATGGCACGCGCACGCACCAAATGGGTTTATCTCTTCGCGAACGGCAAGGCCGAAGGTAACGCGAAGATGCGCGACCTGCTCGGTGGAAAGGGCGCCGGCCTCGCCGAGATGACCAACGCGAAGCTCCCGGTCCCGCCGGGCTTCACGATCACGACCGCCGCCTGTAACGCGTACTTCGCCGCGAAGAAGAAGCTTCCGCCGGGGCTCTTGGATCAGGTCGAGAAGGCCCTCGCCACGGTCGAGCGCGCGGCGAAGAAGAAGCTGGGCGACCCGAAGGATCCGCTGCTCGTCTCAGTCCGCTCGGGCGCGGCGATGAGCATGCCGGGCATGATGGACACGGTCCTGAACCTCGGACTGAACGACGACAGCCGCAAAGGACTCGCCACGCTGACGAAGAACGAGCGTTTCGCGTGGGACGCGTACCGCCGGTTCATCTCGATGTTCGGCCGGATCGTGCTCGACATCCCCGCGGACAAGTTCGATCACGCCCTCGAAGCCAAGAAGAAAGCGGCTCGCGTCCAGACCGATCCCGAGCTCAGCCCGAAGCAGCTCGAGGAGCTCGTCGACGAGTTCAAGGCGATCGTGCGCACGGAGACCGGGAAGCCGTTCCCGACCGAGCCGAAGGAACAGCTGCGCCTCGCGATCGAGGCCGTGTTCGGGTCGTGGTTCGGCCAGCGCGCCAAGGACTACCGAAAGCAGTTCAAGATCTCCGATGACCTCGGGACGGCCTGCAGCGTCGTCACGATGGTGTACGGGAACATGGGCGACGACTCCGGCACCGGCGTCGCGTTCACCCGCGATCCGAACACCGGCGAAAGGGTCCTGTACGGCGAGTACCTCACGAACGCGCAGGGCGAGGACGTCGTCGCGGGCATCCGCACGCCGTCGAAGATCGTGCAGATGAAGAAGGACCTCCCCAAGGCGTACGCCGAGTTCGACCGGATCGCCAAGCGGCTCGAGAAGCACTACCGCGACGCGCAGGACCTCGAGTTCACGATCGAGCGCGGCAAGCTCTACATGCTGCAGACGCGGTCAGCGAAGCGGACCGCCGCCGCAGCGGTGAAGATCGCGACGGATATGGTGCGCGAGGGCCTGATCACGAAGGACGAGGCCCTCCGGCGTGTGGACCCGATGCAGGTGGAGCAGCTTCTGCTGCCGCGCTTCGATCAGAAGGAAGTCGAGCGCGCGCGCACCGGCGGGCGGTATCTGGCGAAGGGGCTCAACGCCTCGCCCGGCGCGGCGACCGGCAGAGCCGTGTTCGACGCGGACCGCGCCGTCGTGCTCAAGGGCCAGAAGCAGCTTGTGGTGCTTGTGCGTCCGGAGACGAGCCCCGACGACTTCCACGGAATGGTCGCCGCGACCGGCATTCTCACCGCGCGCGGCGGATCGACGTCGCACGCCGCCGTCGTCGCGCGCGGGCTCGGCCTTCCCTGCGTCGCGGGCGTCGCCGCGCTCGACATCGACCTCCAAAAACGCGAGATGCGCGTCGACGGCAAGGTGATCAAGGAGGGCGAGGCCATCTCCATCGACGGGACGACCGGCGAGGTCTTCGCCGGTGAGCTGCCGACGATCGCAGCGAACTTCCGCGAGGAGAAGGAGCTCATCGAGCTTCTCTCGTGGGCCGACAAGAAACGCAAGCTCGGCGTCTGGGTGAACGCGGACACACCAGGCGAGTGCCGCCTCGCGCGCGAGTTGGGCGCCGAGGGTGTCGGCCTTGCGCGGACCGAGCACATGTTCCGGGAGGCAGAGCGCCTGCCGATCGTCCAGGAGATGATCCTCGCGAACGACACGGCCGGACGGAAGCGCGCGCTCGAGAAGCTCCTGCCGTTTCAGCAGGGTGACTTCCGTGAGATGTACGAGGCGATGGACGGGCTGCCGGTGGTGATCCGTCTCATCGACCCGCCACTCCATGAGTTCCTGCGTGAGTACGCCGATATCAATGTCGAGATCGCTGTGGCTCGCGCGACCGGAAGTAACGGATTAGAACTCGAAAAGAAGGCGCGAATTTACCGGCGGCTCGAGCAATTACACGAGGACAACCCCATGCTCGGCCTGCGCGGGTGCCGGCTGCTCCTCGTGTATCCGGAGATCCTGGAGATGCAGATCCGGGCGATCCTCGGCGCGGCCATCGACGTCGCGGAGAAGGGGATCAAGGCCAAACCCGAGATCATGATGCCGCTCGTCGGCACGATGGGGGAGCTTGATCGCCTCGAGGCGCAGGTCAGGGATGTTGCGGAGACCGTGTTCAAGGAGCGCGGGAAGCGCGTCGAGTTCAAGTTCGGGACGATGATCGAGATCCCTCGCGCCTGCATCATCGCCGACCAGATCGCGACGAAGACCGAGTTCTTCTCCTTCGGGACCAACGACCTGACGCAGACCGTCCTCGGGATCTCGCGCGACGACGCGCAGAAGAGCTTTCTCACGCGATACGTCGAGGAGAAGATCATCCCGGCCGATCCGTTCCAGGTGCTCGACCGCGACGGCGTCGGCGCGATGATGCGGATGGCGATCGACCGCGGCCGCAAGACCAAGCCCGGCCTGAAGATCGGCATCTGCGGCGAGCACGCCGGTGAGCCATCGTCGGTCGCGTTCTGCCACGAGATCGGGCTGACCTACGTATCGCCGTCGACCTATCGCGTACCCGTCGCGCGGCTCGCGGCGGCACAGGCCGCCCTCGCCGAAACGGGGGAGAAGGACCGCTAGCTCGGCGGGGCGACGCGAGCCGCGCGGAACACGATGTCCCACGTGCGGAAGACCGACACGACGATGAGGACCAACACAGTCCCCGCGAGCAGCTGTAACGGCCACGCCTGTCCTCCCAGCAGCGCGAGCCCGCCCGCCAGCGTGACGGCGCATCCAGTGACAAACAATGCCGCCCGGAACCAGCGATTGCGCCGGCCGTATATACCGCTCGAACGGAAGAGCTGCGGCGCGCTGCGCGCCGATGTCGCAAGGATGAATACGAAGACGATGAGGATCTCCTGGCCAAGTGCGACGAGCGATTGTGGAATGAGCGGGAACAGGGACAGACCCATCGCGACGACGTACTCCAGGAGGATCGCCCGGGCGTCTTGACGCAGGTCCGCGTAACGCTCGTCACTGAGCAGGCGCAAGTGGACCGAGACGGCCACGAAGAGGAGACCGGTGAGCGCGCCGGCTATGGTCGCGGTGGTAACGAAGAACTCACGCCACTCGGACAGCTCTGGGGCCATCCCAATCCGCCCGCGCGCCCGAACATTGCGTCTTTCAGCCAGGCCCCCGGCGCGAGCCGCGCCGGAGGACGCTAAGGCCGGTTAGACGCTCAGCCGCCTGTCTTCGCCAGGGCTGGTGCCGGCTGGTAGTTCTGCGGGAGCGGCGTTCCGGTCTTGCTCGAATCGACCTCCACGATCTCGTTCTTCATCGGGGCGAGCACGCCCAGGAGCTGGTCCTGCTCCTTCTTGTCCACTCCGAACTTGTTGAGGGTCGCGACCAGATCTTCGACCAACGCATTGAACTCGCCCGTGGTCACCCCCATGCGAGTGTGCGTGGTCTTCATGTCCCGCCCGGTGTACTGGCACGGGCCACCCGACGCCTCGCACACCTGGTCGATGAGCATCGACTTTAGGCGAGGGACGTCTGTTCGCCCGAACTTGCTGTTTATCCGCTCGTCACCCGCCGCGCGTGCGACGAAATCGTCGACGACGCTCGTGATCGCGCTCTTGCCACCTAACCTGTCGAACAGTGAACGTTCCACCGCAACACCTCCCCTTGCTCGCGCCAGCGTTGGCATACACCCGGAGCGGTGACGTGTAAAGGCCTGATCACGGCATGTGCGGTGCGAAGTGCCGTTCGACGGCGGCGCCGATGTCGACCAGCGCTCGCGAACCGTCGATCTTGATGGAAACGAGACCGAGTGCTTCCGCGCGCCCCCGGATGTGGTCGGTCAGGAGCGCGTCGCGGGCCAGCCGGTTTTCCCGGGCGCGGCCCGGATCGCTGGTCCCTTCGACCGACCCCCATCCGCGTCGCTCGAGCGCGACGACGCGGAACTCCCGTGTCGGTAGCAAAAAGATGGCCTGACGCGGACTATCGATGACCGCGTGAACGAGGTCGGGCAGGAACCCAAACCCGTCCGCGATCACGGGAGGATGTTCCGCCATCGCGAGAAGGTCTTCTATGACCATCTCGAAACGCTCGCGAAAACCGCCGATCGTTTCATCCGCCATCTGTCGTGGAGTTCGTAAGATCCAGCGCTCGTCGAGCGACATCGCGAGGAACGCGGCACGGTGGGGATGACGATCGGCGCGAGTTCGCTCTGTGTGGTCGCGCGAGTCGTGCCAGTCGTAGTTGTATCGCGCGAGCCCGTGGCGGTCGGCGAGCAGGGTCGCCACGGACGACTTCCCCGCGCCGGTGCCGCCGCCGATCCAGAGGACATGCCGTAGCCGCGTTCGCAGCTCCATCGAACCCCCCTGCCCCGGACGGGGCTGGGCATTGTCCGCGCCCGCTACGTCAAAGAACAAGTCTTGAAGTTGGAACCGGTGACGCTCACACTTGTTCGTGACCCAGACCGCGTTCTTCATCTATTAGCCTTACGCGCGATGGCCACACAAACGCGCGCCGAGGCGAAGCTTTCCCGAACGCGCTCTGTCTCGGCGCTGCGCGTTCGCGAACAGACCGAAGAGCTCGAGGCGACGGTGCTTTCCGAGCACGCGACACGCTCGGCGAACGCGCGCCGCGATCACCCGGAGGAGCCATCGCCGACTCGCGCGGCGTTCGCTGTCGATCGCGACCGGATCGTGCACAGCAAGGCATTCCGCCGGCTCAAGCACAAGACGCAGGTATTTCTTGCGCCGGTCGGCGACCACTACCGCACGCGGCTGACGCACACGCTCGAGGTCACCCAGATCGGCCGGTCGATCGCGCGAGCGCTCCGCCTCAACGAGGATCTCGTCGAGGCGATGGCCATGGGCCACGACGTCGGACACACGCCCTTCGGCCATGTCGGAGAAGAGCTCCTCGGCAAGTTCCTCACCCCCGAGGGCTTTCGGCACAACGAGCAAAGCGTCCGGATCGTCGAGAAGATCGAGCAGAGCGGCGCAGGCCTCAATCTCACGCACGAAGTCCGCGATGGGATCGCGAAGCACAGCGCGCCGACCGAGGGCGGGGTCGAGACTGCGGCGTGGGGTATTCCCGAGACGCCCGAGGGATGGGTCGTGCGCTACGCGGACAAGATCGCCTATCTCCACCACGACATCGACGACGCGATGCGCGCCGGGATCGTGCGTGAGGAGGACATCCCGCAGAGCATCCGCGCGTCGCTCGGCCGCGATCGCGCCGAGCGGCTCGACACGATGATCTACGACGTGATCGTGACCTCGTACAGCAAGCGCGACGTCACCATGAGCGACGAGGTGCTCGAGGCGACGAACGCCCTCCGCAAGTTCATGTTCGAGAATGTGTACCTGGCTGGCCCGGCCAAGACCGAGGACCGCAAGGCTCAGGGCGTTCTCTGGGAGCTACTCGGCTACTTCGAGGGGCACCCCGACCTGCTGCCGCCAGAGCATCAGCGGATCGCAAAGCAGGATGGGACGAAGCGCGCGGTCGCCGACTACGTCGCGGGGATGACCGACCGCTATGCGCTGGACACCTACATTTCGATCTTCATCCCCTCGGGCTGGAGCCACCTCTAAAGGGACAGCCGGCGCGTCGCATGGGAGAATGCGGCGAGCGTGGGCACCCGCCGGCGCATCCTCATCGTTGACGACAACCGTGACGCCGCGGATGCGCTCGCCGAGCTGATGCGCGACTTCGGTCACGAGGTCTCGACCGCGCACGACGGACGGTCGGCGCTCGAGAGCGCCACCATCCACCGTCCCGAACTGGTGCTGCTCGACATCAGCATGCCTGAGATGGACGGCTTCGAGGTCGCTCGGCGCCTTCGCGACGAGGTCGGGCTTCACGACGCGATCCTGGTCGCGCTCACCGGGTACGGAGAGGATCGGCATCGAGGCCTCTCGCGCGACGCGGGCTTTGACCACCACGTGACCAAGCCGGTCGATGCGCTCAAGCTCGAGGAGCTCCTCAAGCTTCCGCTCTAGCCCGCAAGTCCCGCGCGATACTGCGTCTAGTGCCTGGTGACTTCGACCTCGTCAAAGAGCGCGTCGACATCGTTCAGCTCATCCTCGAGCGGGTCCCACTCAAGAAGGCTGGCCGCGTCTACAAGGGCCTCTGTCCCTTCCACCCGGAGAAGACACCCTCCTTCCAGGTCGACCCGGATCGGCGCCGCTACCACTGCTTCGGCTGCGGGCGCGACGGCGACGTGTTCACCTGGCTCGAGGAGCAGGACGGCCTCGAGCCCGCGGAGGCGCTGCGAGTCCTCGCCGACCGAGCGGGCGTCGAGCTGACCACCCGGCGAGGGCCGGAGGAGCACGAACGCGAAAAGAGGCTAATCGCCGCCAATGACACCGCCCACTTCTACTTCCGGCAGGCGCTCCGCGGGACCGCGCGGGGCAAGGAGGTCGCTGCCTACATCGCCAGCCGCGGGATCCAGCCGGAGACGGTCGAGCGCTTCGGCCTGGGGTACGCGCCCGACAGCTTCGACGGCCTCCTTTCATACCTGCGAAAGAAGGGGTACGCGGACGAGGAGGCGGTCTCGGCCGGGCTCGTAAGCTCGACCGAACGGGGCCTCTTCGACCGCTTCCGCGACCGGCTGATCGTCCCGATCAAGGATGGCCGGGGACGGATCGTGGCTTTCGGGGGCCGGGCGATGCGGCCCGACCAGCCTGGGAAATACCTCAACTCCCCGCAGACAGCCCTTTTCAACAAGAGCGGGACGCTCTACGCGCTGGACGCGGCTCGAGCCGCGATCCGCAAGGAGCGTGCGGCCGTCATCGTCGAGGGGTATTTCGACACGATCGCCATGCATCAGGCCGGTTTCATCAACGTCGTGGCGTCGATGGGCACCGCCCTCACCGAGGACCAGTACCACCTCCTCGACACGATGCGGATCGAGCGCGCGATCGTCGCCTTCGACGGCGACGCGGCGGGCCAGCGCTCGGCCGAGCAGCGGGGGAGCGACCTCGCTCGCCAGGTGCAACGGGCCGTCCAGCGCGCCGGCCGTGGGTCGGTGACCGCACGGACCGGGCTCGCCGTATACGTCACCGTCCTGCCCAACGACACCGATCCAGACGATCTGGCGCGGCGTGACCCGGAGCGCCTTCGGAGCCTTATTGCCGCCGCGAAGCCGGTCCTCGAGTTCGTGATCGACCGCATCGCGAGCAGAAGCGACCTGGCGCGAACCGACGGGCGCAGGCGTTTCCTGGCCGAAGCCGTGCCGCTGGTCGCCGACGAGCCCGACCCGCTCACGCGGGAGCTCTACCTGGGAACCCTTTCCAAGCTGACCGGTGTCGAACAGGAGTCGCTCCGCCGAGAGGCGTCCGCCGCCCCGCGAGAACCAAGCGGGCGGGGGACGGAGCTTCCCACTCGCGCTGAGACGACCACGAAACAAACAGGCTCTCCCGCGCGTTACCTAATGGCACTGTTGACGCGATTTCCGGAGGAAGCGGCGCGCGCCGACCTCGATCCCAGCGACCTCAACGACCCCGACTTGCGAGCGCTCTACGAACAGCTCCAGGCGGGGAAGCACCCGACCTCTGACTTACCGGCTCACTTAGCCGCCGTCGTAGCGGCACTTGGCGCATCAGCGCCTGAGTTCGGAGATGAGGTCGAGCCTGGTCAGGCGATCGAGATCGCGGCCCTCAGCCTTCGGGAATGGAATCTGCGGCGCCGTCTTGAGGACGCCGGGGCGAAGCTCCGGCGCGGCGAAGGTGGCGACGGAAGTGTGCTGGACGGAGAGATCGCTCACCTGGCGGACCAGCTCACGGAGCTGATGAGGCGCCGGGAACGACACACCGTCCTGCACACAGCGGACGTGGACGAGAGGGATGAATGAAGAGCAGCACTAAGGAAACGACGACCACAACGGCGCCGGCGCCAGAGCGCGGTATCCATCCGGAGCACCGCGAGGCGGCCGAGCGCCTCATCGCGCGTGGCCGCCAGCAGGGCTACGTCACGCAAGAAGACATCGTTCGCGCGATCCCCGACGCGGAGCCGGGCGAGGTCGAGGAGCTCCTCACGACGCTCGACGACAACAACGTCGAGATCCTCGAGGCCGAGCGCTCGCCCACGTGGGCGCAGGTCAAGGAGGAAGAGGAAGAAGCCGAGGAGATGCAGCGCGAGGACTCGATCGCCTCGGTCCTCGCGAGCGACCTCATCAGCGTCGACGACCCGGTCCGCATGTACCTCAAGGAGATCGGGAAGGTACCGCTCCTCACGGCGGAGGAGGAAGTCAACCTCGCGAAGTCGATCGAGCTCGGCGAGCAGGCGCTCGTCTCGCCCGCGCTCTCGGTCGTGCATCTCTACGAGCTGGGGGTCGAGGTCAAGAAGCGCATGGCCCTCGGCCGTCCCAAGGAGTTCGTCGACGAAGCGACTCGGTTCACGACGAAGGCGCTCCACTACACGCTGAACGACGAAGAGGGTGGCAAGGAGCTGAAGCGCGTCACCAACCGGCTCCTCAAGCTGCGCGATCCGCTTCAAGGCGAAGCGAACAGCAAGGAGATCAGCTACGAGGCGAAGGTCCTCATCGACGAGACCGTCGCGCTGATCGATGCCGCGCGCCGTGACGCCGAGCGGCTCGCGTTCCGCATCCTCCCGCAGTACGCGAAGATCCACGGTCCCGCCGAAGGGGCCGAGCGGCTCGGCGAGCTCGTCATGCTCGGCGCGGAGCTCCGTGACACCCTCGTCAAGCACCTCGACAAGCTCGCGCAAGGCGACTCCGACGAGCAGCGCGCGCTACGCCGCCTCGCGGACGAGCTTATCCAGAAGGGCGACGACGCGCGCCACAACCTGACTGAGGCCAACCTGCGTCTCGTTGTGTCGATCGCGAAGAAGTACATCGGCCGCGGCATGAGCTTCCTCGACCTGATCCAGGAGGGGAACATCGGTCTGATCCGTGCGGTCGAAAAGTTCGACTACCGCAAGGGTTACAAGTTCTCCACGTACGCGACGTGGTGGATCCGACAGGCGATCACGCGCGCGATCGCGGACCAGGCGCGGACCATCCGCATCCCGGTCCACATGGTGGAGACGATCAACAAGCTCATCCGCGTGTCGCGTGGACTTCTGCAGGAGCTCGGCCGCGAGCCGACGGCGGAGGAGATCGCGGAGCGGATGCTCATCACTGCGGACAAGGTGCGCGAGATCGTGAAGGTCTCGCAGGAGCCCGTCTCGCTGGAGACGCCGATCGGCGAGGAAGAGGACAGCCATCTAGGGGACTTCATCCCTGATAACCAGGCCCTCGCGCCGAGCGACGCGGCGAGCCACAAGCTGCTCAAAGAGCAGGTCGAGAGCGTGCTCGAGGGGCTCACCGGACGCGAGCGCCGCGTCCTACAGCTGCGCTTCGGTCTGGAAGACGGGCGCACCCGTACGCTCGAGGAAGTCGGCCGGGAGTTCAACGTTACCCGAGAGCGCATCCGTCAGATCGAGGCGAAGGCGCTGCGCAAGCTGCGTCACCCCTCGCGAAGCCGAAAGCTCAAGGACTACTTGGAGTAGCGTCGTGCACGAAACGGTCGCGTGAGAGGCGCCGCATGAGCGGCGCCTCTCTTCATAAGTTCTATCTCGGGCGTATGCCTTAGGTATCGCAAAGACGGCGCCTGGCGAGGTCAAACCGCGCACGATTTGGCGATGCGCGCTGTCGTCCTGATTCTTGCCGCCTCGCTCGCCGGATGTTCGGCTATGCCAACGTCCACGTCGCCCCGGACCGAATCCCCGGCCGCGGCCGAGACGCCGAGCCGGGCGGCGGTGGCGACCGTGACCCCAATACCTCCTCAGGCCCCGGCTGGCGCGAGCGGAATCGCCTTTCCCACGATCTCGGCTATCTCAGCGCCCTCGGATTCTGTCGTGTGGGTCGTCACCGATAGCGATCGGCTGTTCCGATCGACGGATGGAGGGGTGACTTGGGGCCGGCGCCCAACGCCGGCCTCGTATCCGAGTGGTCCAATCTCGTTCGTCGACGACAGCGAAGGCTGGCTCGCGCGAACGGGATCTCCGGCCACCGGGTGTATGGCGCAGTACTTCGACCTGTGGCATACCGCCGACGGCGCGATGAGCTGGGAGTTGCTCGTTCGAGTCGGGTGGGATCTTCCACCCATGGACGTCTCCTTCGGGCAATGCAAAGGCCCGGTCGCGTTCGTTGACAGGGGAAAGGGCGTGCTCGTGGGCTCAGCTAGGGACACCGCTCCAACGCTGTATCGAACGCGCGACGGTGGCCGAAGTTGGATAAGCGGACCCCTTGGGGATCCGCCAGGTTTCACGACGCATCCCGAACACACCCTTCGGCCGGAGGGTGTGAGGTGGTTCGGGTCGACGCTTCTCCTTGACGCCTTGACATGGTTGGAGGGAAGGTCGATCCGGTATGTGTTTCGTTCGAATGACGCCGGCGCGACATGGGTCTACGTGCGCTCCATCAATGACGCTTCCGAACCCATCGTTTTCGTGACTCTCACGCGCTGGCTTCGATTCTCTTATCCGATCGCATTGGAATCGACCGACGCGGGCGCGACCTGGCACAGCTTCGCGACCGACTACCGGCAGGGTGCTACCCCGGCACCGCCATCTGCGGCCTTCGCCGATGAATCTGTGGGCTACGCGACCGCCCGATTCTCACTTCAGCGCACTGTCGATGGAGGCAGACACTGGTCATCCCTAAGAATGCCTGGGATCTAGACGCGCGTAGTGGCGAGCGCGATCAGGCCGCTGAGGCCGATAGCCTTTGTCAGCGTTTCGACGCGCCGAAACGCTCGAAGCTCACGAGCTCCGCGAGCGGTTTGCGCCCGCGTGCCGGGCCGGTCGGCCGCGGATCGGCCGTCGACTTCGGCCGACCGATCATCACGATCTGGCGAGCCGCACGCGTCTCCGGGATTGCGAGGATCCGCTTCGCCTCGGCCTGATGTGCCGGTTCGCCGAACCACGCGACGCCGCCGCCGTAGCCGAGCAGGGTCGCTCCGGTGAGAAGCCGCTCGGTCACGCGGCCCTCGTCGTACGCCTCGCTCAGCGGATTCGAACCGTCGAGCACGATCGCGATTCCTACAGGTGCCGCTGCCAGCCAGTTGATGTTCGGCCGAAGGGCCGCGATTTTTCGGAGCTTCTCGCGGTCTCGCACGACGACGAAGTGCCACGGTTGGCTGTTCTTCGAGCTGCCCGTCCACCGAGCGAGGTCCAGCAGCTGATCGACGACCTCATCGGAGACGGGCTCATCGATGTACTGGCGGATTTGCGAGACGCGACGGATCGGCCGGAGCGCCCTCACGACCGGCGAGCATAGCTGTGCGATCCGGTGGGATGATGCGTCCGTGAGCGACGTCGATTCCGGTGAGCTCGAGCGTCTTGGGTCCGCGCTTCGCCTCGCGCAATCCGCGCTAGAGGAGGCGCTCGAGGCAGCCGAGAATCTCGGCAGCTTCGACCACCGCTTTGACGTGCCGCGAGCGCTCGGCGGCGCGCAGCGTCTCGTCGGCAATGCGCTGGATGCCGTCGAGTCCGCCCGAAAGCCCCAGCCCTAAGCTCGGATACCATCGGATCATGCGTGGACTCATCGGTAAGCGCCTCGTCGATATAGACGTCGGGTAGATCGCTGCGGTAGCCGCCTCCTTCCAGCGCGTCGTCCTCGATGTGGGCGCAGGCGACGGCGGCTACATCCTCTACCGAGCGAAGAGCGAGCCGAGCACGTTTGCGATCGCACTGGATGCCAGTCCGGATGCCTTATCCGTCGGCGCGTGGCGCGCGAAGCGCGCCGGCGTAGCCAACGCGGCCTTCCTCGTCGAAGCCGTTGAGCGAATTCCGAGTGAGCTCGCCGGCTCCGCGAACGAGGTCACCGTCCACTTCCCGTGGGGCTCGCTGCTTCGCGGTCTCCTGGCCCCGGACGAGCGCGTCGTCTTGCCCCTCGCGAATCTCTTGAAGCCCGCTGGCGGGTTGCGTCTGTTGCTCTCGGCGACGTCGCGCGACGGCTATGCCGACCTCACCCCCGACGATCTATCGGCGCTCGCGGGCTGTTACGCGGAGCACGGGCTCGGGCTCGCAGAGATACGAGTCGCCACCCGCATGGACATCGCCGCTTCGCGGTCGTCCTGGGCGAAGCGGCTCGGTCTGGGCCGGCCGGTCGTGTTCGCGCGCTACTCCCGGCGCTCCTCACGCAGCGGTTTCACGTCGGCCGGGACCCCGTCTGCGGCGCACCTGATCCACTCCACCGCGAACCGTCCGTCGTAGCCGAAAAGTGGCCCCCAGACCGGGTTCGTCACGCGAACGCTGATCCGGAAATCGTCGGTCTCGTCCTCGAACCACTCGTGGACGTCGGCGTAGCCCGAGAAGAGCATCGGGAAGTCGAATCCGAGCGGACCCTCATAGAACCGCTGTGCACCGGAACGGAGATGCATACCTCCGCGCTCGTCGACGGAGAGATCGATGTCCACGGCGAGGTGCTGGTGGGTGCCCAGGTAATCGACGATCCGCCCGCGCGCCTCGCTATAGATCATCGTGGCGTCGAATCTGCGCCGGAGCGGTGGGCCGAAGTCGCGTACCCACGTGACCGTCTCGCGGCCAAAGCGATCGCGGTACGCATAGTTGTGGACGGAAAACGGGACGTCTCTGCCGCGCTGCGGGAACATGATCCGCCGCCACGTCCCGACGTAGAGGAATGGAAGCGTGTATGGCTGTCCGTGCCAGACGCGCTCCATCACGCCTCGGCCGACCGCGGCGCAGCCGTCCCCGCTCGAGAACCCGAACCGCCGCTGGATCTCCGGGTGCAGCCGATCGAAATCCGATCCCATCGCGTGCCGGTAGATCGAGCTCATTTGGCTGGCGGCTGTCGGAGGCAGCGTGCGGCGCGAGGGAGCTCGCTGTCAGCGCGGACCGCGATCGCCGCGAGGGCGGCCATCGCGACGCCGAGCGTGATGGGCTGGAACGGCGCGACGACGAGATCCGGCACTCGAACGCTCGTCACGAGGCCGAGGCCGATGCCGAGCGCTCCACTCAGAACCAGCAGCGGGCGTGCATCTCGGACGACGAGCAGCGCGACGCCGAGCACGATCTCGAATACCGCCGCGGTGACGACGAACGCCGGTGCGAACGACGCGGGCACGCCGCTGTGCGCGGCGAGGTCGATCTCGCCCGCGCCCGCCACGAGCTTGGGGACGATGCCGTGGTAAAGCCAGATGAATGCGAGCGCGAGGCGCGCGACCCAATGGATCGCGCTCCGCTCCAGGCTGAAGGCCGGATCGATGCCACGCTCGAGCCAGAGACGCAAACGGTCGAAGCTCCACGCGGTCGCCCAGCCGAGGATGGGACGGAACAGGAGATCCGCGAAACGCCCGACGGAGCCGAAGCGGGTCTCGTAGTCGTAGAGGGTGATGAACCGGATGCCCCCATCCGCCGGGGCGTAGCGCCAGTAGCCCGATCCCTGCCGGATGAGCGACTTGGCGTCGTCGGACCAGAAACGAAGCGCGGAGGTGCGGTCACCGTCGCGATCGCGCGCGCCGATGCTCTCTCCCTCGCCGGCGATGCGCAGGCCGAAGCCGATCCGCGTCGCGTAGAGGAAGCGCTGCGGATCCTTCTCGCTCGCACGCGCGAGGTAGCGGATCTCGGTGAACCGAAGATCCCACCGCTCGTGAGCTTCCGGCCGCTGCGTCGCGTTCCAGAGCGCCTCCATCGGTGCCCGTACGAACCGCTCGACGTAGATCGGTCGGCCCACCGGGCGGACTCTAGACTCGCGCGGTCCGTCTTCCGTGTCCGCAGGAGGTCAAACAGAGATGTGCCATCCCGAAGTTCCTGCCGGCGCTCCGATCCCCGATGTGCGCGTCGAAGAAGCGACCATCCCGGTGGAGGGTGGCGCGGCGATGCCCGGGCTTCTCGCGTTCCCTGAACGCGTTCCCGCGCCTGGGATCCTGATCGTCAACGACGTCTTCGGCCGCAGCCCGTTCTACGACAACCTCGCGCGGCGGCTCGCACAGGCGGGGTTCGTTGCGACGACACCCGAGTACTTCTTTCGCGAGGGCGCGCTCCCCGAGCCGACGCGCGACGCGGCGATGGCGCGCGCGAAGAAGCTCGACTTCAAGCGTTGGGGCCGTGACATGTCGGCCGGGATCGACTGGCTTCGCACCCGACGAGATGTGAACGGGCTGGTCGGAACGATCGGCTTCTGCATGGGCGGCACGATGGTCCTGCTGCTCGCGGCCCGGAAAGAGGGCATCGCCGCAACGGTCTCGTACTACGGCTTCCCGGCCGACGCGCGCACCGATGCGTCGCCGATTGACCTCGCGCCGAAGATGCGTGGCCCGATCCTCGGCCATTGGGGCGATCAAGATACCGGTGCGGGCATGGACAACGTCGAAAAGCTTCGTGCCGCGCTCGACCAGGCCAAGGTCGAGCACGAGTTCCACATCTATCCCAGCTTGGGCCACGGCTTCCTCAAAGCCTCGCTCGAGGACCCGAAGACGCCGGGTTACGAGCAGGCGTGCACCTCGTGGAAGCGGACGCTCGAGTTCTACCGCCGTTGCTTCGCACGCGCTCCGGTCGGCGCGCGCTGACCTGAGCGCGCGCGCGGCTCCGACCACGCGACGTCCGACGGCAGCTCGTCGAGGAGGATCGGCTCGAGCGCGGTGATGTAGGCGGTCATGCGTAGCGCGAGGCGCTCGAGGAGCTCCTCGTCGAGCGTGCCGAGCGCGACCGGCTCCCAGATGCGAGCCCAACCCTTGTCCCAGGTTTCGACGCGCGCATCGTCGCCGAGCTCATCGCGGATCGCGCGGTCCCGCGCTTTGAACGCGGCCAGGAGGCGCGCGTTGGTCAGCGGGTCGGCCTCGAAGTGGAGCCCGAGCTCGATCACGCCGATGCGGCTGCGCATCCACACCTCGTAATGGAGCTGCGGGTTGCCGAACCACATCTGCGCCATATACGAGTAAGCCGTCGATCGGAATGAGGAAAGCTCCGGCGATAGCCCCGACCGAGTCGTGTCGACGACGCCGCGGAGGAACGCGCGCGGCTCGAGCCTACGGAGTACGCGAGCGGAGCGCGAGGTCGAGGACGCCGGTGAGCGCCGGCGCGCAGATCCCGGCGAGGGTGACGAACGTGAGGACGCCGCCGCGCGTCGGGCGCTCAACGACCCGCCAGATCGGGTCTGCGATCGCGGCGCCGAGCACCATCAGCGGAGCCGCGAGGAGCGCGCCGCCAAACGTGAATGGATGGTCCCAGATGATCGCGGTCGCGATGCCGAAGAGCAGTCCGGTGAAGGCCCACCAGCGCCAGCCTACCGTCGCCGTCCCGCGCAGGGCGAGAGCGACCGCGGGAACGATGAGCGGGACGTACGTCGTCGTGTAGGTGAGGAACGCGCCAAGCCCGAGGACCAAGAGCGGCCGGGGATCGAACCGCCGCAGGAGCCCGAACGCCAGGCCGGCGCCAAGCGCGACGAGCGGAACGAAGAGCGGGTTGAAGCGTGTGATGTCGTAGGCAAGATAGATGCGCGCGGTGTGCTGGAACGCCGGCTCGGCCGCCAAGACCGGGATGCTCGCGATGTAGCGGACCACCTCGGGGCTGATGTTGTTCATGAACGGACCCGGCACGCGTTCGATTGAGCTCGAGAAGAGCAGGAAGCCGAAGACGGCGGCCGACACCGGGCCGATCGGCTTCCATCGCGCGAGTGCGAGCCGGCACGAGGCGACGCCGAGGAACGCGATCCCCAGACCCCACCCAAGCATCGAGTGCGGGAACGACCAGAGTGTTTCGTCGAGCCCGAACGCGGTGTGCCAGATGCCGTCGAGGAATCCGGCGAGCCCGGTCACGACGAATCCTCCGCCGGCGAGCGCGATCGCACCGGGCACCGGGAACGGAAAGGGTGGCAGGGCGAAGGCATCGCCGAACCAGCGGCGCAGATCAGGAGTGAACGCGATGTAGGCGAGCGTGAGCGTCGCGCAGAGGTGCATCGAGTAGACGAAGAGATGCGGCGGCGAGAAGAAGTCCTCGAACGGATGCGTCGCGTGCCAGCGCCGGTCCCACTCGAAGCCGAACCCGAACCCGAGGATGTCGAAGATGACGGCGAGCCAGAGGAGGCGGTATGCGGTGGTAAGGCCGACACGATCCTTCTCCGCCGCGACAGCGGGAGTCGCGATAGCGGTGTCCACGGACCGACGAGATTACGCGGCGGTCGACCCTACGATTTCTCCGGCTGGCAAGATGAGACCCTTCTGAACCTCGATTTGCCGCACGCCCGCGTGGACCTCACGGTGACAGTTCGCGCACAGCATCACGCACTTTGCAAGCTCGGCCACGATCTCCTCCCACGGACGGACCATGCCATCACGAGAGATTCCGAACTCCTTTTCCGCTGCGTCCCGATGGTGAAACTCCAGAAGAGCAGGTACGGTGACGTCTCCGCAACCAGAGCAGGATCCGCCCATGTGCGCGACGGCGCGGGCCTTCTTAACCGGGCCGACGAGAACCATTTGTTCGGCTTGACCTCCCGCGAACTGCAGCGCGTGACGGAGCCTATGGCAGTTCGCGCAGAGAAGATCGCACTTCGCAGCTTCCTGGAGGAGTCGCTCCCATGAGCCGTTGAAGTCACCGAGACCAAAGTCCTTTGTCCGCGCATCGCGATGATGGAACTCAAGCGCCGCGACGCTCTTGCTGTACCCACAGTCCTCGCAGCGCCCGCCACGCTGCTCGACGAGACGCTGCTTTCGCTGCCGCCGCCGCTTCCGGAGGTACCGCAACCACGAGTCCAATCGTCTCTGGCGACGTATCGCGGCGGAATCTGTGCTCCGGCCCGTTGGCCCTTTTGAGGTGTTGTGACTTCCGAACGGCGAGCACTCAAGGCAGAACCTGCGCCGATAGAGAGACCGAAGCCGCCCGGCGATGAACTGTTTCGCCGGAAAGACCTCGCCGCACGCCTCGCACGTAAGCTTGCGGCTCGGCCTTGGGACAAGTCTTCTGGGACTCGCTCGAGGCCGAAAGGGCCGACAATCGAAACAACGAGTTCGGCCGCGCAGGTTGTGGCGGACGCCATTCAGGATTAGCAGGTCACTAAAGGATTGGCCGCAGTCGCGGCACGCAGTGACCACGATAGAACATTAGTTCTACACAGACTCCGAGTCAAGCGCTCGCTTCAACGAACCTAGTTGCGATATCGACAGCGTCGACTTGATTGCGACGCATCGGGCGATCGAGTCTTTGCTCAGGGCTCGAGATCGAGCGGCCTGCTCACTCTCGACACAAGATGACTTGCGTGCGCAACTTCGATGAGCGAGGTACTCGCGTATCACGTTCAGCGTTCGGCCGCTCCTTGCACCTTGTGCCGTGCTACATCGAAGATCAGGAGTTCCTCCGGTAGAATTCATTCACCGGTCCGGCATAGCTCAGCTGGTAGAGCGGGGCCCTGTTAAGGCCATGGTCGGAGGTTCGAGTCCTCCTGCCGGAGCAGCAGACCAAACAACACGCGAGAGAAATCTTCATCACGCACTACCATCCGCCCTCGTGACCGATGGCCCGTTCCTCGAGGACTTCAAGGTCGGCGACGTGTCTCGCTCGCCGAGCGGTCGCACGATCACGCAGGCCGACAACATCTGGTTCTCCCTGCTGACGAACAACGGGAACCCGATCCACATCGACCAGCACTACGCCGCTCAGACGGAGTTCGGCCGGCCACTCGTGAACAGCATCCTCAGCATCGGCGTGGTGACCGGCCTCATGGTCCCGGACACGAGCCAGAACGGATTCGCGCTCGGTTGGGACGAGATCACGCTCCCGAATCCGCTGTTCGAGGGCGACACGCTGTACGCCGACAGCGAGGTCGTCGACGTGCGCGAATCGCGCTCCCGGCAGGGGTGGGGGATCGTGAAGGTGCGGCAGCGTGGCATCAAACAGGACGGCACGGTCGTGCTCGTGATGACCCGCAGCTTCATGGTTCCCACGCGGGCAGCCGCGCCCAAGCGAGCGAGACCGCCGACGCCGCGCGACTAGGGTGGATTTCTCGACGACCGACCAGCAGGACCAGATCAGGCGGGCGATCCGCGACCTCTGCGCCGGTTTCGGTGACGAGTACTGGCGCGAGCTCGATCGCAAGAGGGAGTACCCGGAGAGATTCGTGCGGGCGCTCACCGATGCCGGCTGGCTTGCCGCGCTGATCCCGGCGGACTACGGCGGGGCCGGGCTCGGGGTCGCCGACGCTGCGGTCATCATCGAGGAGATCAACCGTTCAGGCGGGAACGCCGCGAGCGCGCATGCCCAGATGTACACGATGGGAACGCTCCTCAGGCACGGGAGCGAGGATCAAAAGCGCGGCTACCTGCCCCGGATCGCGAAAGGTCAGCTCCGGCTCCAAGCGTTCGGGGTGACCGAGCCCGAGGCGGGCTCGGAAACGACGCGCCTGCGGACGGCGGCCGTGAGGAAGGGCGACCGCTATGTCGTGAACGGAAAAAAGGTCTTCATATCGCGCGCCGAGCACTCCGACCTCCTCCTTCTTCTCGCGCGCACGACGCCCTACGAGGAGCTCGAGGACAAAACGGAAGGCCTCTCCATCTTCATGGTGGATCTCCGCAGGGCCGTAGCCGATGGACGGATCACCGTGCGACCGATCGACACGATGCTCAACCACCACACCACAGAGCTCTTCATCCAGGACCTCGAGATCCCCGCCCGCGACCTCATCGGTCAGGAAGGCCAGGGCTTCCGACACATCATCGACAGCTGGAATGTTGAGCGAATCCTGATCGCGTCCGAAGCGCTCGGCGATGGGCGATGGTTCGTCGAGCGTGCAGCAAAGTACGCCGGCGACCGTGTGGTCTTCGGCAGGCCCATCGGGGCGAACCAGGGTGTTCAGTTCCCCATCGCGCAGGCGCACGCGCGTCTTGAGGCGGCGACGCTGCTCCGCGATAAAGCAGCGTGGCTTTTCGATCACGGCAAACAGTGCGGCCCCGAGGCGAACATGGCGAAGCTGCTCGCGTCGCAGGCATCGTGGGATGCCGCGAACGCGGCGCTCGACACGCATGGCGGGTACGGGTTCGCGGCGGAATACGACGTCGAGCGTAAGTTCCGCGAGACACGTCTCCTGCTCGTCGCCCCGATCAGCAATAACTTGGTGTTGGCCTACATCGGGCAGAACGTCCTCGGCATGCCGCGTTCGTATTGATGCGCTCGGGTTCCGCGGTCCTGCTCCGATCGCTCATGTTCGTCCCCGGCCATCGGCCGCGCATGATCGACCGCGCGCTCGGACTCGGAGAATTTCCCGCGAGCAATCTCGATGTCGCGATCCTCGACCTCGAGGACGGCGTGCCATTCGAACAGAAGGAAAGCGCGCGCGCCACGATCGCGGCGGCGCTGAAGCGCGCGACCGTCGGGCCGGGCCGCTACGTTCGCCTGAACGCCGCGGCGGATCTGCGCCCGGCCGACCTCGCCGCGATCGTCCGGAAGGGCCTCGACGGCGTCGTCGCTCCAAAGATCTCGGGCCCGGACGAGGTCGCGTCGTTAGCACACCATCTGGAGGAGCACGAGATCGCCGCCGGGCTCGCGCGCGGGAGCCTACGCATCATCGCCTCCATCGAATCGGCGCGTGGCCTGCTCGAGGCGCCGGCGATCGCGGCCTCCTCCGAGCGTGTCATCGCGCTGCTCTTCGGTGCCGAGGACTTCGCGCTGGACCTGGGATTGCCGGCGCGGCGCGAAGCCGAGGCAGCCGACCTGCTTCACGCACGCAGCGCGGTCGTTGTGGCAGCGGTGGCCGCCGGTAAGGCGGCGATCGACGGGATCTGGCCGGACATCGAGGACGCCGGCGGTCTTGAGCGCGACGCGCGCACCGCTCGGAGGCTCGGCTTCTCCGGCAAATCGCTCATCCATCCGGGCCAGATCGCGACAGTCAATGAGATCTTCAGTCCGAGCGCGGATGAGGTCGAACACGCGGAGCGCGTCGTCGCCGCGTTCGACGAAGCCACGAGGAGGGGGGACGGCGCGGTCGCGCTCGACGGCAAGCTTCTGGATCCGCCCATCGTCGAGCGCGCTCGGCGCACGCTGGCCGCACACGAGGTGATCGCGACCGAATCCGGATAAGGAAACGCCGCCGGTGGAGAGACCGGCGGCGTTTGGAGGGGAAGCGATCGAGAGCTGGTGGCTCGTCCACAAGGCCGACGCTGCTGCCTCGCGGACGAGCCCCTACATCCCAGCCTGCGCGAGCCGGACCCACCCCTTTACAGCGCCGAGCGACTTCGTCATCGAGTGCATCGTTCGGGCTAACGACACGCCGAGCAGGGAATTAGGAAGCCCGAGACGCCACTGACACCCCGCCTCGAATCTGGTGGAGATGGAGCGGCCCGCCGCAGGGGGCGGGCCGCTCGACGCAGGGGGGTCGGATTAGTCGGTTACGAGTTGGTGACCGAGGGCTCTCCGCCTCAGGACGTCGAGTGGATGACGGCGATCGGTCCCCTTCTCCTGTGCAGCACGTAGAACGCGTCCGGGTACGGGGCGTTACTCGCGCGGAGATACATTCGTCGCATGCCCCGACAAATCCGTGCGCTGTGGCCATTGCTATTGGCCGTCCCGCTGGTACTGGGACTTGCCGCCTACTTCGTGGTCTCGTTCCGGGTCGCGGAAAGCGTGACCCGCGTGGATCGTTTGCCGCTCGAGCCGCCCGCGACGTCGGTCGCACCGACGCACGAGGACGTCAGCTTCGAGAGCCGCGACGGGACCCCGCTGAGGGGATGGTGGTTCGCGGTCACCGGCGCGGATCGCGCGGCGGTGCTCGTCCACGGCCGTGGTCGGAACCGTATCAACTCCACATTCCATCCAGACCGCATCGCCCGGATGCTGCTCGCGCATGGCTACGCCGTCCTCCTCTTCGACCTTCGGGGCCACGGCGAAAGTGGCGGGACGAGGTACACGCTCGGGATCGAGGAGCCTCGGGACGTCCTCGCCGCGATCGACCTCGCGGCGACGAAGGCGCGGGTCGACCGTGCGCGCGTCGCCGTGATCGGCGAGTCGCTGGGCGGAGGTAGCGCGCTCATGACGGTGAAGGCGGATCCGTCGATCGGGCCGGTGGTCACCGATTCGGCGTTCGCCGACGGCAATAGCGTCGTAAGCGAGTCGGCGAGCAAATACACCAATCTGCCGTCCTGGTTCACCCCGGGCATCGTGCTCATGTCTCGGATCTTTCTCGGCCTCGACATCGGGCAGGTCACGCCGGCCAAAGTGGTCGCCGGTCATTCCGAACGCGCGTTCCTGTTCATCCAATGCGTGGAGGACCAGACCGTCCTGATCCATCACGGGCTCGATCTGCGTGCCGCGAGCACCAACCCGCGAAGCGAGCTGTGGCTGGTCCCCGGATGCGATCACGTCCAGGCCTTCGCCACCCGTCCGGCCGAATGGGAGCAGCGCGTGACGGCCTTCCTCGCGCGGGAGCTCGGGCCGGAGAAACCCGCCGCGCGGGGGGCCGGTATCCTCGCCGCACCACGACGGGGAGGGTGACGGTGGCACGAACGACGAGCGGAAGACGCGTGCGCTGGGACGACTCGCAGCGCGAGCAGCTGATGACGGGTGTGCAGCGCAGGTTCCTCTACGGTGACAAAGCCATGCTCGCGCAGATCTGGCTCGCGAAGGGCGCGACCGTGCCGAAGCACGTCCATCCGGCTGAACAGCTTTCCTACATCGTGGAGGGCGCGCTCCGCCTTCGGCTGGGTGACGACCTCTCCGAGGTGCACGATGTCCGCGCGGGGGAGGTGCTCGTCATTCCCTCGAACGTGCCCCACGAGGCGACCGCGCTCGAGGACACATATGACCTCGATGTCTTCAGCCCGCCACGCGAGGATTGGATCAAGGGACAGGACGCATACCTCAGAGGCCGGTAGCGATGTCCGTCGCGAGCGTTCCCTTCGGCATCAACTTCTTCTCGACGGTCCGCCAGGACCAGAAGGCGGCCGAGATCTACTTCGACGAGGCGCTCCGTCTGTCGGTGCTCGCGGAGGAGCTGGGCTTCAGCCACGTCCGGACCGTCGAGCACTACTTCCGTCCGTACGGCGGGATGACGCCGAGTCCGATCGTCTTCCTCGCCGCCGTTGCCGCGCGGACGGAGCGGGTGCGCCTCGTGACCGGCGCGGTCCTCCCGGTCTTCAACCATCCGATCAAGATCGCGGGCGAGACCGCAATGCTGGACGCGATCTCGCACGGCCGTCTCGATGTGGGGTTCGGCCGGGCATTTCTCCCGGAGGAGTTCGACGCCTTCGAGCGTCCGATGGAGGAGAGTCGCGCGCGCTTTGAGGGCGGCATCGCCGCGGTCCGGCGGCTCTGGACCGAGACCGACGTCGTCTACCAGGACGCCTTCTACAAGTTCGGACCGCTCACCTCGAGCCCGCGGCCCGTGCAGCGGCCGCACCCGCCGATCTTTATCGCCGCGGTCGGCACGCCGGCGAGCTTCGAATGGGCCGGCCGACAGGGCCACCGGCTCATGGTCGTCCCGTATCTCTCCAACTTCGAGGATCTCCGTCGCAACCTCGGACTCTACCGCGAGGCGTTCGCGGCCGCGAACCCGGGGCTGGCGATCCCGCGCGTCCAGATGTCCTTCCACATGCACGCGGCCGAGACCGACGGTCAGGCCATTGCCGAGGCGACCCCGCAGATGGAGCAGTACGTCGGCCTCTTCAAAGCGAGCGCCTCGGCCTGGCGAAGCCGGCGCTCGAGCGCGTATCCCGGCTACGAGGAGCTCGTCCAGCAGCTCCAGACGATGACGATGGAGCGCGTCCAGCGCGAGCGCCGCGGATTCATCGGCTCGCCCCAGACGATCGTCGCGCTGATCCAGAACGCAGTCGAGCTCTTCGGCGACATCGAGCCGAGCCTCTCGGTACTGTGGGGCAACATGCCCTATGAGGCCGCGGAAAGAAGCCTTCGTGTCTTCGCGAGCGACGTCATGCCGCGGCTTGCGCACGCGTCGGCTACCAGGGCTGCGCGCTGACAAGCCGTGCCGGTCAGCCGCGATCTTTATCGTGCGATCTCCGCCTCCTTTCCCACCGGCATCCTGATCGTTGCGACGCTCGACGAGAACCACGCGCCGAAAGGCCTGCTGAGCCAGGCATACATCGGCCTCTCGACGGATCCCCCGCTGATGCTGATCTCGATCGACCGGACGTCACGAACGCTTCCCGCGCTCCAAAAACGGCGCGCCTTCGTCATCAACTTCCTGCGCGAAGGCGCCGAAGATCTCGCGACGCTCTTCGCCTCGAAGTCCGACGACAAGTTCCGCGGCGTACGCTGGCAGCCATCGCCGGAGGCCGACGGTTCCCCGATCCTGCGCGAGGTGTCGGTCGCTTACGCAGCCTGCCGCGTCAGCGAGTCTCGCGAGGCGGGTGACCACTGGATCTTCATCGCGAGCGTCGAGGCAGGTGAGGTCCTTGGAGGAACGCCCCTCATGTACTACCGCCGCACGTACGCCGCCTGGTCGGCGGAGCGGCCCGCGCCGCCCGTGGAAGGAGTGAGCTGATGCGCATCTGCACCTTCGACGCGAATGGAACGACGCGGGCCGGTGTGATCGCCGGGGACGGCACCGTCATGCCGGTGGGCGAGCTCGTTCGTGGGGCACCGGAGGACGTGCTCGGTCTCATCGCTGCGGGCCCGGCGACGTGGGACCGCGTGCGTGCGGCGGCGGCAAAGGCGAAGGGCGGGACCCCGGCGGACGGCGCGAAATTGCGCGCTCCGATCCCGCTGCCGCGCCGCAACGTCTTCTGCGTAGGCTGGAACTACAGCGAGCACTTCGAGGAAGGAAAGAGCTTTCGCGAGCGATCGGCGCAGCCGGGCGCGGAGGCAGTTCCCGAGTTCCCGTCGCTCTTCTCGAAGAACCCGGCGACGGTGACCGGCCCCGATGCGCCGGTGCTCTTTCCGGCCCCGCACTCGGATCAGCTCGACTGGGAGGTCGAGCTCGCGGCGATCATCGGCCTGGGCGGCCGGGACATCTCCGAAGCCGACGCGATGCGCCACGTCTTCGGCTACACCTGCGCGAATGATGTCTCGGTCCGCGATGTACAGCGCCGGCACGGCGGCCAGTGGTTCAAAGGAAAGAACTTCGACACGCATCTGCCGCTCGGGCCGTGGATCGTGACGGCTGACGAGCTCGACCCAGGCGATCTTGCGATACGGACGCGTGTGAACGGCGTGACCAAGCAGGACTCGCGGACCCGCTACATGGTCTTCAAGCTGCCGCGCATCATCAAGGAGATCTCGGCCGGGTGCGAGCTCTGGCCGGGCGACATCATGATCACGGGCACGCCCTCGGGTGTCGGCTTCGCGCGGACGCCGCCGGAGTACCTCAAGGTCGGCGATACCGTAGAGGTCGAGATCGAGGGCATCGGCGTCTTGCGCAACTTCGTGCGGGGGAGGACCTAGATGCTCGACGCATTCACCTGGTACAAGCAGTCGACCTTTCGGTGGAAGGGCGAGAAGCTCGTGGTCTATATCGATTCGTGGGGCCTGACCGATGATCTTCCGCCCGCTGATCTCCTGCTGATCACGCACGCCCACGGCGACCACTTCGCGCCGGACGACATCGCGCGCGTGAAGACCGACAAAACGGTCATCGTCGCGCCGCAGGACGTGGCGCGGGAGCTTTCGGGCAATGTGAAGCCGGTCAAGCCGGGCGATCGCATCGATGTGGCCGGCGTGAAGATCGAAGCCGTCCCTGCCTACAACACCGACCCCGCGCGGCTCGAGGCGCATCCGAAGAGGAACAACTGGGTCGGCTACGTGCTCCAGCTCGGCGGAAACACCTATTACCACGCGGGCGATACCGACCACCTGCCAGAGCTCGACCGCATCAACACGGACGTTGCGTTCCTGCCTATCGGCGACGGCGGCTACGTCATGACGGTCGACGAAGCGGCCGGGATGGCGAAGGCGCTCAAGCCCAAGTTCGCGGTGCCGATGCACTATGGCTTTTTCCCGGGTGTCGGCGTGCCGGCGGACGGCGAGCGCTTCAAGAAGGCGGCCTCCCCGATCGAGGTCAAGGTATTCAACCCAGTGCACCCCTTCGCCAACACTTAGCCCGAGATATCCTCGAGTGACGATGGCGACGCGCGTCAGTCAGATCACCAGCCTGAACCCCGCGACCGAGGAGGTCCTCGCGACCTTCGATCCTTACACGCCCGACGAGGTGGAGGACGCGGTCGTCGAGGCGCAGGAGGCGTTCCTGGAGTGGCGGGAGGGAGCCATCGCCGAACGCGAGCCCTTCATGCGCAAGCTTGCCGCGCTGCTCCGCGAGCGCGCCGATCGCTACGGCCGGCTCATCACGATCGAGATGGGAAAGCCGATCGGCGAGGCCAGGGCGGAGATCGAGAAGTGCGCCTGGGCATGCGACCACTTCGCCGAGAACGCCAAGCGTTACCTCGCCGACGAGCGGATCCCATCCACCGCACGCCAGAGCCTCGTCGCATTCGAGCCACTCGGAGTGGTGCTCGCGGTGATGCCGTGGAACTTCCCGTTCTGGCAGGTCGTCCGGTTCGCGGCGCCGGCGCTGATGGCCGGCAACGCGGCGGTCCTGAAGCACGCCTCCAACGTGCCGCAATGTGCGCTTGCGATCGAAGAGGTCGTGCGCGACGCCGGTTTCCCCGAAGGGCTGCTGCGGACCGTCCTGGTGTCCGGCGGCGCGATCGAGCCGCTCATCGCGGATGAGCGTATCCGTGCCGTGACCCTCACCGGCAGCTCCGACACCGGATCGCGCATCGCCGAGCTCGCCGGCCGCGCTCTCAAGAAGACCGTTCTGGAGCTCGGAGGATCGGACCCGTTCATCGTCCTCGCCGACGCCGACGTCGATGCCGCGGCGACGACCGGCGCCCGCGCCCGCAACCAGAACGCTGGTCAGTCCTGCATCGCGGCGAAGCGCTTCATCGCGGAGCGCGCGATCGCCGACGACTTCGAGCGCAAGTTCGCGAATGCCGTCGAGGATCTTGTGGTCGGCGATCCTCTGGATCCGAAGACCCAGATCGGCCCGCTCGCCCGGCGCGACCTTCTCGAAGCGCTCGAGCGACAGGTGGATGCGTCGGTTCGCATGGGCGCGCGGATCCTCACCGGCGGCGAGCGCCTCTCGGGGCAGGGCTTCTTCTACCGTCCGACCGTTCTCACGGACGTCACGCCGAATATGCCGGTCTTCAGGGAGGAAACGTTCGGGCCGGTGGCGGCCGTCCTCCGCGTCCGCGACGCCGACGAAGCCGTGCGCGCCGCGAACGACTCCGCATACGGTCTCGGCGCATCGCTGTGGACGCGCGACGCCGCGCGCGGCGACCGGCTCGCGCGCAAGATCGAGACCGGGAGCGTCTTCATCAATGGGATGGTCGCGTCCGATCCGCGGCTGCCGTTCGGAGGCATCAAGCGATCCGGTTACGGGCGCGAGCTCTCGGCGTTCGGGATCCGTGAGTTCACGAACATCCAGACGATCTGGATCGGTCCCGCGGAAACGCAGCAGCCGACATCCAAACCAGCCGAGTGACCAGCACGCGCTCGGCGACCGAGGCCGATGCGGCCGCGATCGCCCGCATATACAACGAGGGCATCGCCGATCGCCTAGCCACGTTCGAGACCGAGCCGCGAAGCCCGGACGACATCGCGCACATCCTGAAGGAGCGGACCGGACGCTGGCCGACGGTCGTTGTCGAGCGGGACGGCACGGTGATCGCGTGGGCAGGGGCCAGCGAGTACCGGCGGCGGCCGTGCTATGCGGGGGTCGCGGAGTTCTCGGTCTACGTCTCCCGCGCGGATCGCGGGGCCGGCGCCGGCCGCGCCGCGATGGAGGCGCTCGTCGCGGCGTGCGAGCAACGCGGCCTCTACAAGCTCGTCTCGCGGGTCTTCCCGGAGAACGAGGCGAGCCGGAAGCTGCTCGCGCGCGTCGGCTTCCGTGAGGTCGGGACGTATCGGCGGCACGCGAAGCTCGACGGCGAGTGGCGCGACACGGTCATCGTTGAACGACTCGTCGGTGAGGCGGCGGATTGAACGTCGCCCAGCTGCTCGTGAAATGTCTTGAGAACGAGGGCACCAAATACGTGTTCGGCATCCCAGGCGAGGAGACGCTCGCGCTGAATGCCGCCCTCGCCGATAGCGAAAAGATCCGTTTCGTCCTCACGCGTCACGAACAGGGCGCTGCGTTCATGGCCGACGTGTACGGACGCCTTTCGTCCTACCCCGGCGTATGTCTCGCCACCCTCGGGCCGGGCGCGACCAACCTGCTAACGGGCGTCGCGGATGCCCATCTCGACCGCGCTCCGCTCGTCGCGATCACCGGGCAGGCGGGGCTCGAGCGCTCCCACAAGGAATCGCACCAGTACCTCGACATCGTCCGCATGTTCGGGCCGGTCACGAAGTGGAGCACCCGGATCACAGTCGCCGAAGCCACACCCGAGGTGGTGCGAAAGGCTTTCCGGCTTGCGCGCCTGGAGAAGCCCGGCGCGACGCACATCGAGATCCCGGAGGACGTCGCGGCGGAAGACATCGACATGCAGCCTCTCGAAGTGCGGCGGACGTCCTATCCAAGAGCGCAGGACGAGGCGATCACCCGCGCCCTGGAGCTCATCAAGCAGTCGAAGGCGCCAGTCATCCTGGCCGGCAACGGCGTCGCGCGGCGTCATGCGGCGGGCCACCCCGCGGTCGATGCGCTCCGGCGGTTCGTGCGGCGGAGCGGCATCTACGCGACCCACACCTACATGGCAAAGGGCGTCCTCGATCCGTACGGCCCCCATTCGCTCCCCGCCGCCGGCCTCCAGCGGCCGGGGGCCGATCTCGCCAACATCCCGCAGCTCGATGGCGCCGACCTCGTCATCGCGATCGGATACGACCTCGTGGAGTGGGCCCCCTCGCTCTGGAATCCCAAACGCGACAAGGCGGTCATTCATGTCGATAGCACCGCTGCCGAGCTCGACGGCCACTATCAACCCTCGGTCGAGCTCGTGGGCGAGCTCGACGAATCCCTGGGCCTGCTCGCGGAGCGCGTGGAGGAACGCACCGACCGTCAGCCACGCGTCGTGACCAGGTCCGCGCCGGTCGCGCGGGACACATCCGCGCCCCTGACGCCTCAGCACGTGGTCGGCGCGCTCCGTGAAGCGCTCGCGCCGGACGACATCGTTGTCAGCGACGTTGGGGCGCACAAGGTCTGGCTCGCGAGGCTCTATCCAACACCGGTTCCGAACACCGTCGTCGTGTCCAACGGGCTCGCCTCCATGGGCATCGCCTTGCCGGGTGCCATCGCCGCGAAGCTGGTGTTCCCCGATCGCAAGGTCGTCGCCTTCTCCGGCGACGGTGGTTTCCTCATGAACGTGCAGGAGCTCGAGACGGCGAAGCGTCTCGGGACCGCGATCGTCTGCGTGGTCCTCGTTGACGATCGGCTCGGGGTCATTGAGGCGAACGAGCGGCGGCTCTTCGGTCGCACGTTCGCGACGGAGTTCGGCAATCCCGGATTTGTCGAGCTGGCCCGCGCGTTCGGGATAGCCGGATTCGCGGTTCCGACCGCGCGGGAGCTCTTTCCGACGCTCCGGCGGGCGCTCGACCTCGGGGAGCCGGCGCTCGTCGCCGTGCCGTGGGATCACCGTGCGAACGAGCGGATGGCCGACAAGCTCGTCTAGTCGCGAGGAGGCAGGCCCACCGTCCGTCGCCAGTGCTGCTGGCCGAGCTCGAACCCGATCGCGCAGCCGAGATCCACGAGTTCCTCTTCCGTAAAGTGCCGGTGCAGCCGCGCCCAGAGCTCGTCGCTGGCGCGATCGGAGTCGAACGCGATCGCGTCGGCCCACTCCAGAGCGCTGCGGTCTCGTTCTGGATACCGGCCGATGTCCATGACGTCAGGGTCGTCCGCCAGGTAGCGGAAGCAGAGGTCCTTGAGGCGCTGATCGACGACGCCTCGCTCGAGGACGTTCTCACGGATTTCGCGCCAGCTTTCGAGCGCGGCCGGCACCGTGGCTCGGATGTCGTCGGCGGTCCCCAGGAGGTGTGCCACTAGCTCTTCGCCTTCTCCGGCGCGAGGCCGGCGCGCGGTTCAGCGGGAAGCTCGCCGTGCCCGACAGCCCAGGTCTTGATGACGCGCTGTTGCCCGTAGGTGACCGCGATGAACGAACCGAGCTCGACGATCTGCGCGTCGGTGAGGTGCTCGCGGAGCCCTGACCACACGCGCTGGTCCGCCCCTTCTGGATCCCACACCAGCATGCTCGTGTAGAGGAGCGCCGCCTTTTGCCGGGGCGTGAAACGGACCGAACGCTCGAAGTTGAGAAGCTCTTCGTAGTCCGCCTCGGTCAGCCCCTGCTCTCCGCCCCGGAGAGACCGCTGGGATCCTCAGTAGTTGCAGTCGATGGTCTTCGAGACGTAGACGCGGCAGAGCTCCTTAAGCGAGTGTTCGAGGATCCCCTGGCGAAAGATCCGCTCCCAGGCCCGGGAGAACGCCTTCGCGACCGCGGGCACATGGGAGCGAATCGCCTGGGTCTCGGGTCGCGGCGTACCAAAGCGGCGGGCCTGCTCCATGTACAGGCGGAGCTCGGGATCTGCGAGACGCGCCTCATCGACGTAGCTGATCCGCGCCACCTTCGCGATGCTAACGCGTCACCTGAGCCACACGAGATCGCCGAATGAGAAGGCGTCGCTCTGAGCGAGCTTGTTCAGCTCGCGCGTAGCGACGGTGAGTTGCGAGACCTGTCCGCCGAGCGCAAAGCCGATCTTCGTGCCGTCCGGCGACCAGACCGGCGTGACGTCGTCAAATGTCTCTCCTATCGACGTGATGCTCGATCCGTCACAGGGAGATAGATAGACCTCAGAAGGGATCCCGAGGTGGGCGGTATGCGATCCCGCGAACGTTCCATTCACGAGCGTGCGGCCGGCGCCGGAGAATACGATCTGGCAGCCGGTGGGCGCGAAACGCGGAGTCTGCATGTAGAAGAAGCGGTCCTTCACCTTGAAGAACGGTTTCCCGTTCATGCCGTCCGCGTCCGCTACCCATAGCGTGTCCACCTGACTGCGGATCAGGTGTACGAAGACGAGGGTCTTGCCGTCCGGCGAGATGGTCGGGTCCGTGCCGTCGACCAGGACTTGTTTTCGTTCGCCGGTCTGAAGGTCAAGCCGCTCGATGCTGTCGTCGTTCACCGGCGTACCGGCTCGCAAGACGCTTGAGCGGCGCTGGAAATACAGGAACCGCCCGCTCGGATCGAATGCCGGCCCGGAATAGAAAGTGTTCTCCTGCTCGTGCGTCACGATCTTCTGTAAGCCCGAACCGTCCACGTTCACGAGATAAATGTCCGAGCCGAAGCCGTTCTGCGTCGCCTGCGAGATATTCGTGAGAACGAAGGCGATCTGGCGGCCGGCGGGATGTACTGTCGCGCCCGACGCGAAGGTTTGCGGCGGCAGATCGACGAGCTTCCCGATCACCCGTCCGTCCTTATCGAGCGTGAGCATGCCGGTCAGGACGGCGAGGACGTACGTGGGTCGTGTGCCACTCGCCGATGCCGCCGGCACTTCCGCCGACGGCGTCGCGCCGGACGCCGCCGGGGATGGCGCGACCGTGCCCTGACAGGCGGTCGCGAATCCGAGCGCCAGGAGCAAGAGCGCTGGTCGGCGGAGCACCACAAAAGCCTATTCCCCGTGGTCAGCCGAAAACAATCGATTGCCTATACTCCGGCCGACTCCCGCGGGGCTCGCCGTATCGTGACTTCCGAAGGAGTGCGAGTGACGGAACCGCGCATCACGATCATCGACGTCGCTCGTGCGGCGAGCGTGCATCCGTCCACCGTCTCGCGGGTGCTGAACAGGCGCGCCGAGCTCAGCCTGCTCCCGGAGACCCGGCAACGCGTGATCACAGCCGCCCGGCGCCTGGGGTACCGGCCCTCCGCCTTGGCGCGAAGCCTCCGCCTGCAGCGCACGTTCACCCTCGGGATGCTCGTGCCCAACATCGACAACCCGTTCTTCCCACCGATCATCAAGGGCGTCGAGGACACCGCGCACGCGCGCGGATATAACCTCGTCCTCTGCAACACGGAGGACTCGTCGGAGCGTGAGGATGCCTATCTGCGAGTCCTCCGCGAGCGGCAGGTCGACGGCATCCTGATCGCTTCGAGCTTCATGGCCGACGCGACCATCGCGGAGCTGCGGCGCGACCGGTTTCCGTTCGTGCTCGTGAACCGGGGCACGCGCGGCAGCGACGACCTCGCGGTGCTCGTAGACAACGAGAAGGGGGTCGCCGCGGCCCTCGATCACCTCGTCGACCTCGGCCACCGGCGAATCGGCATCGTCGCCGGGCCCCAAACGACGATGACCGGCCGCCAGCGCCTCACCGCCGCGCGCGTCACCCTGCGCGCTCGAGCGGTGAACCTCGCTCCGGCGCTCGTCTCGGTGGCCGAAGCGTTCTCGCAGGAGGCGGGCTACCGGGCGGCGCGGCGCCTTCTTGTGGGCGTCGAGCCGCCGACCGCGGTCTTTGGGGCCAACGACCTGCTCGCGATCGGCGTCCTCCGTGCGGCGCGCGAGGCGGGACTCGAGTGCCCAGCCGACCTGTCGCTGGTGGGGTTCAATGACATGCCGCTCACCGAATTCTTCGGCCCGCCGCTCACCACCGTTCACGTTCCACAGCGTGAGATGGGGGTCCGCGCCGCGGACCTCTTGATCGCGCAGATCGAGGGCAAGCCCGCGGCCACGCGTCGCGTGACAATGGACGTGCACCTCGTCGTCCGGGGCTCGACCGCCGCGCTCTCTCGATCTCAACAGAAGACGGCATGAGATGAACCGGATCGTCGTCGAGAGCGCCACGAAGCGCTTCGGCTCGGGCGTCCTCACCGTGTTCGAGGGGCTCGGGCTCGCCGTCCGCGACAAGGAGACGCTCTGCATCCTGGGACCGTCCGGCTGCGGAAAGACCACGCTGCTCCGCTGCATGCATGGGCTCGCGCACCTCGACGGCGGTCGGATCGTGATCGACGACCTGGAGGTGCGAGCGCCGCGCCGCAACGTCGCGATGGTGTTCCAGCACTTCGGGCTCATGCCGTGGAAGCGTGTGAGCGAGAACGTCGCATACGGAGTCGAGCTGGCCGGACTGACTCGGACAACGATCGACGAGCGCGTCGGTCGCTACACCGAGATGGTCGGCTTGGCTGGCTTCGAGCGCTCCTACCCGTATCAGCTCTCGGGCGGGATGCAGCAGCGCGCGGGCCTCGCCCGCGCTTTGGCCCTCGAGCCGGACATCCTGCTCATGGATGAGCCATTCGGCTCGCTCGACGCCCAGACCCGCGAGATCTTGCAGGACGAGCTCCTGCGCATCTACCAGCAACAGCCGCGCACGATGGTCTTCATCACGCACTCGATCGAGGAGGCAATCGCTCTCGGCGATCGCATCGTCGTTCTCACCGCGCGCCCAGCGCGCGTGCGCGACACCATCCTCGTCGACATCCCGCGGCCGCGCACCGTCGCGAGCGTCGTGGCGCACCCGCGCTTCGTCGAGCTCCGCGATCACTGCTGGCGCCTCCTTCGCGAGAGGCTCGTGGCGTGACCGTTCCTCGGGTCGGCGAGGTCAATGCGCGTGCGCGGCCGATCTCACCCGCACGGCGATGGTGGCGGGCGCGGCCGTCGGATTGGATGGTCCGCGCCGCGTCGGTCCTTGCGGTGCTTGGGATCTGGGAGCTGTTCGGGCCGCTCCTGAATCCGATCATCCTGCGACCGCCGAGCCAGATCTTCCGAGCATTCGTCGACCTCATCGCCAACGGCGAGCTTGGGGTCGCGATGGTGCAAAGCATGCGCGTCTTCGGGGCCGGGCTGGCGATCGCGCTCGCCGCCGGAATCACCCTCGGGATCGTCTCTGGGCGCTCGCGCGTGGTCTACAACGTTCTCGACCCGTGGATCAGCGCGCTGTACTCGGTGCCATCGGTCGCGCTCGTTCCGCTGATCGCCGTCGCATTCCAGTACTCCGGCGACGCACCACGGGTGGCGACGGTCGTGCTTTTCGCTATCTTCCCGATCCTCATCAACACCCAGCAGGGCGTCCGCAACGTCGATCCGGGCCTCCTCGAGGTGGCGCGCGCGTTCAACACCAGCGAGCGCCGGCTCTGGGGCGACGTGATCGTCCCGGCGGCGATGCCCTTCATCTTCACGGGCATCCGCCTGGCGATCGGGCGAGCTCTGATCGGCATGATCGTCGCGGAATTCCTCGTTGGCCTTGCGGGGCTCGGCTACCTCATCATCGTGTACCAGAACACCTTCCGGATCGACAAGATGTTCGTGCCAGTGATCGTGGTCGCCGCGTTCGGTATCGCGCTCATGGGTCTCGTGCAGTTCGTCGAGAGCCGCGTCGCACCTTGGACGCGACGCGAGCAGTAGCAGGAGGGGCAACATGCGATACCAGCTCGTACTCGGCGTGATCCTCGCGACCGTACTCGGGGCATGCGCGGGAGGTGGAGGAACGACGGCGCCGTCAGCCTCGCCGACCGTGACCACGGCGGCGACCGCGACCGCCGCCGCGAAGGCCACGTGTCAAGCGACGTCGGTGAAGATCGCCGTACCGGTGACGCCGCCGAACGTGGTACATCTCCCGCCGTACGTCGCGCAGGAGCTGGGCTACTTCAAGGATGAGAACCTGACCGTCGAGCTCGTGCGGTTCGAAGGTGGGGTGGGGGCGCTCAGGTCGATGGCGGCAGGCGGCGTGAACATGGCTGGGACCTCGACGGAGCCGGTCATCAGCGCGATCAGCCAGGGCGTCGCCGTGAAGATCGTCAACACGTATTCACCGAACATCAGCCAGGTCTTCGCGGTGCGCGACACCATCAAGACGCCCGCCGACCTCAAGGGCAAGAAGATCGGGATCCAGGAGCCGGGTGGCTTCGCCGACGCGCTCTCGCGGGCGTATCTGCAGAAGAATGGCATCAGCGCCTCCGACGTGCAGTTCGTGACCACTACCACGGCGGCTCGTGTGCAGCAGCTCGTGTCCGGAGGCACCGATACCGCCATCCTGCACGTCGACCAAGTACTGACCGTGAAGAAGACCGCTCCCACGATCGCGGTGCTGGCCAACATGTGGGAGGTCCTCACGGATTACCAGTACGCGGTCTACGCCGTGCCTGGCGCAGAGGCGAAAAGCGCGCTCACCGAGTGCATGCTCCGCGCGATCATCCGCGCGAATCGGGCGATGTACGACCCGGCGCTTCGCGCGCGGATCCTTGAGATGGCCGTCCGCGAGACGAAAGCCGACCGCGATGTGGTCGAGGCTGCCTACAAGACGCTGGAGAGCGCCAAGGCATGGCCGCAGAACGAAGGCATTCCCCAGAAGAACGTCGAGGGCACGGTGAAGAGCCTGTTGGACCTCAAGCAGATCGACCGCACGATCTCGTTCGCGGACGCGGTCGACCTCACGCTCTCGAACAAGATCGTGCAGCAGCTCGGCAAGGTGGACTGGCCGTACTGACGCGGGGGCGAAACGGATGACGCGACTCGTCGACCTCACGCAACCGTGGGGCGATCGGATGCCGACGTGGCCGCAGTTCGCGTCCATCGAGGTGACCGACATCACCACGCATCATCGTGACGGGAAAAGCACGGTCCTGGTGAAGACGAACATGCACACCGGCACCCACATCGACGCGCCCATCCATTACTGGCCGACGGGCAAGGATCTCGGAGCGATCCCGATCCAGGATCTCTACGGCACGGCTCTGGTGATCGACCTTCGGCCGATCACCAAGCCGTGGTCGTACTACTCGACCAAGGATGTCCTGGGCTGCCTGCCGAAGGGCGAGCAGATCCGCGAAGGCGACATCGTCCTCCTCTATACGGGCTGGGACCGCTACAACTGGACGAAGCCCACGCGGGACGACGTCATGTACTTCGATCGTCACCCCGGGCCGCAGCCGGAGGTCTGCGACTACCTCATCTCGAGGCACGTCAAGATGATCGGTGGCGACCTCGCGTCGATGGATCACTCCCTGCACGTGCGGGTCCGTTACTTCCGCCCTGACCTCGTCAAGGAATACGAGAAGGAGACCGGGAGGCCGGTCGACGAGACCCTGCCGATGAAAGACTTCGAGCACATCCATTACCACATGGCCAAGGAGAACATCCCCATGCTCGAGAACCTCGGAGGCGAGCTGGCGGACGTGGCCGGGCGACGGGTCGATGTCGGCGCGTTCCCGTGGCGGTGGATCGGGGGCGAGGGCTGCATCTGCCGCGTCGTCGCCTTCATTCCCTGAAGATGCTCGCGCTCGTCCTCACCGCACCGCACGAGTTCGTGGTCAAGGAGGTCCCCAGCCCGTCGCCGAGATCCAATGAGGTCCTCTGTCGAGTCCGCGCGATCGCGATCTGCGGTACCGACGCGGAGATCATCGAAGGGAGCTTCAAGGGCCGCTGGCCGAAGGCCTACCCCTTCATTCCGGGACACGAGTGGTCGGGCGAGGTCGTCGAAGCGGGAGAGATCGCCCGCGAGTTCGGGTTCGTTCCCGGCACGCGCGTCGCGGGGACCTCGCACTCCGGGTGCGGATACTGCCGCATGTGCCGGATCGGCCGCTACAACCTCTGCCTGAACTACGGCCGCGAAGACCTGGGACACCGGCAGTACGGGCACTACACGCAGGGCGCGTACGCGGAATTCGTGACGCAGACGATCAAGAGCGTCTTTAGGATCCCCGACGCGATGCCGTTCGACGTGGCCGCGCTCTGCGACACGGCCTCGATCGCGCTGCACTCCGTGAAGCGCGCCCACATCGATCCCGGCGACACGGTGGCCTCCGTCGGGTCGGGGGGCATGGGCCTTCTCGTCGGCATGTGTGCAAAGGCGCTCGGTGCCGCGCGCGTGCTCGTGGTCGGCGGCGGAAAGCGTCTCGAGCGGGCGGGCGCGCTCGGCTTCGAGACAATCGACTACCACGGCGGCGACCCGGTGGCTCGCGTGCGCGAGCTCACCGGCGGACTCGGCGCGGACGTGGCCGTGGACTCCGCGGGCACGAAGGACTCCGTCAGGCAGGCGATCGGCATGGTCCGCAAGGGCGGACGGGTCGCGTTCACGGGGATCCCCAAGGAGCCGTCCTCGATCGACTTCCAGAAGATCGTGCTCGAGGAGATAGACCTCTACGGCGTGCGGGCGAACCGCAACACGATGGAGGAGATCATCCCGCTCATGACCGAGGGTCGGATTCCCGCGGCCAAGCTGATCACGCACCACTTCAAGCTCGCCGATTTCGGCGACGCCCTCCGAACGTTCAACGAGCGCGTCGACGGGGCGTTGAAAGTTATCGTGGAGCCCTAGTGGGCGTCGACGTACGCGGATCCATCGGCACGCTCATCCGCACGCGACGTGCCGTGCGAAAATTCAAACCGGGGCTCGTGCCTGACGCCGACGTGAACGAGATCCTCGAAGCTGCGCGGTGGGCGCCGTCGCCCGCGAATCGTCAGCCCGCGAGATTCATCTGGGTGAAGAGCTCGTCGGTCAAGCGAGAGTTGCAGCAGCTCGCGAAGGAATCGAAGGAGCTCTCGGCGTACTGGGATCCGATCTTCCGCCCCGAGGGCCCGAGCGGGCTGATCAACGATCTCGAGACCCCGGAGGTGATCGCCGTCATCGCGGATCCCGCGAAGAGCCTCACCAACGTGCACGCCGACAACGGCTTCGAGTGGGCCGCGGCGATGTCGATCTACGCGATGTGGCTGCGCGCGTACTCGCTCGGCTACGGGGCGGTCTTCGTCCAGCACTGGATCACCGAGAAGGCCAAGAAGGTCCTCAACGTGCCGCTGTCGTGGACGTTCCTCGGCACGTTCACGTTCGGCCACGCCGCCGAAACGCCGACGGCGGACCGGCTCCCGATCGACCAGCTCGTCTACGTCGATAGGTATCCGGGTCGTCCACGCACATGAAGAGCGCCCTCGGCGTGCCCGCTCGCGGCGCGGAGATCCCAGCGACCATGCGCGCGGTCGTCTTCACCGGTCCGAACGCGTTCGCTCTGCGAGAGGTCCCGACGCCGCAGGCTGGCGCGCGCGAGGCGCTCGTTCGCGTCCGCGCGTCGATGGTCTGCGCCACCGACGCGAAGATCCTCGCGGGGAAATTCCCGGCGACGCGCTTTCCTCACGTGCCCGGTCATGAATTCGCCGGCGACGTTGTGACGTCGATGGATGAACGCTTTCCCGCCGGCATGCGCGTGGGCGTGGAGGTGCACGTCGGCTGCGGCACCTGCGAGCGCTGCCGGGAAGGTATGTACACGCTCTGTCTCAACTACGGAAAGCGCGAGACCGGGCACGCGCACGTCGGCTTCACGATCGACGGCGGTCTCGCCGATTACGCCGCGATCCCGATCGCGGCACTGCACAGGCTCCCCGAGCACGTGACGTTCGATCAGGGCGCGTGGACCGACAATCTCGGGGTCGCCCTGTGGGCCCTCGAGCGCGGCCGGCTCGCAGCCGGAGAACACGTCGTCGTCATCGGCCCAGGCGCGATCGGTCTGTGCGCGGCGCAGCTCGCGCGGGCGCTCGGTGCCGGGCGGGTGACGCTCGTGGGCCGAGGGAAGCGCCTCGCCCGGGTCCGCGATATGGCGGACGAGGTCGTCGACGCTGCCGACGTCGCGCGGCTGCGCGGGACCGCGGACGTCGTCGTGGAGTTCGCCGGGACGGCCGAGGCGGCCCGCGACGCGATCGCGCTCGCCAGGCGCGGCGGTCGCGTGGTGCTCGGCGGCGCCACCGGGGACGGCGTGGACCTCTTGGGCGTGTCGCTCTCGGCGATAGTGCGAGGGAATCTGGACATCCTCGGCTCGCTCGCGAACCCGAAGGGCGTCTCTGGCCGCGCGCTCGAGCTGCTCGCGCAGGGCAAGATCGACGTGACGACCCTCGTGACGCACCACTTCCCGCTCAAACGGTTCGAGGACGCGTGGCGTACGTTCACCGAGCGCCGCGACGGGGCCATCCGCGTGATGCTCCATCCGCAGGCCGGCACGTGACGATCGATCGCGCTACCGCCCTCGATCTGTACCGGGTCATGCGGACCATCCGCTCGTTCGAGGAGCGATCGACCCAGCTCTTCGGTGAGAACAAGATCTGGGGGACGATCCATAGCTACGCCGGGGAGGAGGCGATCGCCGCCGGGGTATGCGCCCACCTTCGCGACGACGACTGGATCACGAGCACCCACCGGGGCCACGGCCATTGCATCGCGAAGGGCGCAGACCTCGGGAAGATGTTTGCGGAGCTCCTGGGGAGAGAGACGGGGTACTGCCGCGGACGCGGCGGTTCGATGCACATCGCCGACACTTCCAAGGGAAATCTCGGCGCCAATGGCATCGTCGGCGGAGGGATTCCGATCGCGACCGGCGCCGCGCTCACCGCACAGCAGCTCGGCACCGACCAGGTAGCGGTGTCGTTCTTCGGCGACGGCGCCGCGAATCAGGGCACCTTCCACGAGTCGCTCAACCTGGCCGCGATCTGGAAGCTTCCGGTGATCTACGTCTGCGAGAACAACCAGTACGCCGAGAGCCTCCCGGTGAAGCGCGCGTTCGCTGTGGAGAACATCGCGGTACGTGCCTCCGGCTACGGGATGCCCGGCGTACGGGTCGACGGCCGCGATGTGCGCGCCGTCCACGAGGCGGCCCGCGAGGCTGTCGCTCGCGCTCGCTCGGGCAAGGGCCCGACGCTCCTCGTCGCCGACTCCTACCGGCACGAGGGGCACTACTACGGCGACCCGCGCAAGTATCAGACCAAGGACGAGATCGAAGGTTGGCGCAAACGCTTCGACCCGATCGCCGACGCGCGCGCTTGGATCGTCGCCGACCGGCTCGCCGGCGTCGCGGATCTCGACGCGATCGATCTGTCGGTCGTAGGTGAGATCGATCGCGCGGTCGCCTGGGCCGAGGAGGGTCCGCCCGCTTCGCCGATCAAGCTCCCTGATGACGTGTATGCCACCTAAGACCGACACGACGGCGGAGCCGACGCCGGGGGCCGGGGGGCACAGCCCCCCGACTCGTGAGATGTTCTACAGCGAGGCGCTGAACGAGGCCCTGCGCCTCGAGATGGAGCGCGACGAGCGCGTGATCGTGATCGGCGAGGACATCGCCGAACATGGCGGGGCCTTTCAGGTCACCGCAGGTCTCTTGGATCGCTTCGGCCCGACGCGCATCCGCCAGACGCCGATCAGCGAGATCGGCATCGTCGGCGCCGCCGTGGGCGCCGCGCTCACCGGTCTGCGTCCGATCGTCGAGCTCATGTACGTCGACTTCTCCGGGCTGGCGATGGATCAGGTGGTCAACCAAGCGGCCCAGAACCGCTTCATGTTCGGCGGGCAGGCGCGCGTGCCGATGGTGCTCCGCACGCAGGGCGGGTCGGGCCGCGGGAACGCGGCGCAACATTCGAAGTCCCTCGAGGCGTGGTTCGCGCACGTCGCCGGTCTCAAGCTCGTCATGCCGGCGACGCCGGCCGACGCGAAAGGTCTCCTCACCGCGGCCATCCGCGACGACAATCCAGTGATCTTTCTCGAGCACAAGCTTCTCTACCGCACCAAGGGTGCGGTACCCGAAGGCGAGCACGTCGTGCCCCTCGGACAAGCGGACATCAAACGCGAAGGGACCGACCTCACGATCGTGACCTGGTCGCGCGAGGTGTTGTTCGCTCTGGAGGCCGCCGGGAGGCTCGCGGAGCTGGGGATCGCGGCGGAGGTCGTCGACGTGCGGACGCTCGTCCCGCTCGATAAGGGCGCGCTGCTCGCATCCGTGCGCAAGACCCACCGGCTGCTCGTCGTTCACGAGGCGATCAAACGCGCCGGCTACGGCGCGGAGATCGCGGCGATGATCGCCGAGGAGGCGTTCGACGAGCTCGACGCGCCGCCCAAGCGTCTTGCCGGTCTCGACACGCCGATCCCGTATGCCCAGCACCTCGAAAAGAGCGTGGTCCCGCAGGTGGAGGACATCGTCGCGGCCGCGAAGGAGCTCGTCGGCTGACCGTCACGCGCGTCATCCTCCCGAAGCTCGGGCTGACGATGGATGAGGGGCGCATCGTCGCGTGGCACAAACGCGTGGGCGATGCCGTCGTCGCGGGCGAAGTCCTCTTCGAAGTCGAGACCGACAAGGCGACCATGGAAGTCGAGTCACCCGCCGCCGGGACCCTCCGCCGCATCCTCTTCGCCGCCGACTCCTCCGCTCCGGTTGCCACCGTTATCGCGCTTATCAGTGACACCGCGGACGAGCTCATCCCTGACTTGGTGCTCGGGCCTCAGGTTCCGAAACCCTCTCAACCCGCAGGGGTCCCCCCGGCCTCCGGCCGGCTCCCCAGCGCGGCGCTGCGCGCCCAGGGGCCCCTACCCCTGCCCTCGGAACCTGAGTCCCTCGCTCCATCCGATTCAGATCGCGTCCGCTCTTCACCGGCGGCTCGCAAACGCGCTCAGGAGCTGGGAGTCGACATCTCAAAGGTTCGTGGCTCTGGTCCCGGCGGGCGGGTGACCTTGGAGGATGTGGAGAGCGCAGCGTCCACCCTTTCTTCTCCAGGCGAGCGCCGCGAGCCCCTTTCGCGCATGCGACGCGCCATCGCGGAGCGAATGATGCGCAGCGTGCGCGACCAGCCGCAGTTCTCCATCTCCCGCGACGTCGACATGAGCGCGGCGAACGAAGCGCGCAGGAAGGCAG